>Ga0247733_1000013_pt1 | contig 338448 bp, 321 predicted proteins | sample UWRJL043104R2_FD_180932 | JGI IMG/M metagenome (GOLD analysis project Ga0247733, IMG submission 180932) | Plant litter microbial communities from Arlington Agricultural Research Station in Wisconsin, United States - UWRJ-L043-104R-2 | ecosystem: Environmental > Terrestrial > Plant litter >... | reverse complement strand
TTTTACTTTTATACTATTTATTATATACTAACTTCTTTAGACTATAATATAAATACTATTTACGCGAAAAGGGTTATAATTTAGTAGAAGAATTCGTAGCTAGCTAGACGGTACTACTCTAAGTTTTTATATACAGGATTTTCTTAGTAGCTAGTTACTTCGCCTTAAGACTAGGATAGATAGGCTCTATCTTTAATAAAGCTATCTACTCTAAATACGTATTTTCTATAATAATTATCTATAATATATAATTACCTATTTAAGTAATCTAACCTTAACCCTAGTCTATATAACTCTACTTTAAACCTAATCTCTAAACCGTGCAACTCTACCCTAACTATAATCTAATCTTAGCGTTAAATCTTTAGGTTAAGGTTAGAGTTAGGCTAGAGTCTAACGTAATATAACCTAACTCTAACCTAACCCTAACCCATTTACCACCCTAGCGAAGACGAGTAGCTAACTAAGAATAATATTATATCTAGAGGAATACTAGAGAAGTAGAGTAGTAATTATACTCTAATAGGTTATTTACTATAGATTCCTATAAAGTATATATAGCTTATAAAGTAGACGAAGCTATAGTAGCGGTTCTACCTCTAGACGTATTAGATAATTTAATTAAAGAGTAGATTTATAGAGTTACCTAGTTAATACTAGTTAAAGATATCTAAACCTTAGTTAAGAAGTATTAGAGTCTAGAAAATATATACTATTAGATAGATCTTCTTATACGCGCTCTAGCTTAATTTATATCTATAGAATATAATCTATATCTATAGTAAGTATAAACTATACGGCGTTATATATATAGGCTAGGCGATACTATTCTTATTATAAAGACTAGCTTTAGAAAGAGTATAACGCTATATACGTATTCTATTCTAACTAGTAATATAACTATCTAAATTATTCTACTTAATAAGCTTAGTAAGGAGTAGTTAGAGTCTATTTAGCTAGGTCTCGACGTATCGGCGTGCCTAGTAATAGTAGAGATAAAGAATTCCGATCCTAGTATATTTAGTAAGATTAAGAAGTATATTTACTCTTATATTCTACTTAGACTAAAGTAGGCTATATTACTAGCCTTTAAGAAGCTCTTTCTCGACCCTATCTTTACTATAAAAGCTTAGTTAGTAACTATTAACGAGGTCTATATTATAAAGTAGTAGGGCGAATCTTTCTAGTTATAATTTCTATATCTATCTAAGCTTTAAAATTATATATAATAATTTACTTAGTTCTTTATATATATCGCTATATTTAATACTAAGATAAAAGATTATATACTAAGGTATAGAGCGTTTCTACCTCTTACTATACTAAATAACTATAATAAGCTTAATTAACTAGTAATTATTTATATATCTATAGATTAGCCTAAGATTAGAATTAGAGTTATATCTATTAAACCTAGTAGCTAGACCTTATATACCTAACTACTTAGTATAGTTAATATTAGGTAGGATGTTACTAACTAGAAACTAACTCTATTAGTAGTACTAAAGATAATCGTATACCTTAATAGCTATTTATAAATTATAAAACTAGTAGGCGTACTCCGGTAGCGGTTAATAGGCCTAGGTTACTATTCTAACTAGATAATAGTAATAGTTAGAATATATTCTTTAAGCGTTATAGACGCTAATAAGACGCGACTATATACTAATTTTCGTAAGAATAACTCTCTAATCTAGATAATAGTTATAATAAATTTACTTAGTATAAGTATAGATATCTCTAATATTAAATAGATAGTTTAATAAGGTTAAATAGTCTCTAACGATATCGTAGATCTCCTATAGCGACTTAGACGTAGTGCTTAATAATAAGAGTAGACTATAATAGCTATATTCTTCATTCTATACTATATATTTAATTGCCTTAGAGATAGAAATCTAGAGTATAGAGAGATTTAGATTCTATACTAAGCTTCTTAGTTATAGAGACGGCGTTTAAAATTCTAATATACTATAGTATTATAGCTATCTAGTCTCCGCGTAAGCTAGTCTATTAACGATATATTAGATAATATCGCTAGTAGTAATAGTAGCGATATAGATGGCGTAGGTAGAACTAATAAAGATAGTAATACTTAGCGCTTAGTATCTAAAAGAAAAGGTCGAACCCGGGGGAAGTACTTTAAGGCTATTTATACTTTTTAATAGGCTAGGTTTCTTATAGCTAGTATATAGGCGTGGTCGGAAGATAAGTAAAGGTAATAAAAGATAAAGAATAAGGTCTAGTACTAACTAGTAAACTCGGAATACTACTATAGGATAATTTTAGACTACTTTATAGATAACGAGTATATTCTAGAGACTTATATACCCTTCCTATCTATAAGTAACTATTATACTAGATATAACGGTATACTTATACCTTTATAGATTATAGATACTACTACCGCTTATATTATAAAGTAGCTATAGAAGAAGTCGAAGGGGTTCTTTATACTTAAGCGTATCTAGAAGTAGTATTAGGCTATAGCTATAGATCTACTAACGTAGAAATATAGTATTAATAAAGAAGATATTATAGTCCCGCTATTATTAAGTTTATTCTTAGAGTTAGAGTATTAATAGGTAATTATAAGATTCTTTATAAAGTATTCTAACTTTACAGCGTTTAAAGAGCGAGAGATATAAATATTAGAGAAGAATATATTTAGTTAATAGCGCTATAATAATAGCCTACTTAGCTAAGAGTTTAAGAGCTAGCTAGGACTTAATCTTAATAGTATATATAGTAACTAGTATCAAGCCTATTTCTAGAAAAGGAAGCGTATTAGCGTAAGCGATCGCTTATTATAGCTTAGTACTATAGTTATTAAAGAATACGATAACCTAGTTCTTTAGTCTATAGACGAAGATAACTCTCTTATAATAGCTATAGCTAGAAGGAATAAAGTTTAGAATGCTATTATACGACTAACGTATAATATAGATAAGATATTATTATATTAACTAATATAGACGCCGTCGTCACTAACGTAGATATAATAGACTAATATCTTTAGTCCGTTACTATTACTATTCTAGCTAGTTAAAGTTTAATCTAGCCCTCGCTATTAATCGCTATATTATTAAGAGTAGACTATCTTATACGCTTTAATATATTAGCCTACTATACTAACTACCTCTTATATTAATACGTCGTTCTAGTCTACTATTATAAGTAGTATTATTAAGAACGTATAGGGTAATAGCTTTAATACTAAAAATATAACTATATCTTCGCTAATTACTACTCTTAGTAGATATGGCTATAGTTCTAGAGCCGAAGCTATACTATAGCTAGTCGATATAGTAAATTCGCTAGTAGATTAGCTTCTAGATACTGTACTTTCTATCGCCTATTTAACTCCGTATATATAGGATGCGGGTAGTTTAGTAAATAGTAATAAGTAGCTCTTATAGAATATATCTAGTTCTAGAATAGTAGTCTAATCTTATATTTCGCCTTCTTATTAACTCTAGGCCCTAAATATAGGCGATTCCCGTACGCCTATTATATAGAGTATAGAGAGGATATTTAGTTTAGTACTAGAGTATAGTCCTAGCCTTCGCTCTAGCTAGGTATTACGGAGGTTATCACTTACTAAGCCTAATTTAGGTAAGAGTAGAGTAGCGTTACGGTAGTGGCCTTCGAAGTAGTATTTAGAAGGTTTAAGTATAGGAGTTAACTGTCTAAGTATAGGTAGTTCTAATATTAACTAATTTAATAACTTAAATAACTATTCGTGACTATTAATCTAGTAAAGTAATTCTAAAAGTATAGACTAAATAAGTGAGTTAACTATAAAGAGCTAAAATATAAATAAGATCCTTTAGATTTATATAGTTCGTTTCTTATAATCCTAATCCCGCTAAGTCTACTTACTCCTAGAATTACTATCTATTTCTAGGATCGCTACTTACTCCCGGGATCTATTAATCTTAGCGGAATTAAGGTTATATAACTACTAATCTAATTCTACCCTACGTATTAGCTTAACCTTTAGGGTCTCGCTATACGCTCTCTTACTAACTACCTTTTTACTTTCCTATAGCTAACCTTCGCCTATAATATTATCCCTCTCTTTAAGGTTATTATTCTAATAACTCTTTAACCCTTATTATTATAACGCGGTATAGTTAATTCGGGGTATAAAGATAAGTGCCCCTACTTAACCTATTAGGTTATAGCTCTTCCTATTCTATCTCTTAAGCTAATATACTAAAGGTGCCGAAGCTAACTTTAACTAATTATTATTAATCCCGAGCCGCTGAAATTTAATCTTAAGATTTAGAGATACCGTCCGGGTATAGTCGCTATTAGAAGCTAAAGCTTTACTATTTTATAGATATAAGCTCTAGGTATTATACTACTTATATATATATTTACGCAGAGTATAGCTTATTTATCTTAGAGAAAGACTAGAAGGTCGTTTAGTATAAGAAGCGTAAGAAGCGCCTAGCGCTCCTCTAGGTAAAGGCGGACGCTGCTCGGCTCCGTATAAAGCTTACTAAGGTTAAGAAGCATAAGCGTTTCTATACTAACTAGAATTACTAGACCCTAGTAGTAATAGACCGTATTTAAGAGGAGGTTAGACTATAGGGTATAGTAACTAACGATTTAATCTTACTACGGTAATCCAAACCTTCCTTAGCTAACTTAGAGTAGTTATAGGCTAATAGCGGGTTTTCTTTCTTCTTTAATTCTAAGTTTCTAGACTTATCCCTTTTTCCCGTAGATCTTCTACCTCTAGATATTACTAGTAATAAGCGTTTACTAATTTCTTATAGTTCGTAAGGTTTTCTATTAGTTTCTAAGTATTCTAGCTCTCTAGCTAACCTTTCTATTTTACTAGGTACTTCTACTAACGACCGTATTTCTATAGGTCCTTAATTTCCTTAACCTCGTAGTTATCGTCTTTAAGTTTAACGTCGAAGACTACTTCGGCGTCTAGTAGTACTAGTTCTAGAAGTTTTTTATAAAATACCGGGTATACGCGTATACCTTTAGAGAGTTAGAGTTTAAAGTTTACTAGTCCCTATTCCTCTAGAATCTTAAATAGTCCTATTTAAAGGTTATTAAGTTTTCTATATAGTCGTTTTATTTTTAGATTTTTACGAGAAAGGAAAACTTTATCCCCCTCTTTAAGGGTTAGTCCCTTAAGCCTTTTCTTATTTACTAATTTTATTATAATAAGGTTCCTATAAGCTATATTATTACTTAACTAGATATAAAGTTCCTTTATTAGTCGCGATTTATTATCTACGCTAACTAATATACTTTTTATATCCTTTAGATCTTAGTAAGCTAAGGGCTTATATCTGTAATTAGCGTAGTATAGAGAGTATCTAGTAGTAGACGATATTAAGCTATTATAAGCTAATTATACTATTAGTAGAAGTTCAACCTAGTTATTCTATAGCTTATTAACGTACATCCTTAGATACTATTCTAGTATCTAGTTAGTTCGTTCCGTTTAGCTATCTATCTAAGGGTAAAAGCTTATTAATAGTTTTTTATTAACCCCGAGTTTAGCTAGGAGCGTGCTCTAATACTTAGAGGTAAATAGTTTATCTTAATCTATAATAAACTATTTAGGTAGGCCGTAGTCTACTACTAAAGCTCTAGTAACTTTATAAGCTATTTCTTCTACTATAATAGATTCTTCCGTAGGTATAAAGTAAGCGGACTTAGTTAATTAATCTATAATTACTAATATTAAGTTATATAGCCTTACTAATCCGGGTTCTAATAATTTTAGGAGTTTAACGATAAAGTCTATTATAACGCTAATCTATAGGCGTACGGGTGGTTTTAGTGCCTATAATAGTCTATAAGGCTTATATCTCTTAGGTTTATTCTTAGAATAATCTAAATAGTTACTTATAGTAGCTTGCACTATATGCCGTACTTATAGTATAGAGTATTAGTTAGAGATTTATCTAACTATTTCCTCTAGACCTAGGTATCCGTAGAGTCTTAATTCGTATAGAGTAGAGATAAGTTCTATTCGAAGCTCTAGTAGTATATAAGGACGTTCCTTAGTAGCCTTTATATAGTAATTATATTCCTTACCTTAGGTAAGTATTTCCTTAAGAGTCTTTATTTCTGTAAGTTTCCTTATTTTCTCCTTTATTCTTATTTTCTATAAATCTTTTAATTCTATTATTAAGGCTATTTTTATAAGCCGGGGTTAGTTATAATAGATAGAACTATCTAGTTCTTATTTTAGTACTACGTCGTAGAATAAAGGTCTATCTATTTCTTAAAAGTTTACTCTTTTACTAAGGGTATTCGTAGCTCCGTTAAGTATACCGGCTTAGTAGTAGATTTTAAAGTTAAAGTTAGCTATAGTTTCGGCCTATCTAACTTATCTTTAATTTAGTTTCTTTATAGTAGTAAAGCTTATAAGGTTCTAGTAATCCGAGTAGACTTCTACTTAGTACTTAGCGCCTATAAGTTACGCTTCCCATTATTTAAAGGAGCTAATAACGGCTAAAAGTTCTTTATCGTAAACATTATAGTTTAGCTCGGCTCTAGAGAACTTTCTAGAATAGTAGAATACTAGTCTTTATTTCTTATCTTCTCCTTACTATAATAGTACTAATTCTAGTACGTAGTCTAAGGCGTTGGTCTTAACTCTTATTAGAAGTCTTAGATCGTGCATCTATAGTATTAGAGCGGTAGTAAATAATTTCTTAAATTCCTTAAATAATTCCTTTTATTCGCTATCCTAATAGAAACCTATTTTCTTTTTTATTATTTCCGTAAGAGGTGCCGTAGTTTTTAAATATCCTTTTATAAACTTACGGTAGAAGTTAGCAAATTCTAAGAAAAATTATACTTCTTTAACTATTTTAGGTACTAGCTAGTCCTATATAGTATCGAGTTTCTTTAGATCTATAGATATATCTTCTTAAGAAATAATAAAGTCTAGGTAATTAGTTTTCGTAACGTAGAATTCGTATTTATCTAGGTATAGTAGTAGTTTATACTACTATAGTTTACTAAGTATCTTTTTTATATATTCTATATATTTCTCTTTTAATTCTAAGGAGTAGATTAATATATCGTTGATATAGGCGGTATAGAATATATCTAAGTATTTATATAGAGTATTATTAATTACTACTTAAAAAGTAGCGGGTACGTTTATTAGGCTAAATAGTATAACTATATATTTATATAGTCTAAAGCGTATTTAGAATATAGTTTTCTATTTATATCCCTTAACTATTTATATTTAGTAAAAGCCTTCACGTACGTTAAATTTAGTAAACTATTTACTATCTTATAACTTTTCTATAAGTTCTTATATTAAGAGTAGTAAGTATTAGTTTTTCTTTATCATATTATTAAGTATACGGTAATTAACGTATAGTTAGAGTTTACTATTCTTCTTTAGTATAAAGAGTATAGGTATTATAAACTTACTCTTACTTTCTTAGATATACTTTTAGCTAACGTTCTTATTAATATACTATTAAAGTTCTTCTATTTAAATTATATTTAACGGGTAGTTTCGTTCGAGTATAAGCTTTACTCCTTCTTCTAGGTAGATCTTATAGTCCTATTTCTAGTATTCGGGTAAATTAGTCTTATTATTTTCCTTAAATAACTCCCTAAACTTATAATATTCTAGGGGTATCTATAGCTAGATTTTAGTTTCTTTCTCTAGCTTACCTTTCTTAGCTAGGTACGGGCTAATATAGTCGGGGCTTAATCTCACGACTTTTTATATCTAAATAACTCCTATCTATAAAGGGTCTTTCGCTACGATCCTTAAGATCTTTATAAATAAAATCTAGCTAATCTATTCTATCTAGAGTATATACTAGATTCTCGGGCTTAATTTCTTAATTCTAGTAACCTTAACTATAGGTTTTTAGCTATTTACTATTTAGTTTCGCTAGTCTATAGCGGGATTATACTTCTAAAGCTAATTATATTTAATAAATATATCGCTATCGCCAATATCTATAATATTAATATTTTAGGTATCTTATATATCGCCTATATATATCGGTGTATTAGTAGTTTTAAGGCGTATTACGCTATTACTATAACCGATAGGTTCTCTATCTACTAGGGATATTTCTATAGGCGTCTTTTTTACTCTATAAGATATCTTATATTTCTTAACTATTCGGGGTAAGATAACTAAGAATATAGCTTTACTATCTAATAGTACTCTAAGCTTATATCCTTATACGTATACATTAATAAGTAGTTCTCATTATCTAATATTACGTACTTAGTAGGTCTCTAGTAGGCATCTTTTACTAGCAGGACCCTATCTCTAGTAAGCTCTTAGTTTTTTACCTTCCTCTTACCTTTACTAGGGTAATGTTTATTAGTTTCTTTTTTAGTAAGGTATACTAGGTAATCGTCGTTATAATAGATTATCTAGTCTAACCTTATATATTCTAATGCTTTAGTATAGTAGCGGGCATCCTTTATAGAGTCTACTAATAAGAGATAAGCTCCTACGGCGATAATCTTAGCTTTCTAAAAGTTCTTATCTACGCTCGTCTAATCTCCTTATTCTTTAAAGTTCTCGTTTTACTCTTTCTATAGGTAACTTACTTCTTCTAGTAAGACCTCTAGTCCTAGAGTAAGGCGTAGTTAGGCTTAACCTAACTAACTCTATAGGTCCTATACAGCCTATAGGCTATAATATTTAAGCTAGAATTTATTATTCCGGCCGGTCTAGTCTAGTCCTATTTACGGCTTCCCTATTTTATTATAATAACTAATTTAGTAGAGTATATATTCCTTATTAAGGTATTTATTAAAGTTAAGTTCGTTATAGTTTAGTCTTCGGATAGACCTTACTATAAGTTCTCTTAGAGCTAAGTAGTAGAGGTAGATATATTCTATCTCGGGCTCTAATCCTTTATAATCGAACTATTTAATATAAGTATACTTAGATTCTATATACTAGTTCCTATAGAGTTTTAAGTCTCTATAGATCTTTTATTATAAGAAGTATAGACCTATAGAGTATATCTCTAGCGTATACTTAAGGTTATAATAAAGGTTATAATCTCTCTAGTAGTATTTACTCTATTCTATAGTTACGTGGGTACGTTCCTATACTTTAGCTTAGTAGATATAGTAGTTTCTAACCCTATATTTAATTCTTTCTAATTACTTATATATAGGGTCGCTAGGTTTCTACTATATCCTTAACTTTATATATTAATATAGTTTATAGGTAGCGAAGTTATAGTAACGGTCCTAAGGTAAGCTATTATAGTTACCTTAGATTACGGTTATATTCTACTACGGGGGTTCTTATATATTCATTACTACCTATATAGCGCTTAGAGCGTTTAGTTCTAAGATTAACTATTTCTTTATCCTAAGATAGTAGTCTTAGGTAACGTAGTCGTCTACGCCGTATATCTAATACTAGAAGGATTTTACCCGCTAGAGAACTAGGGTATCCTTAAGGGATAGTAATTCTTCTTTTCTTCTAGTCTTCTTACTTCGACGCCTCTTTAGGCTGCGAAAGCCTTTTTCCTCGTTCTCTTTCTCTAAGGGTTCGGGCGAATCTTCCTCTATCTATTCTTTCTAAACTATTTCCTTTATAAGTAGGGGTTCTTTAAACTAGATTATCGTAGTACGGGCCGCATTAGTACGTACTACTTTCTTAGTTATCTCTAGATAATCTTTATAAAAGTATCCTTACTTTCTATATTATAGATAGGCTTTAGTATTAAACTATTCTTAGCGTTATTTTACGCTAATACTATTATTCTTTTTCTTATTATACCCCGTACTATTCTTATAGAGTTTATAGTTATTCTCTTAAACTATATCTACTTCTATTATTACGTCCCCGTCTCGGTTACGCCTAATAGTAGCCTTCCTATAGATTTTACTTAAGTTAGTAAATACGTATTAGAGTTTATAACGTTTCTCTTATTATTAGTTATAGAGACGATTATTAATATAGACCGTAAGTTTAATTATTCCTTAGAGAGTATTAGGCTTATTATAATAAGCTATCTAGTCCTTAACTACGTCTTTAAGGCCGGCGTAGTATACCGTCTTTAAAGGGGTATTATCCTAATTTACTTTAGCCTAAAGTTTCTTAAAGGCTACTATGTACGTGCTAGCTAATCCCTTCTATTAAACTATAGTAATATCTCGCTTAGCTTATTATTCTTCGTTTATCTCCCCGAATATCTTAGTAACTTTATCTTTAAAAGCCTTCTAATTCTTAAATACTTCCTAAGTATCCGCCCTATATTTATCTAGGATAGTGTTATTCTTAATATAGTTATTAATAAGAGGTTAGAGCTAATTTACTACGTCTCTCTTCGTAAGTAGTCCTACCGTTAGGATCTTATCTTATTCGACTAGAAAGAAGAAAGTATTAAACCTATAGTAGAGGTCTATATTAGTAAGGAAGATCTTAAGTTCTTTTCTACTTCTATTCTATTTCTCCGGGATTAAGAGCTTCGCTATAGTATTCTAAGCTAGGGCTAGGTTACGCCTACGCTTATTTAGAAGTTCCGCTATCTAAAGTCTTAACTATTAGATTTCGTTGGCCTGTTAGGCTAGAATAGTTACTAGGCTAGAAGCCGGCGTACTAGCGCTACTTCCTAAGGTACGTAGAGTAGATAGTGTTGCTATTATTAATAGTATTTTCTTAAAACCTATTAGGTAGTTAAAGTATTACGGAGGTTATTACTTACTAAGCCTAATTTAGGTAAGGATAGAGTAGCGTTACGGTAGTAGCCTTTAAAGTAGTATTTAGAAGGTTTAAGTATAGAAGTTAACTACCTAAGTATAGATAGTTCTAATATTAACTAATTTAATAACTTAAATAACTATTCGTGACTATTAATCTAGTAAAGTAATTCTAAAAGTATAGACTAAATAAGTAAGTTAACTATAAAGAGCCGAAATATAAATAAGATCCTTTAGGTTTATATAGTTCGTTTCTTATAATTCTAATCTTACTAAGCCTACTTACTCCTAGGATTACTATCTATTCCTAGGATTACTACTTACTCTCGGAATCTATTAATCTTAGCGGGATTAAGGTTATATAACTACTAACCTAATTCTACCCTACGCGTTAGCTTAACCTTCGGGGTCTTACTATACGCTTCCTCGCTAACTACCTTTTTACTTTCCTATAGCTGACCTTCGCCTATAATACTAGGCTATAGAGGACGGATGTAGCTTAATACTAGAGTATAGCGGTAGTCTTCGCTCTAGTTAAGAGCTAGATAATAGAAGTAATTTAGCGCTAGAGTATATTTATAGTCTTCGCTCTAGCTAAGAGATAGATAGTTTAGCGCTAAAGCGTATTTATAGTCTTCGCTCTAGCTAAAAGCTAGATAATAGAAGTGGTTTAGCGCTAGAGTGTATTTATAATCTTCGCCCTAGCCGAGAGGTAGATAGTAGAGATAGTTTAGCGCTAGGATATATTCGCAGTCTTCGCTCTAGCCGAGAGATAAATAATTTAGTACTAGGGTATATTCGCAGTCTTCACTCTAGCCGAGAGGTAGATAGTAGAGATAGTTTAGCGCTAGGGTATATTCGCAGTCTTCGCTCTAGCTAAGAGATAGATAGTTTAGCGCTAGGGCGTATTTATAGTCTTTACTTTAGCTAAGAGGTAAATGGTTTAGTACTAGGGCGTATTCGCAGTCTTCGCTCTAGCCGAGAGCTAGATAATAAGAGTAATTTAGTACTAGGGTATAGTCGTAGTCTTCGCTCTAACTAAGAGATAGATAGTTTAGCGCCGGGGCGTAGTCGTAATCTTCACTCTATATTAATTAGGCGTCTAAGAAGAAGTTCTCTCTAAGTAGGTAAAGATTCTTTAACTCTAGTGCGTAGTCGTTAGCCTTAGATAGAGAAGATAAATTATTTATTCTTATAAAAGAGGGATATATTACTATTAAAGAGAATAGTATTAAAAAGAGTATAGTCCCGACTATAGATTTATTAAATAGTTAAAGAAGTTTAAGGGGATAGTTATATTTAATAAATAGCATTATTATCGCCCCGCGTAAGAATATCTAGTATATTTAGATAGATATAGAGATATCCTACTAAGTAAATATAATAATAAGATTACTAAAGTCTTACTATTATACCTAAGAGTAGACTAATATATATATAATAATAGTACCGCCCGATAGAAGAAGCGTTAAAGTTAAAGATCTCTTAAAGATTTATAAATATTATAAAGCGAAAGTAAGTAAGTTTAATATATTAAAGTATTATCTCTTAGTAGGCGTCGTTATAATAACTATATTAATAGATATCTCTCTAGTAATCTATATAAGTCTTAAAAGATAAGCTAGTCTATATATTCGCTCTACTTAAGATCTTACTATAACTAATACTAAGGTAAAGTCGAACTTTAAATCTTACTCTAAAAGTTTCTTAGGAGGGTTTAGTTATATATTAAGAAGCTAGCGTAATAGACTTAGTTAATATTCTAATCTAGCAGTAAATGCTTACGTTAATAGTTAGTACTTAATATAGAATAACTAGATTACTATAGTAGATAATCTCTCTATAGTAAGCTTACTAGCCACCTCGTATAAATCTTAAAACTATAGAATATATATTAGGCTATAGTTAATAGTATTAAATCCTATAGAGTAACGAACTAAAAGTAAATCCTATAGAGTAGACTAAAAAGACTAAGCTACTAGTTAAAGCGACGGTAGGGGTTATATTTAAGATAATATACCTAGCTTAATTTAGTTATAGTAACCTCCTAGCGCCTTATAAAGATAGTAAACTAGCTTTAGTAAGAAACGTTTACTAGTAACTTATACCTCTAGATTATCTTATATTAGAGCAAGCTCGTATAAGACCTCTTACTAGGTTTAAGACTAGGCCCTAAGGCGGCTGGGTAATAGGCTTATATCTAGTCTCTAGAGTCTACTTAACTACTAAACCAGGCCCTAAGAAGTAGGTTAAGTGGACTACCTAAGGAGAGAAAGTATAGAAGAGAGGGTAGAAGAGTTTATATAGTTAGAGAGAGACAGCATTATATAAGACGCCGTAGATAGAGACGATAGTAAATAAGATAGTAGTAAATAGAATAGTAAATTAGTTCACGTTTACCACGCTAGCGGTAGGCTTTAGAGGTTAGTATAGTAGACTTTAGAGGTTAATATAGTAGACTTTAGAGATTAGTATTATTATCTAAACTTTTAATAGATAATTATACGTAGGTCTTATAGACGGTATTTTAAACTTACCTCTAGTAAAGCTCTAAATCTATCTTATTAGGCTTACGCTTTATATAGTAGTAATAATAGCTATTAAGACTTAGCTTCGTACCGCTTAGCCAAATAGCTAAAAGATAAGAATAGTCGATTAACTAATTAATTCTTATACGGAATAATTTATCTATAGTAGGCCGCGCCTAATAGTGGCCGTAGTAGAAGATAGGTAGAATAGGGTTTATAGCTATATAGGCTTAGTTATCTACTCTTAGACTACCGCCCTCTATAGTATAATAGTAGAACTAAGGTATTCGCTATTATCTAATAAGTTAGAGGTAGATTACAGTTAACGCTAACGTAACTAGTAATAGTATAAATATAGATATATAGGCGAGTAGGTAAGCTACTTACTTTAGCGGGACTAGAGAGATAATATAAAATATAAATCTATATAGTACCACTAGTTATATATATAGTAGAGTAGTCTTATATTAAATAGAAAGTAAGAGTAAAGGCGTCTAATTAGTATACTCCTTATCGATAGATATAATATAATAGTATTAATATACTATAGAGAGAAGAGGGGTATTATAAACGGAGAGTAAGAGCGAAGGCGTCTAATTAGTATACTCCTTACCGATAGATATAATATAATAGTATTAATATACTATAGAGAAGAGAGAGAGAGAGAAGAGGATATTATAAATAGAGAGTAAGAGTAAAGTCGTCCAATTAGTAATATAATAGTATTTAAGAAGAGAAAGTAATACGTAATAGATAAGCGTAGGCATAATACTAGTAGATATAAAAAGACTCTTTCTATTTATAGTAAGTCTTCTATTCTTCTCTATAAATCTACTACTTATCTTCCACTTCGTCTACTTTATCTACCTTATCTATCTTATCTACTTTATCTACTTTATCTACTTTATCTACTTTATCTACTTTATCTACTTTATCTATTTTATCCACTTTATTATAGTCTCTATTAATAACGCTCCGGGCTTCTATACTACTAGCGCCTTACGTAGTAGTAGTAGCGGTAATAGTAGTAAACGTAGTAATTATTATAATTCTAACTTATTACGCGGCCACTATATCGAGGATAACTAGTAGACTCTTCTTAACTACTATATCTACTCCTTCTACTATATAAGAGTTAAATTAGGCTAATATATATAGTAAATAAGATATTATAATACTAAGTAAAGACGCTATATATCGCGTTAGTCTAGAGTATCCTAGTAAAGGCCTACTCTATAATCTATAACTCGTCCATCCTTAAGAATCTATACTCTAACTATAACTATACTAACTTTTTATAGACCTATCTACTTAAACTTCGTAAGCCTACTATAACTTAGGGCAAATTTCTTAGCCCTAAGAATCTAGGTAGAACTCTTATCTAAGATAACCTTAACCGCTACTAGTTTACGGCGCTACTCTTTTAGTATATAGTTAGTACTACTTAACCTCTCTAGCTATATAATTACTATATTAGTAGACGTAGCGTATTTAATACCTATTATTAAATATAATATAATATTAAGGGCGGTAGATAGGCCTATATATTTCTTAGAGTCTACCTTAACTACTAGACTTATAGTAATAAGGTAATCTATAGTCTTACTAATATTAATATCTCTTCTTATTTACTTAACTATTACTAATATAATATATAGTGAATAACTCTAGCTATACCGCTCTACCCCCTCTAGCTAGCGCTATACTTATTAACCTTATAGAGAATAACGCGCCCGGCGTTCTATATATACTAGTCTACTAGATTACTTAGCTACTAAACTCTAGCTCTAGAGAGTAACTAATTAACTTAATAAGAGATAATACTCTATATCTAGCCTCTCGCCCTCGCAACGGGCCCGTTATTATTAACCTTAATAAAGTAGAGAAGAAGAAGGTAGAGATAGAGGCTCGCCGTCAGCGTTATTAGTAGAAATAAGCCTAGTAATTAGTAATTAGCGGTTAGTATTAAGAATAGTAGGACTTAGTTATAGCTTAATTTCTAGCTTTCTCTCTTTTTCTTTTTAACTCTTCTATATATTAGTAGATATAGATTTCTTTTCTTATTTTCTCTCTTATATATATTAGTAGGTCTTAATATTATAGCGTTATATAGCTCTAGCTATAATAGAAGCTTATATATAACTACTCTACTTATTAATATTTCTATAAAGTAACTTATATAATAAATTTCTAAACTAAATCTATAGCTATATCTTAGACTTCGCTCTATTCCTTACCTTCGTCGCTTACTATAGTAGTATCTTAGGTATAGAATATATTATTATAAGTATCTATATAATCTATAATATTCTTAGCTAGCTATACTATAAATATAGAATTAGATATACTCTTAAGTCTATTATTCTCTTTAACTATAGGGTTAATACCGCTATAGAAGCTAATATTTATATTAAAGTTATATATCTTATCCTCTAGTATTTCTACTCTAAGATAGATAATATCTAGACTGCTTACGATATAGTATACTAGATAACTAGAAGAAGTTAAACTAGGCTACCGCCTATAATCTTCTCTAGTTATAAACTTAATAGTAGTTCTAAATATCTCTATTACCTAGGTACGCGACGTATAGTTATTCTTAATCTTCTCTCTAAACTTACTCTCTATAGCTACTTAGAGCTTAAGCGTAAACCCCGTAGTTAATATAACTTTATTAAAGATTAAATTAATATTATAAATTCTATTCTTTTAACTCTATATATCTAGCTTATATATATAGTTTACGTACTCTAATACTAAGTTAGTAGTAATAAAGTACCTATCTCTTCCTTAAATATTAATAAGTCTAGATACGAAGATTACGCGCTATAGCGATTTATCTACTACTATATCTAATAGTAACTACTAAAGATAGAGAAGTTCATACCTATACTTATACTACTCTAACCTATAGAATATAATAATAAGCGGGTTAATAAGGTAATAAATAAACTTAATATCCCTACGCTTTATAGTAATATAAAGAGTAAGAAATATCTATATTTCTTATATAAATTAATATATTATTATAAAACCTCTATAAGTATTATTAGTATCTTTTTATTAGAAGCGCGTAAAGACCTTCCGCTCTATATAGTATAGAATATTAATATACTAGCTAGATAATAGTCTATAAATAGCTTTATTAAGATTATTATATTATAGAACGAAGTCGCCGCTTCTATCTAGCTATTAAGGACTCTAGAAATAGCTATTATTCTTTATCTCTTTATAGAATAAGGTAAGAGCGCGAGTATTCTATAATAACTAAAGAAGTAGCTCTATAATATAAAACTTAATATTACTCTAGTTTAGACCTTTTTAATTCTAGGCTAATATATTACTAAGGAGTATATAGTTAGATTATAGATTAGATAGATTACTCTAATATATATACGTAATTATATAGATAAGACTCTAAAGAATATAGAAGTAGGCTAGTAGACTAATTATCTATCTCTTTAAGTTAAAAGAATAAGCGGCTATTATAGCCTACTTCTTTTAAATACTATAAATTAACTCTACTATCTTCTAATTACCCTATATAATCTATAGGCGGTTATTAAAATTAGTAGATTCTAGATTACTAGAGAACTCGAACTACTATAGCTAAATATCGTAGTAGACGTTATATATCCCTTTAATAATACTCTTATTATAGAAGATTGCGCCTAGATAATAGAGCTAACTTACTAGCTTTAAAGAAAGTATATTAACTATAGGAAAGAAAGGAAGAGATATATTACTTTTATAGAAGACTAAGTCGACTATAAATATATAAACTAATTAAATAGCCTATAATAATAAGAAGATAGTAGTATTCTTAACGTTTATATTATAGAGTATATTAGGAGAGTATATAATATCCTAATATAGAAGAGAGACTAAAGGGTAAAGTATAGACTACTATAACCTAGTAGATAGTAATAATAAGTAATATATTAAAATTACTATTATTATATTTTATATAATCTAATAAACGCCTATAGCTTAGTTATAGATAGTATTTAGAAAGTTATAATTATTATAAATAACTATAGATTACTTATCTTAAGAAATAGTCTTTAGTCTACCGTAAAGTTAGTATAATAAGAAATATAAAAAGAAGTAAAATATATACTACTTAGTAGTATAATCTACTATCTTCTTTATCTTATTATTTAGTATCTTATAAGTATTATAAATTCTAAGACTAAATAGTATATTAATTATACGCCGCTTTATACTATTAGTATAGAGGTATAGTCCTATCTTTTAAATAAGATAGTTAGACCGTTTCTTTACTTACTATTAGGTAATTAGTACTATTATAAAATAAATAGTATTTAAATAGAAAAATATTCCTTTATAGCTACTCTATTTATACCGCTAATTCTATATTACTAATACTAAGAAAGACTTCTATATTAGCGTAACTTCGTAAATAACCTTCTACGCCTATTTAAATAAGGTTAATATTACTAGCTAGGTAATATTATACGCGTTAAATCTACTTTAACTAATAAGCTAGTTAAGCTCTAAGATATACTAACACCGTAAGTTATCTATAATATACTATAGATCTAGAGCTAGAATCTTCTCTTTAAGTATCTAAGCTATATTATTTATATAAGTTATCTACGGCGCTCTACTTTCTATCTCTTTCTTATTTAGATAGGCTTATAAGAACTTAGTAGTAGTAAGATTAAGCTCTACTTTAAGAAAGTTATATACCTAAGCTACTTTAGATACTATACTTATCTTAGGTAATATATATATTAGTCTAGGATAGCGATCTACTTATTTTTAGAGTTATTTAGTTAGTAAGGATATTAGAGATAATAAGCGTACGCGTATATAAGAAGGGCTTAATAGCCTTAAAGATAGACTTATATACTAGAATATATTACTATCTAGAACTAATAGTAAAGATAAAGGTCTAGGAATTAGAGATAATAAGCGTACGTAAGGGCTTAATGGCCTTAAAGGTAGACTTATACGCTAGAATATATCGCTATCTAGAACTAATAGTAAAGAGAAGGATCTAGGAATTAGAGATAAGAAAAGGTCGCGGCGAATAGTATCTATTAGAGAGGAATAATATATAGATATACTATTAGCGTAGAGATTATACAGCGCTATAACGCAGGCCTAGAGGCGTATAAAAAGTAAAATAGTTTAGAAAGAAGTATCGTCGGTAACTATATATAGAATTTAAGGCATATTAAGTAGCATAGTATTAAGAAACTATTATAGATAATTTATCCTATATATTTTAGAGTATAATAAGAGGGTCGCCTATATAAACCCGCACTATAGTCTCTTAGATAGTAAAAGCCTTTAACCCCTAGCAGCAGTTCTTATTGGTTGAAATATCTATGTGGACTGTGCCGTTGCTGTGCAACGCGCTAGACAGGGGTGATCAAAGGCTATTGCCGTCTGAGCCTAGCTGAGATAAGGACCAGTCAACAGGCCGCGGCTCCCCCCTCACTTAGCCTAGCGGGGTTGTGGCCAATACAGACTAGCGTAGCACAAACGTTGCACTTCCGAACACTGCGATTTCCGCTCGTGTCCTTTCAATAACTACCCATCTCGCGTCAGTGCCCTCCCGCATCGATTACTTTCCTCGTCCTAAACTGTACCAAAGTGGACTGGACATAACGACCAAGTCTGAAATGCTACGATTGCTCTGCCGCCAGTTGGTATAGACTGCTACACCTTGTGTTCACGGCCCAGCCTCATCATGATGGGACATATATTTGTCGCAGTGCTGCTTACAGCCGTTCGTGTTTTCGGAAGTGATGAGGTCGACGACAATGACCTCGACACGGTGCACCCGGATTGCAGCGCAGAAGCTTTCAATCATATCAATTCCGCCTTACCATCAGGTGTCGCCATCACCTCGCTTGCGGCAAAATCGCGGACCAACGACTCTATCGCGGACCTCACCTTCTGCCAAGTCAAAGTCTACCTGAACCACGAGGGCAGCGATGATAGCTCGCTTGTTGAGGTGTGGCTGCCTCCAAAAAAAGAAGATTGGAATGGTCGATTCCAGGCTACCGGAGGTGGTGGGTTCGCAACGGGTCTCTTCGATATTCACCTCGCCCCAGCTCTCAAACAAGGCTACGCAGCCGCCTCGACGGACGGCGGTCACGATGGAACGCGATACGATGATCTGTCATGGGCGCTGAAAGCAGATGGTAGTATCGATTGGAACCTGCTGCACAATTATGCCATCCGAAGTCTGGCCGAGCAGGTTATCATCGGTAAGAGCATTACGGAGCAATATTATGGCGTAAAGCCACATCACTCCTACTGGCATGGATGCTCAACGGGGGGAAGACAAGGCTACGCCATTGCCCAAAAGTACCCCGAGCTGCTCGACGGCATTTTAGCCAACGCCCCAGCAATGAGCTTCACGCACCTCGCCATGGGCGAGTTCTGGCCTCAGCTCATCATGAAAGAGGAAGGACTTTGGATGTCAAACTGCGAGTTCGAGTTCTTTCGCCAAAAAGCCTTGGAAGATTGCGACATGCTGGACGGTGTTAGTGACGGAATCATAAGCGATCCGGACGTGTGTGACTTCGATCCTCTCCATGTCGTAGGAAAGACGTTTCATTGCGATGGTGAAGACGGCCAGGTCACTCCGGCCATGGCTAATATTGTCCGCCGGATCGAGGAAGGTCCTCGCACGCCTTTCAGAAAAAAGATTTGGCATGGCCTCTCGGTGGGAACAAGTGCACAATATCTAGCGGCAACGACAACATCTCCCGAAGGTCTTAGTTTGCCGATTCCGCTCACCATGTCTTCCACGTTCATCCAAACACTACTTCTCAAAGATCCGTCATTCAATGTTACCAACCTCTCTCGTAACGAATACATGGCCTTGTGGGCTCAAGCGAGCTACGAATACGGCTGGCTACTCGATAGTGATGAGCCCGACCTCAGTAGCTTCAAGGAAGCTGGTGCCAAGCTGCTTACATGGCACGGTATCAATGATCCGATTATTCCATACCAAAACACTGTCCGGTACCGGGAGCGAGTAGAATCAGTCATGGGAGGAGCACACAATGTCGATGCATTCTACCGCCTCTTTCTAGCTCCCGGCGTTGAGCATTGCAGTGGAGGCGCGGGACCAATTCCTCGAGATCCGCTCGCTGCTCTTGTCGACTGGGTCGAGAATGGCCAGGCACCAGAAACGCTGGAAGCCAGTGCGGTCGATGCGGAAGGCGATCTAGTGTCTCGCGATCTTTGTGCATGGCCGGGGAAGCTGAAGTACGTGGGAATTTCGGATCCGAAACGGGCCTCGAGTTGGGATTGTGTGGGTGGAACTGAGCGACCAGAGGTCGAATATGAATCGGCTGAGAACGCTTACGGTCGAGCTGAGGAAATTTTGGGCGGTTTGAAAGACAAGCTCCAGGGGCTAGGCTTAGGTCTCAGCATCGGCTAAGAGTTTCGACCGTCCGTCAATCAATACTTCGCGACTCCGTGCATATGTATAGGAAGCCAGTTAGAATAGGCGAACTGAAGGGGGACTGCTCGCGGCGAGATGAAGAGTGGAGAACAGATATCAGCCGCCATTAAGATGCTTGCTCAGTCACATCCAGACTTGAAGAAATTCCGCATCTTCCAAATCAATAACGCAACGACTTATATCACTGGGCAAATGAAAAATGTCCGACAACAGCCATGGGCGATCATCTACATGAGGCGAGCGGGTGCATCTCCAAACTAGTCTCGCGCGCAAGCACGTGGGCCGAGCTCAAGTTGGCTTTTGCGGGGAAGCTTCCAAGGAACATCTCCCGTTGCTTGCGCGTCAAGATCATCGGCATTTATCCATCGTTTCCGTCAATGAAGCCACGACTGTGGAATTTCTTGTCGTTCTGACGACATGCCTTTCGATATGAAGCCTCATTTACAGCCATCTCAAGTGCCGTCGCGGCTTTTGACCCCTGGCACTGAGCTCTTCGCCCAGACCTTCAAATAGAGCCCATAGTCGCAGGTACAATGCATCGAAGAACAATTCACACGCTATTACGGCCAAAACCACCTCGAGACGATTACAATGCGTCTTCACGAGCTTCTCCTCGCCGGTCTTCTAGTTTTCCGCCCGGTCTTGGGTCAATCAGACGACGACCCTCCACCTGACCCGGACCCTACCTCGGACCCAGACCCAGATCCAGAACCCCCCGTGCCAACACCTACAGGCGTCGACGCCTTTGCTAATGCAACAGTCTATCAGCCCGACGACCCCTCGCACCATGTGACCTTCCCTCGTACCGAGGGCTTACCGAACAACACCGTTCTTGCAGCATGGAACGAACCTGCCGAAGCGAACGGCGCCATACTGGTCTACCGGTCCACAAACAGTGGCTTCTCGTGGTACTCATTTGGTAGTGCAGCGCCGAAAACGCGTGGCAGAACGCTGCAGCAACCGCATATACTGTTCATCAACGGGACGGGAAGGGAGAATGAGGATGGAGAAATCGACGTTGGAACGGTATTGATGGCGGTCAATGCCGTCGATGCTAAGAGCACGAACATTGAGGTCTATGCTTCGACGGACCTGGGAGAATCTTGGGAGCTTGCGAGTGCTGTTGCTAGTGGAGGGCCACGTGTTGAGGGAAACGGAACCGCAGTTGCGAACCCGTTTCTCGTTTCGAAGTACGTAACCTGCGAGGAAGTTGTACCATTAGGAGCGTAGTAGCTAACAGTACTAGCGGCAACAAAATCACCGTCTACTACTCCCAACAAGACTCGACCCTACACGCGTCGAAGCTCGTCCACAAAACCACGACTGACTACTACGATGCTTGGGGGTCCGCGATCGACGTTGTAGCATCTCAATTTGCCTCCGACAGAGCGGGAACTCCGACCGTTGCGAAGGTACCATCGCTCTTATCCCTTCAACACTCCCACTTATCTTTTCTAGCTTCCCAACAAACAGTACATCCTGACCTACACGCACTCTCTACTCGATGTCCCGACATCGACCTATACGAACCCGATCTTCTACAAGATCGCATCGTCTCCCGAGAACTTCGGCACAGCAGCAACCCACGAAATCAGGACGGATACAGGTAGAGTACCACAAGGCGCGCCGTTTGTGACGTGGAGCTCGCTAGGAGGCGCGAATGGCACAGTTGTGTTGTCGGACTCGCGGACAGCTTCGTTGTTTATCAATGGAGCTCTTGGCGAGGGAATTTGGACGGAAATCCCTAGTACGGCGGGTAGGGCTGAAGGGAAGGAGATCAGAGTTCGTGAGTATATTATTTGCTTTGTTTGTTCCGGTTGTAGACGACAGCTTACGTTTTTGTAGCGAACAATGACGCCACGAAACTGCGAATTGCAGCGGGCTCGGAGATAGGGCAGCAGAGAATAAGTCAGGTTCTGCTCACCGTTATGGATCTTGCGAAGTGGTTTGATTGATCTGGCGGTGGTATGCTAGATCGAAGTACGCTTTCACATCGCATCATGGCGATTGTCAATCTTATCACTTACGTCAACGATTGGTCTTATTGTCTCTGCTCTCTTGGCATCTCGCCACCGATCCTTCGAAAGCCCTTCGTACAACCACAACAAAGTCCTTTGAGAGCGTCTGTGTGCGCTTGTCGCACGTGGATCCTCTCATCGTTATGTTACCTATGGGCGTTCCTAACGCTGTCAGATCTCGCCCGGACTAAACATGTCTTGGACTCAAGGAAGTTTCATGCAAGCATAACGAGGTCCTAAGATCGGTGAACATCGCACGTACACTCAATTGCACCACATAGTCTAAAGGTCCGTCGGCCACTTCTCGAGACGAACGCCCGAGGAACCCCATCAGCAACTGCTACGCCCCAATGCCACGTCAAAGGGTAACTCACATGCTTCTCCAACAAGTACCTGGGCGTGTGGGGAAGCTACGCCCAGAATCAGAACGACAACGACTGAGTCTTCCAATAAGCGTCTCAATATGCATTCCGGATGGACTAAGTCTCTGATAAGAGATAACGCGGTAGGGTGAACTACCGTTGAGCGCTACAACACTGGCCGTGCAGGATCACTAGGGTTGTTGACTTTCGGGCTCCGAGCCAGCGCTAAGTGAATGTGGAGAAGGGCAACACACCATCGTCTACCTGCAGCTTCGTGGTACATTGTGGACAGTTGACTGGCCGCAATGAAATTTCCCAAGCAGTCCAAGTACCATGGGCGGCCGTCATGCAGGCCGCGCCGCCGCTGAAACGGTTAAGGGAAGGCAAGGCTCGAGGATATCGTCGCAGATCCCGGTAACAATTTCTGCTATTCAGCCTTGACAGCGGCTCTTAGTGCGCTCGTACATGCGATGGCTTGGTAGATGTAAATCTACGGCGGTCTAGGACAAAGCCTCTCTCGATTGACGCGTAGTAGATGCTGCTGATCACGCAACTCGGGGCCAGCAGTTCATGGACTCTGTCGGCCTCGCTTTGGCGCGGACGCCACGCGACATGCGCAGCAGCCGCCCACCACATGAAACGTTCTGAAGAAATACATCTTCTTGTGTCCACGCCGCCGGAGAAGTCGCACGTTGCTGCACGCTCTGGACTGTCTTGGAACAATAGAGGCAAACGGCCATTTGGAATACGCAGCGACGCTTTTAGCGGGACCTATTCCGGGCTTCATCAAGCGAGCGCTGAGTGAGGTCAGCGGGGGACCTACGTAGGTGTGTCGTAGAGATTTACGAAAACACGACGATGTGGGTAAGTAATCGGCGGCTAGCAAAGGACGCCCTGAGGCTCCAAACTGGCGCCCAGTGCCTGTAATCAGCATATGCTTTCGCATAGCAAGCCACACCAGGTCTAGGAGATGGCGCAGACAACGCAACATCTTGCGGGCGATCGCGGTGGCGCAATCTCTCGACTTTGTACTGCGTGCGGACGGAAGAGCGATCAAGCGGAGATCAAGCGGAGATCTGAACCGTACGCCTTGATGTCCATGGCTTGGCTCTTCCTTCCTTTGACCAGCCTTCTCTGTGCAATCTCACGTCGAAATCACTCACGATCATGCAGTTACGAGTCCCCAGCCTTGAGATCCGGGTGCACCCTCTCGCCAACGGATCCCTGCCGACCCAACGCATGTAAGCGGCGCCACCCACCTCAGCCCTATATTTGACGCTGGCGCCTGCCAACCCTCTTACCCAGCACCAGCTGATTGGGCGCGGCGCTCGCGGCAGCGCAAGGACGGCCTTTATTGTGGGAGGGGCAGTGCCCCGGTGCGTGTGGTATTGCGGGTATCTACCCGTAGCGGCGGCGCTGCGCCCCATCCGGTAGCACATGGTTGCCGAGGGGTGGTGAGAAGATCAGCCTCGACGAGAATATGTCGCCGCGCTGGGACATGCGTTCATGGGGAGTAAGATGCCCGCAAATGGCTACGCTGCTGCTGTCGCGTTCCGCAGAGCCGCCCATAATACTGTATGACCCCAACACGCGGCAGGATTTCTGACTTGGGAGCTGTCCATCTCTTCTCCGGCTTTTCCTCCGCATACAGTCACTCTCCACTCTATACCCAACACGCACCCTCGATATCGCAGAACCCCGAATCTAAGAAGGACGCGCATTAGCTTGACTCGTGCTCCCGATATGTCGACACTTGAGCTGCAGGCCATATTCTGTTGAAACTCCGGGTTTCTTTTCGTTCTTTTCTTTTCTCTTTCCTTTTGTTGCGCTCTCGTTGCTTGGGTTTTGGGTCTGGTGGGTGGGCGCTTTCATCCTTTCTCTCCTCACCACCATGTGGATGCCCGCATATGCTTTATCACGACGAGCTGCATCGAGCACGACGGATGACCGGAGCAATGTTGTTACGATTGTGACGTGGGTCACTTTGGTGGTGTTGGTCGTGGTCTTCCTAGCACGCCAGGCCATCAGGGTTGCGGTAGTCCGCAAGGTGGCCATCGATGACATATATATTCTTCTTGCAACAGTAGGTTCTTCACTCGAGGAAGTCTCCAGCCATGCTGACCTATCCAGATCTTCGCCATCGGTCTTTCCATCACGTCTCTCATCCTCGCTTCCGACGGCCTGGGTATCTCCGGTGACCTCACCGTCAAACGCGCAAATGCCCTTATGAAAGCCTACTACGCCTCCAACTTCCTCTACATTACTTCGATCGGCCTCACAAAGCTATCTCTCATCAACTTCTTCTACGGCGACCGAGCTCAATCCAAACAGGGCCGCTGGATCTTCGGCTTCGGCATCTTCGTTCTCGCATGGACACTGATCTCCGTTATTGCCGTTGCTTTCCAATGCGGGCTGCCACGGCCATGGGAGGTGTTCACCTTACATTGCTACAATAGCGTGAGTGGTGGATAGGTTCCAGGCGGATGGGTCGCATGAATGCTAATGTTTCATGCAGGGTGCCTTCTGGATTGTCTATTGCATAATCGACATGACCACGGATGTTTCGATCATCATGCTATCCGTCAACCTGGTCGTTTATTCAAAAGCTAAGCTCTCGAGGAAATTCGCGGTGGTGGGGTCCTTTGCGCCGCGAGCTTTGGTTATTGGTGCTTCGTTGGCGAGACTCGTCTACCTCTATCCTATCACGCCACACGATAACCCCGCATTCGAATTCTGGATACCGACGGTGTGTACGCAAGTGCACGTATGTATTTCTATCGCAACGGCTTGCATTCCGTTCATGCTACCGTGGTTTGTGGGCAAGCAATCGAGCAGCTGGAGAGGGGACGGAGCCCTCCGAAGGCTTGCGCTCGGTGACGAATCTTCGTACGGATGCTGCTCCTACTCCTATCTCAAGGGTCACAAGCGGGGACAGAACTTCTCAGCCGACTCATCAGCGTTTGCGACTTCCAAGAGCGGAAAAACACCAGATGTCTCGCCCAGGATCCCGACTCCCCGCCGACTCAGTCCACTGACGCCTCCTCGACTTCACTCTTCGTGGAGTAGCTCCGGAGGCTCTACACGTCGCCCGAGTGAGAGTGGTCTGCGCCTGCATATACCAACACCCGAGATTCTGGTACGAAGAGCGACTCAAGTCGACATCACCTCACCACAGACCGCAAGCTCCAACGCTCTATCGCCAGAGTGTCTATCCCCACAGCCCTTGCTATCACCGCAAGCATATTCACCAAAATCACCAAAGAGTCGCGAGCCATCACCTCCACCTCCCTCACATGACCCAAACTCCACTGCCGCCGGCAACATCGGCCCCCGCCAAAGTTCCGAGGCAACGGCCAAATTCGGAACTTCACCACCACGCTTTTCTCTCTTCCCTCAAACACGAACACCAAGGTACTCCCGCCTTCCTCAGCAATACCCGAATGCGGCACTATCCATCATATCCGAGCGATCGCGCTCGGGCGGCAGAACGCCCGCACCAGGCATGCCGCCCTACAGCACACCTGAAAGGCGAACGCCGTCACCCAACACGCGATTCCCTGTATCGACTCGAACACATTCAACTCCACGCTTCTCTCGGGTACTTAACGACGACCCGCTACGAACCAAAGGCGAAGCCATGACGACCTCAACGCCCGTTCCAGCCCCATTAATAACGTCTCTACCAGTTCTAGCGCCAGTTCCTCCTCCATACCAGGCTCGCTCGAGTATTCCTAGTTACTACGTCACAACGCCACCAACAGCACACTCATCTGACCCATCGTCCCTTCAAACACTACCGTCATATTACACACGGACACCACCAAGCTCGCGACCGCCCACATTCACGCCACCCGCACCGCCCGCACCGCCCGCACCGCCCGCACCCGAACCCGCTCCCGAGCCTGCCTCAACTCAATCGACGAGTCCACAACGTCGGCGCAATCGGCGAATTCTCACGCCGCAAAATTCGTCGAGAGTGCTTGAGAGGAGTCCCGTTAGCCCTAGCCCCGTCAGTCCGCCTACGCCTATGAGTTTTTGGCGCGAGGGCGATGGTGCGGTGAACACACGGCGGGAAGAGGAAGCGAGGCTCGTGGAGGTTGTGAGGGTGAGAGATGTACGGAGCAGCCCGAGGATTGTGGTGCAACGATTTCCTTAGCGTTCCGCCTGAGTGAAGGTATTCACGATGGCCTTTCTTCTTCTTTGCTGATGCATGTTTGCTCAGCGCTGTAAATTTTGCACTGTACTTTTACTATTTTTTAATGTCTCTTTGCTGTATTGGGCTTGACTGGGAAACGAGGTACTGCATCACGAACGGGGCATATTTGAACCACATTGGTGTGGTATGGGCTGGGATGCATTCATCTCGCACACTTGCATTGGGCGGCGCTTAATCTCTTCCTTCGGGATACTTCTGTATAGTATGGTCTACGCAAGGCTTTTCGTCTTGTCATTTCTTTAATTGATACCCCTTTCTTTCCGTATCTTTCCGTACCCCTTTGTCTCTCTTTTAGACTTGCTCGGTTATTCCTATTGTAAGACATAGATTGGGGCATATACAGGAGCATGGTAGCAATTACGGACATACGAGTTAGAATGCGCAGTACTCCTCCATGCCGCAATTACTACGAATCCGCCTTACAAGCGTCTACGTCTCAACCCTGGCAAGAAGGGAAGTCCGTATGTGGCGCATACGGTGCCACAGCATAGTCACATCTGCAGCATTGCGGGGTTGTGAACCAGGCCTAAGCGACGTCTAAAGGCTGTGTTGTTGGCCGGTACTCTGCCGCCTGCCTAGTCCGGGGTGCGACGTTAGTAAAGCTCAGCTAGGAGACACTCGGCGCCTAATGTCTTGGAGCATAGGCCGATTGCCTCGAATCGCAACGTACTTTGTACCCGGTCGTTGAAGAGTACTCAAGCATGTAGTGAGCTACAACGATCAACGATATGTTCCAATGATATTCGACTCAACGTATTTACAGATGAGAGCTTGTGTGTCTATCTATTAAAGCTCCGGGCTTTCCACCCCTACAAACACCACTCCTTCTTCCAAATCCAAAAGTTACCCAAGAAGTACTTCGACGATTTCCTACGCCCATACATCATTTCCGACTCCCAAAGTCCCACAATCCCAAATGGTGTGACAACGCCTCGATACTGCGACGCAATCACATCATCTCGGGAACCCTCGTTGTCGCCTTCTTTGGAGAGAATGATATTTCCTGTGGGAGACACACTTCCGCTGAGTGTGAATGCACCGCCGTGGTCTCTGCCGCGGGAAGAGGGGGAGATGATGGCTAGTGTGTCGGGGTCGGGGTTGGAGGTAGAGGTGGAGGAGGGCTTATGCGCTGTAATATGGATTTTGAAAAGCCGTTTGATCTCGAGGGGAAAATTGCGGTCGTCTTCCCCGTTCTCGGTGTTGAAACCCATCCACTCGCCACTCAGATACTCCACCATGTCCTCCGCACTAAGCCGCACCTGCACAAAATCTTCCACCGGCGAGCGAAACGGCACCGGCGCCCCCAACACCTCCCAGACGGGCATACGATGCAACACCGGAACTGGGATCCTCTTCGCGGTACTATGCGGATACAGTACACACACCAGATGCAGAAGTAACGCATAGACATCCGAGAGATCATAGACCTTCTTTGGTTCCTGCCACTGAAAGTCTGTCGCGCGCGAGAGGATGATGTCCAACATGCCCATGTTCCCTGGATGGCCTTTCCACAGCGATGTGCTGAGGTGCTGACACGCGACGTTGAATTCCGCGTGCGCAGGACGCAGTTCCATGCCATGCAGGAAGAGCGCTACCATGCTGAATGGTACGGCGATGTCGTCAGGCAGGGAGGGATTACGCATGTCGTACCGGTCGTGACCGTCATCGTCCATGTCTGGGTGCCAGAGGAGGATTTGAAGGTTTGTCGGGCGAAGTGGGAATACGGCCGGATGGCGGAGGGCGAGGAGATGCGGGAGCCAATCTTTCATTTCGTGGATTGGCCAGTCCCGCGTGTAGCGTTCTGTTTCGGCTTTCAGTGCGTATTCTTCCTCTCTGGCGTCCCATTTTTCTTCTCGCTCTGTGATCAGGCCTCGCGCTTTCTCTACCGCGAACGCGATTTTCGCCCACTCGTCTACACTCAATTTCTCATTTGTTGCGGCCCCGGGCCAGTTCTCATACCACTCTTCTGCCTCGCCACTCCATCTCCCGTTGTCCTTGGGCCCCCAATTACTATAGTCCCACTCTTCACCCGGATTTAAACGAGTCTCATCTTCATCGAGATCAGGCCACCAAATTTCATCCTCGCTGCGTTCCGCGCTCGCTTCCGAAGCGCAGGATTCAAGCTCCCAAGCCTCTACTTCTACATCATCGAGCTGCATGCGCGCAAAGTCGAATTCTTCGTAGAGGAGGGTAGTAGCGTTGCGCTTAAAGACGACTTTATCGTAGCATGTTCTGTGGAGCATGCGGGATGAGAAGGAGAGACGGAGGATAGAAGAGCACGGGAGAAAGAGCGCGATGCGATGGATGATCTCGGCTGGGAGCTGCTCGAGATTTGGAATGTCATTGCCCATAGTGACGTCCATCGTGCCGCTAAATGACTGTTACGGAATGAGGTGAACGGTTGTGTTTGCAGAAGATAGAATACAGAAGGAAACCTGCGAATCGGCGGTGAAACGTTGGACTAGTGTAGATCTAGTCCGCATCAGGAAGGCTAAAATTAACCCCACGGATAGTCGTACGAGAGATGATGTCCACAACGACATCTACACATTTAAAAGGTCTCTGCAAGCTGATTTTGCGTCTATAAGCTGGCATGTGTCTACAGAGGTGTGCGTACACCAGCTCCATCCCAACACATCAAGCACAACAGCGTTCAAGTATTCTACCAATGAGCCTTTCCTTCTCTTTCCCACTGTACATTGTACAACGCTAACCTTGACTAAACTTCCCATACTCCTAGTACCAAATCCGCGACTTTAGCGATGACCTTTCTAAGTCCGCTCGCAACCAGGGTCCCTTAGAACTCCGATCAGCAACAATCAATGTTCCCACGCCCGCCCCCTAGAGAGCTCAAAAGGCGCAATGGACCACAATCAACAACTCAGTAGTATCACTCGGGAAAGCGCATATTCCATGCAAACTCGCGTCACTTCAAGCCAAACATGTGTCCAGTAACAAACTCCAGTTGTAGAATTCCTCTATCCATCTATGTAAGATGTGAGTTTAGCAGTGATGCTTAGCATATCCATGTACGAATTGCCGTCTCTTCTAAGCCCCAAATACTTGTATCCAAATCCCAGACGAAGAGAAGATCCAATCTACAACCTGGTATATACGAGCCAGAAACGCCGGTCTGGCAAGTCTCTTGTGAGTCCGCTCTGAAAAATCGCCTCTCCTCGGCTATGTGACATGGCCACATTCTCCGAGAAGAGAGTCGTCCAAGTGAGCGGCCCCCGAAAAAGTGGGCACATTGACAGGCACGCCGGCCAAATCAAATAGCACGCCAGCCCATCTTGACCGATCCCTTCTCCAAGCTCCCACCGCGGCACATTTACTCAGAGTCCTGCACCCCGTTCTCAGGACCGCACTCCCCACCCCACACGAACTTCCACTGCACGACCTCCATCTCCTTCCGCGGCGTAACGCGCACGGGGATATCCGAGTCAGGCTTCGGCATCGCATTCCACAAATCCGTGTTCCACTTCGTCGGCATCGTCCACACGCCCCCGTCCCGGGCGGGCTCGACATCGAACTGCAGCAGGACCATCGCCGCGAACGAGAGGATGACGTTGGTGGTGAAGTGGCGACCGGGACACATCGTCGCGCCTGCGCCGAAAGGGCGGAAGGCCAACGTGCTGCCGAGCTTGCGCTGGCCTTCGGGCGTCGCGAAGCGTCGGTGATCGAAGGATGTGGCCGACGCGCCCCAGATCTCAGGGTCATGGTGCACGGCTGTGCCGGGGATCATGATGATGGCGTCTTTCTTGAGGAGGTACTGGTTGGCGAGGGTGGTGTCGTGGTGCACCTTCTTGACGTTGACGAGGGTGCTGTGGTAGCGGAGGGTTTCTTGCAGCATTGCCAGCATGGTGGGACAATGTTTCTTGATCAGACTCAAGTCAACGACCTTGACGTATCGCCCATCGTCAGTGAGCGTTGTAGTCTTCGCCAGCGCAGAAAGCTCAGCGCGACAATGCTGCAATGCCTCGGCGTTGGAGCAGATGTGGAAGAGCAGCCAGAACGTGGTGACTGCGCCGCTGCTCAGCATCGCAAGCGAGGTTGCCATTTCCATCTTTGCCGCCTCGGGGAGCGTAAGGCCGAGATTCCGGTTTCGATCGAACATCTCGGAGACCATGGGGAAGGCCTGGATATGCCCGCCTGTGGCAAAGTAGTCAGCGAATGCCGAGTGGATGCGCGAACGGGCGCGCACCGCTTTGCGGGCTGTGATTGAGGCGAACGGGCTGTAGAGGAGGTGGTTGATTCCCGGGAGAAATGTGTTCCAACTGGCCTCTATATCGGGGTCGTCGTACGGGTTCTCAGGGCCGTATATAGCGCCAGTGAGCGCGAGCATGAGGTCGTGCTTGATAGTCTCCAAGAGTGAGATCTCATCTGCGCCGGACGCAGAAAAACTGCTCGGTATACATGCCGCCAGTTTAGCGACTGCGGTTTGACATGCGTCCTGGAGCGTTGGCCCTTGGACGAGGAACTTGTGTACGCTTATCGTGAAGCCGTTCCCTTGGGTGGCATAGGTCTCGGAAATCAATTTGCGAGACTCCTTGTCCACGCCGCTGAAAAGCAGGCCGAAGTCGAGGAGGTTCGGGACGAAGGTTGTCAGGTTCGCCTTCGACTGTATGATCCGTATGAGTTCCGCGCCGTTGACAATGTACATGCGCTGGAACGGCATGCGCATAGTGAAGATTGGGAGTCGATACTTGGTCCTGGACAGTGTGAGTGCCTACGGTGCTGAAAAAGGGGTGGTGCTGAAGCATACCTTAGGTTGACAAGATAGTTGACCTTGTCCCTTGCGATCCCGATCGCTGGATCAAGGAATGGAAGTATCGTCGGAAGAAGACGCGGTTCTCTCTTGCTCTGGGTCGAGTAGAGTAGGGCGCACATGGCACCGTACACCACCATGCCAGCTGTGAAGACGAGTACCAACGTGGAAGGCATGCTGGGGAAGTGGGTTTGCATTCGAGTCCTGGCAGTGGTTGAGTTACGGCAGGATACGGGGCACTAGTGACCAACGAAGACGCACTCTGATTTCTACTAGAGCCGTAATCTGGTCAGTGGGCTCAATCTCCGAATCTCGGCACGACAGGCCAAAGAATAAAAATATAGGTTCTTGCTTTCACAAGACGTGGAGTGTGCAATTTGAAGGAGTGACAGATTGCTATGAAGTGAAGGGGGTGATTGAATCTTCTAATATACGCCTTTCCAGCCGCGAGATAGTGCCTGCGCATGCCGTTGAATGGCACAGTATGCATTGACCCTGGCTTCAAGACGCATTTAGGTAGACGCCACTGTGACTACGCAATAACTTGCTAGAGAGCACATATCGAATTACCGTTTTGAGCAATATCATGAAAGCCATGATTGTTGCATCATGGTCGGCGACTAGACGCCTTGTGACAAACCGCAACTGAAGCCGGATATGGTCGTCTTGAGCGAGAGAAGTCTCATAGCTTCCTGTACAGTTCTGGGACTAGTATTCGACAATATGGAGGCCAATATCATCGAACACATGGTGATGCTGAGTGCCATCGTGTCAAGCATCATGAGTAGTGGCGGCAATTACTATTTCGGACTTCATTTTAGCAAGCCAAATACGCCTCGGTGGAGAGCTCTCGCGCCAATTTCGAGGCGCCAACCTCGGAGTGGCTTATGGTTACACAGAAGAGCAATGTCGCACCTGCAGAAGCGAGGCAGAAAGGGCTGCGGCTAACCCTCGAACCACGCCAAGCAAGACGGGAAGGCTGCTGCCCATGCATGCATAATGGCCAGATGATGCAAGTCGGCGAATCGATAAAATGCTACGAGGCTATTCACGGATGGGAGGCCAACGTCATCAACATGTGACCCGTAGTCAGGACTCGGGAGGTGGTGGCCGAGATAGAAGCGGACAGAACAAAGAAAATGGTGGCCGAGCGCAGGAACGAAACTAGATCGACGTCGCTTACGGCGAAAGAAGCAATTCATAGGCGCTCGATGGTCCCGACAGCCTGGAGACTGTGATCACGGCCACATCCCCGAGGGCGGCTTGCGGGGTATCGTTTCCAATGTCAAGGTAGGCGGGACGGACCTACCGACATGTCCGTAATCGGTGTGTTGGTCGGAAGATGGGTGCGTGCAAGGGTCATCGCGATAGATCGGACCATTGTCACGTCGTACACCAGATGGAGGCGTGATGGACGCCAGCTTGCATCGGTGGGGGCAAGCCATGACGACTCCGTCAATAGAGCCTCAGCACACCGCCCTCGTCGACTGGCGTATCAATGCAAGCTATCGCAGAAAAGTTCCATCCAGCACCTGCCGGACGTTCCTTGCTCGAACAAAGAAAGGCTGCATCGCACTCGATTTCGTCCGTCATGGACGAGGACCGCGAGCGATTTCAAAGCACTCGAACGATACTCGAGAGCATGCTGCGTTAGTTCGTCCACGAGGAGAGCCATGCCTAATGGACGCACGAGCGAGCCAGGTCGTTGTACGTGCCTGAGCTGAATGCGAGCTCAACACTGATCGCACCTCTGGTAGTTGGATACCAAGGATTCGAAGCTGGGATACGGGATGGCAGCTGAAGCAAGAAATATGGTAGTAATAGATATTTGTACATTATTGAGACTAGATCCAGGAAAAGCAACAAGCCACTTATGCATGTGTACCATTAGTAGCACCCTGTTTGCTCTTGAAGTATTGTGTAAAATCATGCCGTACGGCGTGCACCGACTCGGCGACCGACCTACCGAATACGGGATCGTCACTGGCATGCTCACACATCTTGAAAAACTCGTCACGGTCCTTGACGCACTCGGGATCCCATAGGCGGTGGAAGTTTGCGCGCGACATGGGGTCGATCATCTCGCGCCAGATTTTGATGCGTTCGTCGCTGTACTTGTCGAGGATTGACTCGTCGAGCTCGTCGGTGTGGATGCCGGTGAAACAGTCGTAGAGAGAGCCGACGTCGGCGAAGCCGCCTGTAAGACCCATGCCGCCGCTGAGAGTAATTAGTGACTGCAACCGCGGAGAAGGGGAAAGTCTTACAATGGATTGCACAGATGCGCGGCGTCCGCTACAAGACACACCTTGCCGACCCGGAAGGTTTTGGCACATCGCTGTTGTAGCTTGTAAGGGCTCATGCTGATGAGTTTGTAGTCCCCAGGCTTGGGGTTCCCGGGCAATATCCTCTCATAGCGCATTGGCTGCCGCTTCACGAGCTCGTCACGGCCGAGGCCAGCATCGTCGCCGTAGGTCACGCGCCAGAGCCCATCGTTTGTAATCTTAGCGGCCATGTACCAGTCGGTGGGATGGCAGATGAAGTTGGAGTCCCAGTAGCCGAAGCGCTCGTCGAAGGGGAGGTAGACCTACAATGATCAGTGATTTGTCATAGGAACGAGGCACACAAGCTCACATTGGTGGCCACAATCTGCTGGCTGAGAGTTTCTCCTGGATACTCCTTGCCGAGGAGTGCTGTTCGCACCCCACTCGAGGCGCCATCCGCACCAACAAGGAAATCTCCCGTGATCTCTTTCGATTCGCCATCCAGCGTCTCCAGGACAGCCGTCGCACCCTTGTCATCTTGCTTGACGCCCACGACCTTGTGTCCCCACAGAATCTCGGTATTCGGAATGCTCTCGAGATGCTTCACGAGCAGCGGGCCCAGTCGGTCCAGCGGCAGCACGACCATGGAGTACTCGGAACGGTCCGGTTCACGGCCCATACCCGCGAGGAAGGTCGTGTCTTGGAGACGCCAGCACACGCCTTGTGGATGGAAGCCGACTTTGCGCACATCGTCTATTATCCCAGCACGCGTGAAGTCGTAGACGGCCGAGGGGGCGTAGTGGGCGGCGCGGGGGTTGTCGTCGATGTGGGAATTGGCGTCGACGACGGTGATTTTGATTCCCTGGTTTCGTGCCAGGAGGATGGCTAGCAGGAGGCCGGACGGCCCAGCGCCCGCAATTACGACCTAGCGGAGTCAGTCGTCGACCGTAGGTCAGAGATGGGGGCAGTCCGTACATGGTTGATCTTTGGCATGGCGAGATGGTCAGACAATGTCTCTATCGAAGTCAGTGCTGCGGGATTAGCCTTGCACCAAACAAATTGCTCTTATAGAACGGGCGTGTATGCACCACGAGGTGGGGCAATGCCGCCCGCGTTGGGGCAGCTTCCCCATGCTGTTGCCGCGAAGTGCGGGGAGCGACTCGACGCCGCATGCCCCACATCACTCGAAGGTCACCCCGCCAAGAAGAGACACGTGACGCGTCTGTCATCCGTCCTGCTTCCGGATGGAGGAGCCAGTTGACGAAGACCAACCTCGGCAGGTCTGAGGTGGACAGAAACAGAGAGAGGTGGAAATGTGTGTGAACGCGGACCGAGAAAGACAATGACGTGTGACGACGACTGGCAAGGGCATGTGGCCCCAGCTTCCGCTTCTTCCGCTCTTATTCCTGCCGCACAGAAACGCAAGTCGACACGACATCAGGATTCGGATGACAGATGCCAAAGGAGCGGGAGGCAGCGTGTGGTTGGCATGGCGAACTGCTGAAGTGTCGGGATTGTTGAGGAAAACTCTGCCGATTATCGTGAGAGCACGCGTCCTTATCACTTCCACACGCTGTCAACCTGCCAAACACAGCTCGATCGCCCTCGGCTGAAACCTCTGTATCGCAGCCGGGATTCAGACGAGAGAGGCCCTTGGGCAGAGACAATGATATCAACCATGTCCAGGGTGGTGTGGCAACTGTTGAGGACGCTGCCGAGCCCGACGCTGAGCGCTCGGTCGCAAACAGCTAGCCCCCTGGCCCAGATAAGCTTTTCAGCCTCTTCCAGTCCCATGTCGCCACCATAACTCGCAGCCCTTCCGTCACAACCGCTGTTCATATGCGCGTAATGACCACCTGCATTTGCCTATGCCCGTGCAATAGTCAACAATCGCATCAGTCCAGCATGTGCAGCAATGACTCCGCTCAATGGCCAAGGAACGGCCGTGCAGTCACACCACGACCCCCGGAACTGTCGCCATCCCGACCACGTTTCGTTATCACGATGCCTCCATGGCGTTGATTATTGGGCGCGCATGACTTCTGGCGCCCCAGTTATACCCACTCTCGTCTTATCTAGCATTTCCGGAACCAGCTCTCGCGACACGCTTTGTCCCTAACCATTCCACTTTTTCACAGCAACCTAGACTTGGCCTATGAAGCCAAGCATGCGCATCGCCTGCACTCATGGTCGAGCGTTCGTGACCTCCGAGATGTCGTGGTCGCCAAGGTGCAGAGTTCGACAATTCCAGTCCCGGGCGCAGACCCTAGAGCCAGAACTGCTATCGGCCCGCTTGCCTGAAGTCGGCGAGGTTTAGTGGTTCGTATGGCTCGAGATGTTCACTACAGGCAGGCGGACATAGATCGGAACCGGCCTTCTGCCCTCTGGCTGGGCGTGATCCGAGCAACCGAGTAAAAATACTTCGACCCTATCGGCGGCAGCTAACACCAGCCACTACCGTAGCCATTGCGCCGAACTAGAAGATGCCCACTGTTTTGGCGCTGCGGTCCTTCGCATGCTCCACTACAGTCCCACGCCGCTTTGTTACAGCTGACGACCACCAACATCGAACATTCTGGCCGCTTTGTAGCCACTTTGCGACAAGATCCTAAGTGGGTCTGCGTCGCCACAACAAGCTAGCGAGGCGTTTTGGTCGTTTTTCCACACGCGTTCGGCGGGAGTAGGGGTTCCTGCTTTTCATCATCCTAGGGGCACCGCGCCGTCACCTGTTGTCTCCCCAATCGAAATCCACTGTACTCCCACGACATCCACTATCTCGCATCGATCAAATTGATTTCCTACTCCAGTTTTCGGACTTGCATTTTAGCTTCCGAAACCGTTCTACCACGGGTCTCTTTATCGACTTTCAGCCAGTATCACGATTGCGCATCAACTCATTGCCCGAGAATCCACTACCATACCTCCGCGGTAGTACGGCGCGTGAATAACACGCCTGAGCTATTCTCTAGAGGGCATCCCGCGGGCTTCCGGCTTTCGGTGCTGTCTCTAGGTTGGTTTGCTGGTCAGATTAGGGTACAGACTAAGGGCTGTTCGCGGTTCTGGGCACTCCAGAAAGGGTTCTACGTCTAGTCACCCTAGGGAAGCTCTAGTCCTTGCACCATCTCGGGCAGCTATATTCTACGATGGTTCCCCCAGGACATCGCTCGCCAGGACGGCCTTCCGGATCCTCTACCCCGCACCCCCACGAGCTCGAGGAATCCATGGCCTCCGCCGGACGGAAACGTGTTGGCTGGACTCCAGGGACCGCTTCTTCATTATCACATTCGCAATCACACTCACCCGAATCAGATTCTCCGTCTAATGGGCACAACACCCCGCTCCAGAGGTCCGATGTTTCTCACGAGGAGTTGGCACAATCGGTCCACAACCTCCTTGGAGACTTATACATCGAAGAGCCAGCCCCGGAAGTACAAAAACCACGACCGGCCATCAGAAAGACTGCACGTTCACCGCCGGATCATGTCGATGCCGATGTCGAACTCGAAGTATTTGGTGAGGAGAAGCTGAGATCCGGCCTCATGGCACAAAGACGCGCTGCAAAGCTCTCTAGAAGCGTCGGCACATCCTCGGCGCCGGGGTCGCGTCGCAACTCTAGTGAACTGTTGATGGCGAAGTCGCCACCAGTTGAGAAGACGCGAGTTCCGAAAATTCAACGCCCAACTCACTCCGGCTATGAGTCGTCGGGGACTACCGACGACGACGAGCCGGAGCATATGCGACAAGCCAAACAACTCTATCGCCAACACACCTTGCGTGCTGCACAGCCCATACGACCGGAAGATCTTTACCACTCCGAAACTCTACCGGATGGCCAGGTTACACCCCCACACGAAGTGGAAATCGGTGACGAACATGTTCCAAGGCCTACCAAATTTCGGACGGGTGTGCTCGGCACGCTTCTCAGAGCGTCGAATGTCGGTCAACCTCCTGCATCTCCCGGTCGTCCAGCTAAGGCTACCGGTCACGGACGAAACCTTAGTTCAGGAAGCCTGCCACTCAGCGGAGTTTCAACGGCCGCCAATTCGCCGCCGTCGTCGCCTTTCCAATCCGGATACACTACACCTGGGACATCCACCCCTAGGCGATCATGGTACAGCCGCGGACACAACCACTCCGTGTCTTCCGTCTCCAAGCTGATCGAGTCGTCATCAATGCTGGCCACTCCTGCTCAGCGAGATATGGGCCATGGGATTGAGGAGCAGTACAAGAAGGTCCGGCCGGCACTGGGCAAGCGGACGAATTCAGGCAATTCCATCACTACCGTCACGACCGCCTTGTCGAAACTTGGTGGTAAATCCCGCCGGGAAGAGGAATACAAGATCAAGATCCATTTGGCGGGGACGCTGGCGCGGCAGAATTATCTGCGGAGGCTGTGTAAAGCTTTGATGATGTACGGTGCGCCTACACATCGGCTGGAAGAGTACATGAATATGAGTGCTAGGGTGCTGGAGATTGAGGCGCAGTTTCTTTACAGTAAGTTTAATTCTTGTGTGGAGATCGGACACTACCTCTCCTCTCGAAGCTGTCGCTGACCATCGACAGTGCCAGGTTGTATGATCATTGCCTTCGACGACAGCTCAGTACACACGTCCGAGGTGAAACTCGTTCGTACAGCCCAGGGCATCGATCTTGGTAAACTCCGCGACGTCCACGGCATCTACAAGGACGTGGTACACGACAGAACTGGTGTAGAGGAAGCCACTACTCGCCTCGAAGCCATCATATCCCGCAAATCAAAGTTCAGTGCCTGGCTCCGCGTCCCCGTGTACGGTCTCGCCTCCGCAATGGTCGGTCCGTTCGCCTTCAAGGCACGACTGATTGACTTGCCGTTTTGCTTCATGCTCGGCTGCCTCCTCGGATGGCTGCAACTCATTGTCTCTCCTGGAAACGAGCTCATTAGCAACGTCTTTGAAATCGGAGCTGCCGTCATTACGTCTTTCCTCGCTCGCGCCCTTGGGTCGATTCCTGGGTCTGACGGCAAACCGTTGTTTTGCTTCAGTGCGATGGCTCAGTCTTCGATTGCATTGATCCTGCCCGGTTTCACGGTGCTGTCTGCGTCTCTTGAGCTTCAGAGCAAGCATATCGTTGCTGGTAGCGTACGCATGGTTTATGCGATCATCTACTCGCTGTTCCTTGGTTTCGGAATTACGATCGGCACTGTTCTCTTCGGCTTGATGTATGATGGTGCGACGAGTCAGCAGACTTGTACGGATCCCATGGAGAGTCGCTGGTATTACCTTTTTGTGCTGGGGTTTTCGCTTTGTTTGATGGTAAGTGAACTCCGTTCATCTTCTTCAAGGATCTATTTCGAATTTTGTTCGTCCTCGGCGCGTGTTGCACGATAACGCACTGGGTCCGCCCAACACGCTCGAGCACTCCGCTCATGACGCATTTCCAAACATCAGACGCTAACAACATGCCAGGTCATCAATCAAGCAAAATGGAAACAAGTCCCCGCCATGACGGTCATCGCCCTAGTAGGCTATGTCGTTAACTTTCATTCCTCTCAATATTTCAAGGGCAACGCCCAAGTGTCCAACACTCTCGGAGCCCTCGCCATTGGAATCGCCGCCAACATCCAAGCTCGTTTTGGCCGACACGTCGAGAACTGGAGCCTTGACTTTTGGGAGAATGCGCTGCGGCCGCGCTGGGTACGACTGCGTAAACAGTGGCTCCGAAGGAGGTACGGACCGCAGAAGGAGGCGAAATACGAACGCACGCACTCGCGCACGCACTCGCGGAGCAGTTCGGTGGGTAGCGAACCATACGTCCCATATCAACGCAAGATCGGGTACGGACTGGCTGCCGCGGCCATGCTTCCCGCGATCTTCGTCCAGGTGCCTTCCGGATTGTCGGTACAGGGCTCTCTGATCTCCGGTATCACATCGGCCGATCAGATCGTGCGCAATACTACGGGTACTACGACAGTCTCGGACGAGACCGTTGGCGGCAGCATCAACAGCGTTGCCCTCAACGTCGGGTTCTCAGTGGTCCAGATCGCAATCGGGATCACGGTTGGCCTCTTCCTGGCGGCACTGCTTGTCTACCCCCTTGGCAAGCGACGCAGTGGGCTGTTCAGCTTCTGAGCTACGTCGGGTTCGGACCTCAGAGTACTCGGGATACGTTGCTGCACAGGATTGGATCGGGGAGGTGTCGATTGTCCATCGTTTGTTGTTCAGTTGTGGGCGAAGGGAGGAAGACGGAGTACGAGGAAAGCATTTACATGGCGTTTGCATACGGAAGGTTTGGTTGAGCGTTCTTGCGTGCATTTTAGATTTTAACGCAGGACTATGTGTCTGCTGGGCATAATCTTAATACTCTCTCCCTAGGATGGCCCTGGAGGCTCTGGGCAACTCTATTATCGCTTTTCTGCGCTTGCTTGACGTTTGGTGGCTTTGATGCGAACGTGATGTAGACTAATCCTTGGTAAGTATCTCTCCCCCTGTCGTTCTCTCAGGGAAGAACCAAGTAATCTCTCTATTCACGACTTTTGAAGGGCAGAGAGGGAGACATACTGATTGTTGAAGTTGCACCTCCATGCTGCCGCTGACCTTCCGTCACGGTCCTCCATTTAAAGGCTGACCGGCGTTAACCTGGGCCGTCCATGGTACGAAAGGCGAGCTTCTGATCTCTATTCCGGGCCAGTATCTACACTCGCATAGCGTTGATACCATTTCGATCAAACATCACGATCATGCGACTGATGAGGTGAAGGAGCTGGGATGGAGGGCGTAAATTAGCAAAAAGAATTGAGAATTGTGGCGGAACTGTATGGGCGGTATGTAGTGGGTTGAAGGTGGGGAAGGTGAGGTCAAGAAAGACGGGAGCTGGCTGAGGCTGGAGGATGGCATTGAGCGGTTGAGGATGTTTGACGGGATATACAAACTGTTTGATGTATGCTCGTAAGGAATCAGCTGAACATGCTTTGATTAAATTGACATCTCGACTCTATATATGCATTTTATGGAGGTATTCGAACTACCTCCAGCATGTAGTTCCCTTTTCTATCTGCATCCACTGTTATTGGTAAAGGCGGAGGTGATCCCAGTTTGTCAATAGATCTGCATTCGTATTGCTGAGCAGCTGACCCCTATAGAGATGTCATGATATTCTACGAAGACCGAGTCGCCGGCATATAAGTCCGATAGCTCACTTCCTAGCTCTTGCGTTCGCCGACGACGCCTTGAAGACAGCCGGTCTGTCACTGACATGCTGAATAGAGTTCCATGCCACGGCAACGACTTCATTGAGTTCCGCACAACATATCATCCTTCTATCACAACAACATAAACAACACGAGGCGAAATGCAATATAATTCACTAGCTACATTGATACCTGCATGCTCCCACCCCCACTACCAATCCTTACGCCCCCAATATTCCCAATCAGTAGCAAATGTTATGGTGCGGATCGACATCAGGAGCTGAAATACATCCCCTACACCCCACATCCCTGCAATTTTGATCGTTGAAGCAAATGTTGCCGAACCCGGGACAGTAGTTCTGACGTGGATCTAACCCCGCGAGGTTGGGATCGCGCTTCGCCGAGACGGGGTTGAGCTGGGGTTTATACTGATTAGTTGCTAGTATGCGGCATGAAGGATTGGATGTGACTGACTTCGGCGGCAGGGAGGGCTAGTGCAGCCGTAAGGGTAGCGAGGAGGGTAAGGATGTAGAGATGCATTGTGTATGTTGTGTTGTGGAGTGTGTGGGTTGGATTAGGTTGGATTGATGAAGAGTATGGCGGTCTTTGACAAGTCTTATATACACATCTTTTTCGTACGCAATGCAATATCATAAGCCTACTAATGACACTAACAAAAGTTAAATGCAGTATCCATCATTCGCTTGCTACTCTGAACCGACCAAAGAAATTATACGGACAGACGTCATTCATGTGACTTCTCCACACACTGCACGTCAAAGTACTCGAGTAGCCGAGTTGGGGGGTAAGCAATCCTTACGTGCGAGAAGGCTGAAATTTTGCACAATGATGAAGGATATAGGGGACAGACTTCATCGACAGCAGTAAATTTTTTACTTGCCGTTCAGGCAACGATACACGCACGTATTGAAGTTGAACTGTGGTTCTGTCAGTTGTTGTATGGTAGACAGACAGAGATCCGACACCGCCCAACAACGACGAAGACCGCTGACGACCGCTCAATAACTCATTTTCAGCTGACCGTATTTAACTTTCGTGCGAGAGACTCGGTATAATTTGGCTTTACGAAAGGATTGCGGGGTAGATGTATTGTGGTACTCGGAGTCCGAAGTTCTTGGCTCTTTTTGCTTTTGCGTCGGGCGGTGGCTCGTTGAAACTTTAATCCGCTTATGCTGCCAATGATCTCGATCGTGGCGTTAGTATCGAGCCAGCCACCGAACAGACATTAGGAAAGAGATCGTAGACGTGCGGGGAGATGGATACCCTCTCTTGATGCTCCTGAATCTGGAATTGGGCCTACTGCATTTCGTCTGCGCAGGTTACCCAGCGAGAAGCCGCTAGTCTTTTCCTTGAATGCTTGATCGATCGCTTCGAGAGATTTTCCTCGAGTTTCAACCATCGTACCTAGACCTATCTCTTATTAGCAGTGAACCATTAATCGTAGAGCTGGAATGCACTCACAGATGATGAGACAGAAGAGACTCGAGAATCCAAAGAAGAAGTATGCTCCAAAAGAAGAGCGAGCGAGTAGAATAGGTGTCGTGAAGGCGACGATCCAGTTGGCAAGCTGTAACTGTCAGCTAGAGTCATCCATACGACTATTGAACCACGTACCCAGTTTGAGCTCTGCGCAAGACTTGTCGCGCTTGCTCGAGTACTTGATAGCTGAATCTCCGACGCGTAAATGCGAAAGCTTATGGCCCACGTCGCGCTATAAACGCACGCAAATATATAAATGCAGGCGATCACGATCCATCTACCAACCCCGGAATCTCCATGAACTACATTAGCGGCATACAGAGTTCCGATGAGCAGCATTGTAATTGTCAGCAGCACGCCGCCGACAATAGTCGAGGTTCGTCTTCCCCAGTGATCGCAGTAGATGGACGCCGGGATGGTGACAGCGAGCATAGCGAGCGCGGAGACACCTGATGCAAGGAAAGACGCTTGTTCGGATGCGAGACCGGCTTGCTGGAAGAGTAAAGGCGCGTAAAAGAGTAAGCCGTCGATGCCGCTGAATTGCTGAAACGCCATAAAGAAGCAGGCCAGTGCGGCGCGAGATCTCGATTCAGATTGGAAGACTTTGGCATAATCCCTGAACGTTGTTTTCACGCTTTCTGCGAAGCTGCGCTGTACGGTGATGTCGTCGGATTCATCTGCCATTTCTTCCAGCTCGGATGAAGCAAGTCCCAGCCTCATCAGAGATGCTCGCGCTTCTTGGAACCTGCCTTTCGAATGGAGCCATCTGGGAGATGGAGGCAGTGTGAAGCATGTAGCGGCGAAGGAGAAGGATACCACCGCTTGGAAGATGAGAGGAATCCTCCAAGACATCGAGGTACCAGGCATCCTAGCAGTTCCGTAGCTCAAGAAGTAGCCGGAGGCCAGACCAGCGACGATCAAGAAAGAAGTCAGGGAAGCGAGAGGTCCACGTCGCCGCGCCGGAGCGATTTCGCAGACGTACACAGCAAGATTTCCGAGGAACAAGCCTTCCCCCAGTCCAGCGATGACACGACCGAAAATGAAGATGGAAAGCGACTGCGCCGATGCCTCAAGCCCGGCTCCGATGCCAAAGATTGTGGAACCAACTATGAGGGCAATCGCGCGACCGTAGATGTCGGCGAGGTTTCCGGCGAACAGACCCGTGAAGGTTGCGGGAAGCAGAATGGCGGATACCACGGTCCCGTGCGTGGTTGCCGTTAAAGGGCCGAAAGAGTCCTGGAAGGACTTCATTGAAGTTATAGGGCCAATCGTTCCAGTGTCAAGACTTTGTTTGATCAGCATGGTTCAGATGCATAGTGTCAACTGTCCTGGACTCTTTTAGACGTACCCGAAAATAAAGCCTCCAATCGCAATTATCAAAGACGCCCTGTAATAGAGCGGGAGATTTCTTGGGAAAAGCATCTTGTGTAGTTTCCAGCGGATAAGAATGGGTCTCTTAGCAGTGTGGAAAGACAACTTTACATATTGGAGATAAAATTGAGTTCCAGGGAAAGTACCATGGGTACACGCAATGTTCTTCGGGAATAACGCCATTAAGTAATGGCTTCGCTGACAAAACCCAGCGATTCATGACTCAGAGAGACGCGTGAGAAAGACGATACAGACGATAGCCATGGTGTCAGCCATTGGCTGTAAATTTAATTTGATAGAAACGTGGTATTCGAAGGGTGAGATGCCCCGCACCCTAAGCCAAAAGCTGACAAACGTAGGAGGAACGTCTGTAAGTTCAAGGCCGTAGGCGCGATCAGGCAGGCTACACGCGTGTATCTCTTAGCGCGCACTACCGGTCAGAACACCATCGAAGGGTAGTCCTATATCGGAAGCGAAAACCCACATACTACTCTTATTTACGGGTGGACTAAGATCTACGAAGTGCTGCAGAACTCCACCGAGGAATTTTAACGTCGGGATGAAAGTAATGAACGCAACAAACCTCCGACTGCCAGGAGAACCAATCTAGCACCATCCACCGCCAACTACTCACCACGCACTACCCAACGATGAAAACATCTTGATAATGGCACCATCCGGAGACCGATCCAAAACCGGACCGATGACAACATGGCGACCCTTCAGCGCACTCACTCAACGTTAAACAATCTTGCAAGATATCCCTAAATGTAGCAAAAAAGGCTCTCCCGTACTGAAGGCTGCAACGAAAGCGGACAAATCACGAACATCGCAAGCAAGCGAACAATGTCTATCAAGATCATGAAGTTCATTCCATCTATATACCCAAGCCCTAACACCCAAAACCTATATACGTAAATGATCGTTATTAGAGCACCGGTTTGGAAGCACCATTCCCCAGTGTAGTCCCTGACTTGCACTAGGCGCAATATCTCCACACCAGAAGTGAAACCACTTAGTCGTCGTCCTCATCCTCCTCGTCGTCGTCCGCGGCGTTGGCGGAAGCCTGGGCCGTGGTGCTTGGTACCGGCGCAGCAGCGCCAGCAGCTGTACCTGCACCAGCAGCAGTTCCGGCACCAGCACCAGCACCCTGAGCACCAGCAGCAGTTCCTGCGCCAGCAGCCGGGACCTGAGCAGCGACACCTGCAGCCTGTTGACCCTGGGTCGGAGTCTGAGTGCCGGCAGTGGGGGTCTGTCCTTGAGCGGGAATCGCGGCGCCGGCCTGTTGCTGTTGACCCGGGGCGGGTGCCTGAGTACCGGCAGTGCCAGCTTGGCCTTGGGCAGCAGCTCCTGTGCCAGCTTGTCCGTTCGCAGCGCCAGCCTGTTGCTGTTGACCCTGGGTGGGTGCCTGAGTACCGGCAGTGCCAGCTTGGCCTTGAGCAGCAGCTCCTGTGCCAGCTTGTCCGTTCGCTACACCTGCCTGTTGTTGACCCTGGGCCGGTGCCTGAGTTCCAGCAGTACCAGCTTGTCCGTTTGCAGCGCCTGATGAGATTGTCAGCATCGCACTGTGGAATGAGAGATGGAAAAGGAGCTTACCCGCAGCGGGGGGAGTAGCGAGAGTAGCAGCACCTGTACCTTGAGCACCAGCCTGTCCATTCGCAGCACCTGTGAATCGGATCAGCAATGTATCTGGAGGAAGGTCATGTTGGAAGCTTACCGGCAGCAGCGGGTGCTACGGGAGCGGCAGCTCCAGCACCAGCGGCCTGGCCAGCACCAGCCTTTCCGTTACCTGCAGCTTTGCCGTTTCCAGCAGCCTTGCCGTTGCCAGCAGCCTTGCCGTTGCCAGCAGCCTTGCCGTTTCCAGCAGCCTTGCCATTACCAGCAGCCTTGCCATTACCAGCAGCAGCTTTTCCATTGCCAGCAGCAGCTTTTCCATTGCCAGCAGCAGCTTTTCCATTGCCAGCAGCAGCTTTTCCATTGCCAGCAGCAGCTTTTCCATTGCCAGCAGCAGCTTTTCCATTTCCAGCAGCAGCTTTTCCATTGCCAGCAGCAGCTTTTCCATTTCCAGCAGCAGCAGCTCCGCCTGGTACGTGTCAGTGGCGTAAAAACGATAAGCGTAGGACATGATGTGACTTACCAGCAGCAGCGGTACCATTGGCCGCGCCCTATATGTACAATTAGCAGTTGTCCAAACACGAGCGGATGGTTGTAAAGCTTACAGCTCCCTATATATGGTCAGTCAAGGAAGCATGTTGAACGTATAAGAGACAACTTACAACAGCAGGGGCAGCAGCAGCCGCACCGGCAGCTTTACCAGTGCCCTTCGCAGCACCAGCTTTGCCTGCAGCTTTGCCCGCAGCTTTACCCGCAGCTTTGCCCTTCCCGGCAGCGCCCTTGCCCTTACCGCCTGTGAGTCCACCGATAAGGTCTGCGATGCCACCCGCACCACCAGCAGCTCCCGCAGCGCCGCCGGCAGCATCTGCAGCACCGCCAGCAGCAGCCTTGCCCTTACCACCTGTGAGCCCACCGATGAGATCTCCAATGCCACCTGCGCCACCAGCAGCTCCAGCAGCACCACCGGCAGCACCGCCGGCAGCATCACCAGCGCCACCGGTCAAGCCTCCGAGAAGCTGATCGAGCTGGCGCTTGCGAAGGCTGGCGACATAGTGTGCGGGCATGTTAACACCTCCACTTGCGCTTGTGTCCTGGAGATACATCAGTTTCTGAGACTCAAAGACCGATGGATACAGAGAGTGCTACTTACCACCCATTTCTTATCCACATGTGCGTAAGGAGCTGGGGCCGCCACGACGAACGGGGTGGCCGCCAGGGCAGCAACGATGGAAGCGGAGAACTTCATATTGGATATAGGAAAGCGAAATTATATAGTATGTAAAGGACGGGACGAACAAACTGCGCTGCAGTAAGAACTTGAAAAAGTAGGAAAGGCCGACTAGCAGCAGTAGGTAATGAAGATAGGGAGTGAAGGACGTCGTGATGAGGCTAATGTTGGTCAACGACCTGAGGTCTTATATACCGACTCGGTCGTCAAGTCTCAATACCTCTGCTAAGGAATTGCAAGCACTAGAGAAGGTCCGAAAATAGCAACACCCCATGGTGCAGGTCCGATCGGAAACTGAACAAGCTTTTCATCCGGTCGCAGCATGTCTGGAGAAGAGTGCATCCAGTGATCGTCACCTTTTCTCAACCGAAGAGTGCAGGGCGAGCCGGAGCACTGGAATTCCATGTTTGATGGAACATCCCTCATGCGCTATTGGGCTCGGTTCGATGGCTGGGAAGCCTAGCCAGCAAGAGAAACTGCAGTCTACCCCCGCAGGCAGTTTCGCCTTGGAACGTGAACGGCGGGGAATCCTGGAGTAGCGTTTGGAGAACTGTTGAGGGCGGGCCAATCAATCGGACCTACTATAGTATCGTGTTGCTATTCGAGTTACGCATTCGCCTAGGTTGTGTCGGCGTGTGTACAGAAGAGAGCCTAGAATGGCCCAAGCCTGTACCAAGACGTCGAAACATGTGGAAGCGGAAATCCATACGTTGGTCTATCTTCGAAGGTGTAGAGGGCTAAGAACTCTGTATGCGGATTGATCTGTCCTTCTGGGAGATAATGAAAGACACATTGTGGTTTGGGAGGGGAATGGGCAGCCCATCGCGAGAGCATAAACAAGAGTACCAGAGTGCCCGACAAAAGACGGAGTCGAAGTGCCCCGGCCAGAAAAACAAACATGCTCCATGCACACTCTCACCCTCTCATCGATCAGTACTCCCCAAACAAAGCATCCAGCCATGGCCATCACCGCAACAAATTCTCCGAAGTCGCAACCACGCCGATACAATCGATGCAACGGAAGGCGCGGCACCGTCAGAACAGTTTCGAGACGTCTGTTTCCTGGAAGATGTCGTTACGGCCTGGGTTTGACCTTCATCTGCATTTGAGTTTGGACAGTGGACAGCTTGTTTCGGACTTTGTATGAACCGTGCGGCTCGCCGTTTGGCTTTTTGGCACAGCGATGCGAGGCAGTGAAGATCTCAAGAACATGTATCAGGTGCTGTTATGTGCCTGTATATTGAATAAGGATTATGTATGATAAGATGAAGTGTGGAAGCCGAGTACGATCAGCAGCGGAAGTTGACAGTAAGGTAGGTTTAGCGCCGCACTAGTCGCAAACTGCACTAGCGAGTTTCGCAGAGCGACCGCTCCAGAGATGTCTTGAAACCACTCCGCACAAACGTTTGAGAGCTGCAATCACGCATGAACGCACCATCTAGCCAAACACGCCCGCATCGAGAAGCCTCGGTCACTCTGCTTCCAGCAAACAGGCTTGCTTTCTTGGCCAAGCTGTCAACCTCACGGCCAATACACAGGCGCCCCCATCTCGCATCCCCAATCCTATAAGATATACCACAGCATGCAATTGCAGGTTTTGCTACCCTTGGCTACTGCTTCCATGTCTAGAAAGTGAATGATGTATGAGATTGACCCCTATAAGTCGAAATGACGCAGTTACAAAATGCAAGATACAAAACTAAAAATCCTATAAATCACTATGAATCACTGTGTTTCCACCGCTTTCCACGGGTACCAGGACTTGCCTAATTAGGAAGCCCTCCAGGCTGGAGCGCTGTTGCCGCGACCGAGGCATGACGTTCCATCGCAAAATACTGTATGCACCCCCGGTACGGAGTCGCCCTGTAAAGCTTCATGGAAAGGGTGGCACTGTCCGAAACAGGCATTGTAGCCAATAGGAGAGCTCCCTCATTGCGATTTCGCGCTACTACTCCGTATCGGGGTGGGTGGCTGTATGTGCAACTGCAGCAGTTTTCGACGGGCACGAGATCCTGCCTAAACGGGAAGTTTCCAAGTTGACCCTTGCACGCGCCCAGGACTGAAGGATTCTATATATACTTTCATTGCATGTTCGACCAGTGACATCAGAAGTACCGGATTCTATAGCATTCCCAACATCATCATACGCATATCGCCTACAACATACTACACTTTATCATAAATCACCCAGAAGCCACATACAACATTCACCTCCTGGCAACCCCCCAAACAACAACTTCTCCAGTCCCAACCTCAACCTTCCACCCCTGCCCCACAAGTCCCCTGACAACAGCCGGACCCAGTTTCCCCCTCCCCCCCTCACTATGTCTCCCCAACCCCGTCACAATCCGAAACCCCTCCTTCACCCCGCCTCTCCCACCAGTCATAACCCGCTGCTCGCCGAGTCCCTCCCACCAAACTAGTGTCTTTTCCTTGGAAATACGCACTGCATGCTGCACACTGACACCGTGAAGATCGAGCATGTTGGAGCTTGATTGGGACGAGACCAAGGCATCGGCGTCGGACGAAGACGAGGCGTGGAGGTTGCTGTTGTAGTCACGGCCAAGCTGCGAGTAATAGCCTGCGGCTGCTTTCATGAGGTGGTCGGATTTGCCGCGTCGGTAGGCGGATGAGGCTGCTGTGAAGGCTGAGCTGCGGGCGGTGGCGAGGGAAGCGGTGCTTCGTGGGATGGCCGTAGATGGGAGGACGGGGAGTGGTGCAGATTCAGATGTGGGGTCTGAGAGGTTGATCGGTGCGTAACGGGGGATGACTTGGAGATCGGCTTGGGACAGTGGCCTCGATGATGGGTATACCGTGAGCGCTTTTGCCAGCTCGTGCGCGTTTGCAGTTGATGGCGCAGTCAATCGCACGATGGCGACGGCGTATTCCAGGTCAACGTTAGGGAAATCAGCGGTGAGTTCGATTGCCGGCTGAACGAAAGAAACGTCAGGCTCCTCCTTCTCATGCAACGTCAAATCTTTTCGTATGATAGCCAACAGTGTAGCTGCCAAGGACGCGCCGTTTTTGTGGTACAAGGACGAGACCGTCTTCGTCTCCATATTTGTCCGCGCCACGATGAATTCAACGTCACGGCTGCTGTCCTTCCATCGATTCGCTTGCGGTGGCGGATGGAAGTCTGCCTCCGTACCAGATGTAGGACTCGAGTCATAGGGCGAGTTCTTTGCTTTCTTGTTTTTGCCCTTTCCCTTCCGTTTCCGCTGTGGGACATGATGCTCTTCCGAAAAGGCATCAATGCCCTTCGCAACAAGCGTATCTTCCGTCGGGCTCGCCCTCACATCCTCAAAATATACATGATTTAGAAGCTCGTCGGTCGCCTTGCCAAAATCATTGTTGCACTTCTTTAGCGTGTGTGCCACAAGCTCTAGTCGCAGTGTCGGGAATGTCTCCGCAAGCACCAACTCCTTAGTTTGCGTATCGAACTGCTTCGTATCCGTGAAATAGCCGCCATTCAACGTATCTCCTGAGGTAGAACCACCCGGACTGCCCAGGCCAAGCGTAGCAATATCGTTGGAGGGGCTCGTACAATCCGTCGCAGTTGTCTGCGATGTCCACGTCTCCGCATTCGACTCCACGTCATCAGACCCATGCTTGCTGGGACTTGACCGCACCGCATCGCCGCTGCTACCTGAGGGATCGAAATCGGTGAATTGTTCGGTAGCCGCTGCCTGCTTCAAGCTGTCCAAGAGTTCCCTGGCCAGCTGTGTACCTTCAGTCTGTCCGGCAAAGTCGAAAAAGATGGCGTGGACGAGCGCGGGGTCTAGCGGAGGGCAGTATTCCTGCTATTCAGATGTTAGCAGACAGTCATGCGGTTAAGTCTGCGTACGTACCTCTAAATTTTGTAGCTCATCAGCCATCTTTGGTCTTGGGGTGCTTTCGTCTGATGTGAGAATATCTTGATTGCATGCTCGAAAATGGGCGAGACTAGGGAGAGACCGTATCTAAAAAGAGAATATTTCTCGGGAAAGAACGATAGATATTATGCGCGGTTCTACGTGGGGTAGATTGTTGTCGTTGTACAGAAGCGTGTCGTGGTGGGGCCTGCATGCGGCTGCTCGGCCTCAGTTTCTCCGAGAGGGCCTTGGCGTCACTCAATGCAACAGGCGATTTCGAGGTACTCTCTGAAGTATTTGGAATGAGCAGATTTTGTTGTTGTCCAATATTAAACAATGGCTGCTAACCATCGATCGATGAGCGCGTCAAAATCCTAGTGCAAGATTGCATCAACGACGTCATAAGTGATCCACACGGTAGCGCTATTTAAAAGACAATGACGATACCAATACCACACCACATACTCAACAATGTCAAATCGTTCTTGTATAGAGCAATGGAGAATTGAATGTGCACGGCGAATTACCAATTGTAACCATAGAACTGAGCGTGTATTAAACCCACCCAATTGCAAAACGCTATGGGATTGTACAGTCATTAAACGCCATGGACGACTACACATGTACGCCCAGATGCATGTCGCCGGTTAAGTCCCATCCATGCCTTGCCACATCTCATGCATGGAAGGAAAGAAAGATGCCCTCCTTATGTTTATTACCAGGTACAAGCCGCAATAGGCAAATGCCCAGTCACGAGCATGCAGGAAAATAATGCGCCAGGCCCCAGTGATGCTCCCACAATTTCCAGCCGTACTCTTCGTGATTTCGTTTTTAAGAAAGATGAAAGGCGCCCTGGCCCTCCCTGATAGCAACACTGAGTTTCTCGCGTAGGATGTCCACGTTGCTGTAATCTGGCATCTTGAGGTAGTTGACGCAGGTCATGACGCTAGGTAGGTAGTCGTCTGACGTTAAGGGTGGCTCGCTTGGTTTGCAGACAACCGTAAACATTGGGGTGAGATTCTTGAAGCCTGGTAAAGGATTAGTATAGGTCTCGAAACATCAATCACGGTGAGACTGACCTCCAATCGGTAGCTTCGGGCTACCAGTGATGAATTGCAAGAAGTCGCGCTGTTGGACAGCAGTGAATTCGCTCATGGTCTGCAGCAGATCGCGCACGCTCTTGCTGTCTAGATTGTAGCCATGATCCGCTTTAATGGAATCCATCAGAGCTGCGGCTGGTTAGCTTGAGTTCTAGAGACATCGGGTTGCACACTTACTCTCGAGAGACCAATCCTCGTCGACACGGCCGAATAGCATCACCAGCTCGTCGGGCGTGAACGCTTTCAGTGCAGAGTACGGGAAGACCTCGGAGAAGCCCGCCCTGAAAGCGTCGGCCTGGCGCTGTACTCCAGACCCGAGCGTAAAGTCAAGAACCGCCTCGACATATTTGTCTACATTCTCAACGGTGACAGCCTGATCTCCGCCCTTCTCTACCAGGTTGATCGGGTAACCAGGAAGCGTAAAGTCCAAGCCAAGATCTTCGACGTGACAGTCTTGTATGACGATACTCTGAAGAGCATCGACTTTCTGGCTCGCGGTTAGGTTGTTGTCTTCGTCAACACGCTTTTTCGCGTCCGCAAACTGCTTGAGCAATTTCAGAGATTTGGCCAAGTCATGGTCGACTGACTTAATGGCGCCGAGTGAAGGAGCAACAGCAGCGCTGCCGTCACCAACACGGAAGAAGGTTGGGTTGAAGGACACATCGATGATCCTTGAATCCAGCATCGAGCGGGCAACAAACTTTCCAAGCACTCGGAAAAGCTCGATGACCTTTTTGCCGTTCTCGGTCTCGGCCTGCTCCGCGCTCATAGGCGCAGGGAAGAGCCCGCGCTTGCCGAAAGCATACTCAGTCCCTTCGTCGGATTCATTCTCGCGCCAGAGCTTTAGCTTCTTCTTGGAAAATTCCTTCGAGACTGTGGAGTAGAATTCCAGGGTAGGCCCCAAGCCAGTGCCAACCTCATCGAAATACTCCACCTCCAAGATGCTCGGAGAGTGACCATAGAGGTGCATAACCTTCATGGCGGACTCCAAGATGCGGGACCGAGAGATACGCACCTTTTGGCGCTGCAGACGGCCAAGGAACGGCCGCTCATCCCGATGACGATCATGTCGAGAGTCGCTTGTCGGCTGCGCATTCTGCCATCGGGTCATGGAACGGGAATAGCCGAAAGACGTGGATTGTAGGAAGAGATGACGCGTCTCGAACGGGAAGAGGAAAGGGTATAGACGGGCTAGGTCCTCGCTCCAGCTCGGCAAGCAATTGCTCGCAACGATCAATGGCTCCTCGAGCTGACGATTGAGTTTCGCCGTCAACTTTGTGTTGACAAACTGAGAAAGCGGCTCAGCGTTGACTTTAAGCTGCTCTCGGTTGTCTGAGAAGACGTCGTCCATGTTTGCGTTCAAATCGTGCAAGATGCTCAGAAGTCGGAGTATGCCAGACGTCACAGGGTTCTTGTCCAGTGACATTGGCAGACCGGAAGATTCCAGTTTCGATTCTGGAGGCGGAGTTAACGAGTTCGACTCAGTGGGTGGCGGACCGGAGACACGCTTGAACTTGATCGAATGAATGGCGTTCCAGACCGTCCGGTGGGGCATCGCGCCTGGCTGCTCTTGGCTGAAGTGGACAGCACGGTAGATGGTCGTGTCATTTGAGATCGGCTGGTCATTCACGCTGAACTGGATGTGCCAATCCTGGGGTGTAGATTGCACTGCAGCTGCGTAAGACAAGGCGCCCGCAGCTCCACCAAGCCCTCCATGGGCGGCAGATGCGCGGAGCAACGAGGCAAGTCGCGAAGGAGTGGATAGTCGGTCTTGCGAGGGCGGCTTCGTCGCTGTCTGCCCTTGGACAGGAGTAGCCACCCGTGTGCCGTCTTCCTTGCGAGCTGTCACCTTACCCGTAGGTGCAACTTCCACACTCACGGCCGACGGGTCCGGTTCATCGTCGTCCATTTCATCGTCAAAGTCGTCTACGATAGCATTCAATGCACTATTCTCGTCTATGGAGTCTGGGTCCGACAAGCGCTCTTCGTCGGCACATTCGAGAGGATCCTGAGCGCTGTTCGAAGTGGGTAGAGCTGGGGGAGGCGGTGGCGGCGGGGGTGGAGGGGCCTGGGCTTGAGCCCTACGGCTAGAGCGACGTGGCTTCTCTTGCGAGGCAGAGCTCGGTCCAGCCTGTGTTGGGGTCTCGTTATTTGATGCCTTTGGTTTAGAAGACTTCCTGGTTGATCGGTTGGTGGATTCTGACGGAGTGTGCGGAGTATGTGGAGGCGGAGGACCTGGAGATCGTCCTTCTGCTAGTGCCTGTGCGTAAGCAGCGATGTGGTCCCTATTCCGCGATCCTCGTGGGCGTTCGGCAATGCTGATGCGGGGTCGCAGGTAGTCATCCAACGCTTTAAACGTAGCGATGGCGTGGATCGAGACCATGATGTTGCGATAGGTCTTGGGGATGCCAGACTCCTCGTCAGCCACAAGTTTCAATCGTAACTGCTTTGCTAACATAGAAGTTGCGCTACCGCGGCTGTCGTATGAGTGCTGGTGAACAGTGACGACTTCGAAATGTTCAGCTCTGCTCAGGAGATCTTGCAGCTTGCTAACCAGGACACTAAGAGCTGTTGCAGGGGATGCACTGTTGGTAGTTTTGACCTTGTCGTGGGTGATTGAGCTCATGAACGCTTCCAGGAACAGTGCGCGAGGATCTATGCCCTGAATCGACACCGGTGCAGAAAAGACATCCAACAGGACGTCGACGATGTTAGACGACATGAGCTCGTAGCTTGTAATGCTCTCCAACGCATCACCCTCAAAGTAAGCTGCCAGGCGAGTGAACAGCTCCATACAATTTCCATGTCCACCCTCCAGCACGCACTTCTTGATCTCGCTTGCAAGTGATTTGAGATCTTCCAAAGTAGACGCCGCTTTGTCACGGATCGCTTTGGCGCTGTCCTTCTCATGCGCCTCGATAAAGGTCTTAGCGCGTAGAGTGATGATATCCTCGGCGTTGGGCAAAGGCGGGGGCTGGTAGCGATCTGAAGAGTCCGAAGAGTCCGAATCGTCGTCGTCATCGTGGTTATCACTGTGCTCGTTGTGGTCGTCTTCAAGATCGTTCTCGGCCTCATCGTCTTCTGAGTGCATCTCAACGTCGATTTCTTCGGGTGCATCCTGGTCCGCTTCGGGCTCTCCGGCCGAGCTAGAGCTTGCGCCTGAATCGGCGACTGGCTCAACTTCGATGGCGGTATGCTCATCCTTGGGTCGAATTTCCAGCGTCTTGCATGGACGGTTCGCCAGTTTCGAAATCTCGGATATAACGCCCTCTCGATAGAATTGGTACCGATATATGGACTCCAAGCGCTTCAGCAGAAGTTCCGCGGCTTGCAGTGCATATGTGACCAGGGTGGTGTGATCCTGCTGGGAGAAGATCGAGGCGAGATAGGACGCATACGGCACCGAGCGCAAGGCTTCCTCTAAGATCTCCGTGTCGAGATTCGAGAGCATCTTCAATTGAGCAGTAAGCACCTTTTGTCGGACGCTCAGATTGACGGTGCTCGAGTATACGTCTGTCAAAGTTGGAAGTAGTATCACGGCGAAACGCTTGACTTCCTGCTTGCAATCCTTCAGAAGCTCTACTCGCTTCTCGTTGGCGGACTTGTTGGATTTAGACAACGGTAGCATATCCTCGCCGGGGTAGCCAGCATCGAACAGATCGTCAAGGTAGCTCAACCCCTCTTGTGGTACATCGGGAAGCAGTTCGCAGATAACGTTGAGCGTCTCGAAAATCTGGTCTTTTGGGCGATGAATCAGCGCCTGCATGATAACGACCGTGTCAATCTTTGCGGCTACATCCTCGGTGCCACTGGGTGGTGAGACGCCGGTGAGAATTTGGTAGAGGGTGTCCACGACGTTCATCTTGAAGAGCTCTGCAGAAAGACGCGGGCTCGCTTTTGCTGTGTACGCAAGCACCTGGAGGAACATGGTATGGATATTCGGGCCAATCAGATTGGTGTTACCCGGGAGCAGAAGCCCCAGAATGGCTCGAAGCAGATCGGTGCTCATTAGCTCCTCCAATTTGTTCTCTTGGAGCTTAAAGCTCTGGACGATTCTGGATACGCAGATGCAACCCTGCTCAACCACTTTCTGGTCATTGTTTGCAAGTATGTTATTGAGAATGGGCATGACGTCGCGGACAGTCGCAAACGAATCTTCGGGAATGTTGCGGCAGCAGTTTGCGGCTGTCGTGACGGCCGTGCGCTGTGTGCTCGTGGCGAAGAAATCGAGGAACGTCAGACACGCCGTAAGACCGCCTTCTCGCACAATGGAAGCTGGGAACTCGACGGAAATCTTCTCGAGCGTGCTCAGGCACTGCTCGGCGAGGTCAATGAAGTTTATTTCGAGCAGTTTGGAGCAAAGCACAGGGACCGCGCCGCCGTAGACCACGTTGGCCGTGGCAGCGGGAAGAGCTTCCATCAGGTTTGCCAGACAGCGACATGCAAGAAGCATGACCTCTGGGTTTTCTTCTTCAAAATCGCCGGGTTGCATCAGAGCAACCAGCTCCTTCACATATGCGTCGGGCGAGAAGTGACCCGCGAGATTGTCTTCGGTCGATATCAGCAGCACTTCGGCCAACTCCTGAAGAGCTATAAGCTGAATGGACTGGTCCTTGGACCGCAGCTGTTCCAGGACACCTCGGAGGCGCTGGTTTGTGCCCGCCATGAGGCCCGCCATGCCGGTAAGGTGACGGAGGGCAGCCAAAGGTGGCTGTCGGCCCAGAAAGCCCGCCGCACCGAAAGGGTCGTCGTCGTCGTCATCTTCGTCATCGTCGAAATCTCGGCCTTGACCGTCTCCACTATTATCATCGCTCGTGTCTGGCCGGCCGGGACCTGTGCCAGACTTTTGTGCTTCGTCCTCCTGGCGCGTATCTGGGGCATCCTCCATGGCTACGTCGTCGTCTGACTTGGGGTTCGACTTGCGGGAGCTTCGTCGAGAGGACGAGGGTGCGGCATCGGCCTTGGGCTCAGCATTAGACGCCTTCTGTTGCCGCCGTGAGCTGTCACCTTGTCCACCCTTGCGGCCGCTCTTGCCGCGTTTTGCTGGAGGCTGGGCTGGCGGGGCGGGTTTGTCCTCGGGGGTGTCTGTCGGTGGCCTGGCTCCGATTAGCATCTCCTCAGCACCTTCACATGGCAGCTCGGCAAGGACGTACCCAGCCGCTGACATTGCCGATTTTCCTTTGCCCTTCCGTGAGCGACCCGGTGGGGCAGCAGGGGAGTCCTGCGGCTCGGTCTTGGTGCGCTTAGCACGAGCACCCCGGGGAAGCGGCGTGTCTGCGTGCTCTGGTGGTTCTTCGGGGCTGGACTCGCGTGTAGCAGCCTTGCGTTTACGGGACGAGGGCGGAGGACGCGCGGGGGGCGGCGCAGGGGGGTTCGGCGGGCTCGCGGCGTTGGAGGAGCCTGCTGAAAGCCTCGCTGAAGAGCGAGTCACTCTAGACGACATGAGAATCTGATTGATGTACAGTACACGAGAGGCTCAAAATCGACGGCTCGCAACCAGACTGGCCCCGCGGTGGGCGTTGCAGCTGTTCGAGGTTGAGGCTGGCGGGTGAGGCTCGGGTGCAGCAGGGCAAGATTACAGACGATGCAGAGTGCACAAGCTGCAGGCGCCGTCGAGGGCACGTGTGGCGCGGCGGGTTGGAGGAGATGGTGGGGCTCCGTACCTGGACGCAGAAGGAGATGATGGGACCAGACGTCCTTCTTTACTTTCCATGAGCAGCAGCTGCTTTACTGGGGCGCCATAGGCGGCTAAGCGAGTGCGGTGAGCGAGTGCAAACGGAGGCGCGTACGAGCGGCGACGTGGTGTTGTAGGGAGCGCTGCACGGGCGGGTAGCGGTACCGTTGGCGCAACGGAGGGCAGGTGAAGGATGGGGTAGTGATTGCAGAGGCGGCGCGCGGTGGATAGATAATGATGGCGTTTGCCTTGGCGGTGGGGAACGAATGCAGCATATGCAACTAGCGCTGGAGGTGTGACGGCGGAGATGGAAGAACGAAGCGCCCGCGGCCTGGTTCATTCAACCGCTGCTTCTCTCCTTCGAATTACTGTATGAGGGCCCTGCCGCAGATGGTCTAGTCCGTGGTCTCCATGGCCATCTACGCATGCAGCAAGCACGGAAGGGTAAGTAAGCAGGCGTATGGCGTCAGACCAACGGCTATCCGAGCGCCGTGAGATGGGCGTATAGCAGAGCACCTGCGGGACATGTGTCTAGTCATCTCTTGCTGTCGTGTCCCAGATCACCCATTCGGGACACGGCGTACTCCAGACTCCAGACCAATCTCGCAGCGTCGTCTGCTCCGTCTCCGAACACCCCAGCGTCCCGTCCAGCCGTCCAGTCTACCCTCAGACGACCTTGCACTAACCCAGCCCACGCCTAGCATATCCGCAGGGCCGTCTGCCACCGGCCGCCGCAGCTCGCCGCCGCAGCTCCCCGCCGCTTTCGGAGCACCATGCACGTGACGCCTCCTGCCCGCACAAGCGTCTTCAATCCACGGGCGAGAATATTCTCCGCAATGCCATGTCCAGACAGGAAACCCGTGTCAGCGGGCAAACAGTAGTGCATCTGGTGAGGACAAAAGCGTTTCACCTGCAGACGCACAACATTTGCAGGCTCGCGTGCAGGGGGGTGCGTGCGTGTGCGGATATGGCCTCGTCTCGACCCGGCCTTAACGCCGCGTGAAAGGCAAACACTCCCGGTGTACTAATCGGCGGAGACCAGAGTCCCTCTACAAATGTCGCCCCCGCCCACGCTACTTTCGCCGCCGTATTCCTCTCTCTTCCCTACGCTTCTCGGGTCCCTCAAGCCGCCGTGAATATATTACCTTCCTCCCCGTGCGACAACGACCTGACCCCGCTCGCACGCCGTTTGCCGGTTTAGCATCAACTGCACTTGACTCGACGTCTGCCTAACCCTATCCCGCGGTACACATTCCGTAAGCACCCACTAGGCATACACAATATACATGTCCCCCCATTCCCCACATTTCTGACTCCGTCTCAGGTCGTCACGCAATCCATTCACCCCCACGTGGCTTGCCTCATACATAAAGTCGCTCGCTCGCAAGGCAGCGCTCTCACTACCCTCCCATCTCACGCCTCAACCATGACCGACGCCGGCACTTCGCAGCCCGTCCTCGACGTCGGCCTCGACACCGCAGACACCATGTCGCTCGACACGTACAAATTCCCCAGCGACCGCCTGCGGAAGACCCTCTCCAATCCCGCCAAAACGCCGCTCGTGCTCGTGTCTTGCGGCTCCTTCTCCCCACCGACGAATCTGCATCTCCGCATGTTCGAGGAGGCTACCGACTACTGCGAGTTCGAGACTGAGTACGAAGTCGTCGGCGGCTTCTTCAGCCCTGTTGGTGACGCATATAAGAAGGCTGGACTTGCCCCCGCACACCACCGGATAAACATGACCAGGATCGCTGTACGAGACAGCTCGACCTGGATTGGTGTCGATCCGTGGGAGCCGCTGCACAAGGAGTATCTGCCTACCGTGAAGGTTCTGGATCACTTCTGCCACGAGCTGAACGACGTCATGGGCGGAATCGAGACAGAGACTGGAGAAAAGAAGCGCATCCACGTTGCGCTGCTTGCCGGCGCGGACCTGATCCAGACGATGAGCGCCCCGGGGCTGTGGGCTCCGGAGGATCTGGATAGGATCCTCGGGCACTATGGTGCCTTCATTCTCGAGCGCAGCGGCACCGATATCGGTACGTTGACTTTTTCGCAATGGTTCACGGCAATTGCTGACTTGCATAGATGATGCGCTGCTCACTCTCCAGCAATACCGGGACAACATCCGTGTCATTCCGCAGCTGATTCAGAACGACGTATCGTCGACCAAGATCCGGCTGTTCCGGAAGCGCGGCAAGAGCATTCGCTACTACATTCCTGACCAGGTCGTCGACTACATCTACGAGCACGGTCTGTACGCCGACGAGGACAAGAAGCAGACCGAGAAGGGCAAGGAGACAGCGACGAGTGATGCTTCCGGGTCTTCAGCCGTCACAGCAGCTTAAGAGACAACGCACACGACGTTTGAGTACACCTACCACAAAGCCTATACGCCCACCGGCCTATTTTTACCGGCACCGCTTGCCCACTAGTTCCCGACACCTGCGCTTGCAACCACACGGATCACCACATTGTATTTATTGGGAAAGGCAGCACTATTGAACGCGATCAGAGCGGCATTGGGAACAGCCCACCTCGATCAGAACACACGGCAGATAGAGAGCCAGTCTCGCGCCCTCACGGGCACAGGAGGAGATGCGATACCACTTGCAGCATTACGACATGATACCACAGATACCAAAACCAAATGCAAATTCTTATCGTCCTTTTGGGGGGCAATTGTAGACCCTGAACGTTTCGCGAAAAGACGACGGGTGACCCATGTGCTGTGATGTCATCCTGGGTGGGATCTACGCTGCGTCACGCAGGGTCCATCGCAGCGTGGCATGATGCGGTCAGATTGTGTGCAAAGGTGTCGGAATGTAGGTACTCTGCCGGCAGTTGGATCCTTCGGTGCTGCGATCTGAGTAAGATGTTCCGCAGTGCTGTTCGAACACAAGTGCAGGATTTCCTCGAAACGGTCTAGCGTCTTGCACAACATCTACGTCTACACGGCACGACTGTTAATGAGCATTCCACCGAAGACGTCATCCCAAGCATCCACATTGTCGTCGCCAGAGAACCCCTCAAAACCTTTTGGCACAACCCCCGTTTCCTCCCAAATCCGCCTCGCTTCCTCCCTCTCAAACAACCCCCTCACCAACTTCGCCTCGATCTCCGGGGGAGTCCAATCCCGCTCTCCACCCCTCAAATGCTCTCGTGCAAGGTCATATACCTCGAGGACCTCCCGTGACACAAACTCATTGTCGTTTCCAGTAGTACCCAACGTTGAAGCACTCGCTTGCAACTGCCTTTTCACCGTGGCCCGCCAATCCGTGTTCGTACGGGGCAGATCCCGTGTCGCGAAGACAGCGGCGCGGAGATCAGAGAAGGTCCATGTGTGCTGGAGATCTTTGATCGTGTCGTCCCACCATATATAGCGCGAGCCGTGACCGACAAGTTGGGGTGTGACGAGCGACATGGCGTGTCCACAAGTCAACATGATCATACCAGTGATGTAGCGCGCGCCTTCTTCAGGTTCAGGGCCGGACCACAGCGCTTTTATGAAAATGCGGGTCATGACGTCCCAATACCTCTGCCTCTGCACCAAGTCCTCGCGATAGTACTCATAGATCTGTATCCGCAGTTCCGCGGGGAGCTTGATGAATGGAAAGTCTGTCGCGCTATCCAATGATTTCGGCCCTCTGACTGGTGTGCTGAGGAGTGCGAAAGCGCGACCGAGTAGCATACCGAATACGGCGCAATTCGCATAGAACCATCGTGGGCGCGTTCTTATGCCGATGCCTTGGGTATCGGGGGTTACGAGTGTTGTAGAGTATTCGCAGATGTAGTGTTCGAGGTCTGCGGGGAGCCTAGACGAGGATAGGTATGATGCATGGCTGTAGGAGGGATCGGTGTGCTGCAGGAGCGTGTCGATAGCGGAGGGCGTGGTGCGGGCGGATGTTAGGAGGGGGTGGGTAAGGTGGTGCGGGAGGAAGGCGTGGCCATTGAAACGGTAGGGTGATATGGTTGCGGATTCGGACGAACTGGCGGGCGGGTCAGTAGAAGGGAGGGTGAGGTTCATGGCTGGCGGTGTTGTGTTGGTGGCATGTTGGAGCTGTGCTTGGGGTAGCGGTTGAGTCAAGGTGGGGAAGGAGAGGGGCACGTGCTGACTCGCGTAGCAATGGATGGGAACTACGTTCCATTGCCCATCTCACACACACCTCACCAGCGCCGAGCCGAATGTACTGATGTCTCTCGCTTAATAAGACAGTTAGATGAGACAGTTACTACATATGTTTCTTACTACTTACTTGGTGCCCAAGCTTTCTCAGCCCCGGATGTAAACCGAACATTACGGCCCTGCGGTGGAAACGGCCCTGCAGTGGAAAGAGCGATTGTCGACCCAACGAAGTCGCCTAGCACACAATGGCTATGCCCCGATTCCTTCATGCACTGATATACGATGTCCAAGTCTGGCATCCACTGCTTTGAAGCTTAACGAGTTTTTCAGGTCTACTGCACATTATACGTGATGTGTCTCCGCACTATGAGCATGGTTCGGAAACCGTGTTACGTACGATGTTATCATGGGAACCCGACCAGAGAGAGATAGAGAGACAGAGAGAGTTAGTTGCTCGACGAGGAAGACCCCGTCATCCCGATGGTGGAGTGTCTTTACTTTCCTCGAGTGAGTTTCCGTGAGAAATGATTAAAGTGAAAAAGTTGTCTTTATCTCTATCATGGTTACGCTCATTGCAAATCTTCTAGGACCAGTGATATTCCTCAGGGTCATGGGATTTCAAGATTTCGAACCACTGTCCGATCTACGCCGCGAAGACGGCGAAACTGCCCTCAAAATAGTCACGAGGAACTTCATGATCTTCTCGCAAGAACTCGACGACTCACTGTTTACCGCACACGAATGAGTTGATACCCGATCTTCTTTCAATATGTCAAAAACTCACTATTTGCCGCACACAGACCCTACTTGATATCCGATCTGCAGGCGAGGGTCAACAGAGCTGTTTTCCTCTCTGACTCTCCCGCCACTGTGGCCGGCTGCGTCGAGCAGGTATCATCCGACGTTTCTTCTAAACATTATGAACATGTTGACTGATGATACCAGGTGACGGCACTGGAACATTCCAGGGAGAAACACAACTGCCGACTAATCCAGCAACATCAACGTCTTCGGTCTCGTGTTCCTAGCCATGGTCTACGTTATCCTCGCCATCACCGATAACTCGCTACTCAAGTTCTTCTTCTACCTCAGCACATGCCGTCTCGCTCCGGCTCCACGTATCGGGAGCTGGATCCAAGGCGGGATGCTTCAGCTCCAACATCGAGCATGTCAAACGGCGAATCAAGGTAGCTGGATGCAGCTGAAGCAGGAGGTACCCATTACGAAGAATGGTGAATAATAACTTTAGTATGGTACGACAGCAACGCTGAGGTATACTGCGGCGGTCGATGGAGTCGTGGACCCTGCTCTGTATATGGAAATCACATACGGACGTTCCTTATAGTTCAAGACCCGAATCGCGTGGCGTGACTCGAAGCCTGGGGGCTCCCTATAAAGACGCATGTTGATATTTCGGAGATGAGATCTTCATTCATAAATGTCTGCCTATGTGACGAAACTCCGTTCGACTTCATGTACCTTCTGAAAACCATATACAACCCGCATTCCTAACCCGCATACTCAAACGCACCTACTTGAACTCGGCCAAAAACTTCCTGTGGAACTCGACAATGCGGCCGACCCACTCGGTACCCGGCGCCAGGAACGTCGTCCTGAAGTGCAGTGTACCCTCCTTCTGTCCGAAGCCCGACCCAGCAACAACACACACGCCCGTCGCGTCTAGCATGCGGAAGCAGTAGAACTCGTCGGGCTTGCGGCCTTCCTTCTTGGCCTGCTCGATGGCTTTGGGCGGGAGGGTGATGGTGGGGAAGAGGTACATGGAGCCCTGTTACCGCATTAGATTTGTTCTGCGCACAAGTTCTCGAGATACTGAGGAAAGGGATGGCGACTTACCTGCGGCTCCGAAATCTCCACTCCCTCCATCTGCTTGAAGGCCTCGTATAGTGCGTACGCACGCTCCTTGAGTCCACCGAAGATACCATCGTACTCCTTCTTGTAGAGCTCGTAGCTCGGCTCACCCTCCTTCGGCGGGTTAACCATCATCTCCACAATGCACTGTCCCAGCACCGGGGGGCAAAGCTGAATACTGATGAACTTGTAAATCTCGGCCGCGACCTCAGGGTCAAAGCCCACAAGCTCCATGTAGCCACCACGGTGTCCGCATTCACCGACCATGCCTTTCGACACGCTGTGAAGCGATGCGAGTTCCACGTGGTCGAATTTCCCGGGTTGGTCCTTTTGCAAGTCGCGGAGCGCTTTCTTGAAGGAAATGAATTCTCCAATGAAGACATTGGTCTGATAGACTTCGTCCGCGAGCACAACGAGGCTTTTCTCCGCCGCGAATTCAATCACAGAGCGGATATCTTCTGCGGGCAAACTAGCGCCCGTAGGGTTTCCTGGGTTGATGATAGCAATGGCCTTGACATCAGTGCCCTCAGCGATAGCCTTATCGTACGAGTCCCGAATCGCCTGCAGACTTGTTCCCCATGCGGCACTCTCGTCGAGGTAGTATGGCACGCAGCGGGCGTTGAGGACGGAGAGGGTGGCGGTGTAGAGCGGGTATTGCGGGATGGGGACCATGACGCCGGTTTTGGGGGAGGCGCAGATGATGTGCATGAGGGTGTTTACGCCGGACGAGGCGCCGTTGCTGAGGTAGATGTCTTTGACTGAGGCGGGGTGACCGTCTCGTCCTGGACGTGTTTGTTAGCCAGGCAGTCTAGAGACTTCGTGTAGGGCCTGCGTATACGTACGCTCAATGTACTTAGCAACACTCTCCCTAATCAACGGGGCGCCCTGGCTCTGACTGTACGCTCCTACACTGCTCACTTCCTTCAACAACGTCTGCGCCCTCTGGATAACATCCTTCTTATACCCCAGGCTGTTCAGCAACACATCCTCATGCTCCAACAGCAACGGGTTCTCCAGCAGACTCGCAACCTGGCGGAAGAAGGTGATGGGCTTCTGGTCGAGCTGCTGCGGGTTTCCGATGTTGGCGGCAATGACGGTGTCGAAGGGGAGGTCCTTGCCCTCGCCCTTGGCCAGCTTCGCACGGTACTCTTCTGAGCGGACGGCTAGCTCACCGCGGACAGCATAGCGGGCTTCTTTGACGTGTGGGTTGATGTTGTCGATGTTCAGGGCACGGCGGGGGGCGGAGGATGCCATGGTTCGTGAGAGGGGGAATGTAGTCGTCCAAGAAGACGCTGCGAGGCACAAGATACGTGAGCAAACTCTCGACCAAGAAAAGAGACGATAGCCGTGATATAAGCAACCCTCAAAGTGTACACTTGCTTTTCCCAGAACAAACGATCTAGACGGATGGGGTCATTCACAAGTGTTTTTTTTCCTGCAGTAACGCGTGCAGTGCTTGCCCCACTACGCGGAAACTCCCCTCACTGGGCTCGGGAAAAGGCGGTGGGAATGGAGTGGAGTTTACCTTTCACGTCCACGCCCACGCCGAGCGGCCGCCTACCTGCTTGTAGCCGCGGCCCATTACTCGAGTTGATGCTGCGTTTGGCCGTCGCGGCGAGCCAGCGCGCCGATGACGGCGTCATATCGACGGGCGGACCCTGGCTGCTAAGCTTATCGATGGTTCTGAGATCTGCCTACCCACTCTCCCCCCCGCGGGCCGTTGGGGGCTTGTGCGTGCCGTGGCGATAAACGAGATACAATTGCGTACGGGGGAACGGGGGCTGGGACAGGTAGTGGCGTGAGCAATGAGGGATTATGGGTGCGCTCAAGTCCCTCAATTGTAGCTGAAGTCTCCGCGGTATCGGCGTCGAGCCGAGCCCGTGCAGCCATGCATCCAAGTCGCGGAACAGCTATGCAGGGACTCCGGAATAGATAAGACAGGGCTTGTCTCACAACGTTCAGTAATTACGACATGGCTGACGGCAACGCGAAGAAGCTCGAGTGGCTTAAATAGTGTTCATGTTGGAGCAGACGCTGCTGAACAGCTCTAATTATGTAGTCTACAGTGCGGATGGCCTCACTTATCCAACGCTTATCCACGCTCGCTTCCCCGTAATCTGACCGACTGCCCGTACTTCTGCAGCTTGGTGATCAGTTGATCGCCTTGCTTCACCACGTCCGCATACTGCTTGTTCTTGTCATCGGGTCGGTTGGTCTCGATGATGCCCTTGACACGGTCAATTGTGCAGGGTATCCGGTCCGCAGCGATGAATTTGGCAAGGTCCCTGTGCACGTTAGACAGGTCCATGTTGGTGGTTAGAGGTTTGACTTACTTGTCGAGGAAATCCACGGTGACGCCAAAGTCGTTGGCCATGCTCTGAAGACCGACCACGCGGTAGGACTGGAGCAGCTGCTGGTAGCCCCGCAGACGCATCTCCCGCACATACCAGCTCTTGTGCTCGAACAGGTAGCGGTCCTGGCTAAGGAAGCTGACCTCGACCTCGCCGAGCGCGCCGAAGAAGTTCTTGTAGTCGCCCTCGTACAGACTCTTGACTAGCTTGGCAAGCGGCGAGAAGTCGATCGAGGCCTCGGCTTCTTGCTGGCCACCCAAGGTTGAAAGGTTGACGAGAGTCGGGGCTGGCGTCGCTGTAGATGACGACGCATCTGCCATGTCCTCATCGCCTGCTGCCGGTCCGGCTGAGGTATGTCCCGAGATGGCGGCGAGCTTGTCCTCTGCATCGCCCACAATGGCCTTGATCTCCGGTGCATCCACCACCTTCGATTTGAAGTCCACTCGCTTGAGCGCTACCGAGCCCGCCAGGATTGCGTAGATGACGAGAGAAGAGTAGTTGCAGAGTTCGTAACTGGTGAAGGTAGACAAGCTGTCGAGGAGGAGGGGCGCGGCCTGTGAATGCGAGCGTACGGTCAGCGAGTGCAGGCCGTGGTATGCCTTGAGACGGTTGCGGCGATCCCAGTCACCTCCGCTGTCGACGAGCACATCGGCGCGCTCAATCGACTTTTTGGCCAGCACTTTGTCGCCGAAGAAGAGGGCAATTCGTATTATGGCGAGGACAAGGTCGATCTTGGTGCCTAGGATGCCCGTCTTCTCGAAGATGGCCTCGTAGCTGGCAATGGCTTTCTCCTGCAATGTGTCAGATGGTCCTTACAAGGTATGTTCCTGCACCCACCTTGTCACCAATGCTGTTGTACAGCTCAGCCCTCTTTCCCCGCGCTGCCTGGACCTCCGTCTCGCCCGCCTTCTCTACCGCCTCGTCTTCCTCCTTCTGTATGGTCTCGAGCTCCTTCTCGTTCTCAGCCTTCAACGTATCGTATAGCTTCTCGTCCCAGGCCAGCGGGATCTCGACGTTGGGGTTCTTGGTGGCGAGCATGCTTGCGGCACTCGACGAGGGTCTCCGGTGGCTAGTCGGCTGCTGTGCGGTACCCTCTCCGGGTGCATTCAACACGCCGTCTACCGGATGGGCGAGATACCGGTAGAGCGGGGCCATCTTGTGCTCCTGGATAGTATCCTGCACCGACTTGAGGGAAGCTTGTTTGGCGGATTTCGAGCATGTGGGATTGGTGAGCTGGAAGATGTGCTGCGCCAGCTGGAGATTCGGGTACTTGGCGAAGAGTGGTTCACCCATGTTTGCGAGCGGCGGGGTTTCGTGAGATCTGGGGGGTAGGGTGAGTGTGGCGGTCGCGGGGTGATGGCGATGATGTTTCGAGGCTCTGAGCTCCGGCGGGAAGCTGTGATGCTGCGTCGGGAGAACCTCGGGGAAAGCGCGATCGACCGACTAGGCCCTAGCTCCGTCCTTGTACACACCAACCTTTACTTGTTCTTCCTACTTCAACCGACAATGACTTGAGACATAGAATCTTGTATACTCCTTTTCGAGCCTTACTGGCTCAACACTGCGCGAGACACCCTCATCTGATAGCAAACCTCGCCCTCCCACTCATTCCACCCGTCACAATGGCCGACACAGCTCATCCAGATCGGGGCACGAAGCGACAGCGCTCGCCCTCAAGATCCCCATCTCGCTCGCGATCACCGCCCCGCCAGCGCAAACGCCCGGGCGCTGGCTCGCGCGTCAACGTTGCCGACCGCGAAGCTGCCCGGAAACGCCAGGAACAGCGCGAACAGGAAGCAGAGAAGACGGCCCAGCAGCAAGCCGCCCAGCGAGGCGTCCATGATGTCGTCAAGCAGCACTACAACATGGTGCCCGAACGCGGCCGTGACTGGCGTGTTACCGACTCTAAGATCAAAGGGCTGCGGGCCTACAACAACTGGGTCAAGTCGTCGACCATTCAAAAGTTCATTGGCGACGAGCGGAACCTCAAGATCATGGATATTGGATGCGGCAAAGGAGGCGACCTACAAAAGTGGCAGGCCTCACGGAAGGTCGCTCTCTACGTCGGCGCGGACCCCGCAGATGTTTCGATCAAGCAGGCCCGGGAACGTCACGAGCAGATGCGGAAGAGGACCAAAGGTCGCATCTTCCACGCCGAGTTCTTCCCCAAAGACTGCTTTGGTGAGCGACTCGACGAGATACCTATCGTCAAGGAGGTGGGCTTCGACCCTAGCGTCGGCCCCGGCAATGCGATGAGCCAGCGTTGGGGCGGCGGCGGCTTCGACATGGTCACCATGATGTTCTGCATGCACTATGCATTTGAGAGCGAGGAGAAGGCTCGAGGCATGTTGCGGAACGTATCCGGCGCACTCAAGAGGGGCGGACGTTTCATTGGAACCATTCCAAATTCGGATGTCTTGTCTGCTAAGGTCATCGAGCATCACAAAGCAGCAGGTACCGCAGTCCCCAGCCCAAACGCGGGCGCAGAGGAGGAGGATGACCGACCAACGTTCGCCAGCGACGACGAGGACGACTGGGACCCAGAGAAGAGCTTGGACAGCCCTAAGCCCAAGGACAACGATGCCACTGATGAGCACAAGCCTGATGGTGAAGACAAAGGCAAGGCAAAGGAGGAAGCCAAAAACACAGAAGAGAAAGAGGATGGCGAAGCCGAGGAAGAGGGTTTCGAGTGGGGCAATTCCATCTACAGGGTCAAGTTCCCTTCCAAAACCCCGCCCGACGGCACATTCCGGCCGCCATTTGGCTGGAAGTACTTTTACTTTCTCGAAGAGGCCGTCGAGGAGGTCCCAGAGTACGTCGTTCCCTGGGAAGCTTTCCGTGCGCTCGCGGAAGACTACAACCTCGAGCTGCAGTACCGTAAGCCCTTCAGAGAGGTCTGGGACGAGCAAAAGGACGATCCTGAGTTAGGCCCGTTGAGCGAGAAGATGGGCGTCCGAGATCGCAGGACTGGCGAGCTGCTGACAAGGGAGGAGGAGTTGGATGCTGCGGACTTCTACCATACTTTCTGCTTCTACAAGGTGTAGGTGTCCTGCATTCATGGGTTACGGCGTTAGCATGTGTACTTATGTGGGGCCGGCATCTACGCTGGACGTGCGGAAGGGGAATTATTCCCCGCATGGCATCTGTAGCATCTAGAGACTCCACAACATCTCATTAGGCACTATTTCAATCGAGACATTATCGAAGAGACTTTTCCACTTGTGATCGGAATGCGCAAGTCGTGATCCGTCGTCGGCGTTTCATTGTTGCAACTGCTTTGCCGAGGTCCCGCAACGCGCCATTCGGCATTATCCGCAACACAATCACGAGCTTCGGAACCGCACGTCGCGGCCGCCAAAGCTCCCCAGCCTCGACCTCACCCTCACTCATTCACCTCTCCACATCACTCCGCACGCGATCTCATCACACACCTCCGTTCTTTGCGATTCCAAATTTATTAACGAGACGCTGGATCGCTCGCCCTCGAGATATCTCCTTGCACTTTTCGTAGGCGATAAAGAAGCAGACAAGATGGTCGCAGACGCTCTTATTTACCACCCGTCGGTGGCGCATTACTTGAAGTTTGTTGCGACTACTGGTATGTCTCCCTCCCGCCATGCCCATCTCTTTGCCCTTCCCTCAACCCCAATCCCTCCCCAATTGCACCATACACGCACCCTTCCCCCAAACACCCTACTAACCCCCAACCCAGTCGGCCGCGACAAAGTCCTCCGCACGCTTCAATACTTCTCGCGCTTCCTAGCATGGTACCTCTACCGCACCAACCACCCCACCTCGACCATCACGCCCTTCGAAGCGACCAAGAAGCAGTTTGGCATGTGTCGCAAAGTGATGCGCGTGGGCAAGTTCGTGGAGCATTTCAAAGCTGCGGCTGTGGCGAGTGATGCTAAGAGCATGGACCCTGTGTTGAGGTGGACGGCTGTTGGCAGGCAGTTAGGGTATGCGGGGTACATGCTTTGCGATAACGCTACGGTGGTAAGTTGATGGAGTTTCTGTTTTGGGGGTTCGGATTGGGAGATGAGAGCGAAGAAATGGAATGGTGAGCACATGCTAATGGCACGATAGTTGGACGCCACCTCGATTCGCAAATTCTCCTCGTCGCAACGCCTCCTGCGCGAGGGCTACCGCGCCTGGTTCACCGGCATCTCCTTCAGCATCCTTTCCTCGCTCTACAGCCTCTACCAGCTGCACCAGCGCAGCCTGCAGCTCACCGAAAAGGATGGTGAGGGCGTTGTCGAGAAGAAGAAAGTACAGCGCGAGGCCAATGCTGTCAAGATCCAGCTTATCAGCGATTTGTGCGATATCACGGTGCCGAGCTCGGCGCTTGGATGGGCTAAGTTGGATGATGGCGTCGTGGGGTTGGCAGGGACAGTGAGCAGTTTGTTGGGGGTTTGGAGTGTGTGGAAGAAGACTGCCTAAAGTGAGGGAGATGGGGTGGGAGAGAGCAGGTGGAGTGTCAGTGGAAGTGTTGTTGTGGGGTTCTAAGGTTGGAGAGGAAGGTGGCGATGATGGTGGGGGTTTGCTGGGTTCGTGTCGTACTGGTTCTGTCGGGGAACGATTTGTCCCTCCTTCCTTGGGAAGATCGAACTTGGAATCCACGGCGTGTAGACTAGGCGTCTTCTTTTGTCCAAGTTCTCTTGCCAATCTAGGCTTTCCTGCAAATACTACACAATGCGTTTCATTTTCATTGCGGACTTCTGAGCAAAGACAATGGTACAGACCCCAGTGCTTACATTCCTTTTCAATCTCGTCAAACTGCACCCTGCATCACCCTCCCCTTGTCAGACTGACTGACTAACAGATCAGCCAAGGTTATCCTTTTAGACACCCAACAGATTCCTTTCATTAGCAATCGCTTCGATCGCGGGGGCTAGGTAGATGCAGTCTTATCTTGGGAGCGATGGCGTAACAGTAGTATTGACACAAGTGGGTCCAGTATGTACCACGTACAGTAGTCGCAGAGCATCGGCATTGTACAAGAACAGGTGGAGACAAGGCCGACTCCATCGTGAGGCTAAAGTGCACCCGCCGCTAAGTTGCAGAAGAGCCCAACGAACGGACCGGGCGATCACGACGACCGTTGCGGTACCCAAACTCACCAATCCATATCTAGATAATCCTCCCCAGCAGATGCCTAAAAGTATCCACCGACCTTGTCAGCACATCAGTACCTTCCTTAAAGCTAGTTGGTGGCTGCTGCATAATCATGTTTAACCAACCAATCCATCCCTCCCTTCCCGCGCCAGTAACCGACCACCGTCATCCCGTTGCCAACCCAGCCGCACCAATGCCCTTCCAATACCCGCATGAATGGTCCAACGTAATCAAAGACAGCATATACCAAAAGAGTATATACTAGTGCATAAGCTACTTTACCTGGGCCGCTAAGTGGCCACTGTTACGGAACCCGAAATGCTGACGCTAGGGGTTCGACGGCGGGACCCACTTTCTTCTAGAAAGAACATTGAAGGTGCTGATGAAGTACTTGGTACGTAATAGTAAAGAGTGTTCTCTATGTTGACTGGGAATCGGATTGCGCTAGAAGGAAGTTGTGGAGTGTTGGTTGGGGTCGGGGTTGGGGTTGGGGTTGGAGTGGGGAAGTTGTGTTGTCGATAGTAGCTGCGACGGGAGAAAGATCCACGAAGAACGCGCCTTGGTGTGTGGGCTGTACATGATACTTAGGCGGTCGGCTGGTGTCGGGTTAGCTGGCGTGCTTTTAATTAGATGATAAGCTGTTGCTGAGATGGGTGTGCCTGTTCGCTGTGATGAACAGGTCAGTTCTTGGGACGACGGTGTCAACAACCACACTCACGCAAGATATCGCGAGGCCTAGATCCAGGAGCATGATGATAATGATGAAGTAGTAGTAGTAGTAATCATATTCGTTTTACAAATATCAAGGGTATCATCGAACCAAACTAAAGCAAACATAACCAATGCATATCAACCCAAAGCCATCTACTTTTCCACCGCCCGAATATGATCAAACGGGATCTGTGCCCTCTCAGGACTCGCAGGCATCACCACCGGGGCCCTTGAGTCAAAATCCGGCACAGCCCACTGCTGCATATACTTATCCGCATACCGTGCATGCGTGTTGTCCGAGCTGGGCGCCAGCGCAGAGCCCTGCGTATTCGTAGACACCGTGAACGAGCCGTTCGACGTTTTTTGCGAAAGACTGGGACTGCGTCTGGGATTCAGGTCGCGCATCGAATCCTGCGAAGGTCGGCTGCCGATGCTGATGCCGACACCCTTGTGCAATGACGCTGTGGAGGGTTTTTGGCGGTGTTGGCGCGACATTGAGCGTTGCGTGCGCAAGTTGCTGCCGTGTACTTTCTCCATGTCTGATTTGGTGCTGGCTAGGACGCTCATTCGGGATGTTCGTCCGCCATCAAAGTCCATTTCGCCGAAGCCCGCTTGGCCGTGTTCGGCGAGACCGATGGCTTCGCTGCGGCGCTCGGTGCGCACTTCGATTTCATTAACGATGAGGATTTTGTTGCTGGCGAAGGAAGCCACGAGGGGCCAGAAGATGGGGATGGATGCGCAGAGGATGGCGACATCGATTTCGAGGACGGAGAAGATGTAGACGGTGGCGGTGTAAAAGGTCACGTCGAATACGGGTACGGTTCCTACGCGACGGTAGGAGAGAGCGATCACGCGGGCAAAGGAGAGGCAGCAGGTTCTATTGTCGATTAGCAAGTCCCACAATCAGGGGTCGTATTAAGCACTTACATGGCGCCTATGGTGAACAGAGAGATAAGGCCCTTCCGCGTCTTGCCGTGCATGGTCAACTGCCTGAAGAACGGAATCGGAAGACATAGGATCAACACGTCCAACGTTAGGTTGGTCACGTTGTGGGCAATCCAGCTCGGAAAGAAGTGATCCGGGTCTTTGGTGCCCCAGCCGATGCACTTTCCGGGCAAGTAAATGTTCCAGTTCTTCTCGATGGGGGAGCAGGAGAACAAGGCGAGACAGATGTAAGCCACGCCCCAGAGAGACGTGACGGTAAGCATTCCCCAAGTGAGCTTCCGCGCAAGCTGCTGTTGCTCGAAAAGGCGAAGGTACTGGATGAGAATGGCGACCTTGACGAAACTCGTGCTCATGGTGTAGCAAACATTTGAAGCCCAGACGTGCTAGAAGGATGTAAGCAAATGCTGAATTGCGAGTACAAAGTCATGACGCCGGTCCGTACACTCCGAGGGAAGTGTCATGGGACGTATTGCATGACTGTAGAGAGTCTTACCTTGAAATAGTTCGATACCATCTGCTTATTCAACGTCCAAAAGTGCAGACCCAAACCGTCGTTAGGCACTACGTATTGGCGTTAGCAAGCTTCGCGTTATATGGAGGAAGGCCAAAACATACTTAAACATGTTAGAGCTGAGGCGGGTACGATCGACAATACGGCCAGGACCACGAATAGGTCGTCCCAACCCCATAGTCGTTGCTTCATCCGCACATACAATCGCATGCTCACAGCGATACCGGCTATGGCCTGTTGCAAGGTCAGCTAGGAATAACGACTTAGATGGGAGTACCCACCAGGAATGTAATAGTGACGCCCATGATGGTCTCCGGCCTATTGGAGACGGGAAGATTCGCATTATCGGGGTGATCGTGAGGATCCATATTGAATATCGTCTAACGGGATCGTGCCGCCAGCGGTTGGTTGGTGTGGCGCTGGGTGTAGTTAGGTGCGAGCCCCCTCCGGTAGTATTATTATAACAAGTAGACGCAGCAAGTTTTCAACATGGCGATCCGAGGGAGTGTCGAGAAGATGTTGGCCTTGGTATCGATAGTGATATAGCTGTGCAACCACGTGAGGATCCAGACCAGACACAAAGTAGAGCAATAGGTAAAAGGGCGAGGCGAGAGATAATATAGACGAGACCTAGGTAAGCCCTCAGAAGAAACGGTGTGTGGAACGCTGCAAGGGTGATACCCTTGTCGAGTCATGCCTCACGTTAGCACTGTCGTACTAAGAACTGCGGTATCCAGTCCCTCGGGTCGTTCTCTATGCGATGGTGCGCCTTTCGGAATCCGCATTTTCAAAAACGTACAAGCTCATGGGCTTTGACCCATACGGGATCACAACGCTGAGAGCCCGGGGTCCGAAATGCACCGCGGGTGTTGCATTGATAATTAGACACGAAAACAGAAGCGACGCGCGCAATCCTCTGACTACTGCCTTCCAAAACGCGTCGAGTTGCATTTGCGCGGGCCAAGGTTAAAAAGTAGGTCGCGCGAGGGCAAGGTTAGAGTTGTTCACCGTAGCGAAAGCACGAAACGGTCGCTTCATTTCCCCGCACTGTCCTCGCCACTGATTGCACCGCACCAACAAGGTAAGGTCAAGGTTCATCCCTTAGTTAGTGTTGCTTTCTCCCGACATCTCCAAGACCAGCGCTGCCCGTTCTCTTCTGTAAAGCTCCTAGGTAGTACAAAAGCAAATATTGCGTATGGGTGTGGGTGTGGCTGTAGGTGGTAGACTACGTAGAGTAATCTCGTATTCAGCTCTAGCCAACAGGCACCAACAAGCACGCTGGCTCAGCGCGCGATCTGAGAGGCCCACACTCCCCTGCCTCGATGCGGGTTGATTTCCTCGTGGACAAGATGCGATCGCCGAGTTAGCCGCAGCCGGCGGGAGCCAACAACTGCCTAGCTGTTTGTGATGAGTTTGTGACACCCGCATAAACAAGGATGCTTTTCGCACCACCATGTTTAACGTGCCAACGAAACGTGGGTACCGCGGCGGGACAGCAAGCAACCAAGACAGTCTGCGTAGAGTTTTATCCAGGTTGGTAGTGAAGAAATGCAATACGTCTGCTACCTCGCTTCTGTACACCGCATCGCAAGCCTCTTCAATCCCGGTCGAGCGATATATTGTTTCTCCAACGAAAAGAAAGCGAAACTTCTTTAACGATGGGGCCGCAGCGGCAATCAACGTACGAGTATAAAGTGGCTTGACCGAAGTCCGTCGTCAGAGCGTGCAACAAGCGTGAATGTTCCCACATCTATTACCCGTTGCAACAAGCTGGAGATGAAATAGGGAAGGCGGCACGGCCTAGATGCCGCATTCGCAAGCTGTCTCCTCCACGACTCAAGTCTCGAGGGACCCTGTGAAGTCTGCGGAAGGAGCGCGTGAACGCCGTGCCTGATCTGCCCGCACTGCGGGGGGTGGCGACACTGTTGCTAAAAGCGAAAGCGATGACGATGAGATGCTGGTGATCACACACGATGGTGTGAAGTGATGAGACGCGATGAGGTGCATGAGGTATGGTGGTGCGCGAACCTGCATGCGTGTGCAAGTGGTGATAGTTGTTTGTGCAATTCGGAGATTCCGCGACTCGTGGCGTGGGGGTAAAAAAGGCGCGACGCCCGCGCAACTCACAGCTAAGAACCAGATACAGGTCCCATTAGACGTCACAACTCTTCAACGTCAAAGCGAGACCCGAGAAAGATAACTTCAATCAGAACAAGTTTCGATAGCGACGGGCAGATATTCTCCTCAGGCGATGGAGACTGGGCTCTGGATCCACACCGCCCCCTGATCAAACACCAATCCTCCGCGGGATAACCAAACCAGACCTGACACGGCGGCCAAGGGCGAGGGCGTGACTCCATCCATGAAGAAGAGACCCATTATGGCTGATTTGTGCTGGGGAGATGGTCTTGTATTGTCTGAGCATGTACACGTTTCTTCCGTACCCAAATAGAATCGATACCGGCGGCGCGCTGCAAGCAAGACATTTCTCGCGCATCAATATCGATCTGCCGGATCGCCTCGCTCGAACAGTCCGAAAGGGAAGCACGAAAACGCGCACTCTTTCAAAAGACCACATTGCGCAGCACAGCCGGGCGCATTCACTCCTCCAGTCTCTGCGACTAATACTAGAGGTCTAGACCTGGTTATTGTTATCGTACCCCTTAGCGCAGAACAAGGTCTGAACAAGAGTTCGCCCATGCAATGCGGTGTGACAACTGCCATCCATGCCTCGTCGCACAAGAAACCAAGAAAAGGATCTGGAGGAGCGCGTGGCTGCAAGATTGTGATAACGATGCTAGCAACGGCAAGGTACCCAGACGCGCAGCGGGCGCAACGGCCCCAAGCGAAAGTGTTTCGCAAACCTCGGCATCTATAGCTGGCTATTCTGTATTAGGCCACATATCGGACGTACATTCTTAAAATCAATCCTCGGTGGGTTCAGATGGTTATCTTCCCACCTCGTAGAACTCATCTCCGCGCGTCTCTCAGGCAGAGACGGCAGTCTTCTCCTTGGTATCGATCGCCACGTTCTCCTCGCTGCTGCTCTCCGTCACACTTCCCAGACCCATCTTGCTCGTGTCGTATCCGTGGCTTGACAGGTACATGCGGAAGCTGACATCCTCTGCGTCGATGGTGTCTTGTCCAATGTGCGGGAGGAGAAGGACCAAGCCAGCGGCAACGAAAGCGAGTGTGCTCGCCACGAAGAACGGGTTTCGTCCCGCAGCGATTTCATCGTCACCGGCAGCTGTCTGGAGGGCATCGAGAGCGTAGGACCCAGCGAATGCTCCAATCTTGCCCACGGCGGCTGCGATGCCGTAGTATTGCCCTCTGCGATCGTATCAGCATCTGCAAAATGGGAGTACAGGACGTTGACTTACCGAATACCAGTAGCGCATGTCTTCGAAGCAAGAAGACCAATGTTGTCACCAGGTCCAAACTCCCCAAGGGCAAGGAAGACACCGTACACAACAACAAAGCCCGCGACGTTCTCTGGCTTGTTGAGGTACGGGTAGCACCCGGCCATGATGAACCCAATGATACCCTGGAGCGTCACACCAATGAATAAGGTTTTCTTCGGGCCCATACTAGGCAGATCCGCAACGAAAGCACCAGCAAGACAACCAGGCATATAGAAGAAGTTGATGAGAATGTTCCATGCCAAACTCTTCCACAATGGCGCAGACTCGCCTAGCAAATTGGCTAGAATGGATGTCGCGTAGATGCCAAAGGAGTAGGCGGAGAAGTCGTAAATGAACCAGATGAGGCTGACGATGGACAAGCGCTTCCAGTAGTACTTTATGATCAGGACCCAAGGCGTCTTAGCTTTGGCCAACGATTCGCGCTTAAAGGCTTCTGGTTCCTGGAGCTTCAATCGCAGGTAAAGGAGCGAAAGTGGGGGGAGGATGCCGATGCCCAGGCATATGCGCCAGGCAACGCGAAGGTGATTTTCGCCCGTTGCAAGTACCTAGTCATCGTTAGTGTCTGATAGATGCACCTAGTCCATGCACGCAACTCACCACTACGGTTGCAACGATGGCGGAGATAAAGAACGCTAGATCAATTTGAACGTTCGTGAAGAGAATGAACCATTTGTTCCGCGATCCTGCTTTGAGCTCTCCAGTACCCTCAGCGCAGCCCACACTTCCGGCTGGGTATTCTCCGCCGATGCCTGCACAGATTAGTATTCATCTTCTACACGGCCAAGTCCACAAGATCGCTTACCAATTCCCAAGAAGAACCGGTACGCAACCAACGCAGCAAGAAGCCCGTTAGGACTACCGCCTGCGCCATAACTCGCCGTGCCGAGCGTCGCAAACAAGATGATGATGATTGTCGATGCGAACAGCGACCATTTCCGCGAGTAGTGGTCGCTGGTGTATCCAAAGAACAACATTCCCAACACCGTTCCCGCAAACGTGATACTCGACACATTAGCCTGAGCCGAGGATCCCTTGTACGCGTCGGGGTAGATTCTCGACAGCATCGTGTTCACGGGTCCGATGATCTGCATCCATGGTCAGAAGTGCCGCGTGAGGGAGTGTCGGTGTGGTGCGCGATAGAGGATGTGGGTGGCGCATCTGGAAAGACAAACATTGTTAAGATAACCATCACTGAAGAGACCAGCGCCGCAAGCGATTACGGGCCACAGCCTTTCCCAGCGACCCTTCTCCGTTGCCGCAATGCTGTTGCGACGCCCGGTTTCTCCTCCCTCCGCGGAAGAGTGTGGCTCGACCTCCTTCATCGACATTGTGGATGGGTAGATGACGTCGCGTGACGACTTCCTTCAATCGGTTGCTTCAACAGAAAAGCTTCTCTAAGCTCTGTTCCCGGCTGTCTTGGAGCTTGACTGCTTCGACGAAATGTATGCGACAAGAGCAAAGAAGGGGCCACACAGTGATCAACAAAAGGTTCACCAGCAGGGCGGAACAGGGCCTATTTATCAGGGCGCACAAGCCCCGCGTCCCATGAAGCCACCCCGCTAGCCCAACACGAACTGGTTGATGTTGATAGGATATTCCCGACGGTCGCGCAGCCGCAAAGCCAGTGGGGAGCTCCCATTGTGTCCACGCGCATCAGTCCGGTGTCCACATATATGTTGGTATACGTGCAGCGCTTCGCCTTGTGCGGGCTGCACCTTCTACATGCGGCGCGCTGTCATCCGTGATAACCATGAGTGGGTGTCTAGCGGCTGAGTGGGCGGGACATCTACAACAACGACCAGTTCCATGGAACACGATCTCTCAGTCATTAAGGCGGCACTCGAACGCTCGCATGCTCATCGCGTTGATCGATCTCTTGGTGCGAGAGAGCGCTCAGGCGCATATCCGCGAGGTGATGCTGGGAATAATCCCCGACATCAAGCTTCGGGGCTCGGCACACTCAAGCATCAGCGCCGTATGTGGCGCCCTTTAGCCCAACGTTCTGGGGTATAGCGTTGGTGCTTGCGCGTTGGCTAACAAAGCTTATACGGGGCGGCAAGCGGTTTTCTGATTGGCTAAGATCCATCGACATGTTGATTCAGCGCGCAACGTGCCCGATAATCTAGCAGAGAGTGGTGGAATGCATGAGTATCTGATTCAGGAGAGATATGAGATGGAACATGGTGACGAGGAAGAGGGTTGCGTTGCGGTACGAACGAAAGGAAGGCGCACGTGCTCATCTTCTCACTGGCTTGGCAGCTACACGTCGTTGCTGCAGCTTGCAACGTTCGTTCTTGTGGACCAAAATTCTTCTTCTGTCCGGCTGCAAAACAGATAGTGTCCCATAAGTCTAACTCCGGAATGCTATATTACCGTATCCATATATCGTCGACCTCCGAGGGAACCTAAACCCAACCGTGCTCGCTCTCCCTTTTTCCCTTCATAACCCTATACGAGGGCCCCAAACTTGGCGAAATCCGAAACCCGACGACTTATTCTCGCCAACTTCGCAGTATACTCGGGCTCCTTTAAGTCCTGTACAATAGCAACTACCTTAGCCGACCCCAGCGCCCCTCTATGAGCCCTCCTGGTGCGTAATTCCCTCAGGCTCAGCTTGCGCTCCCAATGCACACTGTGCACATGGAACTTATCTATAAATGCGTCCATCCATATTCACAAGCTATGACGAACTCCTGCCCCCGAGATGGCACAAGAAACCTTTGGGAAGAAAAGGAAATATCCAGTGCATGCAACTGCTGCTAGTCGCATAGCAATGACCTGGCCATACGATCTACTAAACCTTCCATAGTTCTGCTTTTCCAGATTTCTGAAGAAATGAGGACCTGGCCGTTGGCGCTTGAGTTCGATGCAAAAGTGTAGTGCCGCGAGAGCAAAGCGATGGCTCGTCTCAAACGCGCAAACTTGTCATTCTCATTCGCAAATGAGCTTCAGTCTCGTTCGCCACGGAATTCGCATGCTTCGTAGTTGGCTTTAGAAGTGTAAAAAGTGATGGATGTTCCGCACTATCCACATAAAACGAGGGCGTACGGCCGTGCAAATCTAGCCGATCTTTATTCGCTCCGAGGACGAGCAGACGTTCGACGAGATCCATGTTCCGAGTCTGCGCTGCGAGATGCAGCGGAGTCCAGCGTGATTGCCTCCACTGCTTGTTCACGTCCGGCTGTGAAATCACGAGCTCATTGAAATATTTTGTTCGGTCGGCGCCAGGCAAGTCGAGTAGCGCGAGGGCGTGCAGCGAGAATTCCTTCGGGTGTTTGAGAAAGAGCTTCTCGACTCCGTCTTCCCACAGATCCCTCAGCCTACGAAGGGTGTCTTTCCGATGCTTCCTTGCATTTGCGTCGCCTAGTGGTTCAATGTCGTCTAGTAGTTCAGCCACGAGGTAGAACGCCTTTAGCAGATAGCCTCCTGTTTCGGCCCCCAGAAGAGCGTATGTTGCCTGTATCTGTAGCCTAGATCGCGTAGACAGAGTTACGAGAAGACCAAGCTCTTCAAGGTTGGAGTAAGCCTGTTCCATGATCCTAAGGCTGTTTGGTCTTGACTTCGGAAATTTGGCGGTACAGCTGTCGATCAATTGTTTGATGGAATCCTCGAACGTCAAGTCCTTGAGCTTGCTCATTTCACGTAAGGTTTCTGGTAGTATAGAATGTCAGTCAAGCATTCATATTAACAATCGTGGGTGCAGCCGCCTAACCTCCAAAAGCCCATATGTCTCCTTTCCTCGTCCAGCCTTGTTTTGAGAGCTCCTGTTGCTTGTCAGATAAACATGTTCATTGAAAATTTGGAGGAGAAAGTACGGGAGGCTTGAATCCATCAGTCCCAATAATCCGGGTCGTGTTGTATCCGGGACCTTTCCCGGCCTCAGAGGCGATTCCTAGATCGCAAAGTTTGAAGACACAATTGCCGGAGTCGGATCTCTTTAAAACGACTGCAGCTGTTAGTGATACATGCGTCTGTAACAATAGCGTAATTTACCGTTTGCAGGTTTAATGTCTCGATGGATCACACTGAACCATGATCTCTCGAAAGAAGCAGTCCATTTCTCCTCAGTGTTCTTCGTGGCTAATCCATAATGGAGATAGGCCAGTGCAGAGGAAAGCTCGGCAACAAGGACCCAGAAGTCTGCTCCACACACCGGCATCTTACTTCGTTCTGATGTAGGGTCTTCTGGGTAAAATCCATAGTTGTCGTCTTCGTCATCAATGGTGCTGGTGACTAGTGGCCGGCCGTAACATGTGTTGAGATCACCAAGATCGCAGTACTCTGTGTAGAGAAGCAACGCGTTTTGATCGGGGTCCTCGTCAATGTCCAAGTATTTGACCACGTTTGGGTGTGTCAGTCTTTCTAAGATGCGTCGTTCGGACCCAAAGTACTTGCGGACTTTTCCATCTCCGTCTTTCGACAAAGAGTATGTTTTTCTGAACACTTTCTGTCTCGTGTCAATGAAATCTCAATCGTTGTAAAATTACAAGTGAGGTGAAGTGTCAATAGAGGGCGTGGAATGAAGCGAATAGAAGATGTACTCACGAGTGTTCGCTGCGTGGTAACTCCTTGGACAGACTTCTCCAGTACGTGACAGACACATTGACCTGCGTTTCCTGTGCGGCTAGTGTCCTGGTCGTTAATCTTGTAAGTTTCCCAGTCATAATCCTCGACAATGTAGCTACCCGAGTCGAGGTTGCTTCTCTCAGAGTGGGCGCCCGCTTTCACTAACATGCTCATGATCGTGCCGTTTCGCTTTCTGGTAGCTTCATCTAGGGCAGTGAGACCTACGCTGTCCTCTGCGTTAACATCCGCACCACCATCCAGAAGGTGGCGGACGATTGCACCATGTCCCCTTTTAGCCGCACAGTGTAGGGCCGTGGCACCGTATTCTCTTGGTACTGAGGGGTCTGCGCCCTGCTGGAGAAGATACTGAGCAATATCGGTATGTCCTGCCCAAGTTGCGAGATACAGAGCTGTTCTCTGCTGGACGTCTGTGGCGTTGATGTCGACCTCCGACACAATCAACATAACGATTACAAAGTGTCCCTCTTTTGCTGCCAAGTGTAACGCATTCCATCCATCCAGTATTGTAATGGCCCTAGTTGAAGCTCCAACCCGAAGAAGAGTTTCCACCGTGGCTGTGTGTCCTTGCCGAGCGGCCCAGTGCAAGGCAGTCCAGCCTCCAACGGTGACCGTTTCTGGGTGGACTCCTTGGGTCTCTACCATGTGCTCCACTAGGTTGTCGAGTCCGAAGTGTGCGGAGATATGCAGACCCATCATTCCACGATATGCTTGCTCGTAGTGCCCAGGGTGCTGCTCGTAGATCAACATGATTAATCCCGCGGCCGCGAGATTGTTCGTAGAGCCGTATAAAGACATGATCTCGTCTTTGATATTTTCCAGTGGTACATGTCGGGCATGATCTCCCCAATGTCTTGCAGCGTATCCTAACATAGCGTACTTCTCTAATCTATCCCCCAAATCCGCTATGTCCGAAGGTGCCGCGAGCGAGAAAGATCGGAAGCGGAGACACGTTAGGCACTTCTTAGCGATAAATGCGTCGGGATCCACCGACCAAGGGAGAAGGTGTTTGAACCTTGGTAGGTACAACCGAAGATACCTGTTGAGCGAGTAGTGTATCAAGGACACCTGTTGTCGCGTTGTGTCGATGAAGATGAGACCGGCACAATTATCTTTTAACTCCGACATGAAAGGCAGTTCGTCTGTATCCAGCTCTTCACTTCCCATCTGAATACCAACAGCTTCTAAGAGCTGTCCGACGGTTAAAGGGGTAATTGCGTAGGCCAGCCAGGACAATGCTTCCAATGCAAGTGCCCGACGAGATTGGCTCGAGGAGAAGGACTGCAGCCGCTCCATCATCGTGTCGTACAGCGACTCAACGCTATAGTCGATGGAAATTTCACGTTTCATTGCCTTGATTGTTGGCTGGGAGAGTACAGATTCGAGGAGAAGCTGCGCAAGCAAGAAACTGCGAAACGTGGCATTAGACGTGATAACTAGGTGTTTATCTTTTCAACCACTTACCTGCCATTCGCTTTTCGATTTATGAGCTCCATGATCTCATCGCGCAGGACCGGTTGTTTCTCCAGCTTGTGTGCACGTGTATTCAAAAGCTGTTGCCGAAGATATTCCTTCAAATGATCGTCATTTGCACGAATCTCCAGCTCCGCATACCTAATTAGGACAGCTTTATTTGCTGAGGTTGGTCTGGAGGTAACGAAAAGGTTCGCTTTGGACTGCTCGAAGAGCTTGCGAAAGTCATCGAGGAATCCCTTCGTCCCCATGGTGTATTCATCCAGTGCATCAAGCACGATAAAAACTCGATCGAAGGAAGATATAGTTGAACATAAAATTGACCATAGATATTCCAATGCTGGATAATGGCTGGGGGCGTATCGATTGTACAGCACCTCGAGGTCGCTAGAGACGTGTCTGGATTGTCGTATCAGTTGCGCGAGAAGCGATCCTATGATATTGTCGGGCGAGTGCTTTGCAGAGTTTGTGTGGTCGGGAGAAGTGAATATGACTGGAGCTTTCGTCGGATGATATTTACCGCGCAGGTGTCCAACAACCATCGAGCTTGTTGCGTATGAATCAGCTGCCGAACAATCTATATTTGAAAGTACGTAGTAGACACTCACCTCAAGACAGTCTTTCCGCTCCCCGCTGTCGACATGTTAGTGATATGTAGCTTCAAAGAGCTTGCGAAAAGACCCCACTTACGCAAACCACTACACCATAGCGTTCTTCCGACGGATTCCTCCCAATCTATGAACATTGGATCGACAAGTAGCCACCTTCCGGCTCCAGGATGAAGTTGACCCTGAAGCTGTTCCAATTTCTCATCTGAGTGCAGGCTATCCAACCAATTTGCAACAAGCTCAGAATCTCCATAGTTGATAACTGTAGTGGTCTCAAAGGAGAAATGCTCCGTTTGCGTTCCAGATGGCGATATATCCAGGAGCAGACATATACGCAAGCGGCTTGCGAGTATTCCCTCGGCAAATTTTCCGATTTGCTGCTGAACATTGATATGGAGACCGTTATGGAAAAAAGACCTCCCCATGATCGTGACCATCTGCAGGTTATTGAGTGTATCCTCGAGCTCCCGCATTGGACCCAGTAGAGCGGAGAGGATTCCTGCATCTGCTTCATCTGTTGCCTGCCGTTCGAAGATATCGCGAACTCGTAAAAGAACGGTCTTGAGTGTCTCTAACTCGAGCACAAGCCGGTGCAATCCTGATTTGGAACCTTTGGAATCTCGGAGAGCTTTGATGATACGCTCCGTCCATTGGACTAAGGCTACGGGCAAATGGAGTGCGCCGATGGCCAAGCCCACGACCTCTAAACCCGACATCGAATCTGTCCGCAAGCAAGAAAGGTCACAAGTCGAAGGTGCTCATGTGCTCTACAAAACTAAGCCATAAAAGAGCTGAATCTTGTTGCGATGACGCTGAATGAAACATGAACTGGATGACTAGGACGCGGCTGTTGCCATTCGTAGTTTAAGTACGTGGCAGGTGCGGGGGGAGAAGTTGTGGTGCCTTAGGGGGCGCACTGCTACCAATCACGTCTTGTTCATCTGCAGAGCTGAAAAGCCACAACCCAATACGCGAACGCAAACGCATGCACACCGCCTCACTCTTCGTGATATGTAATCAGCCTAAGATAGTCACCTCATACATCCCTAGAACAAGCTCCACAAGTGCGTCTATTTCTCTATTTCACGGAGTGCTCAAAGAATCAAACTCAGTTACCGCCAAACATCACGCAACATTCTTCGCCGTAATCATGGAGATTGCGGGTGTAGCTCTGGCATCGGCCTCTGCCGCCCACGAGCTTTTCAAATGCGGCCTGAGGATATATAGTCGCATCAAAAACGAGAAGAAACTGGCTTTGGTCCTTCGCGAGTTTCAAATGTTCGATCTGGAAGACAAGCAAGCGCAGCTCAATATCGACATTACACTAGCCCAGGGCGTATTGAAGAGTCCGACAATTGAATTCGAGCACAAGGACCGGCTCCAACGGAACTGGAAACGCATCAAAGAACTGCTGGCGGAAGTCGATGATCTCCTCGATACTATGATACGCAACTCATCCTGGACAGCAACTCGGGCTCGTCATGAAGCGCGGGATAGACTGCTCGGTCTTGGCGGTACTGAAGCCGTCTCTACGGCGGTGCAGGAGTTCCAGTCGCTCGTGCTTGCGGTTCGCGAGCTTGACAGGGAGGAATCACCATTAGATCTGTCAAATAATGACTTCCAACCGCTTGACGCCATAAGCAGAGTCTTCAACCCAGTTAAGGATGCATTCGTCGGCAAAGGATGCTTGACAGACTCTTTACCGGGTATCCCAAACACACCTCACTGGTTCCTGATCGAGTCCAAGCCATACGATAGCCACAACCCCAACAAGAAAGACGCCGTCAAGCAAAACGTGCGGATCCTCGCGCAAAAGCTCCACCGCGCCCAAGCAAACAAGGGCATTCTTCGCGTCGTTGGATTCCGAGACGAAGCAGACGAAGCACCACACGCTTTTCAGCTCATATTCGCCTGCTCATTGCCAGACTACAAACATTACCCAGAGAGCCTCGAGGGGTATGTGAAGAGGAACAGAACGAAGCCTTCACTGAACTTCCGCATCAACCTCTGCAACCAGCTTGCCACCGCCGTCTTGCAAACAATGACGCTCGCTCTAGTGCACAAAAACATCAGGCCTGAAAACATACTGCTTCTTCCCGCGGAATCTTCCGCCGGTACCATAAGCGGAAGTACGCCCGCCGTAGTTCTCACCGGGTGGCAGTACGCACGTCAAGTTGAACATGGCGTCACCAACTTCCGAGGCGAAACTACACTGCAGCGAAAGGTCTACCAGCACCCCGAGCGACAAGTTGTCGAAGCGGAGAGGAAGTATACCATGGCTCACGACCTATACAGCCTCGGCGTATGCATGGTGGAGATGCTCACCTGGGAAAGCCTTCTGCTCGCAACCGAGCCACCCACTATGTCCGCGAACTTCATCACGGCGTTCAAGTCGCTCGATTTGCAAGAAGATATTGCTGAGCCGTATACCAAACACGCCGAGCAAATCCAACAGACACTGATCCACATGTGTGACCAGCAAATTCCCGTTGTCGCGGGCGAGAAGATGGCGCGTCTCGTCAAAGATTTCTTGACTTGCCTGGACAACGACGGGACGGACGAAGATGAAGATGATGATCAGATACAATATCAAAAGGCGCCCAACGATGAGACTCGGAGGAATATTGCGGTTCATTTTGTTGACACGGCTCTGAAGACTATGCGAGATGTCCAGAGTGCGATCTGAGACGTTGTTTTCCTGAGTAGGCTTCATCGGACGGAACTCTAGCCGCGAAAGCAGGTGTTTACATGTGCCACATCGTCGCATCTCTCAACCATGCGCACCCCTCCATTTCGCATCCAGTGTGTCATTCTACACCGCACTCTCCATCTTCCTCGTGACGCCCGTAATCCCCTCCTCCATCTCGCCTTCTTCGACCCTCTTCTCCCCTTCCCAAGTCCTAGTCTTAGTCAAATGCCTTGCCAGTCCTTCCTCACCCTCCTCATGTACTGCATGCCCGTGACCGATCTTACGCAGACTGTCCCTCATCAAGAACTCGTAGTAAGCCGTGGCAAGAAACGTTGCCGGGATGTTGACCAGAATCGCAATCCAGGAATAATTCTTGTATGAGAAGGCTTCGCCCCCGAACCAGATCGCGGCTACGATGCGTGTACCGAGATCACGCGCGAGATTGGTCGAAATAGAGATATTGGCGAAACCCCAGATCATGTTGGCGTAGGCGATGCCGATAATGAAGGGTGCTGAGTAGGATGATACGAAGGGGTTGGCGGGGTCGAGACAGGCCCAGATTATGATGCCCTGTTCCCGGTGTTAGCACTATGATATAATCTACCATGTATATGCATCATTGGTACGATGGGATGAGTATATGCTTACAATGAAACTGTCCACGAAGAATTCGATCATGAATAAATATCCCAGGTTGTTTTGCGTCGGCCCAGGGAAAGTACACAAGATGCTTGCAGGTCCCCCATTATACACTGTACCTTTCCCAGCTGCCTTGGACGCCGCCGTAAATACCGCAATCTGCTCATGGTACTGCCCCATAAGCACCAAGCCCGCCACAAACGCCCCAAAGATCTGCGCAAAGATGTAATAAGGCACTTTCCTCCAAGGAAACCCCTGCCAGTACGCAAAGCAGATCGTGATAGCGGGATTGAAGTGCCCTCCAGACGTCGACGCGCAGGTGATGATCGCAAAGGCGATGCCAAAAGCATAGGCCCATCCAATCTGAAACAGCGAGCCGAAAATAGCCTCGTTGCCGTTGAGGGTGAATGCTGCAGTGGAGGCGATACCGGGATACACGTAGAAAAAGACACCAGTAGCTTCTGCCATCATTTCTCGGAGCCAGCGAGGACGACGATGCTCAAAGTCGAGTTTGCGCTGGGACACGGGCTTGGGCTCGACGACTTTGCGGCTGACATGGCGTTGGACGGCGTCTGTGGCTCCGATTTCCAACACATTCGTTTGGAGACGTTCGAGGTGTTCTCGGCTCGTCATGGTTGCTTAAGATGGGGATAGAGATATGACTGAGTTGATGATGAGCACGGGTTGTTACGCCTGGGATAATGGTGCTTCAAGTACTCTCGTAGTAGGAAGAGACTGGAGACGGGACGGCAATAATGGTCATGACGACAGCATGCCCTTCCGGCAATTACATGATGTGCATTACCCCAGGACTCTGCTGTTTTGGCTTTATCTCCGATTCACGGTATCACATCCGCAAAATCCGACATCAATCTTAAGCATACCTACCAGTGAGCTCGACTATATTTTGACACACACTGGCGATGGTCTGTAAGATCTTTATGCAATACCACTTCCTTTGCTACCTAGTCATTGTTCACTTGCCCCGACAATTGCCAATCAACCCAGCTTGAAAGCAGATGAGGGACGATGCGAAGGAGACGTACGCGGTGAGACACTCCGCGGCCAGTGTGCGATACGATGGATTGCCACCTATCAGAGGGGCTCTGCGGGTTATGTCGTCAGGCTGCTGAATCCTGCCCCCGCACTACCCCATGGGCAGCCCGAGCCGAGGCGACGCGCGAGAGGTAGTGGTTGATGATGATTCGGGAGATGATCGATGCTTGATCAATGCTTGATTGCTTGAATAATGCTTGATCGATGCCGCGGTTCGGCATCAGGACCGTCGTTATCTCCGGACGAATCGTACCTGCCGAGGCAGTATGTACGATGACACAGAACAGACGCACGAGTCCAGAACATGTCTAGCTTTCTAACGGGACTGGAAGACTATGTGGAAGGCCTGAGTGTAAGCTAGCTTATTAAGTTCTGGTGGCAAGTCGTTCAGAGGACCCTCTTGTATATCTTTCGGATTCGCATCTACCTCATTACCTATGTACAGTACATCGCATATATACCCCCAAGACCGAACAGAATGCAAGAACAAACACAAAATAATCAAAAGCGAAACGCCCTATGCTCATGCAAATTCCATCTCACCTCAGCAGCCAATTTCCACGCAGCCTGATCTCAACCCCCATCCGCACACATCCCCCCACATGACAAAACCACATCAATACGTCTCCGCCAACCCCATCTTCCCGAAATCGTCAAAATCCTTCAAGTTAGTTGGACAGGTCCAATCCCTCTCCCAAACCTTCTTCGGCAGTATCCCAGCAGCCATGCCCAGCTTCCAGCTCCACTGCGGCGCCTTCTCCGTCTCCCACGTCCAGTAAAACCACCCCCACCCCGCCTCAAACGCCGTAATTTGCGCAAGCGCAAACTGATACAGAAATTTCTTATACGCGTCGGAATAAGCGGAAGCATCTGCTATCGCGCTAGCACACGAGCACGTCTTGTCTTCGGCCGGACATTGGGGAACGAGAATGGAAGAAGAGGCATTGCCCGTGTCGAATGTGCCTTCCCAGCGCGTGCCTTGCCCCACGTTGTTGATGTATTGCGTACAGTCTGTGTCGGCTTGAGACCACTCGCCGCACATGGTGGGACCGAACCCAGTTGTCGTGGACATGCTGCGCTCGGATTGTTGGGTCCAGGCGTTGCAGGCAAAGTTTAGTTTGTCGGTGTGCTTCAGTTTCAGCTGATCGATGTTGAAGATGACGTATTGGTGGACGTCGAGGAGTAGGTCGTCATTTCCTTGGAGCTGTCCTTGCCAGTTGTCTAGACCCATAAAACCGTCGCCGAAGACGATGATGCCTGTGATGTTGTCTTTGCGGATTTGGTCAATAGCTTTTTGCGTCCATTTGAGCACCTTGTCGGTGTCGAGATCGACCATGCGGGGTTCGTTGACGAGGCCGTACATGGTGACTACGTTTTTGTAGCGGCGCTGGGCGAAGAATACAGAGAGTTTGTGGTGGACATCCAGCCAGCGCTGGGCATTCTTGTCACCATCGGGACCGTTTAGCCAGCCGATCTCGCCTTGCCTGCCGGAATGGTTCCACCCATTTTGTGAGCCGGGCGCACCGTGCATGTCTAGATTCACGCGTAGACCGTTCTGTCGCGCGTATTCGATTGCGCGGAGAAAGTAGCGCCAGCTCACTTGCGCAACATACGGATCGTTGTCGTATGTCTGTACCATCCAATAGCCGAAGGGGATGCGGACATGGTCGAAGCCGGCGTCGCGGATGTCGGCGAAGGTCTGCTTGTTCACAAAGGCGGCATAGTGCTTCTCGAGTGTTTCCTTTGATTTTGCGGGACCCAGTTTGGTGCAGAGCGTCCATTCATCCACAATGCCTTCGCGTTTGTTGTAGTTCTCGAAGAACGAGGGGGTGATAAAGGGCTCCAGCTCAAGCCAACCGCCTATGTTGACACCTCTAATGGGCATCTTTCCATACTCGAAGCTTTTCTGTAGGTTGGGCACCTTGTCGTTCGCTTGGACGTTGTCGTCCCAGGTAGAATTCAGACCAATAATTGGCAGGCCACCTACGGTCTCTTTGGTGTATGTTACATTGAAGTCGGTGGTGTCCCACCAAGACCATGGATCGAGTATTCCCCCTTTGTCCGAGTCGGGAACACTGCTCGGATCATGGCCGTCAAGATTGCCGTTGTTGGGTTTTTGGGCACCAGAGGAGGCTACGCTTTCGCCCTCGGCGATGGGGTTGCTTTTCTTGGAGGTGACGATTGCGACGGGTATGATGATAGCGAGGGCTAACAAGACGGATATGGCACCGATGACTACGTGATGTTAGTCCAAAACCTCTTTAGGTAGTAAGGACACGTACTTAGCCACTTCTTCTTCTTCTTCCGCCGCGCCAGTTCGTCTTCCGAGTACACCGTGGGCGGCTTGCCAGCGCCACCTCGCTTCTCCATCATGTACTGGTATTCGTCCTCGTCATCTATACCGCCCTCCTCCGCCAACGGCCCGCTGATGACCCTCCGTTTCTTGTTGTCTGTCCGAAGTAGCTTCTCTTGTCGCCTGCGCTCTTTCTTCTCCTCGAGCTCAGACGGCGTGTATATCGCGGCGTGTTTTCTCCGCTCCTCCTTCTCCGTGTCAGTATGACCTTTCCGCTTCTCCTTCTCCGTATCGGTATGACTTCTCCGCTTGTCTCTCGAAGTATCGCGCTGACTTTTGCGCTTCTCCCTAGCAGCATCGGGCTGACTTCTCCGCTTGTCTCTATCCGCCTCCGTATACGCACTTCTTCTTTTCTCCCTCTCATCGTCCGTCGCGGCACTTTTCTTCTGCGATTCCCTCGCTTTTCTCCTTTCTTCCCGCCGCTTCTGCGCCACTGCTTCGGCAGCAACATCACTCTCGTACGCCCTGCGCTTACTATCATCCTGACCCTGCTTCGCCCTCTCCTTCCTCTTCTCGTCTCTCGCTTCTTTAACCCGATCCTTCTCCAACTTCTCCTCCTTCTTCCTGACCTCCTTTAGATAGTGCTCATCATAATCATACCCCTTCCATCCCGCAGTCTTCGCATTCGCCTTGTCTAACTTTGCAATCGCATCGAGACTCAGAGCCGCAGAGCCACGGCTCCGACTCCCACTGCCAGTCGGCGTGCTGCCGGCGGGGGTATTCGACTGCGATTGGCGCCGTCTGCGCGGGGCCGGCGAGTCTAATTCCGAGTCGCTCTGCTGTCGCGAGTGCCGTTGCGGCTTGGGCAGTAGATCACCCTGCGAGTCGGTCGCGCGATGGCCTTTTCGGCGCCGTCGTTCTGTGTCGTGGGGATCGCCATGGGATTCTCTGCGTTCGCGGCGGCGGCGATCGCGGTAGTCTGGGTCCATTGATTGCGGGGTTGGAATGGAGATCCCGCAGGAGACGAGATGAACACGCGCGGGCTCTTGCGAGAAGGAATGGAAGCTCTAGAAATGTCGCAAATACTAAGAATGCTATGCCGAGAACTGTGTATGTACAATTTGGTAATCTGGCGCTGCGCTGGGACGGGGCTGCGTTGCCATGGAGATGAGCTATTGACGTTTTGCCTGACGTGGCCGTGCTCGGCGCCACTCTTCCAAGGCAAGGCCGTGCCGAATTCCAACTTGGCCTGCGACACGCTAGATTTGCAGCTTTTGCATTCTTGATTGCTTGGAAGAAGATGGGATTCTTCGACCGACCGCGCACATCTCAACAAACACATGATGGGCGCTACGTCATGCGCGTGGTGCCTCAGGCTACGCCTTGCAATCGTGGCACACGCCAACGTCAGCCACTGGTGCTATAATCCCACGATTGCACTTAGTAGTGACTTTCGTAATCTTAAGCACTGTAACCTTCTTCGATAAGAGAAGAAGATGCGGGGATTTCTGATGCAGCGATGCGACCAAGCCTCGCACTCCAACCTCAACATTTGGCATCACGACTGGGACAAGAGCGCTCGAGAGAGGAGATCCTTGAGAAACCTTGATATCACATGGGATTCGCTTTGTTTCTCCACAGCGTTAGAGACACGGACGGAGCGATCCTGTCAATAAGAGTCAAACCAGATGCACGCGCGAAACGGTGAGACACCCGTGTCTGATCAGTCAAGCAACGTGCGCGCTTAGACGGGAATGTTAGCAAGTCACGCCTTTGCTCGAACCCTACTGTGTATGTGATCCTTCTGACATCCTCATAGCTGGATCCAATAACGCTTGGGTCTCAGCGCTTATAAGCGCCGCCAACGGCTGCCTTCTCATCACGCCGGGACCTCCTATTGGACGTTCCGCAAGAATCTCTAGGCGCGCAGCAAAGTATCATCATGAAACGGCGGTAGTTTATGAAATCTGTGGCTGGCCGTTAGACTCTGCTCACTGGGCTGCGACATGTCCCCCAGCGATAAGAATAGACTCCTCCGTCCTTGACCACGCTGACGGGAATTCCAACACCATCTCATTGGTCAACGTCAACCATTGCTTGCGAACACTTCGACCATGTGTTTGTGTTTCCACAGCGCCTACTCAAACCCTCCTGCCCTCACACTCGCAATCTTCGAGCGATTATGCTCTTTGATTTGTGCACTTCGGATTGGCGTTCCGTCCGTGTGACTCAGTGCGTCGTACAACGTCGTTCATCTTGCGTTCCATAAAAGAAGCGCTCGTCTCTTCTTTTCGAAGGGTAGACACCTGGAGTGATTCTCAAACACACCTACCATTCTTTTCGAACCGCATTCAATCTTTGCAATTTTTCCCTACTTCTTACGAAAACACAAAACCACAAAAACATTACCTTGTGCTGTGCGCAAGCAAACAACTCTTAATCAATCTCAACACTTCGTCTTTTGGCTCTTCAAATACCATCCATTACATCTACTCGCAACTACCAGCAACATGCACGCTCAATACCTCTTCCTAGCGGCCACTTTCGCCATCTCTACCTTCGCAACTCCCCTCCCGGCTTCCAGTCAAGCACACGTCGCACGCAATGACGAGAGCTACAACACACGCCAACTTCTGGAAATGGTGGAGAGAGACATCGCCGATACCGAGGTCCGCGAGGTCGAGCAGAAACGTCAGTTCATTAAGGGCAACAACCGCATCTCCCGAGACGTTGAAGAGAAGCGACAATTCATCAAGGGCAACAACCGCATTTCCCGAGACGTTGAAGAGAAGCGACAATTCATCAAGGGAAACAACCGCATTACCCGAGACGTTGAAGAGAAGCGACAATTCATCAAGGGAAACAACCGCATCTCCCGAGACGTTGAAGAAGACGTTGAAGATAGCGCTGAAGATAGCGTTGAAGAAGATGAAGAGTAAGGCAATTGGTGGGCTCCGTCAATGGACACGGTGGTGGTCGCAATTGAACAATTCAGGTTGTATGGTAACGAGTTGGGAGTTCATTCCTGATTATACGCGCATCATATGTATCGTATTCCTGGCAGCTAAGCTGAGCGTGCACCTGGCGTTATCAACCATGATAGACATTGATGAATATATATGGCTCTCACTCAAACCCCTAAACACGCCGGTACCACTGCTTTTGCTGAAAGTGTGAAGTCTCCCGACGTTTGGTGGTCTGGCTATAGTTGCGCTCTGGACATTCGTCAAATGACGTCTGATCTATCAATAGAATGAGTGGCTTGGTTGTCAACGGCTTAGCCGCATCGAAGTAATCGACTCCAGCGCTAACTGCTACGTATCCATATCCCTGTACTCCTACTTGCGCATGCTCTCCTCAGCGCTTCCAGAAACTCAAAGGATCTGGCGCAGTAAAGAAACTCCAAACAACGATTGTATGTCGGCTTGGCGCATGATCGAGTAGCCGCCAAATTGCTGTACCGCAATTCGCCCGCGAATGCATGTCGATCCTCTCTAGCTACGCCGCAATCCGCCAGCGCGAGGGGACAAGCTATGGCCGAATGGGTCCTGAGGGCGCTTCCAAGCCGCTAGGCCACCGCGATGCTTTACCCTTATTGCACAGATTTCGACTTGAACTGCAGGAATGCGGCGTAGAATATAGCTTTGCGCCTACGAATCTTCGATGGCCACAGGCTGGTACATACTTTGTCGCCACATGTATATCTTCAAAGTACTTTTACACTTTCTTCTCCGCATATAGCGCTAATTCAATCATCCTCTACCATGGCTAATCGTTCAGCGAGCTTGTCATGCCGATCGAGCCATTCAAACATTCCGATATACCTCGACAACAGCGCAGACCGAGAACAACAGCAACCCGTCTCGGACCATATATGCCCGACATGCAAGACCAGCTCGCATGATCAACCGATCCATTGCATTTCGACGAAGGCTGCCCCAGCCCCTCCACCTTACTCGGCCATTTCACCAACGACAATCCCCTCTGCTTCCTCGACTAGGAATCTATCAGTTCCAACTCTCAATGTAATCACTTCACATCGCTTGTCCCGGCCTCTACCACCCCAGCCTACCCTTCCATTCGACCCAGCGCAAAGGACAAGAGTTCGGTTCCGACGCACAACTCTTTCTCCACATCCTTCGGATGCAGCCAACGACGAGGTTTACGCGAGTCGGAAACAACATCTGGGGCTTGGGATACCAGAAGCTCCATTCTATCCTGACACGAGCCCCATCAAGACTCCAGCCATTGAAATCATGGAGAAAGCCGAGCTGAACGAGGGGCCTACAAAGAGTGGACGATCACCGAACATTGCCCAGCGCATTGAGCAGAAGCTTTGGAAGTATAGTGCATCCGGTAATGTGGCGAAGAGATGGCTCCTCGAAATTATCAGTTGGACAATCAGTGCTTTAAGCATGAGTGCGATAGTGGGAGTTCTTTGCTATCTACATGATAAGCCTACCCCAAGCTGGCCATTTGGACTCACCCTCAACGCCTACATCTCGGTGCTATCTAAGGTCGCCTCCGCAGCTCTCTTGCTTCCAGTGTCAGAGGCCCTTGGTCAGCTGAAGTGGCTTTGGTTCCAAGGTGGATCTAAGAAGATGTGGGATTTTGAAATCTTCGATAACGCATCCCGTGGGCCTTGGGGTTCGTTCCTCCTCCTTATTCGTACCAAAGGTACTACCTTGGCCGCACTCGGAGCCGCTATCACCATATTTGCTCTGGCTCTTGATCCATTCTTTCAGCAGATTGTCGTATTCCCATCTCGAATGGCCCTCAACCCAGCTTTGAACAGCACAATTCCAATAGTGGTCAAATATGAGCCCATCTATGACACTGCAACTCAAGGTGGCATTGAGACGATCCAATTCGAACAGGGTCTGCAGGCAGTAGCACAGAAATATCTCTATGAAGACGCCGCTCAGCCATTGCCCTTCGGAAAGGATGTTCGTCCTGATATACCACTCTCTTGCCCTACCAGCAACTGTACCTGGCCCGAATACGAAACCTTAGGGGTGTGCAGTGCATGCGAAGACATTTCTAATCTTCTCACCTACGAATGCATTACTGGACCTTTGGATTGGATCGCCAATGTTACAATTATCAACAACACGGATACTCTCGACTACACCAACGGAACGATGTGCGGCTGGTTCATCAACAGCACAAGCATAGATCCTGCAATTAAACCAGTTTTCATGTCAGGCTACCGCAAGGCGAACCCAAGTCTTCCATATGACGAAGCTCTCCTGACGCGGATAGTACCTCTTGTTAGCCCCAACACACGAACGCCGCTATATGGGACTGGCTCATACCACTTCAAGGATGTTCGTAATAGCATAATCGACTTCTTTGTGGCTAGCACAACGGATGCACCCCATAGTGCCTACGGTCGAGAGCGGCCTATCGCGCATGAGTGCGTGCTAGCATGGTGTGTCAAGACTTTAAAGTCTTCATATTTCGAGGCGAACTACACCGAAGAAGTCACGAAGACTATTACGAACACTACTCCCGCGGAGTATCCTTGGAAATCCGTATACACTGTTACTCCAATGGGGCCTGGTTATATCCAACAGTATAGTCGCGACATCCTCGTTGACTACAATGGCACTCAGTACGGAGCATCGAGCGCTGCTAATGTCAGGACCACTGCCATTTTCGACGACTACTTCCCATCGGTTTACGTTCAGTCAAACGAGTCTGATGTCGCTTATTTGCGTTACCAAATGCAATTCACGGATGGCAGCCCACCTTTTCTACGCAACATCTCCTACAACCCGTTCCTTGCTCCCAACAACGTCAGCGAGCACATGGGACGCTTGGCCAAAGCGCTGACCGACACGATGCGGACATCGGGTCAACATGTATGGCTGGACGGACAGGTCTTTAGTGTAGAGACTTTCGTCCAAGTACGTTGGGCGTGGTTATCGCTGCCAGTGGGACTTCTGGTCTTCACATTGCTCTTTCTTGTTGGCACTGTCATCAAGTCATCACTTGCGAAAGAGCATATGGGCGTTTGGAAGACGTCAGCGATCGCAACGTTACTTTACGGCCTCCCCGATGAAATGCAAAAGAAGATTACAGCGCCGGCGCTGGACGATGCAACGCGCACGCCTCGCGCCAAGACAAAAGAGCTCAGAGTCAGAATGCAACCGAAGACGGGTTGGAGAGTATCGGGTAATATGTTTTCGCCATTCATCACTCCAAAGGTTAAGCAAGGTCAACCTCCACCGGGATGGATATGATTTTCGGGGGTTTGGTTCAAGGTGTTTCTCCAGCGAAGACAATTACCTCTAGTCTATTCTTGTCGTTTCATTTAGACCCAATAGAAAACTGTTGATTTTCAATATACCGAATACATCGTGCTATAATCGACATTGATGCAAGAGTCTAATGCTAAAGTCTATCGTAACGCTAATGTATAGGCGTATAGGTCGTTCTAATAGTTAGAGAAACCCTATAAGGCTTATATCTCTTAAGCTTATTTTATAAATATGCTAAATAGTTACTTATTATCCGTACCCCGTACGGAAGCTGCTTCAAGCACAAAGCATATCACATGGTTTAGCCACGTGACGTCTATGCGCACGATGCAGAGGCTTTCCATCCCATCCGTACGTAGATAGAACCTTAAGCAACAACCAGATTAGTTGCCTAAACCTCAGTTCTCTTTACAAACCACACTCTTGCGCCATGCGAACCGAAGTGCTCATACCAAGGTAGCTAGCTATAGAGCCCATTCAACACTTATAGTATTTTCTACTATTTATCGTACTTATAGAAAGGTATATTGATTTAATATTTATTAATTATCTCTTCTAATCTAGACTCAGATGGCCTGCATCCTGCAGGCTACGCCTTGCGACAAGCGACGCACCCTAATGTGAGCTATCTTAGGTATGTCGATATCACCAAGTCAGAAGTTTCGTGATTATAGCGCTAGTTTTTTCGAGACAACAGAAGATGGCGCAGGGAGTATGAAGCAGCGATGCGACCAAGTTTCCCAAGCAAATCTAAATACTGGGCGTTTGTACGACAAGTGCATTATTATGAAGGAACACAATCTACCCTTTCATGACGTTGGGCGAACTCTGAAAAATTAAAGCCTATGATTGAGAACTCGGACGATACCAAAATGCGAACTAAGTGCTGCAAACAGTGGCTTCGACCTCGGCGCTTATTCTTAAGCGCCGCTAACGCTAGCCTGCCGCATTAGAACTACCTACTGGTAATTCATGTTTCAGATAGGGTCCAACGCGCATGCGAACACTGAGATTGGGAATTATGCTACCAAAAGACACTACTATGAACGTGTTGGGGCGAGAGTCGTCTAGTTCCCAATCCGAGAGTAGTGCCTCGCTTGTGTCATCACAAGAGGACTAGCCATTCGTGCCTCTTCCTAGTACAACTTTCTACGGCCTTGATAGCCACTTCTGCTGTCATGACGGTCCGACGTTTACACTATCTTTCTATAGTCCCCAGAGACTCCAAGTATTCATCAAGCTTTCTGAGATCGCTGCAATGTATGACTCGTGCAGGAGTCGTTGCCATACATCGCTGCGTGTAGCCGCCCGACAGCTGCGCCGCGAACCCCAGCGCCAATGCGTCTCGATCATTGGCCCTATGCTTGCTAGTAGCGGAGCACAGTCCAGAAATCATCGACAGCGCTTCCATCTCGCACTCAGTTCGCCCGTTACATCCACGTTGAGGCGAGGTTCTGAACAGGATATGCACTAATGCGGCGCAGAAACTTTTCTGTGCGTAGGCATCCTAAGTGTCTACAAAATGGCACGTACGTCGGTGCTACAAGAGCACCTCACGCGAACACTTTTAGATACACTTTTCTCCCCATACCGAAGTAATTTTTCCAACGGCCATCATGGCTATTCCAGCCGCAAGCTCATCGTGCGGGATTTCTCAATCGAACATTCGAGTACAATTGGGAGTCAACGCCGAACCGCAACAGCAGCAGCCTACTCCCAACCACACCTGCTCGACATGCAATACCAGCTCGCACGATCAACCGATACATTGTGTATCTACAATGGCTTCCCCAGCCCCGCCGCCATACTCGACTATCCCAACCCTGGCAGTCTCCTCTGCTCCCTCGACAAGAAATCAGTCACAACCGATTCTGACCGTCGTTACCACATCCCGCTTCTCCCGTCCTCTACCGCCTCAACCTACCCTCTATCTCAATCCCGCAAAACCGACGAGAGTGCGTTTCCGCCGTACTACCCTTTCGCCGCACGCATTCGAAGCATCCGACGATGACGTGAATTTCACTCGAACAACCCAGTTGGGGCTCGGGATCTCTGATGCCCCGCTCTCTCCCGAGAAGAGCCCCATCAAAACGCCAGCCATTGAGATTATGGAGAAAGGCGAAGCGGCCGCCAAGGATGGAGAGTCCCGCAATATTGCCCATCGCATCGAGCAAAAGCTTTGGAAGTACAGCACAACCGGCAACTCAACAATGAGATGGCGCCTTGAGGTTATCAGCTGGCTAGTCAGTGCGATAAGCATGGCGGCAATCATAGTCGCTCTTCTACTTCTGCAGAACAAGCCTACTCCCAGATGGCACGGACTCACCCTCAATGCCTACATCTCGGAATTTTCAAAGATCGCATGCGCCGCTCTTTTGCTTCCGGTATCAGAGGCACTTGGACAGCTGAAGTGGCTCTGGTTTCAAGGCAGATCAAATAAGATGTGGGATTTCGAGATATTTGACAACGCGTCCCGAGGCCCTTGGGGATCATTCGTCCTGCTTGTTCGTACCAAAGGCACTACATTGGCAGCCCTTGGCGCCGCTATCACTATTTTTTCCATGGCTCTGGATCCATTCTTTCAACAGCTCGTCATATACCCAACTCGCTTGGTCCTCAACCCAGCTTTGAGAGCCACAATACCGAGAGTCATCGACTATTCGCCCATCTATGACGTTTCAAGACGGAATGGTGTGGAAATGTTGCAGCTAGAACAAGACTTACAGGCCAAGGTACTCAAATATCTTTATGCACCTTCCGCACAACCGTTGCCGTTCGGGAAAGACTTTCGACCTAACATACCACTCTCTTGTCCTACTGGCAACTGCACTTGGCCTGAATACGAGACTTTAGGGGTGTGTAGTCAATGCGAAGACATTTCTGATCTGCTCACCTACGACTGTCTCACTGGACCACTGGATTGGATCGCCGATGTCAAGCCCGCAAATGGGACCGGTCGCCTCGTTTATGAGAATGGAACGCAGTGCGGCTGGTTCATTAACGGAACAAACACCGACCCTGCAAGCAGGCCCGTTCTTATGACAGGCTACCGCAACGCGACTGCTCGCCTCCCTTATGAAGAAGTCCTCCTGACGCGCATCGTAAATCTAGTCAACAGCACAAATCGAGACCCACTATACAGGACTGGCTCATATCACTTCAAGGATGTTCGCAACGCTTTACTCGACTTCTTCGTGGCTAGCATAACGGATGGGCCCAACAGCGCCTACAGTCAAAAACCACCTGTAGCGCAAGAGTGCATGCTTGCTTGGTGTGTCAAAACTCTGAAATCTACATACATCCAGGCAAATTACACGGAGGAAGTAACGCGGACATTTTTGAACACGACACCTGCAGCATACCCTTGGCGGTCCGTGTCTATGAATACTTCATTTGGGCACGGCTACTATCAGCAATACATTCGCGATATCCACCTCAACTACAACGGCACTGAATATGGAGCATCCAGTGTGGCGCAGACCAGGACCGTCTATACTTTCGATGACTACTTTCCTTCAATTTACACAAAGTCCAATGAGTCTGATATGGCCTATCTGAGGTTCAAGATGCAATACAATGAAGGTCCACCGTTCCTACGCAACATCTCCTACAACCCATTTCTCGCACCCAACAACGTCACCAGCCACATGGAGCGCATGGCGAAAGCATTGACTGACGTGATGCGGTCATCGGATCAACACGAATGGATAGAGGGTAGCGCGTATACTGTGGAAAGCTACGTCCATGTTCGCTGGGGCTGGTTGTCGCTTCCTTTGATTCTTTTAGCTGCGACATCCTTCTTTCTGTTGGGCACTGTTGTGAAGTCGTCGCTTTTCAAGAACGACGTTGGCGTGTGGAAAACATCTGCTGTGGCTACCTTGCTTTACGGTCTCCCGGATGACATGCAGAAGAAGATTGCTGCATTAGCTCCGGAGGACGGTTCGCGCACGCCTCGTGCTAAAGCGAAAGAGCTTGAGATCAAGATGATGCCGAAGAAGGGTTGGAGGGCATCGGGTGCTTTGTTGTCGCCGTTTACTCCCAAGTTCAAACCAAGCCAGCCACCACCGGGGTGGATATGATTTGTACTAAATAGGAATTGAATGAATTTCTCTTTACAAAATTTGTGTGCGCTGGGGTCCCCGCGATCTAGGTCGTCGGGGCAGAACCCCCATGTAGTATAGTCGGGAATGAATCCGGGATACTGATCCCTGAGACCGCATGAGTATAGTGACCAAATGTCACTGAAGTCATAGTGTTCGGAACATTGTATGCCCAGAATTGTGTATCAACATTGGCTTTACTTTCGATCACATGCATGCTCAATGGGATACACTCGAACTGTTAGTGACTTAGTTTCTGCGCACAAGACGACATCAAGGGTGAACGAGGAATCATGAGACTCTTTCACGTTTTCGGCTTGCAGCAGTCAATATGTATATCGACTGTTTCCTGCTAGCTTCATCTACGTATTGGTCCGTCAACCGCTAATTTAAAGATTTGGGAAAGGCATCGAGACCAATCCCGCTGTGTATTAGCTTCAAGCACGAAGAAACAAACCCATTACACCACCAGCACATCCTCCACACATATCCACTTTCTCCCCAAACGACCCAACACAAAACATCACACAAAAACGTAATGCCCCGCGGCACCAAAATCAGCTTAGGCGACACGTCCAAGCCCGAGCACCGCGTCCTCCGCCTTGGAAACTTCCACGTCGGTGCAACTGATGCCGACCTGCGATCCTTTTTCGAAGGCTTTGACATGGTCGACTGGAAACGCGATACCAACGCGAAATCTGGGAGGAACACGATTGCCTATGTTCTTATGGGTTCTATGCATGAGGTGTTTCGTGCAGAGAGGGAGCTCGATGCTAAGGAGCTAAACGGTCGACCGGTCCGGATTATGAGGGCGAAGTCGGGGTTTGTGCTTACGAAAGAGGGAATGCTGAATGAGCGTGAGGTGGAGAAGAAGCCATCATCAGAGTTGAGGCCTGTGCTCATGCTTAGGACCGGAATGGTGGCGGAGCCGACGACGGAGATCGCGCCAAAGACACCAGCTCCCCGGCCCGAGGGCTTTAACATCGAAGCAGTCGTTAAACCCGACATGACACCCGCGCCGGCTTCGTCGCCTACTCCACCTCAACTGCAGGCTCAACCTCAGTCCCAACGGCATGCTAAAGAAGAGCAAGCGCAAGTCACAGAAGCTCTGCCGTCGCTGTCTGAGCCCAACTACAATCCGGTCACCGCTAGGGGAGCCACTCACCCTATGGATGGTACCCCAATAACACCAGTCACCCCGCCCCGCCGCAACAAGCTTAATTCCTCAGTTGAACCCTCCAACCGCGTTCTTCTCATCAACGGACTGCACCATGAAGCCAACTTCACTTCCATTAAGCTCTTCTTCACTAATTACACGGTGAGAGACTTCTTACCTCGCCACAACGCGAAGACGGGCAGACCAATGGGATTCGGCTTTGTGATGTTGGGGTCCATGGAGGAGCGGAATCATGCCTTGCAAGAGTTGCAGGGAAGGAGCTTGATGGGAAAGGTTGTGGAGCTGGAGGTAGCAAACAAAGCAGTGAAGGTGACCGAGGATGGGTTCCTGGATGGAGGCTTGGGTGATACTCCAGGATGGTCTGGTAAACGCGGTGAGGAGTTCTGGGCGGGTAACATGCCGAGTAAGTCCAAGGTGTTACAGTGTGCTGAGAGCAATGTAGTTCACTCCACGCCGACTAAAGCTGCCGATGCAAAGCAGGTTGAGGGTGATCAGGATACCATATCCACCGTCCCTGCCGTTAGTACACCGTACCATCACCAGAAAGACGTGCATGTGGCACGAGAGCCCTTCTGGCCGTCGAACGGATGGAACGGTCCAAAATCGGTCCCAAGTGGCCAGACTCTTCCCACGTGGGATATCAACGTCGCGCACCGCATGCTGAAGCCCTGGAATTTGGTTGGCAATGATAGCAAGGACAAGACTACGAATCTAGTGACGGAAGATGACTGGTATTACTTCCAGCCGAAGGAGTTGGCGAGGTATAAGAGTCGAAAGTCAAACCTCGTTTGAAGGCGTTCGGTACTGTAGAGTTGGACCAGATAGAAGTTGTCCCTACGTCTTCCCCGTTGCCGGCAAGCTTTCGTATCTCATAGATCATTAGCGTGGTGTGATCACATCTTCCCTCTTGCGGCACTATATACTGCACTGATTCGTATCCAATAATTCCGAAGAATCCGAAAAAGAAAAATTAGCTTTGGTCCGTGAAGGTGTCTAGAAACCATGCGCCCCGATTCGGTGTCAACTCCGCGAAAGACTCGGGCCGAGTAATACCGCTATGGACGCGCGAGTTCAATGCGCGACTGTTCAAGTCGCACGTGAGAGTCGGCGACCAGTCCTAGTCTCGGGTCTCCATATGAAACTGACCTACAAACAGTTCTTGAACCCTTTTTGCACTGATGGCGTCAGCATAGCACAGACGCTTCCCTGCTGCATCAGTATCGTGCTGGTGCAATTACCGTACGCAATCAGGATGTGGCATGTGAGACACCAAGGTCTTAGCGTACGGCGCAGCGAATGGCGTAGCGAGCAGCATCTTTGCAGCGCGCTCAGCAGGGAAGGCAAGTACGCCGTACTTTAAACAGACGTACCCCACCAGCGACCCCCAACGTCATTATCGCACCCTCAATCTTCGCCCTCACCCCACCCAATCGTCAGGAGATATCAGTACGTCTGTCTGAACGCCGATACCATGCATATCTTCGATCTCATTGCGTCTGTCTTTACTCTCGCCTTTGCACCCGTACTGCTGGCGCTAGTCGTTGGAGTAAAGCTCGTTTCGCTGGTCCCATTGTTGGTGAAATGGAATACACACGAAAGTGAATGCGGAGCGAGAGCTTCCGAGAAGGATGCAATGAGGGCTGATGAAGAGCGTGGTAATTCCATCATCCAAGAGTTGTGCATTAAGTGCTGACTGGTGGCAGAGCTTGCTCGATAAGCCAGAGGCGAGCAGATACGGACGCGGAAACATATGCTTGGGCAGCTTGGGCACGTAGAGTGCGGGTTGGACATGGAGAGGCGCAGGAGGCTCGTAGGAACACCGTCTTGGGCACTTAAAATGGGTGGAATTGACCGGATGAGCGGTTCTGCGGCCCGATCATTTTCGAGGAATGTTCCTTTTTCTTGTGAAGCGCAATCAGTCGCCGCTCTGAATGCGTATCATAACAACTCAAAACCTTTCGACTTGCTGTGGCTTTATTCTGTGGCTATGCTTGCCCTGTCGTCTTCTGTTCTTCTATCAGCGTATGAGACATTCAAGGCTTGCACCTACACATTATAGGGAGGTTTCCGACGGGAGCCGACCTCAACGAGTGGCGTGAAATGTTAGTACCGTTAGTGGCAGACCTAGAAGCTAGAGGCGTTAGAATTACGACCGTGTAACGGTACTACTTGCAAGTCGGAAATTAGATTTGGACACGGGCGTGTCATTTTGGTATCCGGATGAAATCATTCATAGCTAGCTACTATTCGTTGGATGCAAGCTCTAGATCGTGAACTTGCTAATCGTCTCAACACCAGAGGAAGAGCCTGATTAAAGGCCCTGCATATTCCCGCAGCGACGTAGAAGTCCACACTACTTTCCGCCAACAATTGCTTGTCGAGGCCACAGCGTCATGCACAAATTCTCGTGCTTGACAAACCACCTATTATGTATCAGCGAGAGCTGGGTCACCATATGCGGTAACGTACCAGCACATTTGCTTGGGAGCAGCGTCTGCGTCCACCAGTTCAAGTTCCCAGCGATGCACGAGTGATGGAACAAGCTGTTCATGTTACAATGGAGACACAAATATTGCACGAAGAACGGTCACTAACCTTTGATATCTCTATCCAGCTCAGGTCTACTTGCATTAGAATGTGAGCAGAAATAGTGTAACATTGAGGACTTACTCCTGCCCAAGCACATGCGTGCTCCCGAACCAAAGGCGAAGAAGTACCGCTCTAGTGGATATTAGTGAAAGTGTCTCGACTAAGAAAACGGAGACGCACCAAGCTGACCCCGATTCTCACCGAGCCATCGTTCCGGTCTGAAGTAGTCCGCGTCTTTGCCGAACACGTCCTGGTTGCGATGAAGCACCCACGGGTTAGTGCCAATCACCGTCTAGAAAAAGATTAGCATGAACACATGCGTAAATTGATTACTTACTCCCGATGGTATATGTTTTCCATCAATCTCGATCCCATCCTGTGGCGTGACTCGGGGAAGACTCATGCCGACCGCAGGATGAAGCCTAAGCCCCTCCCAGATGCAGGCTTGTAGATATGGCATTTTGTTCGCAACGGAGAGAGGCCAAGTTCTTGTGTGGTCTCCAACCTCAGAGGTCATACTCTCCACCTCGTCCCTTAACATCTCCATCGCTTGCGGGTTCCTGCATAGGTGATACAGCACCGCGCCGATACTGATCGCAGTCGTATCGCTCCCGGCAAAAATGTTGCTCGTTGCCATACTCAAGACAGCCATGTCGTTCATCTCCGTTGGCTTTTCGCGCTGAACAGTCTGTAGCATTTGAAGTATGTCGCGGTGTTTGCTATGCTCGTCCTTGCGGCTATCCACCTCTTTGGCAGCGAAACTACGCAGACTACCATGACGATTGTTCACACCCAGCCAGTTTCCGATGAGAGGCATGAAACGATCATGGAGCCAGTACAGCGACGGGATTTGGCCTATCCACGATGCTGATTGTAGCGCGTTATCGATCGCCGCGAAGGACCCATCGTCTCGACCGCGGTCAAGAAAATTGAAAGATTTGGAAAATGTAACTTGTCCAATGACATCTAGAAACATGAGCGTAGGTTAAGACTCGAGCGCACTGAATGAACCTACCAAACGCAAATAGCTGCGCCCATAACCCCATGTCGATCGGTTTGCTACCCGTTTTCGCTAGTTGAGTGAGAAGCACTTTGAGCGCTTCGTCTACGCTCGGCTCCAATTCCTTTAAAGAGCCCATAGAGTAAACGTTACTGACGAGGCGTCTTTGCGATCCGTGGACTTTTTCGTCTCGCTCCCCGAAGAGATCGAACTTGCGGTGGCCCTGCCAGACACTGTACCAATCGCTTTTGCGAAATTTTGTGCCCGCACCTTTCTCAAATGTCAGTATTTACATGTTGAAACTGTGTGGGTGCTTCAATTTTGCATACCGTATATTGTCTTGATAGCTGCTGGATCTGCAACGCTGAGTTCGTTTGGTCCAGTGCGTACTAGCTTTCCGTGTCGCTTGTGCAGCGCCATCATGGTTGTATGCATGTCGCCCTTCCACGAATGATACACCATCCAGGCGCGTGACCATCGTGCGAGAAATGGGCCGGGTATGCTGCGCAAGGGGTCGAAGAACTGAGTGTATGCAGCGAATGCTACGATCCCAGAGGCCACGAGATATGGTAATAAACCTTCCATTTGGAATCTACTTGGCGCAATGTTAATGTCAAGGAGCGCATGAAGACTGCACTGCGTCCTTAGAGGTGCTCGGCTGACTTGATGTATTAGACGTCGGCTTCGGGAAGTGGAGGTACCCCGCGTGGTTTGGTGCCGAAGACCCTTTCCGGCTAGAGCCTATGATGACGTCTACCTTCGCAACATGTACTTATCTCAGCATGGCAGGATTTCTTCTTCAGTACATTTCTTATCGAACGCCCTTGCCATTCAAGAAGCCTTTTTTTTTTGTTTTTCCATCAGCTGTCCACGTCTCGCTCTCGAGCATGTCTCCCAGCTTGCGTACACGAAATTATATCCAACCCAGATACTACAATCTAACCAGTTCGATGGTTGTAGCCCGTTCTTCGGCAACATAATAACATGGGCTCTTCAATAATCAGCCAGATGCAGTGTGTCCTACAAATTGTACCCTCTCATGAATCCGTTGCCGAACCGTGCAACTGCTCGTCCGACAGTGAATCCTGCAAGTTCAATGACTACTTCCAAAGCATGGCTCGCGATTCCCAATGTCCACCACGCCCATTTCGCAATCCACACTGATGAACGACAACCGTATTGTGCGCCAATTGCCATTGTCAATACCGAAACGAGCAAAGCGCACACGGCTCGGCCACCGATGGCTCGGCTCGAAGTCCATGTGCCGACGTAGTTCCGATACCGAAGCGAAACGCGACTGCTCTCCGAGTTGTTGGAGGGCGGTCCTGTCAGCGTAGGAGGCTCTGTTTTTGAATACGTGACTGTTTCGTATCCGGAGTCTTGTATCATCTCGTCGATGGCATATCGTTCGTGCGCGTTGTGAATCGTCATGATATCTGTATCAATGTCAGCAATTGTTTACATAGGGGCCGGGAAAAGTTTTACCCTCAGGTTTTTGCCTCTTTCGAACGGCGATAGAGCGGTTACCAGGCCATTGCTTTGGAAAAAAACATCATCATCGGCGTAGTAGGCTGAGGCATGAAATCGCAAGGTGCCAGTCGTTCATTTCTAGCATTGTAGCCATGCTTGCGATTACGATTCGGGGTACTGGGTGCGGAAGCGTCGGACAGAATGGCACCAGAGAGCGCCATTGTGGGCATGTTTCCGTTGAGGCCGCTTTAGAGTTCAACGATCGGGTTACACAGAGTTTGAAGTTGGTAATTGCGAATTAACGTGATTTGTGGGCGTTCTTGTCACTGCGACAACATTGCGAATCATCACGAGAGAGTGGCCGAGCAAACAAACAAAAGCAAAACTTGACTTCTTTATGTATCGGTATACAGCTCCGTTATACCTGAGCATGAATGCGGTATCCCGAAATAACTAAAAGGTCCATAGTTGACCAAGCCATCCGTCAACGATACAAATACGGAGATTGCTTATGATCGCCCTTCTATACCAGAGTACAGTCAAAGTATTTTCTCTCTTGAGCACGAAGAGGACATTTGGAGCCAGAGAATATCAGCTCATAGACATTCTCCCACACTTTCCAACTCATCCTCGGCCTGCGCTTGCTCTCGGATCTTCCTCAAGATCTGGGCCGCAAGCTCCTCGAGGGCAGCGCTATATTCCGCCGCAGCCCAGCCACACAGACTATGCAGTCCATCTTCCAAAGGACCAAGTACCGGATCCTTTCCGACTACGCCTAACTGCTTACGAACAACAGCGTAAATGCACAGAAGCACAGTGACCCTCCACATGTTGACAAAGAGTCGTTGGGGTCCACTGAGTGCAAGTAGCAGGAGCACCACACCAAGGAGAACCGCTAGGATGCGGTGGAAGGTCGATGCGTAATCAGGCATCAAAGTGGGAGCGGCTGCCTTGACTGTGGAGGTTGAAATGAAGGATTGGATCTTATCGATTTGGTGAAATATCTCGTAGACCAATGTTTCGAGCTGCTTCGGCACCGTGATACCGGCGATCCGAGCCGTACTTGAGTCTAGTACTTCATCAGTTGTGGGCTCAACAATCTCGATCTGCGGCTCCTCGGGATGAGCGACCAAGTCGGCGACGTGATCCGCAGAAGTGCCATCAACAACAGTTTCCTTAGCAACGGCAGTTCGATCCTTCGCATCGTCGCAATGCTTGGATGTGGCATCCTCCGCAATGGTAGGTTGGCCTTCCAAATTGTTGGAGTTCTCAACATCGAAGAGCCAAGAGGTTCCCTGGTACGTTCTGCGTTCAAGCTCGGTGTTCATGTCTGGGACTATTATTAATATCAGTGAGATCAACTACTGCACAATTGCCGTACTTGAGCGGCTACTCACCCTGTTCCACAAAGACCTGGGTGTTATTAAGATCCTTCAATTCGATGGGTTCAGCGATCGAAATGGCAGGCTTGTCGCTAGCAGGACCGGCTTTCGCTTCAGTTTCGGTGTCGATTTCCCCGATTTCCCTCACAGTCTTTGCAGTGCCCTTTGCATTGTTCTCGCCGATCTTTCGCTGCATGTGATCCTCATATTTGAGAAAATCGATCAGATGTTGCGTACTAGACTCTCTCATCTCTTGAGTCTCCGGTGTGTGTTTCTCATCCACATCATCACCATCTCCAAACCGAACTCCACTACCCTTCAAACCCGTGCCCAATACATGCGGCACACCAAAATCCTCCAGCTCGTCAGCATGGTTCTCGAGCGACTTGCTCGGGCTTTCCCTCTTCTTGCTCTCAATCCTTTTCTTCACCTTCTCCGTGCGCTCCGACGGCAGCAATCCCACTTTCTGGAAGTCTGGTTTCGCATTCTCAGCGCCCAGTGGGGATGTCTCGGCTGGGTCGGCGGTATTGGGGCGAGGACTAAGACTAGCGCGAGAGTTGGGGCCGCGGAAGAGGTCTTTGAAGCGGCTGGATTTGCGCACGTTGTGGGGAGTGGCGGGGGAGCTGTTGATGTAATTTTCGGCGCTGAGGCGTGCCATATTTGCGGCAACGCGGGTATGGGTTTGACAGAATGTTCGAGTAGCAGTGTAGTGGAGGGAGTGTCGAGAGTGAGGTTTCGCGTTTGTTTATGTTTGGCGATGGCGTGCGTTTGCTCTGGAAAGTAGGTGACGTGAGCGTAGTTGAGGTGATTGACAGTAACACCATTGACGTCATTAATGAGCTGTCGTTTGCTGTGAAGGTAGTGAGATGTTTTCACATCAGAAGCAAATACTGTATTGAACGAATGAAGAAGGTGACAGTCCAAAACCGCTGGTACAATGTACAAGCCGGCTGCTGGATCGAATGGATGACCGAGTCCCGAACAACTAGCACTCAATACCCCTTTCCCTCTCCCAACTTAATAAGTACCTCGTCGATCTACAACTCCAGAATCGTCTTGGCATTATTCCACCAGACAATGGATGTATCCAAAGACTCCTGATATCCATAAGGCAACACTCCTTTTATCCATCGTGCACCTCCACGCAAACCATGGTCATCGAAGAAATAGCCAATACACTCCTCCAACAATAGGAACCGCGAGCGCACACCACCAGACTGAAAGCCTCTCTTTCTTCATTTTTACCTCTTCCGGCACGAAGGTAGAAGCCGGCCATTGGGGAGTCAATTCATCCGGGAATGACGAAAGCGTCTCCGATACGAGCCCGGAGGCTGAAGTCCCTGAGGCAAAATTATCGCCGTCTGGGTTCATGTCGACAAAGTGGTCGCTGGTGTTGAGTTGGGCGCGATTGCGCTCGCGTGAGAGCTCGTCTCCCGCGTAGAAGCCTGCCCCTAAAGTTTGTTATGAGCGATTCAAAAGATATAGAGACCTTTATTATGGAAGACATACCGCTGCCGCTGGCGTAAGCATTGTAGAAAGCCATCGCGGTGGTATATGCTGGGGGTAATTGTTGATGCTTGATTACCGTGATCGAAAGTACGCGCCAGACATAACCTTGCAAAAGTCGCGTGGCTGTGGAGATCTGGGGAATCCGCGATGCTGCAAGAGGACACGTGGCGGAGCATGTGGAGTACCTGTGCTCTTGGTTACATGCTGACGTCATGGTGCGGTGTGACATGAGCTCGATGAATCATATCTTATTGCGTCTTGACGAATCCTATCGCGAAGATGGTGAATTATACATGTAGCAGCAAGATAGTAGTCACAGTCGTCCATATCGATACTATTTCACACCGATCATGTCCACCCTACTGCATCATTACAAGATAGCATACCAATCTACTGATCAATGAATCCAATTGCCTCCAAGAAGCAATTTGTCAGATACCCTACGTGCTCCCCACCGAACCCTAATATTAACCCATCCCCCGACCACATTGCTCAGCATCTACCCCTCCCGAACGGTGCACACGCTACCACCAAGTGCACATCCAAAAGCGCCTGCAACTTCCTGTGGAATCTCCCTTGCGCCACCACCGAAGAGCAAGTGCTCTCTCAAGCACATCATGAAGCTGGACAGCTAGCCCATTACCACCCGCCACAACAGCTGATCAGTACTAGAGAAGTCTACAGTGAGCGACTCCACCGCAAATCAGATAGCGCTGTATGTTACGCAGGCGTGCTGAATGGCGCGGCCCTTGTCTGGATCGGGTGGCGCTGGAGTGACCGAATAGAGAGCCCGTGGAGTGGGACGGAGCAGTTGTTTTCCATGGGCTGACCGCATTCTTCGCCATAATCGAACGCATATTTGAATGGCCTCTTTTCGATCGACTGCAGTGAGGTGGGTGCGGAGTCTATACGGGGGGTTGGTAGGTTCGCATCACCATTATTCATTTCATCCGGAATTGACGCGTTCCCTGCATTCGCGCACTCTCTATTGAACTACGTCACATGAAACGGTCGACGGTTGTTTCGACGATTCGTCAACGTTGCTAGGAGCTGTGGGCGTGTCTTCAAAATCGTCGTCGTTAATTAGTCTAAAAGCGGAGGTACGTTCACTACGAACGCTGTTGTTTCTCAAGCTTCAGAAAGAAAAGAACAACTGTAAGTAAAAAGCCATCTGCGTGGCTTGAGCATCCTCGATCGGCTCCGCGAGCAGCGTCAATTAGCAAAGCGATCTCTGCACAGAAACCCGTCTGCTGGTAGACTGAGATATCTCATCATGGGCATATAGCCCTGGCGAATGCAGTTGATGGGGAACGAGGCAACCAGCAGGTTAAGTGAGGATGTGCGCTTTCCAGCGGCCGGCATTGTAGTCGTTTCCTCCGGCGAGGACGAAATTTCCTTTTCATTTTCAGTCCTACGGAAGAAGTCCTTGCTTCGCAGGGGCACGACAACCTCTTCGCCTGGAAACAGTGCAATGTCGCAAGTTCCTTAGCGCGCGCCTCCTGTGTCGTCCTCGATCAAAAGCCTCGCACGTGAGAAGTCACAGACCACATCCACATCCGCGACTCCCCCGACGACGCCAGCTCCCTCCCCAAAGTAGAAGAGCATCGAAAAATGTGGTAAGATGCAGATCTCGAATCGCAAAGAGCCCCCGCCATCTATTTCGGAGATTTCACATCGCGATTCTATGGCGGAGTTCTAAAGGAATGTCAGCTGTGATCGCCATCCAGCGACCAATGAGGCAGCCTTTCACATGCCAAACATGCACCCCCAACCCCGCGCTCGCGTGTCAGCATGACGGACTTCCGCATACATAACAGCGTGCTGATTCGGGCCAAGCCATGCATGCCCCATGCACGGGCGGTCAGCTGTTGGAATCCCGAGCGCCATCTGCTTCCCCGATCGTACCACTACATATATATAGGTAGCCTACCCAGCGATGCTGTCTTGACATTACCGACTCTGATCCCGTGGAAGTGCGAGACGTTGACACCACCAGGACCGCCATATTTGAGATCAACGACGACGCCGGACAACCAAGTTGATTGCTGCTAGGGCTGAAGATAGAAACATCGTGGATAAAAAGCACCTGGATAGGTCAGAACTAAGAGCTGGAACAGGGAGAGTCTGGCGACACCCCCGAGTCGATTTCACATCACCAAGTCATTGAAGAAGTCTCGAAAGACTGCGTCCGCGCAGAGATCCCACAAGCTGAGTTTCAGCCCGCTCGTATACCAGTCGAGATCCGGAAGCGACCGGAGTCATTCAGACAAAGCTGGAGCGTCTCATACACCACAACGTCGCAACAACAAGTCCGAGTCCGAAATTATATCCTTTTATTGATCTTTGATCCTGCAAAAAGACCTTCAATACTCAATATCCACCCCTGATACACGTTCCGCAACCATGGTCCACGGACTCATTTCCGAGCAGCCAAAAGCGGCGCCAAAGGCAGCAAAGTCCCAAGAACCCACCATCACAGCCGAGTACGAAAGCCCAGTGAAGTCGGCACTTTTGGACGATGGCATCGCGCAAATGGCGCTATTCGGCACCCTTGCGGCTATGGCGGTAATGGTGTATAAGGCTGGCACCGCCTAGAAAATTCTTGGAAGTGGGCGCAGAGATGGAACGGGATTTGGGCATTTATGGCGCTATGAATTTGAGCGCAACTACACAATTCTGGGGTGGTTGTAGGTGTTTGAGCGATATGGGCAACTTTCGGGCGTTATCATCTTTTGGAGTAACGAGTCAGTCTCACAATGGAAAGAGTGGGACTCGGGAATATAGGGAACGGAATGGGACATGGTTTATCGACATATTCGCTGCATCTAATCTCGAAGATTGTAGCGACTTAGTACTTGTCAGTATACTTGGCATGGGTCTCATCACGTGATCTGGACATTCACGACTTGACTTTCTGGGCATTGATGGAGGCTATTCCGCAACTTGGAACCGGAAAATTCTAAAGCAAACCTCCAGCAGAAGCTACCTGAGGAAAGCGCGTAAAGGTGAAAGCATGCAACAGTGAGAGGAAGTAACTACCAAGGCGCGCCTGCCCACACAACATCGTAAGCAATCACTTCTGATCGCCGCCCGAAACTAACCGCACGATTTGAATGGGAACACGCCCACAAAGTAAAGATGTTCAATGCCGTTCTACGCATGCTCCGGATCGCGCTCGTAGCCACCATCATCGCCACACTAGTCGCGCAAGACCCAACCTTCAGCATCTTCATAAACAGCCTCATTGCTCTTCGCGCCACTCTAAACGCGACCTTCTATCTCATACAAACTCTCGTCAACCGAATCACCTCCGAGCACCTGCCAATTTTCTCCAGGCTTCGCATTTACTTCGCGGATCTGATTCAGAGACTTCTTGCCGCGATGGCGCCGACACTCGAGCCCATCCTAGCATGAGCAACTATATGCCTTACAGAGTTTGTGCGTGAGAGTCCGAAGTATATGTGTGTGCTTAATGGGTGGATTGTGGAAACAGGAGAAGCGGTCGTGCACCGGGTTCTTGATGGGAGGGGAAGGCAGTCAGTGGAAGAGTGGAGAGGCGCTGGGAACGAGGTGGAGCGGTTTTGTGCGTTAGTGGATGAGTGGCTTGGGTGGTGAGACGATTCGAACTTCGGCGTTAGGAGAGATTAGGAGGAATTGTTAACGCTGTTGATCTTGGTATATGAGCTGAGAGCATGAACTGAGTGACGTCGAAGTTGGTCACGTTTTATTTGGCTAGATGTAACCATACTGCAACGCATAGCCCGTATCCAGCAGCAAACATCCCGTATGACAACACATTCACAACAGAGTGTATTTCGGGACTTCATCCCTGACCACTCCCTCCTATCACCCGGCCCAACGCCTTACTCATCACCCGGCCCAACGCGCACCTTCTTCACGGGTCTTGTCCCTCACTTCCATCAACAACCACATCCCCATTCTCACGCTTCCTCTCTACATCCTTGTCCACACGAACGACCTCCTCCCCAGCAATGTCCGGTCCAGCACCCTACATAGCAACATCACCATCTCCATTCACACCCTTCCACATCTTCGCCCCAGCACTCAACAAATCCTGCGTAACAATCCTCACACAAGCAATCTCCCCTCCCTTATCATCATACCGCACTCCTTTCTTCAGGTACTTCCCATCTCTCTCCACCAAGGCGATGCCACGACCCCGCTTAGCGACACGTCCCTCCCAAGCGCGCAGGATCTTGTTGAAAACAGCTCGTGCGGCTGCTTCGCTCGGAAAAGTACCGGCGACCTTGATGTCGGTGACGATGCGTCGCGGCTTTCCGGTGGTAGTCTTGCGAGGGTGGAGCTGCTTGTCGTCCTTCTTGACCTCGTGCTCGTCCCTGCTATACTTCAGCGTCTCAGTAACAACCGTGTACAACATCTTCTTCCCCGACCAAAGACTTCTCCTCACACAATCCTGGATATACACGCCCTCCTCCACCGTAATCCAAAACATCATTTCCCCACTCCCACCCTTCATCGGGACCCTCACTTCGCTGACTCCCGCCATACCACCCGCTGTTCCCTCAAGTAGTGTCTCTAAGAAATTCCGACCAGGCATCGCAGTCACCGCTCTATCAACAGTCTCCCACATCTTCTCCTTCACCGCATCAAGGTTGAGCGAAACGCCCAGATACCGAACACTCTCGGGGCCGCAAGTGCGAGGCGTCCGCATGCGCAGGTGGAACATGGTGTCAGGGGATTGAGCGACCTTTGTGGAGGCCTTGGTGCGCAGACTGATGTAGCGCGGGAGCCCGGCGGGTCGGATGGGGAGCAGAAGGTGCTGGATGGTGTTGCAATCGGGTTTGTGGGCGGCTTTATGCGCTTTCTGACACGCTGAGTTGCAGTAGCGTGGGCCTTTGCAGCCGCCGCATGAGATGAGGGCGGGGTCTGCGTTGTCTGGGACCTTTCCGCAGGCGAAACACTTGTATGATGTGGTGAGGGTGGAGTGGCGCGTGGTGGGTGGCATCTTGACGAGCGGATGGCGCTGGTGGTGTTGTGTTAGAGAGTATTTGGCGCAGACTTTGGAAGAGGAGGGATTTGGGGGTTGATAGAAGGTGTACGTATGTAGTGCTGTTTTTGGACACGTGCGTGGTCGCTTTCACTGCGCTGTCGTTGCTGGTTGACTGTGTCGGCGGCATTGTGACTCCCGCGACCGGAGGGTTAGCTTGAAGGATGGACTGTTTGCAAACTTTAAAGTCGAGAGAGCATGGTGTCAGAGACAGAACAGTCAGCGCTGCGTTGCTCACGTACAAAAGACATGAATTGTAAGGACGGAAGCTTCGCTACAGTTGAGATCGAGTAGGACGCGCGACAAGGAAAAGAGTTGGTCATGGATATAGTGTATTGCGTTACCTGCGCAGAAACAAGTATTACCAAACTCCAACAGAAGACCGCCATAGCTATATCAATTTAACCCGTGTCATCCAGACACATGTGCCCATCCAAAACACCTCGCTGAAAATCGTATCAATCTGAGAGAGGTATCAGGGGGAAACGAAACCGAAATTCGAACACGGATAGAAAGAAAAAGCACCGAACAAGATCCATCAATCGTCCCGCGCGAAGGCAACACTTAAGAAAGCGTCCCTTGCCTATCCCTTTCCTTCCCCGCCGGTGCACTACCCACCAGCAAAACCCTCTCTTTCAGCATGGAATCCAAATTTCCCCTCGTCCGCAGCGGGCTCGTGGCATCGGCCGCACTATCATCGACATCCAATACGGTCTCTTTCCGAACAGACGGCACACTAACGACCGAGGCCCCGTCGTCAATCTCAGTCCTCTTGCGCTCGCCCTCGCCATTATGCACTTCGATGGTGACATCCGTGTCCTTGGAGTAGACGCGCAGACCAAGCACACAGACTGCATTCCAAGGATCGCGGTCGAACTCATCCTCCTCCTCTTCGTACTGGAATTGAGTGCGATGATGATGGCCGTAGAAGCGTTCCTCATCGGAGGCGTCAAGTTCCGAGTCGCACGAGTCTGGGCCGTCGAGCTCGGAATCCCAAGTATCGTCGTCGGTTATATCGGCAAGCGAAAAGGCGCCGTGGCGGGCGCGATGAGAGCACACGCTTGTGCCCCGGCCGCGGGTGACCTGAATACCAGGTCTGACACCTGGGATGGGGGAGAGGGTTGGGCGACGGGAAGGAGCGGGCGAAGGTAGGGTTTGCTTGCGATCGGGCACGCGCGGGCTGTAAGGACGCTGAGACGGAGTGCCAGGGCGATTCTCTTCACCAAGAGGGGTAGGGACCGGCGAGTCAGTCTGGCCACCCTCATTGTAGCCGTCGCGGCCACCGTTATAGCCGTCGCGGCCGTTGTAGCCATCGCGGCCATTGTAGCCATCGCGTCCGTTGTAGCCGTCGCGGCCGTTGTAGCCGTCTCGGCCTTGGTAAGCATCCGCGTTGTAGCCACCTCTTCCCTCGAAACCGGCGGCATTCTGATTATACCCACCCCTGCCTTCGAACCCAGCGGGGTTTTGGTTGTAGCCACCTCTTCCTCCGTACCCTCTGCTTGGGCTAGCTGACCGTTGAGGCTGAGGACTTTGAGCGGACTGAGCTAGGGCTTCGGCCATGCTGGACATGGGGGTACCCTCGCGGTTGTAGCCACCACGACCCTGTAAAGCTCCAGGGAGCGCTGCATTGTAGCCATCTCGGCCTCGGTTGTACCCGCCCCTGCCACCATAGCCGCCGCTGGGGCTGGACGACCTCTCGCGGGTCATATCTACTGCACCCACCGCACCCACCGCACCCACCGCACCGGTGCTGGTGGCTCTTTGATGGCGCGCAACAGCCTGGTGCACCGGCTTGACTTCTTCGGTATCAGACGGGCGACCTTCTTCCTCCATGTTATTGATGCCGAGACCAGTAAGATCTTCCAGCTTCCTGCCAATTTCGTGAAGATCACCGCTCTTTGGCTTTCGGTGGGAAGACTTGGCCGCCTTCCTCGCCTCGCGTATCTTGGCCTTCTTCAGGAGCTTCTGCCGCTGCTCATACGAGTGCTTCATCTGGGTTTTCTTGCGCTGAAGCTTCTGTTCGCGCTCGCGCTGAGCCTTCTCCTTCTCTTGTTGACGGAATTGTCCCTTCGCATGAGCGAGGTCGTACGATAGTCCGATAGCAAGCAACTTCTCGCGTCGCTTGTTGCAACTAGCGCGGATAACCTCTTCGGGTGTAGGGTTGTCCATCTTGGTCGCCTTGATTTTCAAAAGCACCGTGTAATTGCCTGCTTCCAGATCGAGCTCGGTCGAGACGGAACGCTTCATAAAGTAGGCGGTGTTGCTGCGGACAATGTAGTCCTCCTCGTCATCCTTGTGGAGGCGGAACTGCAAGTTGAACTCGTACTGGCCCTCTAGACCTTGGTAGTAGCGGTCATCTAGCTGGCTCAGTACGATGACCACCGGGCTTGGCTCAGATAAGTGGATCTTGAATTTGGTGTCCAGATAGTCGACGGACCACGGGACATTGACGCTTGTCCATTGCTGCGAGACGGTCCATTCAGGGCCGAATAGTCGCGTCCTATCGAAGTGCTGGTAGTGTCTGAGCAGATCACCGTATGAGATCCAGAAAACACCATCATCGCCGAAGCGGTGATTGAGCTTCTGCATCCATTCCGGGGTCCACTCTTCAGAGCCGTCGGACCACCTGCCGGTCCATTCGGTCCTGCCCCATGGATTGCGCAGCTTTAGCAGGCGCTGGCCGTCGATTTCGCGAGCCTCCATGATGGAATATGCATGCTTCTCTTGTATGCCCTTGCGTTGGCCATAGATGCCGCCCATCTGGCCGCAGCCGAAGAGGAACGTCTTGTTGACCTGGAGCAGCTCTTCGCGCCAAAACTTCTCCTTGTCGAGGATGTCTGTCGCAAAGACTTCCGATGTGACACCACCCGTCAAATCCTCGATGCCCTCACCAACAAAGCCGCCATCAATGGCAGAGTAGTCTCCATGCGCCTTGGCGTAGGCCTTCTCGAGCAGCGGTAGCCATGTCTCATTCGGGTCGCTGCACTGGGCAAAGTACAGCGCTCTAGACCCAGTTTGCATGGCGGTGCGGTATTCGTCCTCGGGACTTTTCCGGTTCTGTAGTTCCAGCCATTGATGCCGTCCGAGTGTGGCTTCGTCAAAGTCCTCCTTGATCAGGTATAGCTTGTCGTCAATGACCTCCGAGATCCATTCTCCGTCTGTGCGACGTTAGCCGCGTTCTCTAGCTCGCGCATGTCTCGGGTCCTACCTCGGTGGAACACGAAGCCGTACACGCCCACCTGCTCATCGCGCGCAACGCAGACCTTGGGGATGAGTCCGTCTTTGTTGCTTATCGTAGCCAATGCGGACATGAACCAGCAGTCGCCGTCGTTGCCCTGTCGCACGTCGTTGGCAGTCGCGCCTTCGATGAAGAATTGAGGTCGGTCGAAGATGTCCTATTTATGGCACACCCGATTAGCGTGACCCGGCGCAGAGCACAGCAAACGTGGCGCGTTACCTCAATCCTCTTGACCGACATGGGCTGAAAGGTCGTCTTGTCCTCGTTCAGCGCGGCGAGGCAGTCCGGTGGCACCTCTGGACTCTGCTGCGACCGCTTGAAGTCGGCCTCGATGTCAAAGTGCGGATCGCGGTACTTGACGTTCAAGCGCCGGCTCTCCTTGACAATCTTCTCGACCTTTCGTGTGCAGGCGTCGACTGCCTCTTGGTAGGACTGGAGCGCATTCTGCCCGGGGATGCTGCCTTTTGGGGCATTGGCGGCAGCGCGTTTGGCGTAGAGATTGTCGGGCAGGATGGTGAAGACCTTGCCGGGATGTTTGGTGGTGAACTTGTCCCAGAACTGGTTGATGCTTCGCTGCGGGGGTTGTTTCTTCATTGTGATGCGTGGGTGCTGTTGGGGAGCCTCGATGGCCATGCTGGGAGCTCTTGAGTGAGGTCTAGTGACGTGAACCATGTCCAAGTTGGAGATCTGGGAGTCCATGGTCAGTTATGGGCCTGGCTGAGGGTGCCCAGGGGTCGAGACTGTCTGGGGGAGCGGATGGCGTCCATTGGGGGTCCGATGGCTGCTAATAAATGGTTGTTGGTTTGGTGATAGAGCTCAGCCGCAGCATGACGGCACAAGCTCTGCCTCGACGGGACAGTGTATTTTCAGCAACCGCCGCGGCCAGTGAGAATAGAAGTGGGGCGGTCAGAAACGGGGGCCAGCCGCTGCATCCCCGCCCGGGGCCCATGCGACAAATCACCGCTCGGCGGAGAGCGCGAGGCCACCGTGCAGCCATTGTCGCGCTAGCCTCAAGCCTCAAAAGGCGGACAGGCAGCCCAGGCATCAACGCCTCCCAGCTGCACCCGGCGGCATGTTTAGCAATCGGCACCTTCGGAAGGACAACCGTCGTGCATCCCAAGGCGGTCGAGCCAAATTCCAACATCTCGTTCGCTCGGGGGGGACTGACGCATCCAAGAACCATGTCGAGGCGTCTCGGAAGCGAGCATGCTAGCCCGATACGGACGCGTACATGGCCAGCTTGACCGACTTCTCGTGCTCCCACATAGTGCTGGCTCCGCGGTTTGGTACTTTGCGTGGAGGTGAGTGACTCTCGAGTGTTCGCTGACGAGGGAGTGCAGGGCGATGTTGCATGGCATGTAAAAAGGTCAAACCCTGCCGTGGATGTATCTTTCATGCAGCCCTCGTTCGTGTTGCTGGGAAGCACGCTGGCAGCATGTCTCCATTGACGATTAACAACTTGATGGGTAGCCAGAGCTGTGCCAATACGCGCCATCGTATAATTAATAACTGGACGGGCCGAGAGGAGGTTGCCTAGCAGTATAGTGTGGATAGCGTGCTCCACACAAGTGGTGCGTTAGGGATGCGAAATGGCTAAGCATCATCAAGAAGGCGCGAGCGGCCTCATTGCCGTCCGGCATTGGGGCAGTAGAAGACAAGGGCCCCTCGTGGTCTTCTATTTCCACTGCCTCCGCTCGATGTGGTGTGCTGATAATGCAGTCGAACACCGACAACCGAGATACGTTCGTATGACAACAGGTCGGCCGAAAGAAGCACATGTCTCACCCCATGCCATAGCAGCGGTACTTACTCATGGAGCAACATCCACAGTAAACGGCTGTCCCTGCATAAGTGACCAAAAGAACCACAGGTGGAGCACTCCGTGCGCTGACCACCACTCGTGCAGCGCTCTGATTCGACTGCGACCCTGACTCAACGGAGTACTATTGTGCAGGGCTGTAGGGACGTTGCGAGCTGACTGCCGTGGATCTCGCGGGATCGGCATACCGCTAAGCCTTGATGCTCAGCCCTATAGACCAGTGGGGACGAGAGCCAGCTTGGGGGCTCACCGTTGTTAGCAAGGGTTCAACCAATCCCGGCCTGAGGCTCCAGCAGTGTCTGGGAATAGGCGGACGAAGGACATGTTAGGATTAAAAATGGCGCACCGAAAGTGCACGCTCCAGCGTCAGAGGGCAACGAGGGGCAGACAGACCGCTTTGCCAAACAAATCGTCCCACGCGTGACAAATGTCTGCAACTATGCAACATATTGCAGAATTCGGCAAGGCGGCGGTTCGCCCAGAACATGGAGGGGCGGTGAAGTAGAGAGACAAGGATTCTGTGGTTACGTTGCTTTATCTAAGCGAGACTAGCGTTACATCATCTCACGCCAGCCTCGCCGTGAACCGTTCGCTCGAGCCTCTCATCTCGACTCACCTCGACAGCCGTTTTGCTCCAGCGGCAGGCATCTCATCCACGTGCAGTGCGACTCTAGCAGCCCCTCGCGCGGCGGCCTTCGCCATGATGGTCAGCGCCTCCGAATTGATATTACCCGGGTACCGATCGCACGACCTGTGATAGCATGGGTCGTTGGCTGCGCTGCTGCCAGTGTAGAGGCCGGCCACAGGGACGTTGCGTGCGACGAAGCCCGCCCAGTCGGTTTGGGGGTCGAAAGGACTAGCCATGACGTCAGATGAGATGGGCTTGGTAGATCAGATCGATACGTACCCGTACGACTCAGCCGCTTTGCCTCGGGCGATGATGTAGGACCACATTTCCGCGGCGGCCCATGCTTCAGCGACGCTGTTATTCGCGATCTTGGGATGTCAGTGTAAGTAATTTATTGGGGTGGGCGGATCGTCTGGCGACGTACATCGTAAGATGGATTCAAACTACCAATCATGTCGTAGTTGAAGTAGATTTTGATCTTCGCCAACTCTGCAGCTGTGAGGTGATCCGTGTAGTAGGCGGACCCGACAGATCCTGCCCTATCCAGAGTCAATGATCTTCTGCCTAACTCGAGGCGAGTGTGGGTGCAATTTACTCTTCAGCTGCCCAGAAGGCGAAACGGACCTTGCCTTTGTAGCCTGTATGTTCAGCGAAGCCACTCATGATTTCCAGAAGGGCTGTAACGCCGCTTCCGTCATCGTTGATCCCGGGCCCAGCAGCCACACTGTCTAGATGGGCCCCGAGCATGATGATGCTGTCGGGAGCGCCTTCGCTCGTTTCGACGAATACATTGTTAACGGTCTTCTTCTCCCACTACGCGACGAGCGTTGTTAGTCATGTTCGTTTGTAAAGTAGGGCATTGAGGTGGTATCAAAAGGTAATGCTGTGGGCATCTTACCCTGGCATCTACAGTCAACGTAACCGTCAAAGTGGTATTCCCGTGGATCAATTCTGACCACTGAGTTCCAGTCTGCTGGTTCACGATGCCGGCCGGCACAATATCCTGGCAAGATACCGTCAGTCCGGTAGCTCTCAAAAACACTTCCAGTACCCACCTCCACGTTAATTCCGGGCCCCAAGGTAGGCAGAATATAGTCATTTCCAGCAAAGTTGTTGTAGAGGATAACACCTTTAGCCCCATGACTAGCAGCATTCTTAATCTTCACCCCAGCAGTGCAATTGCCTCGCACAATCAGCGCAATCTTCCCGGTGACATTGACGCCTTCGTACTCGGAGTCGGTGCACATGACTCCAGGCGTGGCGGCGAGATCGCCAGTAATGACTCCGGGAACATTACCCTGTCTGAATGGTGTCAATGGATGATGTAACCGCTACAGTTCAGGGACACGAACGGGCTGTTGATGGAGATATTCCTCAAATAAGGGCTTTCGCCAGTCACATTCACGCTGTTGACATAATAGATGGTCTGTGTGAGCCCTTGTAAGGAGACTTGCAGCTTGTCGCCAAAACTCTCCGCGCGATTGACGACAAAGTCAACTGATGCGGTGTGACCAGTTCTACCCGAAGCGCGATTGCCACCATTACTGTCTGCCTGTAGCTTTGTTGGTACTAGTCTTCGGGAGAAGCAGCTCGAAGAAGCTCACAATATCTTGGAGGGCTTGCAGATTCTTCTCAAGACTGTTGCCATATTAGAGACCAATCTTGACGAGATGCAGAGAAGTGGTTTCACTTTTCCGTGGTGACTGCTGCCTCGATGCTATCGAGCGTCAAAGGTTTCTGCGCAGTTACCACGTTCAAAAGCAGTGTCGCCACTCCAGACAGAGTCAAAGTTTTCATCGTGACGATCCCAGCAAGACGATAGATAATAGGTATGAGAGTTCAGTCGTCGTTACGCTTGGCTTGAGACCCGCAATAGTTGAAAGTGGGTGCACAAGCTTTTTCGTCGACATCATGGCAATCTAAATTTCATATAATCGTTGAATGTCGCGGCCAATGAAGTGGGGCAGATCTGCAGCGCACTTCGTTGCGATAAGACTCGCTTGTTTGCGTGGACTCGAGATTTAAGTAAGAAACAGCATTCTACGATCGTAACAATTGAGCTGCGTGACGGCGAAAGAAGGCGAATTCTCACTGTTTGTATCGCGATTGAGTTGCTTTCTGCCAAGCGCGATGGAACTTGCAACAAGGTGGTGGTAGAAATTCTCAGTGAGCCTAAGGGTGATAGCCCGAGATATCTGCATGCAGACTCACTCATGAATATTGCATTCATCCTTCAAGGTTTCCTCGTCCACAATACGGAGTTCACATAGCGGGACCCAAACGTCCAATACGTGAAACCGTTCTGTGTGCAGCGGCTCGACCGTCGCGACGCGATACTGCTCCTCATTCAAGTGCAGATGCAAGTAAATCTTTCTTCGTAAAAGCCTAGGTTAAGCAAGCTAGCCACATTGTCGTTTTCAAGCCGACGCGACCCTCGTAACATTTGAATTGGATGAGCATAAAGTATTTAGACTCTAACGTTCGCACAACCGTTGGCCGAACGTGACTGGCGTGCAGTACCTGAAACTAGGGCTGATTTATGGTGCCACGACGTGCGATGATGATTCAACTTTGCTGAGTGGTAAGAGTGTTGGTAGGTGGGGCGGAAGGCTGAGTCGGCAGGAATGCACTGTCTTCTTGGGACCAGCAGGCTGCGTATCGTACGTAACGTACTGCTGTAACCACCGCAAGATGGACATAGTATACTCATATCGTTCTATTCTGCTTCTCCATGTCCTCGAAATCTTGTTGCTAGCATCAGAATTGTTACTGCGTAGTGGCTGTACGTACCGAGGTTGAGCGAGTCATTGTCCAATTTGGATTAGTTTATAATAGGCATTAGCGATCCTTCCGCCAGCTCGCACCAGCTTTGTGTCCCTACATCTTACCGACTGTCCGGCGTCCGCATCTCTAGGATGACAGCTCACTCTAACGACGGCGATATCGGTGCCACTGTCCTAATATGGCGCGTGCACATGCGAGTGCTTCGTTCTTAAGCGCATCGCAACCCACTGGCTCATATCTCGTTCTCCCCTACTGCACACATCCTCGATCCACCGATAGTTGCATTCTCGAGCTTGCCATAATGACAGCTGCAATCTCGCCGGGTCCTGATCACCCCCAAGCCGCTATCGACGCGCGCCGCGATATCATTGAGAAGTAAGCGTTCGGGTTTCGACCACCGAAGCGGTGCTGATGCTTCGCTAGGTTAATCCGAAGACCAAATTTACTCATCGCTCAGCGACAGCAGAGGTGCCGAGAGTTCGCCGAGACTTAAGATCACATCGAGACTGGGAGCAGCAAGCAAGATGTTTCGAAGCGAAGCACCAGATCTAGTGTCTTCTGACGAACGAGAGACATGAACAACGCGTTAAAGCAACTGCATAGGTGCGTGCGCCCGAGGCTGTGAGTCGCTCCATTTGTCGGCAATTGACAATGGAGTAGGAGACTGGACTCGCAGGTCGAGACGTACAGTCAGGCGCTTCTACAGTCGCTCACGTCCATCATGCACGCCCTTCTCTCAAGCAAGTTGCTTAATAGCGTGTATGCAACCTTGCTCGACCACGTCGCGAAGAGCAATTCCACGCATCATCTGCCCCACAAGAAGATGGCGGTGAAAATATGGAATATCAAGGCCGCGGTACTACCTTGGATCGACTCGCTGTGGACGGAACCGCTTCACCAAGAGGACGCTACCTATGTCCGACTCGAAATTGCACGGGAGCTGGTTGAGGTGTACTACCGCCGGCAAACCTTCCCTCTCGGTTCATATCGTATCCACATTCTGAATACTTTTCTGAAGCCGGTTCCCTTTGGCACCGACGTAGTAGTGCGCCGCAATCTCCATGCCTTGGAAATTATGGTCGGTCCCGATAAGCCTGGGATGTTTCGATATTCTACAACCTACGACTTTGAGGCCGATGTCGAAGAAGTGAAAGCGGGTGGCGACTGAATACGGAAAGAAATTCGCGAATGATCTTGCTCCGCTCGCTCAACTCAAGCGACGATGCAAATTCAAGATCGGTTTTGGCGTGTGCTCGGGAGCAGCAGATACGGGGAGTCCGAATCACTATCAGCAATTGGATTGTCCGATATCCAGCAGACGGCAGCTGCGCTAGTTCCCATTGCCGCCACCTTCCAGGAAAAGGGCTGCAAAGTAAAAGTGCAAGCGCATCGCTACTATCGTCAGGATATGGACGACCCAAGCACCCGGCTGAGTGCATCCGCGACGGTGGGTTTGATGCGGTGGCAACATGGAACCCTTCCTGACCCAATAGCGCAAAAGGACGAGGCGTACGGCAATCCAGAATATCGACTTCTCATTGGCGCCTGCGTCGACGATTTTTGCAGCATTGGTGGTCGATATCGCTACGGACTTTGCCGTGGTGAACAAGAACGATCACTCCTCTAAACGAGAGCAAACTAATGCCTGATATCAACTGCTTGGCTCGCGCGCAGGCCCGGAAGGTGACTGCCGCAATGGGCAGGTGGCCTTAGATTAAACATGGCCAAGTACTTGGCGACATCTACCGCTAAGCTCCACCAGTGCGGAAATGCTTCGTTCATCAACTACGCCGCGTTTAACCCCTAGGACGACCTTGGCGCGCATCTTGGCGCCACCAGGTCAATGCTTCTCTCCAACATTCAATGGCGACAAGGGCACAAATGTAACCAGATCCCCGGAGTCTGGACCCTGTACACGCGCGACCACTTCGATAAGGACAATTGGGATAGGAAAGTCGCGTTCCTTCGGGTGTTCTAGTGCCATCTAATGTCTTGGTGCCTTTTATGCCGAGGGAGCCCACGAGCTTAATCTGGAGCGTATATGAAGTGAGAGCACGCGCATCTAGAGCTGCGCAGTCTTGTCAATCTTGCACCTTCACACGGACTTGTCGACAGCTCGTTATCATGGCTGCTATCACCGACACTCGCGCGAGTCTTGAAGTGACCAAGGGTGCTTCACTCGTTGACCCCATTCCTGTTGCAGGCACTCCTAGCTTGAAATCGATCAACGAGGGCGATGAATCCGACACTCTCCTCATGGGTCCGTTCCCCACCGAGGAGGAGTGGGCGACGCTACCCCGTGTGGCCGGCTCCATTCCATGGACCGCGTGGACGGTGGCCTTCGTCGAATTCGTGGAGCGCTTTTCCTACTATGGCACTTCGGCCGTCTTTGTGAACTTCATCCAGAAGAAGCTTCCCCCAGGCTCGAAGACAGGTGCTGGCTTCCTCAAGAAGCCCGGGTCTGGCGCCTTGGGTATGGGTCAGCGAGCGTCGACGGGTATGACGACTTGTAAGTGTACCACTGCCCACCTTGGAGCCTTCGATCTAACTGTACTGCAGTCAACCAGTTCTGGTCCTACTTCACCCCCCTCTTCGGTGCCTACGCCGCCGATCAATATTGGGGACGTTACCTCACCATTCAGTATGCGAACATCTTCGCAGTCGTCGGCCACATCGTCCTTATCTGCTCTGCCATTCCTCAAGTCATCGTCAAACCGGACGCCGCTATGGGCATCTTTGCCCTTGGTCTCGTTATTATGGGTATTGGAACCGGTGGCTTCAAGTCCAATATTTCACCCCTTATCGCGGAGCAGTACAAGGACCTCAAGGCCTATGTTCGCGTCAACAAGAACGGAAAGAAGGAGATTGTAGACCCTGCTACCACCACCGCGCGCATCTACATTTACTTTGTAAGTCTCTGTTGGTCGGATTGATACACTTGCGCTGACCAAAACAGTACTTTCTCGTCAACTGTGGCTCGCTCACCGGTTCGATAGCCATGGTCTACTCTGAGCATTTCGTCGGGTTCTGGCTGTCATTCACACTGCCAACCATCTGCTACCTCATTTGCCCGATCGTCCTCTGGTACTTCAAGAAATCCTACACGCTGGCACCGCCTACCGGCTCCGTGCTGCCAAAAGCCTGGAAGCTCGTCCGTTTGGCCTTCAAGGGACGCGGCTCGTGGAACCCTACTACCTTCAAGAAGAACATGCGCGACCCCGCCTTCTGGGAAGTAGTCAAGCCCTCTGCCATCCGCGCGCGGGGTGAGACTGTCCCGGAATGGATGACGTTTGATGACGAATGGGTCGACGAAGTCCGCCGTGGCCTTCTTGCTTGCAAAGTCTTCTTGTGGTACCCCCTCTATTGGCTCGCGTACAATCAGATGATGAACAACTTGACGTCACAGGCGTCCACCATGAATTTGGGCTCTACACCGAACGATATTGTCGCCAAGCTGAACCCTCTCTTCATCATAATTGTCATCCCCATCATGGATTTTGGTGTCTACCCCGCTATACGCAAGATGGGCTTCAACTGTTCGTATCCCCGAAGTGCTTCTCCATTGCCAGAGCAGTCGCTAATCGTGCATCTTAGTGTCTCCCATCAAGAAGATTACGGCTGGGTTCGTACTCAGCTCCTTCGCCATGGTTTCAGCTTGCGTCACCCAGTATTACATTTACAAGATGTCGCCTTGTGGAAACAAGATCAACGCCCTCACCGACGAGGGCCTAGACTGTAGCGCTGATATCTCCGTCTGGGTCCAAGTCTTCCCTTACGGGTTGGTCGGCATGTCTGAAGTGCTAGCTTCCATCACCAAACTTGAGTAAGTCCTAGCAGATCCAAGACTCAAAACGACGTTGCTGACAAGAAATCAGATACGCCTACACTAAAGCCCCGGTCAACATGCGATCCACCGTCCAGGGTATCGCGCTCTTCACCTCCGCCGTCTCCGCTGCCCTTGGACAAGCTCTTGTCGGTCTATCCGAGGACCCGCTGCTCGTCTGGAACTACGGCTCCGTTGCTGTGGTGGCCATGATTGGTGCCATCGGTTTCTGGTTTACTTTCCGCACCGCCGATAAAGAGGAGGATAGGCTGAACAACTTGAAGAGGTCTAAGTTTGTTGGGCGCGTGGAAGGCCACGAGGAGGATCACATTGGACACGTTGAGTCTGTGCATGAGAAGAGCGATATGGATTACAAAAAGTAGACGGTTGATGAGGCGGAGCAGCGAGATTCGTCGCTTGTAATAGCCAGCGGCGTGTTAAAGCTATATTAATGAACGAGGGGAAATCGCCATGACGATATGGATTTCGGGATGATACCAAATTTTATTTCCATGCAAGGCATGTCATTCACCAACTCCAATTCATGCTACTTGGTGCGCTTCCGTCTAGTGTTTCCTTGAACAATATCCCCTTCCTCCTTCTTCTGATTGGCCACAGAAGTGAGCTAATGTTCTCGCTTCTTACACAAGACTTGGCATCCTTGGTGGCAGATAAGGAAAACCTCAAAGCTTGATCGTAAAAAAGAGCTAACGGTTGTCCCCGTGTCGAGAAACGCGCCCTGTCGCGAAACAGTTTTGCAACCCGAACTGAATAAAAACTTTCAAGCGTCAAATGCATCTCACGAAGGAGGAGCCACTCTCGCGGGCCCCGGCTGGGGTACGATCTGCGGCTTGTGCTGCAGTGCCCTGCACGGCGTACCCCTCTCTCAGCTCGCTCAGCGCTTAACGCTCAGCTCTCAGCCTTGTCGTCAGACTACACTAAAGACGCTCGCCCACGATGGACGCTTGCTGTGCGTTCGACATTGACCTGTCTACACCCCGATGGCGCAGCGCCTCGCGATCCAACATAACGGCGAGTCCAACCCGCTGGACACTACTGGCCTCTGCCTGCTTTCTCTCGACGGCGGCGGCGTACGCGGGCTGTCGACCCTCTACATTCTCAAAGGCCTCATGACGCGACTGAACAGCCAGCGCGAGGGCGCCGGTCTTTCTCCAGTAAAGCCATGCGATGTTTTTGATCTTATTGGTGGCACGAGCACGGGCGGGTGTGTATAGCAGCACGTCCAGATAAGCAATGATATAACACAAGCAGGCTCATCGCCATCATGCTCGGCCGGCTCGAGATGGACGTCGATGCATGCATCGCAGCATACAGCGAATTAATGAAGGCTGTGTTCAAAGAGGAGTCTGGTTGGCTGCCCGTTAGCTGGAGAGGGAACGTGAAGGCACGGTTCGATTCAGCGAAGCTGAAAGCCGCTGTCGACGACGTGATAGCTAGCAGCGGCGCTTCCACGACTGATGCCTTCAATGATGGCAAGGCCCGAGGGTGCCACACGTAAGTGTACTGAACGAACACCCTGTCACGTACTGAGTCTTCGCAAGATTTGTCTGCACGACAGCCAAGGAAACCGCCGGCGTCACACGCCTGAGGAGCTACAAGCTGTCCGACGAAAGCGAGATCCCTGCGACCATCTGCGAGGCCGCGCTTGCGACGTCCGCAGCGACGGGCTTCTTCGACCCTGTTTCGATCGGAGCGCGACGGTTTGTCGACGGCGCGTTGGGCGCTAACAACCCTGTCGTGGAGGTGGAAGGCGAGGCTGCCAACATTTGGAGCCCTGGCACGGGTGACCCAAAGCCGCTGGTCAAGTGCTTCGTCTCGATTGGCACTGGGCACCCCGGGAAGAAGGCTCTGGAGGACAACATAGTCAAGTTCCTGTCGAAGAGCCTGGTGGCAATTGCGACAGAGACGGAGGAGACGGAGAGAAAGTTCGTTGCGCGGTGGGCTAAGCACTACAACGAAAAGCGGTACTTCCGCTTCAACGTCGATCAAGGACTCCAAGACGTCGGCCTCGCTGAGTACAAGGAGCAGGGCACGATGGAAGCGGTGACAGACGAGTACCTGCGGCACCAAGTGCGGAAGTTCCAGGTGGGAGACTGCGTCCAGAACCTGCAGCAGAAGCAGAGTGTGTACATCGAGGATTTCACTTAGATCGTCGGACAGCCTAGCGCTAACGCTGCGTAAGGCAAAAGAAAGTCACCCTTTGAGCTAGGTGTTCGTGTAAGTGCTGCATTGTGTCCATAGCGTTGTAAAATTGCTTAGTTTGTGCAGGAACACAAGATGCGCCGCATCACACGGCATCAGAGAAGTGGGTGATGTATATCTTCGTTGAGTTTGCTTGTACTAAAGCATGCGTAGCTGAAAACAAGCACTGGACCGTCCCTCACACGGTCAATAGTCTATTCACCGGGCGCTCTGAGCTCGTGAATCGCATCGAAAGCGCCTTGCGCAACGACGCCCTAAGCACAACTTCGCAGAAGCGACTGGTCATCACGGGCATGGGGGGCATGGGAAAGAGCGAGGTGTGCCTCAAGGTTGCGGACCTGATGCGAGAAGAGTGCGTTGCAGAGCTTCGCCATGCTATGTCTCAGTGCGTTTGCTAACTGCTAAAGCTTCTGGGGCGTGTTCTGGGTTGACGTCAGCAGCAAGTCGACTGCCAAGAATGGCTTCCTGGCCATTGCGAAGGCGCTCGAGTCTTCTGCTGAGAGTATCGAGGAGTCGCTCCTGGCGCTTGCAAACACGAAGGAACGCTGGCTGCTTATCTTGGACAACGCCGACGACCCAGAGTTCGACTATGCAGCATACATCCCGTCTGGAAATCAAGGCGCGGTGATTATAACCTCTCGTGTTCCCGAGTGCAGGCATTACAGCTCGCTTCGGCACGAAGCGCTAGAGGGCCTAGAGCAAAAGCACTCGACGCAGCTCCTACTCAAAGCCGCCCAGGTACCAGAAGAGGCTCGCCAGTCTTTCCAAGAGCAGGCGAAGATTGTTGTGCAGCTGCTAGGGTCGCATACGCTTGCGCTGGTTCAGGCCGGTGCTTACATTGCGGAGGGATACTGTCGGCTAGATGAGTATGCCGGAAAGTACAGGCAGCTGCGCAAGCGGCTGCTCCAACATCATCCCAAGCAACAGCGGTCAAGATATCGGCATGTTTACGCGACCTTTGAGGCATCTGTCGGAGTGCTGAGCGATTCTGAGGAAGAGGTTGGGCAGGACGCCCTAGACTTGCTTGGGGTTTTATCTATGCTACACTCCAGCGTGCTCCCGCTCCATCTCTTTGCAGATGCATGGGCAGGCGCGAAGCAAGTTTTCCTTCCGACTGAAGGTGACATGAAGGACGAGATGGGTGCTCTCGGACCATCGCACGTGTCCCACCTACCCGAGTTCGTTGATGGCCAAGCAGACGAGTGGGACAATTACCGACTGAACAAAGCCTGCGCTCTACTTGTCTCGCTTTCGCTAGTGACGAGACAACGCTCGGACGACCTTGACCGACTGTCGATGCACCCGCTAGCGCATGCGTGGGCGAAAGATCGACTGGGGAACAAGCAGCAGCAGGCAGCTTGGGTGCGCGTAGGATGCTTGCTCGCCTTGTCGTGGAACCAGCCAGAGGATTGGCAGATGATCGAGAAGCAGTTGCAGCCGCATTTGCAGCCGCATTTGCAGTCTCTTCTCTCGCCCAGCGTCAAGACTTTCTTTTCGTTTGGCCCACAGGATGTGATATTGCCTATTTTGTTGAAGTGCGGCTGGGCGCTGGACACGATGAGGGAGGATGGCAAGCTTAAGTCCCTGCTGGAGGGCATCTACAGGGTCCTTCAGATCGCGCCATCAGATCCATCAGAAGAGCACGTAGGGATATGGGACCTTGCGGCAAGCAACCTGCGATATATGGGCCAAAATAGCCAGGCGATAGCGCTGCTAAAGCACGTTGTTAAGGTGCGCAAGACTACGCTACAGGAGACTCACCCTGATCGGCTGGCGTCGCTGCACGCGCTTGCTAGTGCATACAGTGCCAACGGTCAGACAAAAGACGCAGTGGCGCTGCTAAAGCACGTTGTCAAGATAGAAGAGACTACGCTACAGGAGACTCACCCGGATCGGCTGACGTCGCAGCACGCGCTTGCTAGTGTATATCAATTCAACGGTCAGACAAAAGAGGCAGTAGCGCTGCTAGAGTACGTCGTCAAGGTGCGCAAGACTACGCTACAGGAGACTCACCCTGATCGGCTGGCGTCGCAGCACGCGCTTGCTAGTGCATACAATGCCAACGGTCAGACAAAAGAGGCAGTGGCGCTGCTAAAGCACGTCGTCGAGATGAAAGAGACTACACTACAGGATACTCACCCGGATCGGCTGGCGTCGCTGCACGCGCTTGCTCTAGCATACGATGCCAACGGTCAGACAAAAGAGGCAGTGGCGCTGCTAGAGCGCGTCGTCGAGATGAAAGAGACTACGCTACAGGATATTCACCCTAGTCGGCTAGCGTCGCAGCACGCGCTTGCTAGTGCATACGATGCCAACGGTCAGACAAAAGACGCAGTGGCGCTGCTAGAGTACGTCGTCAAGGTGCGCAAGACTACGCTACAGGAGACTCACCCTAGTCGGCTAGCGTCGCAGCACGCGCTTGCTAGTGCATACGATGCCAACGGTCAGACAAAAGACGCAGTGGCGCTGCTAGAGTACGTCGTCAAGATGCGCAAGACTACGCTCCAGAAAACTCACCCTGATCGGCTGGCGTCGCAGCACACGCTTGCTAGTGCATACAATGCCAACGGTCAGACAAAGAAGGCGGTGGCGCTGCTAGAGTACGTCGTCAAGATGCGCAAGACTATGCTCCAGAAGACTCACCCTAATCGGCTGGCGTCGCAGCACGCGCTTGCTGGAGCATACAAAGCCAACGGTCAGACAAAGAAGGCGGTGGCACTGCTGAGGCACATCGTCAGGATAGAAGAGACTACACTACAGGAGACTCACCCTGATCGGCTGGCGTCGCTGCACGCGCTTGCTAGTGCATACGATGCCAACGGTCAGACAAAAGACGCAGTGGCGCTGCTAAAGCACGTTGTCAAGATAGAAGAGACTACGCTATAGGAGACTCACCCGGATCGGCTGACGTCGCAGCACGCGCTTGCTAGTGTATATCAATGCCAACGGTCAGACAAAAGAGGCAGTGGCGCTGCTAAAGCACGTCGTCGAGATGAAAGAGACTACACTACAGGAGACTCACCCTGATCGGCTGGCGTCGCTGTACGCGCTCGCTAGGCTGACACAAGCTACAATGATACCGACGCATCCGAATCGACAGCTGTCAGAGTATAATTTGGCTTACATGCAAAGTAAAACAGAGTGCTAATTATACTACCTAAAATTATACTTCAATCTTGAACAGTTGCTGCGTTCATGGAATAGTGTTTGAGTACAGAATTGATACCCCAGCTTTTCAGCTGCGAGAGGAAGAACCCCCGGATACTTCAATCTTTAACTTCGTCTTCCCTGCAACAATTAAAAATCGTGCAGTAGTGCATCTAAGCGAAACAGGCATGCTGACCGAAGCTAGACTACATGATTTGTTGCTAAGCGTGGAAGGAGTGCGTGTCGTGTAAAGTCGAAACAGTTCGCAGGGGCTGCTATCAAGTGGTGGAGAGAATCTCCATCTAATAGGACCTGTTAGGCCTAGTCCTCAGGTTTGGCGCGTCAGGTTGGGGTAATCACGAAAACCGTAGTAACCGAATATCGTATACGATACGGTCATTTCTGTGCGCCCACCTACTCACGTTGCGGACTCACGCTTCTCAACCTTCCCATCTCTCCAGGGCCTCCGGGTGCCTCGGCCACCCCTGCTTTTCCATCTCTAAGAGCGCACTTGTCATTTTGTTAGTAGCCACGACACGCTTTTGCCGAGCTACTTCAAGCGCGACTTGCGCCTCTTCGAACTTCAAACGCTTCACCTGCAACTCGGACGCTTTTTCGTTGGCCGATTCGATAAGTAATGCGATGGCACGATCGTGAGTACCGATCTCCTGGATTAGCTCCGAGATGGGAGAGAGGCGCATTGTTGAGTCTGCTGTAGCTAGACTGGGTGTTGGAAGGAATTCCAGCGTTGAGGAGTTGGGACTGTAGATGGTCATCTCAGAGGCTGTTGGTGCGGCGATGGGGGCTGGGATCGCGCAGGGGTTGGAGTGGGTAAGGTGGAGGGTGGGATTGGTCGTTGAGGTTGGTCTGTCTGAGATGCTCAGATTTGGGTCTGTCGTGTCAGTAGGGGGTAAGAAGTCGTCTGGTATAGACGAAATGCGGAGTTTTGAGGCGATGTTGGCGCTAGAGCCTGCCAACATCGTGGATTTCGAGCTCTTACTCTTTTTCGAACGACGTGACTGTGGATCAGCAGTAGAGCGAGCATGACTGGTAAGCCGCCGAGCCTTACCCACCGGCGAGCTTTGTCCTCCACACAACACATCCCTAGCACTAGACTTCCGCTTACTCCCCTGCCTCCCAGGTATCTCTTTCGCGCTCTCCAACTCCTTCGCATCAGCCATGTTCCCCGTCTCCCACCTCACCTGCCCCCCATGTTCAAACGCCTGCCCTCTTTTTATCACCTCCGCACTCAGAATCGCATTGTCGACATCCACCACGGCCAGCTTCGCGTGAATCCCCTCGCGTTGCTGTGCCTGAAACAAATTACTCCGTTTCCTCGCGCCAAAGTATGTACCGAGGAGTGAGTGGGCGCTTTCCATCTTTCCTGGGGTTAGGTCGGAGAGTCGGCAGAGAGAAGATATGAGGGGCGCAGGCCAGGACTTTGGGGAAGTGGGGGGCTGGAGGGCCGAGGGGATGGCGTGGGAGATGAGGTCTGGGGGTAGGGCCCAATTTTGAGATATTTTTTCTAGATTTGAGGTGAGGGGGTTTAGACGAAGGGAGCTGCGGAGGGGTACGTGCGTGGGTGTGTGGGCAGGGGATTGCATGGTCTGCGGTGGATGATCAGACTTGCTGAGTCAGGTCTGCAGGGGCTTGGTGAGCGTTGGAAAGAAAAAGGGGCTTAGTGATATTGAAAAGGCGGACAAAGGGCGAGCATGGACAATGTAAGGGTTGGAAGTGCTGATCGTCGTTGTTAACAAGTATAGGGAAGTATTTTCGTGGCATCTTTGTTTAATGGGCTTTGTTCGTGGCCATTAAATGTCACGCATTGAGTGTTGGCCGATGTTAGTCGAAGCCGAACTGTCGTTAGTGGCTATCGTCAGGAGTAGGTGCAGACTGGTCGGTTAGTCTTACAACGTTTAGTAATGCTCACAGTAACTAGCTCAACAGTTTCTTCGCTAATCCAGTTGTGGAAAACGAAAGTCAACGGCCATGATATAATGATTCTCGCTTCGTGTCTGGTCTGAAAGTGTACTTGCATCGTCGCTATCGGGCCTGGACGTATCCTCATGCGCGTCCTTCTCCGCATCCCCCGAAGTTCCTCAGCTAATACCTCGCCATAGAAATCCTCATCTCAAATCTCTTAGCCGACCGTCTCTCCAGCTTCTCCTTCTCACTCTCATCACCACTCTGAGCCTCCTCCTCGGACACCGTACCCTGCTACACTTCCTCCTGCCTCCCAAGCTCGCCGACAAAACGCGTCTAGGCTTTAAGGAGCGGACAGAGATTCTTCACCACCGCGAGACGTGGGTCGTGGTGGTGAGTTTCCCTCGATAGCCTCGTTACCGCCACTTGTTCCTCGGATGTAATCGTTTGGTTCCCAGCGCTGCAGAAACTCGATCTTTTGATAAAGAGAAGCGAGTTTGCGTTGAGATTCGTCGGTTTCGAGTGAATTCGTTATATTGGCTTTTGTCGTTCCGTTCTGGACGAGTATCGGGTGATTTGATTCTTGAGCAAGGAGAAATGTAGGTATATCTATGGAGGATAGGTTCACGCAAACTTATTGAGCAAGCTGCGGAACGTGAAAGACTAAAGACGCTCACAAGACCTTGATCCCAGGGAAGCCAAGCTACACAGGGAGCCTGCTAGACCATTCTCTATAGTTTGAATTCCTACCTAAACGCCACTAGAATATTTACATTTTCACCGCCCGACACATTTTTCAGGACGATACAACTACTCTTTCTTTGAAAATGCAATGTCCACCGAGGATATCTTACATACTCAAAGTCCCATTTTCTTCAACGCCATTCCCACCCTAGTACCAAACAGCCATCGCCCATCCCCTCGGACCGCGTTTACTTCAACGGCAACTCACTAAACACCCTCTTGAAGATCTTCTTACTGTTGAGGAGATTTGTCAACCTCAACCGCTCGTTATCCAGATGCGCCGAGTCGCTCGCCTGCCCACACGGCAAATGCGCAGCTGGGGCATCGAATTCCTTTTCCAGGAACCGAATACTAGGGATCGAACCACCCTCCCGGATGTACAATGGTTTTTGCGCGAGCATGGTAGGTGAAGAAGGTGCTCCGTTGTCTTCTGTGGAACCACTCGCTAGCGTGTTGGATGTTGTGGGAGAGGGCCGAGATTCGGTGGGTGAAGATATCGCAGGAGTGAAGTAATCCGGTGGAGACTTGAGCGCGTAACTGGAAGAACGACGGCTGGCTGTGGAATCGCCCCAGACAGACATGATGGCGCTTTCAAGCGTCTTGAAGATCTCGTTGTTGTAGTCGCCGAGCCACGGTTCCGCTTGATGATCAATGTTGACCTTCAGCGTGTTCTTCGAGTCCAGCAGGTCGAACTCTTCGTGCAGGAAAGCCGTCAACGTCTGTGCAACCTCCTGCGCCTCCTGATTGGGCACAAGACGGATCGACAACGACGCCTTAGCGAGCCTTGGGATGATCGTAGAATTTTCTGGCCCAGATGTCTGGAAGCGATGGATGGTGAGCGAAGCCTCGCGCCACCTCCGCATCAGCGACTGCGCCAGCTCTTCTGCGTCACCTAGGGCAGGATTCCTCTTCAGCAGCGTGTCCGTAATTTCGGAGTAGAGTTTTCTCTCGTCGTCGGTGAGAGGCAATATAGGATCGTAGAAACCCGGGATCTGGACTTTGCCGTGCGGGCCAGTCAGCTTCGACAAGAGCATGACAAGGTCTTTGAGTGGTTCATCGAGGAGTGCGCTTCCGTCCACACCACTATGAAGATCGGGATGCTTGCTTTCGATCTGGACGGTCGCGTGGATGACGCCCCGCAGGCCATAGGTAAGGCAGGGGACGTGATCGTCGAGCCAATAGCTGTTTGCCAGCAGTATCCAGTCGATTTCACCAATCAGATCTTTCTTCGCTTTGATCGCCTGCGTGAAGCCCCTCGAGCCAGACTCTTCCTCGCCTTCGATGATGAATATAATGTCCGATTCGAGCTTTTGCTCATTGGCGAGCTCGTGTGCGGCGTAGATGGCGGCCATGATCGGCCCTTTGTTGTCGGAAATACCGCGACCGTACAGGAAGCCATCTTCGCCGGTCAACGTGAATGGATCGTGCTTCCACTTTCCTTGCTCGTTTTCTGCAGCTATTACGTCGTAGTGACCGTAGAAGAGAATTTTCTTTCTGGAGGCTGCAGTCGCGGGATTGCCCCGAAACTTGGCAAACACGATGGGGTTGCAAGGCTCCGCCGTGTTCAGCATTTCCGTAGCTGCGCCAAAGTTCTGGAACACGGAGCGAAGAAATGATGCACCTCTTCGACAATCTGCGCGATATTTCGGCAGGGACGAGACGGTGCGGAACGCGACGAATTGATTCAACGACGCCACCATACGATCTACGACAAGTCAGTAGATGCAATGTTCCGCCGATGGGTGACTTGCCATTGTTGTTCTTCTTGCTGATCGCAGTCGGCCCTCCACAGTCCCGCACCTCCCAGATGACGATCGTGTTGTCATTTCCACCAGTGACAAGCGTTGGCTTGTCGTCATTCCTGGTGAAGGCGGAAGCTAGAATCAGACCTTGGTGCGCTCTGAAAGTCGATTCCGTCTCATAGTGCTGGTTGTATTTCTGCGCAGCGTTAGTCAGAGCTCGAGAAATTCTCAGTGATCTTCCCACCTGCATAAGGCCGGAAATTCCGCCTGCAAAGAGGTGACCACCGCCAACACTTAGCGTGAGAACATCTCCGGTATCGGCCTTTAAGCTTCTGACAAGCTGCCTTGTTTCTAAATCCCACACATTGACCTCGCCGTCGAAACGTCCGCTGTAAAGAAACGAGCCTTCACGAGCGAGAGAGAGTATAGACTCGCCCTCTTCTCTTCCATCGTCCAGCGTGCATATGCTCGATATAGTACCTCGTCCGTTGGTATCAATCTGCCATAGAATTATGCGGCCATCTCCACCTCCTGAAACCAGCACCTCCTGGGACGGGGCCTCGGGTAGAATACCCTTGCCCAGAAGCATGCAGTAGACATATCCAAAATGCGCGAACTGGTGTATATCCTGCCTATCGATTTCCAAGTACTGTCCTCCGACAGCGTCCCGCAAGACTGTCTCTGCACCGATGGGTTTGGGGGTCTGTACGCCGCCGGGACCGGTTGAATCGAAGAAGCGGTTCTTTCGTTCAGAGGGGTGGGATGCGAGGGAAGGCTGCGGCCGCCGGTCTTTCTCTTTAAGATCGTACCACTGCATCTGTCAGCGCGGGACTCCGAGGTAGGTTTGGATGCACATACCTGAATGCTGGTGTTCTGCGCGCCGAGATACAGAATCTCGTGGTAGGACGAATATGTGACGCAGAAGATGTCCCCGACATCGTAGGGCGACCATAGCGCATAGAGGCGACGGAAGCTGGACGTGCACCAGACCTATGCGCGTCAGCCTGTAGCTCTGCGGTGCGAGACAGAAGTGCTCACGTTGACGATGGGATCTGTGGCGCTGGAGAAGAGCAGCTTCTTGTCTTGCGACAGGCACAGGCCGAGCACGCTGCCCTTGTGGCCCTGGATGACCTTGCGCCGCTCGTACGTGTCCAAGCCGTAGACCTGCGTCCATCAGCCCAATCTCCTAAACTCCTGCTAAGACAGCATACCAATATTTCCCCTCCCTGAGTACCCGCGAAGATGTAGCTGTCCGAAACGACGAGGGCGAGAATCGACTTGTCGTGCTTCATGCGGTGGGAGAGGACAGGTGTGCGGTCCGCGGTCGGGGCGGCCTGCTGGGAGCCGTTGGCATGCATTGCGCCGTCATGTTTTGGAGGAAGCTCTGCCATCAAAATTTAGTTTCTATCTGCGCGACATGGTGATCGCGTGCTGTGGTCGAGCTGGCATCCCCGCGGCGAAGAGGTAGTGGGTGGATCCTGGCTAGCGTTTCCGGCCCCGCTGCTCGGTCGCTGGGTTCTTCGACCTCAAATGTCTGACGACGACTCACATTTCGACAACACTGGTGAGTGAGTTGCATCGCGCCTGGCAGTCTCTCTTTTTCGAATCGGGATGCATCCAGAAGCCGGTGTCGATATCGCTCGCGTCCGCGATACACATATGGAAACAGCTGAACATACCTTGGGCCGGCATCTTCCGAACGCCTCTGGAGAGGTCCCTCGAGGTCACTGTCCTCGAAAACTGGCACATCCTTCCGTCGTTGCCGCACGCGGAGAAGAGATGGAACGGAACCGACCAACTGTAATGGGTGGCGTAGCTGTGTAGACCGCTCGCTACCGAATCGTGCCGATCCGTGTGTACCTCCGGTCCGTCAACATCTTCAAACGAGGTCGAAGAGGAAGGGACAGACTGCGTAGAATGGTGCTGGACGTCTTCCGACGCCGAGTCATCTTGTTTCTTGGCCATGGTACACCGCTCCGGACGACTTTTGGCCGTGCGCGAGATTGTGCGATGGCGAGCTTGCTGACTCTGATGGCGAGATCTGAGATATGGAAATCTCCATGTTGGATCCGGCTGTACTTGCGGTCGCAAAAAGCAATGCTTTATTCCTCGCGCTCGTGAGTGTGGGTGTCTCGGGGGAGGAGCGATGTGAGGTGTCCAGCAAGCACCCGAGACCCCTCTTTGTTGTCCGGACCTATCGATGTGCTCCATGGCCGCAAAGGAGACATTTCTTCCGCGTTACGAGAACTTCGTGGGCCGGCTTCTTAACCAAGAGCCACTGATGTGCATGTATCTGGTTTGCGGACGCAGGACGTGATCGTCGCGTCTCACAGGAAAGGCGACAGACGGCACGAGCATTCCATGATTTGGATTCCATCATTCGCGTTGCACATCTCGCAAAGATTCACCGGGTCAATACGTCTCTGCTCGTGGCAGTTCTTCGCTACGAAGTGTGTACCTTGAATGAGGCTCGCGGAAATATGCATGGAAGCCTCGTATGTCTGCCACATTGATTACTCGGCATGCTTGCTCGTGCCGTTTGAGGCTGCGATCGTCGTCATCTCTCCGAAAAGCCTCCGATTGCAGAGCATGCTGGGCATGCACCGAAGCCTGATGGTTGGGCGGAGACGAACTCAACGGCTATGGATGCATGCCATGAGTGAGACATTTTCGAGTGGGTGTCTTGGGTAGAAAGCACTTTTGCCTCCAGGGCGGCGTGGGACCCCAGGTCGGATCGTTGAACCGCCTAGTCCGACTGCCACCCAGCCCATATCGAATAGGTGTTGCCGCCCTCCAGCCTTGGTGCCAGCTTTTGTGTCGTGCAGCCGCCACTACCACTACCCCGCGACGGCAGCCATAGGAGGCGATCACCTGGAGTTGTCGCGTCTAGACTGGTCTGAGATGACGACGCACCGCCACACATGTGGCGCAGTGGGCTCCATGCCAGCTGACGACCGACGACCATAACCGACGACGACGACCGACGACAACGACGCCGCACGTCTGACGATGAGCATGTACCGGTACTTGGGCAGCAGCCATCGGCAGAATTTTCGCATGCAGCCCGCATTGCTTCTGCGCCAGATCTGGCTGGGTTGCGTCAAGATGAGTGAGAATCCGAGCTGCTGGAGAGCACTCGTCCAGTCTCAGCGGCGACACGTTCCCAGGCGCTGCAGCGTGAATTTCCCCCGTAGGCGCAGACACGACGCGGCGCCAATGGCCGTCGCAGCACGCCGTCGCCCATGCCGGGCCGTGCAGCGATACGCTGCCCGCATAAGCGGCCGCTAATCCCTAGGCGAGCGTGGGTGTCGAGTGACAAGGCGACACGCCAGCCAGCACTCTCTGGCCCTTCCGTCTTCCCCGCCGACTCACGGCGCCCGCGAATGCCAGCGCAAGAGTCTTCCTGCGACGACACCAGCGCCTGCATTCCGCGCCGTGACTGGCGCCGCTGCATGGGAGCCCAGCGACCCCCGGCCGTGCACCTGACCACTCCTCTTGCACGCCCGGCGCCGTTGCCATCATCACGGCTGGCTCGTCGACTTCCCTAGTCTTGCTTCACTTACACGCTCGCTACCGAGCTGCATTTAGGCCTAACGCCCAGGTGATAAATAGAGACCCTGTCCTTCAGCCGGACTGCCGTCTCAGCAAAGTGGATAAGATAAAGCAGCGCAGTGGAGCTGTGCGCCATCGTGGATCCGAGCATTGACGTCCTTTGACCGCCTACTCTACTTGTCGACCAACTAAGTAATCCGGACCCCAGCACCCCGACACCGTCCAACGTTGCACGACGCCCACACGAGCTGCGCTCTGTCGTCGTCGACTCGCTCTTTAATAGCTATCCGTCATGGGCGTGGGCGAGGTCATTACCGTGGTGAACAAGTCGGGCAAGGTGGTGAAGAGCGTGAGTGCACCCATGTCGCAGCACCCACTACGCCTCTAGTCGCTCGCTGACCGCCTGCAGAGCAAGCACATCGTCAACGTCTTCAAAGAGGCCACATCGGCGTACCGCGAGCGCAAGGCCGAGCTCAAGGCCGAGCGACACGCTGCCGCGCACGACAGGAAGCTGCGCGATGGCATCAAGGCGGTGCGCATCGACGACGACGACGTGCGGTCGCGGGCGTCGTCCCGCCATTCGAAGCATTCCAAGTCTGCCCACCGATCCAAACCCCACCGCCACGACAAACCCACTCTCGAGCGCGGCTACACCGACAGCTTCTACGCCAACGACGACTCGCCGCGCCGTAGCCGGCACCGTCACGAGGACGACCTGGCCGGCGAGGGGCGCGATGGACACAGGAAGGAACTGGTGCGGCGGAACACCGAGCAGCACATGCAGTTCTCGCCGACGACCGAATCGCGCCGGAGGTCCGAGTCGTACATCGACATGGATCTGGCCTACGGAGATATACCCCCTCCGCTCCCCGCCAGAAAGTACGATGACGCAGAATTGCGCGAGAAGGCGTCCACGCTTACGCTACTGCTGGACGAGGCCAATTGCCTGCAGCATTCCGTCACGGCCATGATCGACAACTTGCAAAAGAACCCGGACGCTTTGGCCGCCGTAGCGCTGACCCTAGCCGAGATCAGCGGCATGGTTGGCAAAATGGGGCCCGGCGTCCTGCTCACGCTCAAGGGCAGCTTTCCGGCCGTCGTCGCATTGCTTTGCAGTCCGCAATTTATGATTGCCGGCGGTGTCGCTGTTGGTGTCACCATCGTTGCGCTGGGCGGCTTCAAAATCATCAAGAAGCTCCAGGCACAAAAGGAGGAAAGAGCGGAGCGCGCACTCGAAGAACCGATCGAGCTAGACGAGCTCGAAGTACCTGAATTGACCCGCATCGATATGTGGCGCCGCGGCATTGCAGATATGGAAGCGCAGAGTGCAGGCACCACCGTCGACGGCGAGTTCATCACCCCCGGCGCAACCCGGCAGCTCGTCGCCGCCGGCGTTCTCGACGAAGACGACCTCAAGTCTCGACGCAGCGCAAAGTCGCACCGCGCAAAATCTGCCCGCAGTTCAAAGACGGCCAAGACATCGAAAACCTCCAAGACCGATAAAACTTCCAAGACCGAGAAGACTTCGACCACGCGCAGCCATACTGTCAAGGAAAAGAGCAAGAAGGAGCCTTCTCTCGTCAAAAGTCTGTTCCGATCTCATACTCTTCATTGAGCGTTTTGCGTTGTTTCTGTCATAGCGTTTGGCGCATCTTTTCCGCATCTGCATTCTACATACCACCTAGACCGGCGTTGATTAGCATTGGTCTTGTCATTCTTCAACATACGTTTTCATGAAATAGGAGTTGTATGGTTGACCTGGATGTTGTCTTTATATTGTTTCTGCATGGTTTGTACATGGCTCACTGGACTACACTGGGCCTGTGGGTGAATACACTTATATATATGATAACTTTACCACCTTGCTATTTATACTCACGCCTTCTTCTTCCACCTTCAGTATTTCTACTCGGACCATGTTCCTGAAGCCCAGAAGACTCCTGACTGCTTACCAAAACTAGGCCAGGTGCCATCGCAAGCAATAAGGTTGCACCACGAGCACGCCGCCAAAGCCATCTTAAATGCATTATTCTCGTTGTACCACGAACCATAAACAAAGAATACGCTAAACTTGCATTATCTCTGATTGTTTTAGGAGTCGTCATTCTGTTGTTCAAACTCCCTTCAAAGATACCAAAGAAGCGAACAATGCCCAACGCGACCATTGTTCCAGGCAAGCACAAGAGAACGAAATTATGGAGGTTGCGCGCAACGGTTTGCTACAGCAATCGATCACGTCGTCCTACAGCGTACATTATACCACATGCACATACACAGTCGTCTCAAGCAATACCGTAACACACAACAACCCAATACCCAGTGGCCACACAGTCCACAATGTCCGGTACCGCGGAGAATGAAGATGCGTTGTACTTACAACTTATCGACAGCATGGACGCCGAACTCCAAGTAAACCCAAGTAACGCGGGCAACATCACACTCGCCTACTATGAACAACACAAGATCCTGCGGGCCCGGCTTCGCGAAACAGCCGAATACAGATTAACTGCTTTAGTGCGCCAGCAGGATGACGAAGCGGCAATTGAGAAAGAGGAGTTAAGCCAGCGACTAGTATCGTTCGACCGTGTGGATCACGAGCAACAATTGAAAGAATGGGTCGACTGGTATGCGAAATCTGGCCATCGGTATGCGGGGTGGAATTTACAGCGTCGGGTATCGGCGTATGATACTCTGCTGGGTTTGATTGAAGAACATCCGCGACAATCCTCCTTTCGTGATTTGTTGAAGAAGTGGGATGCTGTCAACGCGCAGCGTATCGGCATCTTGTATCCATACTCGCACCGCTCGCTCGCCGAACGACAAGATATCCGCCAGATTCTGCAGAACGTCGCACAAGATTGGAGGTTGTTGGACGCGGGTGAGGCGTTTCCTGTGGAATTCTTCATCCCGAATGAGACTAAAAAGGTTACTACGTTCTTCCCTGATCTAGACCCAAGAGATTTGAGGAATTGGCCCATGGGCCTGTTACGGAGCATCGAGAAATTGGCCCAAGTATCGGCGGGGAAGTGCGAAGAAGCTATTGAGCATGTGAGGGAGTGTTGGAAGGAGAGAATGGAGAAAGAGGAGGAAGAGTTGTGGGAGAATCCGGATTGGCATGAGGGCATGAGACTTGATGAGTGGATGAAAGTTGCAGATGTGAGGGAGGCGTTGAAGCGGTATGGTGTTCATTCGTCTGTTGGCAAGGAAGGGGATCCGATTGATGTCGAGATCGAGGAGACGGAGCAGACGGAGGACATGGATGGAGATGCACATGCCCCTCCACCACAGCGGAAAACCCGCACATCTGCCCGCGACAAGACCAGTAGTCGATCTTCCAAACCTCACTTTGGCAGCAACTTCAAGCCTCCGTCTAATCTCATGCCCAGGTCGGTGGATCCGGAGTTGCTTAGGAAACTTGGATTAAGGAAACGCGGGGAGCATGAAGAAGAAGTTGAGGAAGAGGAGGAAGCGTACGAGCCGCCACCGGCTGAGCATGAATTTGTGACGTCGTTGGCGTATGAACCGTCTGGCTCGAGACGCTCACGCCAAATTATGGAGTCGACTTTGAATCCGGCCTGCGGATCTCGATCGAGGGACAATCCTGTCGATGCTGGTGCAGGAGAAGAAGATGAAGATGAAGCGGAGTACGAACCCCCCTCAGCTTCGGCCAGGTTTGTTAGTTCGACAAGGGGAACTAGGTCGCATGAAAGTAGTAGAAAGATAGTGAGTGTGACCAGTGCTGGAACTGGGAAGACGAGGGTTGTGTCTTCTAAGGAGAAGCCAGGGCGTAAGGGAGCGGAGCGGACAAAACCCGATGCTAAGAAGCCGGCATCTTCTAAAAAATCAAACTCGACAAAAGCAGGAAACCAAAATTCGACTTTTCCGAGAAAGACGGACGACAAACGCATGCATCTCCGCTCATTGCGGCCGGGGCGGAAGACTACGGTGGTGGAGAGCGTAGCGGAGCCCGTGGCTGCTACAAAGAAGGTAGCTTCAAAGATGGCATCCTCTTCTAGGAAGACTCCACACCCAAAGAAGACTTCGCGCTCCAAGGTATCATCCCCCGAGAACCCTGATTCGACAAACGCTGGTGTCAAAAAGGCAGTGGCGGCTAAGAAGGTGAGCTCCATTCGCACTTCTTCCAGCTCAACCGGATCGAGGCGACAAATTGCGTTAGCGCGCGTCATGGAGCACGGATTCTTGATGCCGGTGAACGAGACCGCTGGCTCTAGGGTGTCTTCAAGGGTGTCTTCAAGGAGGAGAGCGCAACGCAGCGTGGACGCTCCACAGCCTCGCACTCCTACAGCGCTGATGGCTCAACCTCAAGTCGCAGTGTTCGACTCGGTAGCGCCTCAAGCCGCTGCAGTTGCTGCTCCGGCACCTCAGATTCCGACAGGACAGACGCCAGCATCACAGCGACTCCGGAAGCGCAAGCGCCCTGATTGGGGAGAACGCACGTATCAGCCCAGCACTTCGGTCCGCAAGAAGGTCAAGCGGAACAACGAGCCTCAACTGGCGGATGAAGGTCGGCAGATTGGGCATTCTAAAGTCAAGCAGGCCCACCAATCTTCTTCTGCGTCAGCAAGGGCCGGCAAAAGCTCTTCGAAGGGGGGAATTAGTGAGGGAGAGCTTGCGACTACTCAGCCATTCGCGCAAGTGCGCAAGGTCTCGCTGAGGGATGCTTTTGCCGAGGTGGGTGACGCGGAGAGCGGCTATGACGAGGATGATGAGGATTTTGTGCCTAGTGATGGCTCTTCTGAGACATCTAATGGTGGGCATACTATGGTTAGTGAGAATGACTTAGCTGTTATGGCGCCGAGTGCGGGGGTGATTGAGGAGGGGTTGGATGGTAATGCTGCTGTGGTGGTTGAGGAACTGGGCAGTGTTGCTGCTGTGGTGGCTGAGGAGGAGCCAGAAGTCGTCGCGCAGGACATTATCGAGCATGAAGGCGTCTCGCAAGTGCGAGACCAAGAGCCCCACCCCGAATTTGAAGCCGCAGGCGAACCCCGACGCCAAAGCGACGGCGAGACTTCTGCTTTCTTTCGAAATAGCTTGGGCCAGTCGAGGAGGGTTGGGAAAGGACATGATGGAAATGAAGGTGAAAGTTGGAAGGGCTCGGATCGCTTTCCTGGTGTGCAGTCGAAAAGGGGAGTGTGAGGGATGAATTCCGAGGAAGTGTAAGGATGAGTGAGTAGTGGTGAGTGATGGCGAAGTACAATTTAGTATTTTGGGGCTTGACTTGGGTTTCTTGATGCCAATGCGAAATTGTTCATAATTCTGTTCTTCGTTGGATTTGGAGCGAGCATTCGGACGAATCATAGTGTGTTCCGATACGGCAGAGCCCGTGCGCGTATTAAAGTTGCCATGGTCAGTGCGGGATGATTAGTGGGATTAGTCTAGGATTCTTGGTCCGTAGTCTAACGCGACGACACATCATACAGTTCCGCACATCTATCCAACGCTCATGACCCAAAATGCTCGCTATCAAGCCGAACCAACACACATGTGGTAATCCAGCCAAAGCGACCCACATGTCGAGCCCACATCTGGACTCCACTTGTAACTGAATCGAATCGTTAGCTTTCCCTCTTCAAAAGCCGGGGCGTCGGAACTTACAAATTTGCAAGCGTGATCTTGTATTTGTCTGCAATCTTTTGGCAGAGATCGCCAGTCACCACCTCATGCCAGCTCGTACACTTGGCGCTAACGTTGGGTTGAGTAGGTGAAGGCTTGGTACTAGTCGGCTTTGGTGTCGATGTGGTTGTGATCGGTTTCGTAGGCGTGCCTTGTACCCCGATGCACACGTAGTAATCTAACCAAAGTCGTTGGCAGCTGCTTCCAATGTCGTGGTTCCAGGTATAGAAGTTTTGTAGCGTGTAGGTCTTGTATTTATCTACAATGGTTTGGCAAGTGTCGCCTGTGAATACCTTGTGGTAACGCTGACAGTCCTTGGTGATAGCCGTCTTGGACGGGCGTTGGTCCTATCGGCATTGGAGTCTTGATTGCGGAAGAGGTAGTGGTGATTATGGTTGTGGGTTTGATGATTGAGATACCGGGGATACCGACGCAGACGTAGTAGTCAAGTCACAGGCCGGAGCAGGGGGTGCCGACTGCGGGATTCCATTTGTAGCTGATTCATGTCTGTCACTTGATTCGAGTTAGCTTGGCTGCTGGGGAACTTACAAGTATGAAAGCGTGAAGGTTCTGTATCTGGAGACTATGTTCTCACACGTGTCGCCGGAGGAGACAAGGTGGAATTTTTGGCCTTGATGTGAAGTTTAAGAACAGTGTTTTGGTTTACACTATAGTGCGTTGATAGCTTACAGTTATCCTCAGTGCCGTCCTGCGTTGGTGACGGGGCACTGGGTGTGGTGTGTGTCGGTGTTGGTGTTGGAATACCAGCCGTCGAAGTTGGATTCGTGACCATCGCTCGCATCGACGATGAAGACAATGTTGGCTCGGTACCATCCCAATAGAGACAGTAGTACTGGCCATTGACGAGCGCATCGCAGTTCACGCCGGAATTCCAGCGTATAAAATCAGCTTCCGTTATCTCCCAATCCAAGGCCATCGACTGACATGTGTCACCAGTCGCTGCGGGCCATTGAAAACCACAATCGTGGACACGGAGCATAGCACACTCGACGGCTAATCCAAATAATGAGGAAATACCTAGAAGTAGCCTGAAAGACACCATGGCGGAAATTGGGTTAGCGTTGGTGGCAGGCAATAGCTACAAGTTTATGTATTGGAAGAGACAGTACTTGTGGCCTCAAGCGGAAAGATCCTGTGGAGACGTCTCTAATCCGGAGCCGAATGCGTCAACCTGTTCACTTTGACTTTCCATGACACCCAATCGAAAACGAAAACAAGACCGAAGATTCAGTCCAGGAGTCGACCGCGCCAGAATCCTCACGATCTAGAACATGACTACCGTATTTCCCAATATTTGGAGGATGCCGGTGCATGCATGTGACCACGGCCGGGGTCTACATTAGCGGAAAGTGAGACCCAACCACATTCGCACTATCGATTGGGGGCCGAGGAACGAGCGTTCAGTGACGAGGTGAGCAGTGCTGCAATCTAGACTCATTTCGCTTATGCTTGGGAAAGAACATAGTCACTCGGTAAGGATTGTCGAGGTTCGTGATACCGGCAGCATTGTAATCAGCAACGGACAGGGGAATATTGTCGTTCGAGATCGCATTCTCAAACTCGCAGAAGTTCAGGCCTTTGTCCTTGTGTGTACCTTTGAGTTTGTCGTATTTTCTGTTTCTGAGCATCTTGTTTTGGGTCTCACCGTGAGTCTTGATCATGGCGCGATAGGTGTAGTAGTGAACAATCTTCTGCGGCCCAGCGGACAATGGCCCAGCTGAAATAGAAGGAATGAATGTGAGAATTAGAAGAAGACTAGCAAAGCAGCCAAGAAAGCGTTGCAATGAGAGCATCGTGCAAGATGCTAGTGACGACTGGGGTTCAGAGCCGTGGTAGCTGAACAGGAAGAACAGGAACTGAAGGAGGTAGCCAACAGACGTAGAACCAGAAGACTAACATTCGAACGAGAAAAGACGTGATGTTATGGAACGAGGGAAATTGGCTGTCGAGTAAGTATCAAATAGGCAACTAGGACTCCGACTCTCAACTGTGGGGCGCAGGGAGCATAGCCGTCGACATGCGGCGATTGCGTCCAGTTTTGGATCGTGCAGCCTTCGCCCCGAGAGTCTGGCGCCTAAGATTGGCCTGCATACAACAGTGGGAGCGGAGCGGTGCGGCCTATTGAGGGGCGAGGCTTACCTGTAAATTGGCTTTGCGGCACGGTGCACTAGCAGCCCTTGGCGTGTTATACTGTGCGCATTTGCAAGGGTAAAGAACATGGTACTCCAACGGCTACGGATGTCTGTCGCCTCTTCTGCTTATTCCGCACCTTCTCTTCCACACCACCACGCCATCATGGCCACAACAATCGCGCAGCGCCTCCGCTCGAATGACTGGATCAGGACTGAGGTTGAGGCTGCCATCAAGGGGCAAGCGCTCCCTCAAAAGGCGTTAGGAGCTCGGGTCGCGCGGCTGTGCGTAGTGTACGCCCTTCGCACGCACCTGGACTTTGCCCGCTCAGACGAAGTCGACGAGCTGTGCCGGTATAAGGGACAGGAAGTCTTTGCGCGCGCACGTAATGCCGGTTTAATCATGAACGACCAGCTCCCTGACGCTGAGCTGCTGCATGACAAGGCATGGCACCCATACTGCATCCATTATCCACGGGTGGCTAGCGAGGACACATATCGTCGACTTGCGTCTGCGTTTCCAGATCTACGGTATCAAGTGGGTCGTGCCTGTGCCGTTGCAGGCTACTCGCAACTGTACGATGAGCTCGACATCTTTCCTGATGTCTGCATTGCGGAGGAGGCACGCGAGAATCGCGAAGAATCAGCAACCGAGGGTGCTCAACGTATCTTCGAGCGTATCATGGCCGCCCCAACTCGTTACGGTGTAATGAACGACTACAGCCGCACCATTGATATGGACAACCCAAAACCCGGCGCCTGTCTGAATGCAGACACTCAGGTGTTGGCCATGCTTCAGCATCGCAGAAGGTTTGCGGAGAGGTTCAAGACACCCTGGCTCTATTTCAACATAACCGAGGACGAGGGAATCAACGAGGAGATACATGGCCCGATACCATGCCCACGTACAGACTTCGAAGCAGATCCTCCACTCTCGCTCTACCGCTCCGTGTGTAGTATCTCAGACACACTTACCGAAAGCGAGGCAGCGCTGCTTGACTCTCCGCTTCCGTTCAACCTACCCACCACACACAAGGACCTATTGATCTTAGCCGCCGCGTACGAGGGCAACGTCGACCGTTACGCCCGCCTGCGTCGCCCAGGACACATCATCGCCGAAGAGGTAAATTGTCTGGTTCATGGTATATATAAGAGCACTGCCATGGCGCACTGGCTAGACTGCACTTCGGATATCAGTGATCTTGATGTGACGAAGGCCATCCACGCTAGACGAATTATGAACAACGATGTCTACCACATCATTGACGCGGATCCACCTATAGCGGACAGCAAACTACCCTACTGGATTTGGTGGCCGACGATACCCTCGCCGTGGACTCTCATTCAGCTGGCTGAGAAGCGACTCGCTATGCGAAAACAGTGTGCACGTGCCTGCATGGCTGGCGGCTATAAAGGCTCATATTGTATGATTATGGACATGCACGACGGAGTCAACAAGCCTCTAGTCGTTGATCGTGTTCTTATGTATGAAGCTCGAACCTGCCCAGAGCATGACTTCTTTGAACCCGATATGATTCGGCGCATGCACGAGCAAGGAGTTGCCGACGTCGACTCACTCCCGCCGATTGACCACCCGTTGGATGTTTGGGAAATGACGATTCCTTGGCGTGAGGCCGACCCAAGCAGTGACCTGCTGTATGGGGCATTGAAAGAGTCGCCCTTTACATTGGGTTGCTCCAAACAGTTGGAGCGGAACATGTACGAGGAAAACGATGCTGAGATGGGCCGGGTCCGTTTGTATCTCAGTAGTCCTCCAGAGGCGAGAGAACGAGCGGCTGAAGACCCAGGATTCATGTATTTCAACGATGACGCCCCTCCCTTGGTATTTTCCAACCGAACATCGAGTTTATCATAGGTTCAGGATCACTGAAAGTGTACAGAATCAGTGTGCCAGCTAAATGAGGCGCGCACATTTCAGGTAGTAGAAACGAGTTCCAGATCCATTCGTGTCAATAAGGACCCCGACTAAGATGTCGAAGTAGCGAACAAGATGGACGGTGTAAAGACAAATGAGCATTAGGCTAAAAGCCAGCGGCAGAGCATAGTGCCGATATCACGCCCACACGACCTAGCGTCACTATCGACATGCTGTTAGCCCATCTAGTGTAAGATGAACGCGTCCAAGTTGGTGGCGGTTGGGCGAGCATCATCCTCGATAGTGGATGGGGAGCGAGCGGTGAGAAATGGGACGGCCCTCGAAGGGCGAGGCCAACGTGCAAATTGGCTAGGGCAGGGAGTTTTTGCTCGTGCGCGCAATGCTGGTCTCATCATGAACGACCAGCTTCCTGACCCTGAGCTGCTGCATAACAAGGCATGGCATCCTTACTGCATACATTATCCACGCCTAGCTAGCGAGGACACGTACCGCCAACTCGCGACTACCTTTCCCGACCTACGGTACCAGGTGGGTCGCGCCTATGCCGCCGCAGGCTACTCACGGCTTTACGATGAATTGGACCTTCTTCCCGATGCCTGCATTGCCGAGGAAGCGCGCGAGAATTGTCAGGGACCGGCTGCAGAGGGCGCTCAACGCATCTATGAGCGTATCATGGCCGCACCTGCCCGTTACAACGTAATGAACGACTACGATCGCATTGTTCAGGAGGACCAGTCGAAGCCTGGAGCTTGTTTGAATGCTGACACACAAGTGTTGGCATTCCTCCGTATTCGCTGCAAGATGGAGGAAAGATTCAACACAAGAAGGGTGTTCCCCTGGAGATACTTTAATATAACCGAAGATGGGGGTATCGATGAGGAGGAAACAGACGATACGCCATACGAGCTTAAAGGGAGCGAAGCGGCGCTCCTTGATTCCCCACTCCCGCGCGATCTGCCCACTGCGCACAAGGACTTGATGATATTGGCCGCTGCATACGAAGGTAATCTCGACCGCTATGCCCGTCTACGTCGCCCAGGCTTCGCTGTCAAGTACGAATTGCATTGCCTAGTCCATGGTGTGTAGAAGAGCACTGCTATGGCGCATTGGCTCGACCCCATTTAAACATCATGCAGCTCGTAAATGGAGAGTGGTTTGGCTATAGTCAGCTCAAGGAGCTTCGGCGAGCTATTCATGCCAGGCGTGTTATGAACAACGATGTTCACCATATCATCGACGCAAGTCCGCCGGTCCCTGATGATGAACTGCCATACTGGATATGGTGGCCGACTTTACCAGCTGCCAACGTTCTCCTTACGCTAGCTGCGAAGCGGCCAGCAATGCGACGCCAATGCGTACGTGCCTGTATTGCAGGTGGCTATGAAGAGGAATATGTCAAAATTATGGACATGCGCGGCGAGGACGGCAAAATGGTCGCTGTTGATCCCGTCCTCATGCATGCCGCTGGAACCTGCCCGGAGCACCAATTCTTCGAACCAGACATGATCCAGCGTATGAACGAGCAGGAGATTTCAGACGTGAACTTGCTCACAGGAAAGAGAAATGACAACATGATAGAGGACGTCATACCCTGGCGCGCGGCCGACCCGAGTGACTCGGGGGAACCTTATGGTGGGGTATCGGTCGACTCGTGCGAAGCTGTCGATTGCGATGGTCAGCTTCCGCCCCACATGTACGAGAATCTCCATGCTGAGATGGGCCGCGTTCGCCTGTATCTTAGTAGTCCTGCAGACGTGAGGGTACGCAAGGCTCAGGAGTGGGCCGATTTATTCTCGGATTCCGAGACTACCTCACCCTAAGCTATTGCTTAGATCACTCAACCCAATTTGACTCGATCCTACACCCTTGGTCATATATGACCCGCGAAACCAGACGAGAGACTTACCAGTCATAATGCCAGGTCTTGGGCAATCGTGCATCCTACGGGAATGAAGACTTCTTTACAGAATGGTTCTTGCGGAGCATCTACACAGCAATCTACTCTCCAAATTGACACGAGATGGTCCGACCAGGGTACTAGCTCTGCAAACCATGTGTCAGCTGCCCCAACGCAGCTTGAGGAATATTTTCGGAATGCTGCGGGTTGTGGTAGGACTTTGATGTTTGCTCGTTCGGTCGACAATGTGGTAGGGGCGTTTGCAGGTGGCAATTTGACCAAGTCTACTGTTGCCGATCTAATAGGGAAGCAAATCGAATCTATCTCCACGGTTTCTGGACAAAACCTACCAGCGACATACGTTTTGCAAGCCTCTTATCCGTCGTCTCCAAACGGAAGCGCATCTCAGACTCCGTTAGACACGCGTTTTAGCCTCTTTGCAGACCTCACCAGCAACCTTTCCCTAGTACAGACCTTCTTATCTGAGTACACCACCAACGTTGGCGAAGGGGTCGATATTCGGCACATGGAAGGTGGGGGGAACTCGGTGCATACCTCGGTAACCATCCTAGGATCGACCGTTTCATCGAATGCGTCCATCTCAGATCATCCAATTGAAGCCCGAGCTTTATGTCGCGATAGTCAAGTCGTCGAGAAAGACAGTTGCGGAGCTCTTGTCACTAGATGCGGCATATCGGGCGCCGATTTTACAAAGTTCAACAGCAAGACTGCCAACCTGTGCTCCACACTCAAGCCTAAGCAATATGTTTGCTGTAGCGCGGGGGAACTCCCAGATCATACACCTCAACCAAGTTCGGACGGTATATGTGCTTCATACCAGGTACAACCTAACGATGGCTGTACCTCCATCGCCGATAGCTTCGGAATCAACGTCACGCGCATTTTTGACGTTGACAAGAGAAATTGGGGCTTTCGGGAAGCAGCGCAGGCATGCTGCAAAAAGACCAAATTATCTGCCTCAGCAAGGGTGATCCGCCTATACCAGCCCAGGATCCTTCAGTCGTATGCGGTCCACAGGTGGTCGGCTCACAGAGACCTGCTTCTTGGGATAACGTCGCGAAAGTCAATCCGTGTCTTTTGAACGCTTGTTGTGACGTATGGGGCCAGTGCGGCACAACTGAAGAGTTCTGCACTATCTCCACTGTTAGAGGCGTACCGGGCTAAACAAGTACGACGAAGTCAAAGAAGACTACGACGGCGAATTCGGCTACTACGAACAGTACATCAATGGCCTTGTTGATCCGCAACTAGATAACTGGATGGACAACTTCGACAAGAACGAGGAGACGAAGCAGGGTCTTGGTAACCGTTTCTTCGACTGCAAATACAAGCACAAGGGCGAAGATTCGTGGCAATACGAGGGCGCATGCCCCGTACCTAATGATGTCATGAACGACGGCAAGCTCAAATTCGACCTAGATGTTAGCTTCGAGATAGACTACACACAGATAGACGAAGACGAGTTTGAGAAAGCACTTGAAACAGAGCTTGGCATTCAAATTGACTGGATCGAGTGGAAAGACTGGGACGGGTACGACAGGTGCAGAGCTGGTACCGGCGGAAACACGAATGGTCTCGATGCCAAGAGAGTGCTGTTCAATAGCACGGATAACAACAGCACGCACATCACCGGTATCCCTTGCATTCTTGTGGACCATCTGAAGTAGAACTTCCCCAGGAAAAAGCTTCAATCACCATCACGGACCCGAAACAGGTTATGGAGTCGGCAATTCCAACGGTAGATGGAATTCGTCAGCAGTTTAAGGCAGGCGTTCTGTCTCTTGCCCTTGGCATGTACAATGCCACACTTGACCCGGCTGACGCAGCCACCGCATTGTCAACGCCCGTGCAGATGCTCGCCCAGGCTGTTACACACATGAAAGACGTCAAAGACATTGGTGGTGAGATTGAAGAAAGGAAGAAAAAGGAGACGATCTTACTCATCGTCAGCCTTATTCTAGTGGTTGTGCCCTTCGTAACTGAGATTGGTGCTGAATTGGCAGGAACGGTCATGGTCGCGCGGTTTGCCTTCATTACGGGTGAGGTTGCCAACGCAGCCATGGCAATTGTGGATATCATAGAAGAGCCGACCTCAGCACCATTCGCAGTCATGGGTATTCTGGCTGGCGCCGCCGCTGGGAAAGGGGCGAAGGGGATTGAGCAGACGTTCAAGGATGCAGCGAAAGCGCGTAGGACTTTGGGCGATGCTGGCAAGATGAGGAGTAATTTCAAGGAGATTGGTGATAAGATTTCGAAGGTGATGTCGTCGAAATGTAAGCGTTGAGTTGGTCTGGGGGGACAGAACGCGGCATCTCAACTCTTTAATCTTTCCATGCAAGATCTGTATCTATAGTGTTTGGAAATCCATAGACCATTGACGTCTTCCGATGAGTAAGATCACCGGAGCTACCGTTGTGGCCGACCTCTCGCGCGAGAGATCAGATTTGTGCGAGTGCGCTCTTGGAATTGTGCTGTGAAAGTACGCAATAATGTACGAGAAGTAGAGTCTTCGCTGATTCAATAATGTGGAGAAGGGGTGCGAGTCGCTGTCGCAACAAAGCCAGACGAGCCATCGGTCGGAGAAGGACTCTGGCCGGAGTCGGGACAGCAAGCCACCCGAATGTTGAGGTAAGCCACTCGGGGCAGGATCCAAGCCCATTGGCCATCGCGCTTATGATACGTCGGATGATGCATAAAGATGACGAGTAATCTAAGTCTGAGGTGCAGCGCACGAAAATGCTAGGACGCGATCCATTGGCGACAGGAATTGCGCCCGCTTGGCGGCGCTCGTGCAGTGCATCGGCGGAATTAGCACGGCGAACGGCATTTTATCAAGTGCGATGGGATAGGAGATCACGTGTTTGGTATTAATAGTACGGGGAGGTTTATAAGAGGAGAATACATGGCGTGGAAAGTGAGGTAGTTCCTGTGCTCTCAACATCTGGCGAATGTATCAGGAAAAAGACTCCACAACCAAAGCCTAAAAGAATAAGATGCGTACCTCATACCTCCTCACTTCAGCCATTGGCCTCCTCGTCACCCTGGTTTCCGCACAAACACCACCAGACTTTACTCCCTCGAGCTCGACACTCTTGCCTGCTTTGTACGGCAGCACTACCGTCACCCCTGGACTGAAGCTCGCACAAAATGGTACGCATGTTTCCTCCATCGATTCCATCTGCCGAAGAAGACTCGCTGACAATCACGGCAGCCGTCACCGTTCCCCCAATCATAACCTTCCCCAATCCCTCCTCCCTAGTCTTGATTCTCGACCTTGACGCACCATTTGGTTCGCTCAACCGCACCTACTCCCCAATTCTACACTACATGGCCCTCTCAACCTCCACTTCGAACACAACAGCGATCGCATCGTACATTCCTCCCAAGCCCCCTGCCGGCTCACCAGACCACCGCTACGTCATACTCGCGTACACTCTGTCTTCCGACTCCCCGGTGCCGTTCGTTTTACCTAAGGCTTTCGAGAAGGTGCAGAGTGGGATTGAGGGAAGAGTGCTTTTCGATATCAAGGGCTTTGTAGAAGCGGTGAGCTTAGAAGAGTTGGTCGCAGCGAACTGGTTCTTGGTGGGGAGCGCAGCAGGTGGAAATGGAACGACGTCGGTACCGGGAAATGGAACGAAGTCGGAGCCGGAGCCTTACACTTCGATGGCCGTGAGAATGAATAGCATGGCGCTGACGGGTTTGATGGCGGTTGTTGCTGGGATGATGGCGCTTTTGTGAGTGGGAAGTGAGTCTGTGTAGAGCTGTATTTGTTTAGCGAGGCATAAGGCTGCGGAGTGTTGGGTAGACGTATACAAAGTCAAGTCTGTCTCGGAATCCTCTACTGTGCGGGACCGCCCGCTCGGATGTATCTGGCTGTCGCGATTCTCGAAGCAGTAGTTACGCACAAGGTTTCGCTTCTTGTTAAACACAATCGATTAGAGCATTGGACTAAATGATCTCTACGCCAGCGTCCACATTCTTGGTAACAAATGACCCAGAGCCAGCAGCTGGGATCTCCGAGGGCCCGATTTGAGAAAGGGCAGTCGCACTAACGGTCTTCAGTGGGTGCAGAGCGTATCGTCCTCATGGAGAGGGATCCGACAGAAGATGTCACGATTCATACTGTCGATTCGCTTACGTTGGCTGCGAAGAGGCTCATCACAAACTGACTACAGTCCGTATGAGGTTTGTTGCGGAGGGTACGGGGGCACGGTTTATGCTTGGCGCGGAGTGGCCTCGCGTAGTAGCAGAGTAGGTGAAAGCAGAAAGACAACTGGCTGGCAGGCGTGTAAGAACGAACTTCGGTATTATCAGTATATGGCCAGTGTGGCATGCTGAGAACAAAGTTGTATAGAGTTCGCGAGACATTGAAGAGACTCGGTGACTTTCGTTCTTGCGTACAGCCGGCCGTTCATAGAGCATGCGATGCAACTTGTCCACACTTTGTACATCGCGAGATCTGGAGACATAGCAGGACCATGAGCACGGAAAGACGGGAAGAACAGAGACTACAGTTAGCAAACTGAAGGTGTATTGAAAGAAGAGAGCCAGTTGATGATACCAATGTGGGAGTGGAGGGTGGACAGCCTCGGTAATATGAGACGATAGGAAGGTGGGTGTTGCGGGATGACGTCACAGATCGCGACAGTATCAACGTCAACTTTCCACCGACATTCTCAACACACCCTACTTGATATACAGTATAGACGCTCAGTTTGCTACATCAGCGATCCGATCAATCCATCGAAGCTCACAGAAATTACCAAAATGCCTTTCCGCATCCCCACCGCCCTTATCCGCGCGCGCGCGCTGCCTACGATTACCGCACGCCGCACCCTCACAACAACCCCGCGCATGCTCCTCAAAGAAGACGGCAACCGATCACCAGAAGAACTCGAGAAGAAGAAGCAAGAGCAGCTGAAGAAGCAGGAGAAGGGCGACGGCGAATGGCACGAATCGCTCGCCAGCTCGTCGGAGAGTCACATCGCGGCGGACAAGGATAACGTGAAGGATCATGATAGCCACATGAGCAAGCTGCAGGAGGAGACCAAGGACAAGAGCGAGAAGGGACATCTATAGGTCAGTCCTCTCTCTTCGCGCACTTGGTAGAGATTATGCTGACGCCTTCCCCAGCCCCCAGGACAACAATCGATTGTGGATAGTTTCGCGTCGACTTTGTATATAGCTAGCGCGTTTGGAGCGTTGAAGCAAGCGTATTGGAGCTGTTGCGCCGTTGTACTGTTTGGTCTGTCATGTGTTTTTGCGTGTTCTCCGCTTACTCGAATCGCGTATTTGCTTTAACTTTGCCCCCACTTCCCGAGGCGCCTTTCATCATTTGCCTGACTCGAAAATACGACGGGCCGATGGAAAATGCCCGCTAGACGCGACTGCGATCTACATGCAATCAGCACAAGCCTACCTCGGCCTGTGCATGGCCTATGTGACAACATCAGAAGATGGCGCGGACTCTCGGTGCCTGGAGAGCCGGAAGATGGCACATCGCTTGGATAGCCGCTGCACGCGCGCAGGCGCGGTACTGCCATCTCGATCGCTCCCAGCTACTACCTACGTCCTACTCGACTGGGGAAAGTCTCCGGCGGCTGAGGTGAGGTGAAAGCTAGGCTCGGGAATTCCCGTAGGTGTAGACGTAGGGGCCTGCCACGGCGCTAGTGCAGCACCAATCCTTCGTCCTGGTGGGCAGAACGCCGCTGCGTCCACTGTCACGTCCCAAGGCGCATCGGCGCACGACCCGTTAGCGGCATCGTACCACTTTAGTCCTGGGCTGGGGAAGCTGACCCAGTCACAAATCCGATCGTCCCCGTTGTTCAAATTCCCCTTCTCACCCTCTTGCCTTACTGTACCTGCCCAGTATCCGAGGGAGCGCAGACATCGCTAATGCCCAAAGCGCAGCGTTCACGAGCCTGCCAGCAATGCCGCGAACGCAGGGTTAAGGTACGCCACCGCTCGCTTCCTGTTCCCCCTCCAGCATGTTGATCATGGCCTGCGCAGTGCGATGAGACGGCCGGCTTTTGCCAGCAATGCCGCCGACTGGGGCTGGCGTGCTCAGGCCCGCTCCAGGGCTCCGTTATCATCGATATGACGGACCGGGTCGCAAGGCCTCGCCAGCGAGCGAGACGACAATCGAGAGCCCAGATTGTTGTGCGTGAAGATGGGCAGCTGTCGGCTAGTACAAAAGTATACAAGATTGAACCCGACCGTGCGGACAACATCCCCACACCGCCCACTACCGCAACGCTACAGGTCGTTGAACCACCAACCTGGACCTCAGTAGCCGACCAATGGCCAGACCGACATGACGACCGCGCTATCGCAGCCAGACGATACCAATACAAGATGCCCATGCGTTATCAGCCCTCTAGAGCTGTACCCGATGCGCTGGACCTGATGTTCGTCAGTCATTTTGTCCAACATATGTCGAGCGTGCGCATGGATCGCATGCAAATCCCTTGGATAACCCACCTTCCTAATATGCAGGAGAAGAGCATCAAACCTGCCCTGCGGCTGTCCATTCGCGCCACCTCGATGGCCTTCTATGCTACCTTGCACCGGGACACGACCATCCTCGTCGATTCTTTCAAATGGTACACCATGAGTCTGAACTCCCAAAGGCATTCACTTGCCAAATTGGGTTCCCATAGCATACCGGCACCGGAGGAGATGCTTGTGCCCATCATCCTGAGCTTGTACGAGGTGTATGCGGGTACAACTACGACAAGCATGTGGCACCATCTCGCAGCTGCGGCAAAGATTCTAGAACTAAGAGGGCCGTCAAACTGCAAGGGTCTCGCGTTCCCACTATTCAAAGCGCTGCGCGTCTCCGAAGTAAGTATTTGCCCGCCATATCCGATCGATCACTAGACTAACGCTCGCGCAGGCACACAAAGCCATGGTTTTCAATACACCGTCCCCGTTCTCCTCGCCTGAATGGATGACGGTACCGTTTGAGGGTCAAGGCTCCAATGCTCACCAGCTTCTGACGGACGTAATTTTCCCCGTACCGGATATCATCAGCAAGTTAAACATGGGTGGTAGCATGAGGAGTTTCTTCTCGAGACCAATACCGCCTGGCGTTGACACCAAGCCAGTCGAAGATCGTACCCGCGACCTACTACAGGAACTGGACAATTGGGCGGTACGATACCCTCATTTTACGGTTCTGCCGAGCAGATCTGACAACTACACCCTCACAAACGACATGGAAACCGTCATGACGCCAAGCGCTGAGGAAACCTTGCCGAAGGGTTCGAACATCGTGGTTGCTGCCAGTTTCTTTGCACTTACCGCCGCCACGTACGAGGCTACTCGGCTCATTCTCCTTATGCTTGTCATGAAAGTCTCTCCGCAGGCACCGATAACTCCTCTCGCGTCCCCCGCCTCCTCAACAACTCCGCCGGACCCCCAGGGCTCTTGTTCCACACTCGTCGATGCCGCCATCTTGTCCTCGAAGCACATTCTCAAAATTGCCGCTTACATGGAGTCTAAACACCCGGTAGGGTTCGACTTCATTCGCACCGTATTCCCTCTCGTCGTTGTTGGGATTCTCGGACCGCGCGAAAAGGAGAAGACGGTCGCCCAAGAGATGTTGGACCGATGGGGGGAGATGAGAGGGATGGGGGGATTGTGTTCAGCCTGGCTCCAAGCTTAAAGACCCTTCATGATCAACAGGACCGACCGAGACAAGCAAAACTATCATTGCCACGTCTATGCAATGTTTTCGATGTTTCATTCTCTGGACCCACGTCAATCCGACCTACATCTAGACCCTGTATCTTGAGGTCTAGTCTATAATTCACCACCGTACACCAACGGCCGCTCGCTTTACGACACCGACGCGACTTATATCCCAGAGTTAGACACCAACAATCTACGCGTGTGCTATCATCGTGGATGCCAGATCGAAGTGCAACAACTTTCGGAAAGATCCCACAAGCAGCACTCTCCACTGGGTAGCGTGTTCTAGTCACGAGGCCGACAAACGTTCACGAGGGTAAAATCGAAATTTCCAGGATGAATAGTCCCTACGAGCTATTTCTAAACTACGAAACTAATCAACTTTCTCGGACTCGAATCATGTAACGCGATGTATTTCACTACAGCTCCTTCGAACTCCGACGACTACCTAGCCAAAAGAAGAGATAGCTTATAGAGCAGACCAAAATACTCATCGCCACACCACCAGCCCACGGAGACGTCGCGTAGTTTCCCAAATCATCTTCAGTCTTGAAAAGTACCAACCAACCTCCTCCAAGTCCAAGGCCCGGCTGGTTACCCCGACAATAGCACCGGTCGTACACACCAGTGTATTGCAAAAGTGCCGTGAGGATGAGCCAGATGGTATTACAGATTGCGATGGTTTTTCCAAGCAGTCGGGTGATCACTGCTAGCCCGCAAAGGATCGAGTGCACAGTTGTCCGTTCGTAGCCTTGTGGACCCGCGCTAGGTAGTGCGGGCGATGAGATTGAAGGTCTGCGAAAGTCCATTGAAGGAGCTTGACGGTGCTCGCGCTGGTATCGGAGTAGTGCGGCATGAGAGAACATCATGGAAGCTTGCAGCAATATCCAAACAAGCGTCGCCAGTCCACCGTATACAAGATATCCCCCAGTTCGGCACCCTACACCCTTGGTTGGCGTATAAAAGGCGATAAGAACGGCCGGCCCGGTCGTGCCCCACTGGACGAATATGGCCACGAGGCTTGCGATAACGATTCGTTTCCACACATTTGCGCTGATCTCGCTCCATTCCGGATATGCTAGTATCTGGCCATGGGTTAGATCCAGACCACAATACTGGGCAGTCGTATACGAATCTCCCGCCAGATTCTCCTCAGGTCTCCGATCATGATTCCACGGTTTTGCGACGATCTTTTCTTGCGCCGGCTTGCACGTCTGGCCCGTCGCAATGTTGTTGAGGGTCGTCGCCAGTGCCATCTCGATTGTCTGAGCTAGTTGCCACCACGTAAACACCCTTGCGTAATTGAAGATCGGCCCCTCTCTCTTCTCGTCGCCCATGATGTCTGCGCCTAACCAACCCGGGAGCTCGAGATTCGTAACAGGCGGGACTTCAAAAGCCGCCTGGTTCGTCTGCACGCGATGCGGTTGTACTGCCAGCCCAGACCTCACCATGATGCCCCTCTGCTCTCCCTTTTCCGTCACGGACGTCTCGCTCGCAACCGGCGGTTCTTTCGCACGATACGCAATATCCGTCCTCAATGCTTCATCGATCGAATCGCTACCGAGCTGCGTGCCCACCGTAATCCACCCCATGATGACCGGAATCAGCCAAAGCCACAACGTCCCACTTCCCAATTGATTCGCGACCAGCCGATCCCCTCTACTCTCAATAAACCCGCTACTAATCGTAAACAACCACGCGACCCCCGCCGCTGTAATCTGCGCTACCAAAGAAAACGTCACACCTCGCCGCGTGCGTGTCAATCTGCGGTGGACATTGCGCCACCATGCCTGGTTCTTAGGTCCGACGATGAGGCTGCTGAGCCAGCCGCGTTCTTGGGATGCGCGAAGTGGGACTTGCTGCGCTTCTTGCAGGAGGTACTGCATGGATTTTATGCGGATGCTGAAGTCTGAGTATTTGTCGTGGACGGCGCGGGAATGTGCGGTTTGGTGGAGGGCGTGCCAGCGCGTGCGCAGGCTGTAGCGGTTTAGGATTGTAAGGGCGAGGGAGTAGGTTGAGAGGGCGGGGGAGCCGACGGATAGACAGAGGGAGAGGAAGTTGTCCCACGGTGTGCTTGTTTCGTAGGGGAGTTGGGCGGTGAGGGCGAGCCAGGGGAGGAGGAAGTTTGTGAATGCGGCGACGAAGATGCTGAAGTCGAAGTACTAGAGACACAATGCATTAGCGAATCATGCGCACATGTTTTTGGCTCACGGAGTATGGAACTACATACATATGGCACCTGCTCGGTACTGCAATACTTGTAACAATCCGCTATGGTAATTCCCCAGGTATTCTGCGTGAAGTTGCTCATGGCGCGTCCCTCTGCGTCCACTAGGTGTATCAAGCCATGGGTGAAGTTTGCATTTTCCTTGAAGGGGAGCTGCGCGAGGCAGCGCGCGTTCCAGGCATGCTCTGACAAGCTGTCGAGGACAACGTTGAGGTCCAGGGTGGAGTTCATATTGGACGGTGGGCTACATGGGCTGCTACATATGCTTTGATGGAGTTGCTGTCACGGGCCGTGACGACAACGAAGAAGATGAGCGAAAACGAGGTGCGAATAGAAAAGGAACAGGCTGTATTTGCAAGGTCATTGCTTGTACTTATCGGATGCGCTCAGCCGCGGCACGAGTTCGTATCTGCGGTATTATCTGGTAGCTGAGGGGTGTGCCTGGATGTGTACTAGGGCGTTGGACAGCCTCATCTTTTAGGGTGGGCGGTGGCTGAATGAGTTCACCTGGACGTAAGGCGGCCGTCTCATGACTGACAGTGGCGTTGGCTGCCTGGGTGTGGGCATATAACGGTTAATGGGCTGTTTGGTCTAAGCCGAGCGTCGCGTGGGCACGCGGGCATGTAGAACGCAAAGCAGGCCGGAGTGGAGAGTGATCCGGGCATGGGGCGGAGGGGGGCGATGCGAGGGATGCGCGAAAGGATGGGTGGGGGCGGAAAGTGCGGGGGTGGTCAGACCGCGGGGCGGTGCAACTACACCCCCTGCCCCCTGCCCCCGTCCTTCGAGCTCCCACCACTGCCACAAGCGGCCTCCTCATATGACTTTGGGACGTCAGATCTGTGCCCAGGTCGTGAAATAGTGAGAGCTTTACAACGCGACGGCGAGCAGGAGGTGGTGGTGGCACTATGTGCACCCGGTCGGAGGACACGGTGCGAAATCGCACGACAACCACAATAGCCCGCTCGAAGAGGTGTGGTCAGACACAATAGCCCATAATATCTACCAAAAGGTGCAAGAGCTGAGGGACGTGATCCGGTGTTGAACGCGGCTCCCGTGTTCGACAATAATACGCAAGTCTTGTGACTATCCCACGCGGCGCAACGGGCATCTACCGAGGAGCCGAATGCAGAGCTCTGGAGATACTTGACACATGAAATTTGGGTCGTTGATATCGCGTCACAAGGCCGCGTGGCGATGGAGGCATTTCTACGGCTAATCCATCACGACTGCTTTGCTCGAGCGCCTCGATACTTCAACTTGACGGTTACGTACCGCGATATGCATTAAACATAGAACTGACAAGGACTCGCGTATACAAAAGGGTTATGAACCTAAATATAGGCTTAGGGGCCACAAAAGCAGAGCGCGACCAGCGCGTTTGCCTTCGAACTCGCGGGTTCGAAAAGTAATCTGCTGAGCAGCAAAAGGAAATTGCACGTTTCGACGATAGCGGAAACCGTTACTCCTCCGTTTTCCATCCCTTCCGCCTCAGCCTGACCACACCACCAGAATCCGCCTCAACCCCAACAATCACATCGCTCATCCCTTTCCTGTCCAGCCACTTCTCCACCTCTTTATCCGTCACAGTCGTAGCCTCTGCGATAAACTCGGTTACACCCTCTCCTTGCAGCTGAGCAATCATCTGCCACACATTTCCGAGGCACGCGTCGAATTTCCAGAATAAAGCGGCCATGACGAAAATAAATAAAAGAAAATGGACAGCAGCTAGACTGACCACTATAATGAACCCGATCCATTGCGTAGGCATCGACACGACGACGAAAGGAGTGATGCGTGCAGGACCCGAAACATTCGCCTCGAGTAGGGAAGACGCCGATGTCACGCTGTAGAGTACGGTGCCGAACGCCTGGAAGGCAAGGGCAATGTTGTTCGTGCTTTGGAGTATGTCCTGGAAGATTGCAATTTGCGTTCTGTGCGGTTTGATAACATCGCCCACGTAAGCATCGCAGAACTGGCACATTACAATAGTTGTGTTCCTAAGAGTGCTGAATCCAAGAAGAGCGTCAGGAAGATCGAGTGCAGTTGATGTAGTATCGATAGAGGGTTTCTCGAGAGCCAAGTGTTCGCGTTGAGATGTTCGCGTGGACACGCCAAGCTGCTGCTGGATAGCATCGGTATTGTAATCTCTCTTTGCGTGGTCCCAGCTTAGAGTTGCTTCCGTCAAGTTTGACTGGCTAGTGGCGGTTATGTTGAGGTTGCCCCCGGAGACGGAGGTAAGACAGAGTGTCGCGCAAAAGAGTACTTCCCCGTCTAGCTTGAGATAAGCCCACTCTCCATCCCCGTCACTCGTGTCAAATTCGTTGATATATTCGGGATATGCATCAACCACAGGTATGGTCCGATTCAGCACGAGGAAAATAGGACCAAGCTCTTCCACATCGGTGATGCATATCGATGTCCAAGACTCTTTGTCGCGTCTCGAGCCGTTGCCAACGCCATTTTCATATAGCCCTCTTCTATAGGCTATATGGCAGATAAATGGCACGTCTGGGGGGTTCATGATCTCTGTTTCATTGTACGCAAAAGCTCGTAATATTTCCGCGTTGGCTTGGGTGGTCATTCTAAGAGTACCGTTTAATGTTTTTATCGCGCCGTATGTGACGTTCATGAATTCTGGCCGGGTACAGAAAGTTCTGACATCCATAACAGTACCAGGGCCTTCGTAGGTCTGAACCATGCCTCGATCTTGCGAGGACTGGAAAGGCAAAAACGCTCTTTTTGTGAGGCCTGTATCTCGTGTGTTGGCCAAATCCAACCCATCCTCGCGGTACTCGGCGAACAAGGGTAGAGACTGTACATTCATAGCTAATCCATTCTCGTTGAAATATTCAATGCTCTCGTAGGCGCGATCGTGCTTGTAGTAAACGGAAAGATCCTGCGGCTTGCCGAGAATAACGCCATAGGTGACATCAAACAGGAGGATAGTAGAGGTGAACTGCGAAGATACCCAAAGGCCGAGCAGCCATACCGTGGGTATAATGATTCGCAAATCTACGACTCTCGGAACTCCCTTGACGAGACTCTTTAAGAGCGAAACAGGGCTTGAATGCGTGTTCCGAGAGACTGCCACGGATCCAGCCTGAGATAGAATGATGGAGTATCTCTCAAGAGCAATTGCAGCGAGTGCACCAGACGCGAGGCTAATTTGAGCTGCTACAGCCCACCGCAGAAGTAATGAGGTGATTGTGATTGAACGGATTGTCCACTCGTTCAGTGTGATCGTGCTCCACAACGGTCTCGGCGAAAAAGCGCGACGCTGACCCTCCCATAGGAAGGCGAGGAACATCATACATAGGACGAGTACGATGGTACTTGAAATTGCAATTATGAGCCCAGTAAATCCCAATTTTGTTGAAATAGACCTGCGCTTCTCATGGACACCCTCTTGCGTTGGGAACGTGTGATTTGTTGGTTCTGTGATCAAATGGTTTTTGATGCTTTCGGGTGTCGTATGCTGGCTGATTGCACAAAGCTGAATGAGATCCTCCTGGGAAGACTCAGCATCGTAGCGAGAAGCTCTTGCTGGCGAAAGAAGAGTGGATGCGGAGTCGGCCCGCTCGTAGCCACGCCACGTAGGACTATGACCCATGGCTTGGTGATGATACTGGAGAGTAGGTGGAGGAATCAGAATGAGCTACAAAGAAGGAGCCTGGAGGTTCGAAGGGACGAACCATATGTATCGGAGTGCATAAGATGGTAGGCGAGGTAAATATGCTGTGGCACCACTTGGATCCCGAATTAAACGCCACATCTGCACGCGCGCTCCAATGAAATCTACGATACAAGCGCGCTGTGTTGACACGAAACACAACATCGTCGCTGGTGTTTTGAACGAGGGCATTCAATTGGGGACAATCGGAGGAAGGCGCAGAGATCATGCAGCGACAGTGTCAAATTTCCTCATCACCTCGCTATGAGTTTCGCAAATGCTAGTAATCGTTTCCTAGAAAAGAACTAATGACGTCAAATAGTAGTCATCTTGACCAGCCACCCATCATGATCCGTATATGAGAGCCCATACTTCTTCGAACTTGCAAACTTCAGATCGTTCGTGTACATCACATGCTGCACCGATCCATCGCCCTTCCTCGTCCACCCACTCGGCACGCACTTCTGCACATTCTCCGGGTCATTGGTATCATACTCCAGGTTGAAGTCACCGCCCACCACCGTCTTCGCGCTCGATCCGCTCGTGCTCTTCAAATACGGCACTGCATCTACCAGAAGTGCCTTGCATTGCGCCAACGCTAGCGGCTCAGAGGAAGAAGAGAGATGAGTGGTACAAGCGAAATGATCGCCGGTAGCCGCGGCGCAGGCAAATATACGCTGCTCGGTGCCGGAATCTTGTGAAGTGTACTTTCCTCCGAAGGCTTGAACGCCGTTCCACTTCGATGCTGCGACCCGGCCTAGTACTGCGCTTCCGTACGAAAAGTTGTTCTCGCACTCATACGCGCCGCTTGTTGTCTTGTTTATAGCAGGCATGAAAACACTATAGGTGTAGTCTTTTGGCCATGCTTCGCCCAGATAGCTCTGTAGCTCCGGGACGTCGTTCGAGCAGATCTCATTGATGGTGACGACGTTGGGACCAGTGGACCAGATGAGCTCGCCACCTTCAGGTATGGAATCGCCACCTGCGTAGCAGCCAGCAACCCCGGAATTGCAAAGGTTGAGTTGCAGTTCGACGAAGGAGGTCGCCGAGGTGGAACCCGTTTGGCCGCGACCTTTACCGTATGGACCGAGAGTGGCCTTTGCGACGAGATCTGGTAGGAGCTGGATGGATGTGGGTGGTGCGCATGTTGCTATCGTGAAGAGGATGGTGAGAGTAAGAGTGGATGTAAGTGTTGACTGCGGCATTTTGATTGGCGCGATTTGTGAGCGTATAGAGGTAGAGCATTGCAGCGCAGTGCACACTGCTCCGGGTTCTTATACTGTGTACCATCAATCCAGCAGACGTTCTAAAGACATGTTCGTATCCGGACTACTCCATAATTAGGATCGCGAAAGATCGCCGTTTCAGAAGGCGAGAAATACGGGTGCGAAACTCCGCGGACACGGCCTCTGATTGGCCCCCATCAGGACAAACAAAGATGCGAACATCTCCAGTCACCCAAATATACCAAACGATCGAAAAGCTGCCCAATGGAACAACCGTATACTGCGCATTCGGACATATTAATGGTAGGTTTTATCACTCAAGGCCTAGCGTCTAAAAGCGCATCAGTGTCAATGGCGTCCTGACTCTCCGTTGTGATCTCCGTCGATCATGATCATCGTCCATCCGCCTTGGCCTTCATTTCGATACGATATACGGCCCCAGCCTTCATTTACTTCCAATGCTGAGTATACATCGTGAGGAGAGAGTGTCCGTGATGACAGAGTCAACATAGTTTCTGCCACTTGTCTCACATATGCGCGATTGCAGGTGTGTGTCGCGTCGTTGGTGTTTAAAATAAAGATCGATTCTGACCGCAATCATTACATATTATCGTACATTAGTCGTGCAGTATTATGAACCCAGATCTACGCAAAGCTCGGGAGCGACAAAACAAAAATGAGAACTTCAAACACCCACGAACAACGACTAGCAACAACACGCCCCAAGACACATTCCGAGCATAATGACAGCAACAAGAGATCCAAAAATGAAGCCGAAAACCAACCCAACCTTCTTAGCTGTACTCAAGGTCGCCCAGAAAAACACAAGGCTCTTCTTCTTTTTGAAACCGTAGTCAATCTTGCCGAAGTCTACCGTCGTATCTTTGAGCTGTTCCTCGCATCCGTACAGTAGCGTTTGGAAACCCACCAGGTTCGCCGCTTCCACAAAGTCCTTGGTATCTTTGCAATCTTCTCCACAACAACATGGAAGCATGCCATAGCGTGAGGACTGGTTGTCAAACTGTGTGTTCCAATTGTTGGTACCCATATCGCACACTGGAATCGTCCAAGTGCCTCTCCATCCGGCACCGTCTTCCCATGGGCTCAATGTACCGTTTGAAGCAATTGCATCATGGAGCGCCTGATGTGCCATATCTTCGGTGAAGTTGAATCGTCCGAGTTTGGCCGCACCTGCGGAAGCCTTGGTAATATCGTTACCGCTTATATCCCATGAGGAGACGTTCATTTGATCAAGGCCTTCTGGTTTTCCAAGATGGCCCTTCAAGACGCCCTCCTCGTAGTATGCGTAGGTGTAATAGACTCCCCCGTTCTCGCTGGAATAATACCTGGTTTGATTCGGGCCCGATGCGTCTCCCGTGTCGTTAGTCTGGAAGAAGGTCGTGAAGATCTTTCGCTTTCTCCACTGCGAATTGATGACAATCGAGATCAGTTGCTTCTTGTAGAAGCTTTCGATATCCGAAGCGGAGGGAAGGAACGAGTGATCGACCATGGCGCCGCCTTTGAAGTAGTCACTGACGGGGAAAGATCAGCAAATGCTTCCCAGCTCCAAACGAGCGGCTTCCTTACAGAAATGTGTAATTTGATAGATCCTTCTCGCCTGAGAAAGTGACATTGGTCCAATTATCGAGAGCTGTGCGTGCGGACTCTGAATAGTCGGCAGCAAACTCTTTAAAGGTCGCTATGCTTTCGAACCCAGTTTTGGAACTTGAGGCGAGTCAGCATAAAAGGCATTTGTCGCCATGATAGATCACTCACTCCGGTTTGATCTCGTTGCTGATCTGACTCAATCCAGCTCCAGCAAGAGCAGCGAAACCTTCCCCGTACGAACCTACCACGGCTTGGCTTCTCTGCGACGCTATCCTAGACGCAGCCAGTACGGGTGCAACTGTGGCCGCTATACCCACGAGGGATGTCATCCAGATGAGTGCATCCTCCGGTGCGAAATTTGGTTCTTTCCACGGAAAAAAAGTCAAGACTAATTTGTCCAAGCGGTCGGTAAAGTCGAGCTGGCCTTTTGTGATGCCCTCCTGATAAGGGAATCAGCTTCCAACGTAGACTGGTCTCTCTTCAAGCCTTACATCGATCGCTTTGAACAGAATGTGTAGATTGACCATGGAGATCTGCGACATATATGCCCAAGCTGGATCCCCGTTCTCCTCGAAATCTGTATCTGGTGAGTATGCAGGATATCGTAACGAAAGGATGATTCACGTACCACTGCAACCCGCATAGATGCACCCACTGTCATCGGTGAGACCGCACTCGTAAGGAACGTGTCGCCCAAAAGCTTTTCCTAGCTCGTTGGTCATCGAAGCGTGCTGCCCAGACGATATGGCGGTCCACCAGTCTCGGAGTTTGTTGTCGGTGTCTGCTCTCAAGTACGCATCCGGTACAGTTTGCCAATCCGCGCTTGCATTGCAATCCGCCCGCGAGATAAGTTGAGCTGCAGCTACAGAATGTAGCAGTATGGCAAGAACCAACATCGTGAACTCAATCGATCTCCGCCGGGATGACATTTTTGAGGTCATGCTCGAACTTTGACTGCCAAATGGTACGTGGTGAAACGCAATCCAGAACCCGCGCAGCAGGCCGTGGTATTTGAGTAAGGTCCAGATAATAGTGTAGCACGGGTAGGCTAATTCAGTCGGTCTCTAGCCACTTTTTCGCGTGCTCTCGCTTATCTTTACCTTTTAGTTGCACTCAGCCTTATTGAAGCGCTTAGCCTTGGGAGAGTCCTCACGACTACCCAATCACATTTGGAGCGAGCCGAGTGGCGCTTCCTCAGCTCGACGGTAAGGCTGGAATCTGCCCTTCTTCAGATACCTAAGGCAGACGTGTTTGCTCATCAGCGCGTAAATTAATCTTGGCCCGATCGCGAGAAATGTGGCTAGGACAACGAGCGCGACGCATGCAGAGCTAATAAAGCCGTCGGAAACGAATAATGGCGAGGCTATGACATCCTGTTCGGGTCTGGCAAATACGATGCGGAAGCAGCCCCTTCTTGGTTTGCACTGTTCAGACGCCGGGTGCTCGGGATGGTTCGGGCCGCCCCCAACACAGCCCGTATGCGATACGAGGAGACACGAGGTTGTATGTTTCGCCAGGTATATCGCCCACAAGCGCACATTGAGTGCTTGTAATCAGGCCAAAACCTGCTGCACTACTTTGCATAGCGACCCGGGAGAACTACGTGACTTCGCCTTTGCTTGGAGTCCGCGGTCTACTCGGGCCATGCCTCGAAACATGGTGTCACGAGCTCGGTACATCGTTCTCGCGATCGCCATACTCTTGCGAGAAGAGATTTGGAACCCTAGACCACAGATCATCTTAGGAGATGATCAACACGCCGACATCACTCTTGTACATCGTCGAATACTAGCCCGAGAGGTATGCTTCAACTCGTACTAGCATGAGCAAGTCACTTGGGCGAATACCGAAGTCGTATCTTCGAGCTAGTCGGCCTCACGGGCGCGCAATCGGGGTTCGCATGACGTCGCTCTGCCGGCGGTGAGCGCGTTCCTTCGCCAGACCCAGAATTCATCCCGCGGGCATTTTGGAGATTTCGTTGCAGACTTGGGGCGCCAGAGTACTCAGTGTAGGCGGTATGGGGGCGGGGGGGAAGGCAGCAGCGGAGGTAGGATTCGTAACCCCGAGTTAGGGCGCATCGTGGAACAGAGGGCGCCAAGTCCGCACTGCTAGGCAGACACGGCCACTACCTACTACACAGCCTCGGGCGTTCCTGGCCAATGCGCGCGGCATTCTGTCCTCTAGATTTTGTTCCGTCCCATTTCTCAAAACACAAACATCGCCATCCTCGGTCAAGCACAACTTTGCTTTTCCCAGACGCCAGCAACCCAACTGCCAGTCTTGCCCGCGAATCAGTAAAATGCCATCGTCAACAATGCGGAGCTCCGTGCTTCAAGCAACGGCTATCTTCGCTCTCACCTTGGTCATCACACATCATGTCAGCGAAAGCATGTACGACCGAATGAATAGAGACGAAGGGTTTATGAACCTAACGAACGCCTTCAACATGTCGACGCCTTTCAACTCGACAAACGATACGCCACTACGATTGACTCTGGGTGCGGCAGACACGATAGACGAAAGCCACAACACTAGCCGGATTAACAACACTGGTCGCAACAATGACACAAGGACCAACGGCCCAATCAGCTCGATGGTAGATGACGAAGAGTCTTTCTATACTCGAAGATTACCAAGGGAAGTGTTCGTCAACATGGTGCTTTATGCGCTACAGTATTGCTGGCTGATCTGGTTGGAGCGGGTGTTGCCAGCCCGGCGTAGGCGTAACGAGGTACTGCACGACGGAAAGGAGAAAGTGGAAGGGAGCGAAGACCGTGAGGAAGAGGTGGTTCAGAGATGGATCGCTCAGGGCAGGATACGTCGCTCTTCACTGAACTGGTGCAATACTTTTCTAAAATGGGTACTGGCCATGACCATCGGGAAATTGTGGAACCACACCACCGGACACGTACTGAGAAAGCTTCTGAAATTTGAGTCTCCGAAAACCCTGCACAAAGGCTTGGTGAAGGTAATGTGTTCTCCCGCACTCCTCTTACACCGTTTCTAACGTTTGCGCAAGCATCTCGCCTTCAATATCGTCACCTCCTTCCTCAGCATTGGTCCGCTTGCCGAGCTCATCGCCTTCATCATCGTTCCAGCGCACACGCAAATCGTCTTTCTGGCCGGTGCAGACCTGGTTGCCAAGACCTTTCTCATTACGATAATCCGTGTCTTTGCCACCTGGGCAGTCAAGACGGATTTTGCGCAGGCGATGATGCGGAACATTACTGAAACGACACTAAGTAGGAAAGTCGCGCCAGGATTCGAGCGGTACGAACACGAGTTGTGAGGATCTTGGTCTGAGAAGAGCTTCGAATGGTGGGGTACAAAACCCGCAAAGCTCATCGAAAGGGGGTCCAGTGTATTGCCTTTGAGTTCGGGCTTTCGGTGTCAGATTGCGGCGCATATACTCCAGCGTTATGATCGAGCTTGACTATCTTCAGTGTCATTGGAGCTCACACTCCCACCGGAGTTATTCAGGACGAGAGACGAGATGTTCACGCTGCGTCGGACCCTCTTCTTGGTGTCAACCTATGGAAGCAAGCTCCTAATGTAACTAGTGCTGGATGTGCTTTCCAACGCACTGTTCGTATGCTTGTGTATATCGTGTCGTCTTGATTTACCAATTGGCGGCTATAAACCGATCTTATAAGCAGACTCATCGCGTTTACACACAGTGTTTGAGTACAGAGGTGATACCCCAACTTTTCAGCTGCGAGAGGAAGAACCCCCGGATAAGCAGACTCATACTGTGTCGCATCGTATCTTCGCCGATCTCGATTTGGGTGATCGGCTTACTTCGCTAAAGCCTATGACTGATAGTTGGCTGCATGCGAAGCGGTAATATAACCTTCATCGAAAGATAATGGAGACACCGTGCTTTATATGGTGGCCCGTGTCGCCATCGCTAAGGAGTGAAGATGAACAATGTACTGTTGAATATAATCATGGTACCGAAGACGCATTTGATATTTAAGCTGCGTTCTCGACGAAGCGGCTTGCAAGTTTTGCAGCTTCTACCGCCTCTCTTTCAAAGCCTAGAATATTTCCAACAAAGAGCACGTCATGTGGGGCACGAGGAATGATGTGGATCTCTACCACACTACCCTTTTCTCGAAGCTCTCGTCCAAAGCGCGTCCCCTCAGGCCCCAAGATCTCCAATGATCCCACACAAATCCAAAGCGGCGAAGCAGCGCGAAACTCGTGACCCAGTTGTACTACGTAGGCTCTAATCGTGCTGTCTGTCATATCCAAGCCTTCGGAGAATCTGGTAGCTCCCCAGCTCGAAAAGTTGCCGTCAAGGTAGTCGGTCGCGTAGAACTCGCTGCGATCCACAGTGGATGAATTTTTGGCGACCTCAAGATCGATGGCCGGACTCCACAGTAGAAATGCCCGTGGGGGAGCAAGGCTCACGTTCTCGGTCGACAGATAGCGTAGCAATGAGAGGGCGACGTGTCCGCCCGCCGAGTCGCCGGAAATAACGATTTTCGAAGCCGGGTAGCCCTGAGACAGGAGATGGGTGTAAGAGGACAAAGCATCTTGCACGGCGGCCGGGAAGCGACCTGAGTCGTTGCTGGCGAGTCGATATTGTACAAAGAGGGCGTATGGGGCTGTGTTCTCCGTCAATGTCTTACCCGCATATGCGGCATCGGCGGCACGGCCTTCTCCAATGGCGTAGCCGCCACCATGGAAATGGAGGATAATTTTACCCCCATAGTCCTTGGGTGGAGCCGACGGATACCATGTCCCCCCAATCGTGATTGGCCTGATCCTCTTATCGTCCAGAACTCCCCTGAGATGAATGTCTTCCACAGGTCGCATCTGAATAAACCGTTCGCCCTCACTTCCCGGGTCGAGTTTTAAGGGAGTCTTTGCCTTAACCACAGCGGAATGATACAAGAAAGTGCGCATAAGACTATTCATGAACGCCTGTCGTACTGTCCAGTTCGGGTCTGGCCGCTTCAGAACAAAGTAGAAGCCGAGAAGTGGCAGCTTCAGCAAGGTAATAACTATTGCGCTCAACACCCACAGGGCTTTTCCTGGATATGTGGTGAAAACACTCATGTCTGAGATTAAAGTGACTGGCTGGTAAATTAAACAAAGAATTGGCGTGGTGGTTGGAGGGACTTGTAGCAGTTGGGGGATGCTAGAATCAATTGAGCATGTAAGCATGCAAGTGTTAGGTAGTAATGAAGTCGCGCAGGTCACGCATAGCTATATAGGTGCTTCGGTAGCTGGGTATAAGTGCTGACAGCCAAGAACTTCGTGCTTACCATTTACAACGCGCTAAGCCATAGACCGCTTTGCTGCCGTCACTTGCGGACACTAATAGCGGAATTCAGCTCCGCACTACTTGTTTGTTCCTGTGGGAAGCCATTCAAAATTGGTAATTGCGACTTTGGGAGGTTTGATTGTATGTACCATAGGGACACAGCTCGCTCGCAGGTAGAATTGGAAATGGGGCTAAGGAAAAACATTGGGTCTCAGACAATTTCAATACAGAAAGAGCGACAGGATTAAATTCAGGAAAAGGCGGGTGGAGGTACAAGGTGTTCGTATGCGTGTCCAAGAAGGCCAAGGTAAGAGATGCTACCCCAGAACTGAATTAGACAGCGGTTGCTTCCGCCCATTTGCGCGCATCGGCTTATCAGCTTACTTTCTCGCCTTGAATTGCAAAACCGGCCCCTCTCGCACGGCAATGAATGCATCTCGCAGCATGTATGTGTTCCGGTCCCGCCTGCCCCAGCCTAATTCGGCCCGGCCCTCCCCAAGCTGCTGTCCAGGGGCAACACGAACATCGAATCGCCATAAGGTCCTTGCGACAGCCATGGAAAGCTGAAGCATCGCAACCTTCCGTCCTATGCAATTCCCCACGCCCTTTCCGAAAGTGTGGAGGCCACGTCTCAGCCGTTTGACCTCTTCATCCGGGTTTCCGTGGGCGGCGTCATCCGCAACGATCCATCTCTCCGGTCGGTACACGTTCACATCTCCACCGTAGAACTCTTCATTGCGACCAAGCGCCCAGTGGACGATTCCGAGGTTGACACCTTCTGGGATCACTTCACCTGCGATAGTGGCCCCGCCCGGAAGCACCTTCCGCTCCAATTCGCTGGGCATCGCCGGTGCAAGACGGAACGCTTCGTCAATACATGCGCGGAGGTACTTGCAATCCGTGAGCAAGGTTGGGCCCTGTACAATATCGTCCGGACTGGAGAACATCTCGCGGATCTCAGCGACTAATTTGGCGTAGGCCCGCGGATAATGGCATATGTAAAAGAAAACGGCACACAACATATTCGCCGTAGTGTCCGATCCGGCGATGATGAGAAGATTGGCCTCAGCGTTGAGCTCCGAGGTACTGAAAGCGAGCTCACCTGTCTCAGGGTCTCGGGCGGTACACAAAAAATGAAACATGTCTTCTCGCTCAGGGACAACATTTTCCCTTTCACGTTGTCGCTCAACCTGGACACGACGGGCTACAGAATCTTCGACAAATGCGTAATACTCCTTCAGGTTCGTCGGGGTTGCCATAAGCATGAGGCTGTCTAGTCCACGTGGCTTGAGCCACAGAATGACGTCTAGGAGAGCCGACTTGGCGATCTGGTTCGAGTGGTCAATCGCCGCGCTGTCTGTTGTGAAAACATTACTTACCGCATAGAAAAGCTTCACAAAGTCGGCAATGGAGTGCGGAATAGTCTTTAGCTTGTTCTCCCTAAGCTCTTTGGTTTCGAAATTGGTTCCGAAACACAAGTCACCGAGTAAGTCGAACAGAAGGTAGTCACTCCACGTTGAAATGTCCCGGGGCTCAGACCATTCACTATCATTCTTCGTATCTCCAGGTAGAAGCTCGTTCCATCGATCAATGTGTCTAGCCATGAACGGCCCGGACGCTCTGAGGCTTTGGTCGGTGAAGGCCAAGTTCAGAAGCCTGCGTTTCTTCGCATGGAGCGCAACGTCGGTACAAGTTAGGGTATTGATATCGTGCGCATTGCGCAACCACGCCTCATAGAAGCCAGATTTTCGCACATTGGCTTTGTTGCTAAAGAGCGAATTCCAGGCTTCTGGGGTATTAAAGAGAAGGACGTTCGGAGAAGCTCGGAACTTGCTGCCTGTGCCTTGTCAGTCTTGGGGTAAAAGAAATGGCATAGCCCATTCAGAGGGGTGTCAAAGCGTGTTGTCTCATGACAATGTCCTGGAATCAGGACGTATTTTGTGCCTCGGCCTCAGAACAGAAGATGCGCTTACTGACCGTAGACCTGGAACTGCTGCCAAAGCCAAATGTGGCGATCTCCCAAGTACGCATGGTAGAAGGATGGGAGCCCTGAGATGCGACATAGGAAAGGGCCTGGGTATTTCGCGAGTGGATGGAAGAAGAGATTGTAAGTCGCGTTCGCGACGACCTTGGCGACTGATGAGCAATGCAGTTACGGAATGACCGTAGTGTGGGACTCACGTAAATCACAGCTACTCCAACAGCTACTTGTACGAGCAACTCCATAGTGGATCACGGCTTTGGAAAGGCTGAAACGTATGCGATCGTTGTGAAGGAGAGATTGCTAGAATTGCTCTCAATCCTTCTGCCTCCAACTCTCACAATATATATCAGATTATGGTTCTCGCTGTGGTCAGCAAGAGCAGTTTCCTATATAGGAAAGAAGCCGCGACCGCTTGCAGGTTGTACGAATTGAGCCTAGCCGGTAAGCACCATTTGAAGTAGCACCAGCTGGCTGATTGGTTTGTCTGGTCAAGTAGGTTAATGCCATCTCACGTGCGACGTATGCGGCTATGCGGCACACAATTACCAAGCGCATTGCGGTTAACACTCGAACAGCACATCCCAACATCTCGCGCCGCTGCACGCCACTTTCGCTCGCACAGCACGGGTGACGGTCGAATCGAACAGCTAGACGCCTAGTCATCTTTATCGAAGAGTTGCGTCGTTCGAGCGGTGCGCGGGCCCTTCCCTCGGCGTCTTTGATCACGGTCAAACCATCGACACGAAGCAGTTTGGTCGTCCAGACATTGAACACCCTAATCCTCCCATGATAATACAGTCTGTTACCTCGCTTCCGTATCAAAGTTCATCGGCATCTGCGCTGTAGCACGCCTCGTATCATGGCGCGCTGGACTGGGACCTACCGATCCGCAACTACCTCCCGGAATTCCTTCTCCCAGACGATGAGTTTGGATCATGGCGAGAGGATGGACGAAAAGGTTGTGTATCGTCGTCGCCATGATCTTGATTGCTGGTAAGGTAATGGTCATTGTGTGGAAGTCATCAACTACTCACATAAGCAACGAACAGGACACCGATGAGTGGTACGATCAGTTCCATGGCGTCTTGAGTACGAGATGTGGTTGAATTGTAAATAGGTTCGTGATTATTACAGATCGATGAGATGCCTCTAACACAAGAGACGCGGTCGAAGATATATACAAGTACTGCATCCTTATCGATAGAATCTCGAAGCGGTGTGCATGACTATGCCGCAATGTTTCTCAGCTGTGCCGACGGCCGGAGTCCGGCTTAATTGGTGAGCGGCGCGTAATATAAGATGCAGCGACATGACCAGGTTAGCCATCAAGGTGGGGCTCCTCTGTGTTCACGTACCGATGTCTGACAACATGGCTAGTATGCGGCGTAGTCAACACCATCAGGCGCACGCCCATCGAAACCTGGAAACGACAGCACACCTCCGCTCAGACTTCGTGCCGCTACCTAGACCATTGGACGCCACACCATGAGCGACAGTCGAGTCAAAGAGCTAGAAGCTGAAAGGCCTTTCATCGAAGAGTTGCGCCATTCGAGTGGCGCACCAGCACTTTCATTGGGTGTCTTCCATGATTCCATCACGGTCGAATCATCTACACAAAACATTTCGGTCGTCGAGATATCGCACACTCCGACCCTCCCACTGACGATACAGTCTACTATCTTGCCTCCGTTTCAAAGTGTATCGGAATCTGCGCCGTAGCGCCTCGTTTCAGACGGCGTGTTGGACTGGGATACCGATCCGCATCTTCTAGAATTCCATCGCCCGGACGATGACTTTGGCAAACAGGTCACTCTACGAGACCTAGCATTTCATAGAACGGGACTATCGCTAGCAACTTTCTGGTTTGGCCAGATGGAGGGCGAGTCTTTGCTTAACACGGCTCAACTCGTTCAACAGGCGTGCCACTTGAAGACGATCAAGCCCTTCCGATCTTCATTTTACTACTCGAACTAGAACTATACTCTCATTCATGCGGTCGTGGAAAAGGTCACCAAGAAACGATTCGGGAAGGTTGTTGCCGAACTCCTGCTTGTTCCCTTGGGGCCAGGGCGCACGACTTTTGAAAGTCCAGCAGCTACGCCGAATCTTGCTACTCCAAATGCTGTTCGCAACGATAGGACGGTTTCAACACTATCTATGAATTCGTTAGACTCAACTACTGGGCTCAGCGCTAACATCCCGCACGAATTATGGCTACGGATCTACAGCTACTGCATGCCTCGGAATGAATGGTTTGATGTCACGACCTTCCGCTCGAGTATATCTACCTGGGTTTGGCGAACAATGTCCGGAACAAGTGTGCTACCAAGTCTGCTCCAAGTCTCCCGACAAGTATCCAAGGAAGGCCTGCATAGACTTCACGACGAAACAACATCAGGATCAAGCGTGTGGAGTTTTCGTTGTAGTCTGGGTAATGGTATGACGATGATGTTAGGAGCTGGGTTCCGCGCATATACCACAACATCACATTACCGTACTTCATTCCAGTGTCTCGACGAACCACCAAACCGCCACTAAAAAAGTCTTCAGACCCAACCTCGCTCCACAATGTATGCCAACATCCGAATCTTTGTTGGGCACCAAATTTCTTGATTTTTCGACAGATAATCCTTTTATCGCCAACCAGTTTCTTTGTTACTTGTAGTAGGCTTCCATACAAGTTCATAGATATGCATGTCAGTCAAGTTTCAATATGAAAGAGACGAGCACAATATCGAATCAGCCACATCTAAACCGTTGCCTTTGCCTTCTACACAACCTATAAAATACCTGCTTCGGCCTTCAAAACCGAACTTGTGTCAACCAAATCTATCAACAGACCACAACATACCTCCAATCTAAGCTTCCATCTCGCAGTACGCACGTTCACAATGCGCCTCTTTTTGCTCATCGGCCTCATCGCCTCCATCACAATGCCAGCCCTCAGTCTCGTCCTTGATGTCCCCTCCTCTGACAAAAGAAGCCATCTAACTCTCGTGGGCGAAGCCAATCTCGTTTCAACCAATCTCATCGCCCGAGACGCTACCACTGATCCTCAGTATAATCCTAACTGCGCAGCACCTACGGGTAATCGCGACAAATGTGACGCAGGAGTAAGTGATCCATACCATTTCTAGATCGTCTCACATCCACCGAGAGTTACAAAATGCTAACACGACATGTGCAGATTATGCTCTTCGACCAAATCCGATGGATGGGCAGTTGGAACTACTATCTCCGCGACAACAAAGACTTCCAGGACGTGCTCTTGCCCAAGTCCCAAGCTACATGTATGAAAGTCCCGTAAGTAATGACAAAACTGTCTATTTTATTGAATTCGAAACTGACGCTAATTGTTTCCTTCTAGGCCGAGGTTTTTAGCCTCCATCAAGTTGCACAAAGCTAATCCGAAGGATGAGACGTGGGGCTGTGCTCTGTACAAGTAAGTGGGTTTGCTGCCTCTGTGTTTTGTTGTGAGCTTAGGACTAATGGGATCTGGTAGGGCTGCGGACTGCACCGGCCGTCCACAATGGATTTTCAAGTCGCTCATTGAATTGAATAAGAGTTATGCAGAGAAGGTACAGAGTTTCAAGTGTTGGAAGGCTGGCACTTGATGATAGTGAAGTGTTAGGGGATAGCGATGCTAGTAGTGGATGTGCAGCGCATGAATGTGTGGTTTTGCGTATGACTTGTACATTCATCATCATCTGGGCGTATATTTGCTCCCCTAAGTACGATTATGATGTTTTTTTATCCCTCACTACGTATGCGAGAACCATACCGTGGCGAGAAAGAGAGGGGTACTTAGACTTTAAGGCAATTAGAACGCTTCGTACACTTGATTATTCGTATTACTTTGCTCAAGTGACATTCTAGAGGTTTTTCTAAACTATTCAAGCTACTGCATAGAAAAATTGCTGATCTCATTGTTGGCCTTTGCACTCAAAAGTAGACACTTTAGTTGATAGCGTAGCAGGACTCCTTGGTCACAGCTCTAGCACAAGCTATTATCACTCTTAATAGTCAGAACATAGTAGAATTTCAGCGGTAAAGCCTTACTATCAAGCTAATAGGTTATCTTCAGCCCTGTGGTGGCTAAAAGCGAATTCATGCACCGTCGCTACACTGATCAGTACTTATAGCCCTAGTAGTTTTCGAAGGTTAGCGCGCGTCTCACATAACTCATAACGAGATGACCTTACAACCATCTAGCCATATTTGTGGCTAGTGGACCTTATCTAAGACTTCCCTAGTCCTGCGCACCAGACAAGACAAGGTATCGTTGGTACTTAATTCTTAGCGATTTAGATCATTACACAAGATACTAATGATGCGGCAGCGCTGAACTTCCTTAATTCACTACTTATTAATCTACACCTTGAGCTTCAGGGCGTATAGAGTGTGCTGTTGTCTTCTCTATCTAATGCAATTCACGCCCGCCTTATAGGAATATGTCCGAGAAACTGCGTACTAAATTGAACTAAGTCTTCTTAGATATCATATTCTTATATTAGCTTGCGTAAGTACCGCGCCTCGCGAGCTCTCATCTACGCTTCGCTCACTCGCGCCACATCTTTGACTCCGGCGAATTATGGCACCAATAAAAGAGGTGACCGCCGGCACGCGACGGCTATGGCCACCATAAGACATGGTAAGGCGCAATATAGCACAACGGCGAGCTCGGGATAGCAAGAGTAGGATGAAGCTTTCAATGTGTTACTCTTCTGCTAGTACATCTTTGCCACCGGTGCTCTATATGGTGCTGCTATTACTTCATCGTCAACCTGCGCTTCCCTCCGTGCAACTTTGGTCTTCGGCCTTGGGCTACCAGCGCCTTGCTCTGGCTCCCAGTCGGCAATGACGTTTCGATCATCGGTGGTCTGTGAATCAAATTTACTGAAGGATGCTGCGTAGGGCGGCATGCATAACACTTACCCATCGTTTCGCAAGTCTAACGCGATTCGTAGTTCCGCGCTGAGGCTCAGCCTCAACTCAATTACGTATGCACTGTCAATATATAGCCCCTGCTGGCCACTTTCTAGCTAAGTATCGTCGCATCACATTAAAACCCTTTTTCGTGCGTGGATACGAAACGGCACAGCGACACTCAAGAAAATGCATTCTAGGCTTTCGTTTCTTCCCCTCTTGCTCGCCAACACGGGTGCAGGGTACCTCCTCCCAGATCCGCCAGGGAGATACAATGTCACATTGACGACTGGGACAATCACCGACTACAGCCGCGACGCACGGACATTGATGTTGTCCGTCTTTCAACCTGCGACTTGCACATCCACTGTGCCTGTCTTCTACATGCCCAACAAAACCGCCGAGTACCAGGGGCCTTTCATCCAGAAGGTGTACAACATCTCCGTCGACCTTACACCTCTCTTCCTAGAGGCTCGCCTACCGGTGTGTCCAGATGATCCCAGTAGTTGCTCACCCCTACATGACGCCCCTATCCTACTCCTGTCCCCTGGCTACAGAGGTACTCGCCTCTACTATAATGTTCTTGCCTCCGCTATCGCCAGCGAGGGCTTCATGGTGATTACCATCGACCACCCCGGAGACACCAATATCATAACCTACCCTGATGGGTATACAGCCTACAGCAACCTCTCGAACGTCTATGACTTAAATGAGTTGACCCCGTACGCGTACGCTCGCGCCGCGGACGCATCTTTTATCATTGATCAGCTAAGCAACGCTACCGCCATGTCCAAACTTCTTCCCCGACATGGGCCCCGACAGTTCCCAATCGACCGCGTGGCCATGGCTGGTCACTCATTAGGCGGTGCCTCCGCTCTTCTCGCCGCTAGCCAGGACCCTCGTATTCGCGGCGCTATCAATTGGGACGGCCCATTCCTCGGCTCGCTACCCCCGTCAGGACTATCCCAGCCAGTACTATACGTGACCACGGAGCACGACGACTACCCCAGCTTGGTGGCCCTATGGCAAGAGCTCAAGGGTCCGAAGCTGTGGATTGAGGTCGCGAGTCTGTCGCACGAGGGCATGTTAGATATACCTACGCTGTTACAGGCGGCCGGGCAGGACACCGGGGTCCTCGCGGATCTGCTGGGTACGATTGCACCAGCCAATTCGGTGCGCATCCTGACGGCATATGCGACCGAGTGGATGAATGGCGCTTTTGCAGGCGAGGTGGGAGGGTCGTTGCTCCAGGGCCAGGAGCCGGATAGATTTCCAGAGGTCTCCACCGTGAGGAAAGACAACTTTTAGTAGTTGATGTGAGTTATTTCGCACGTTGGGTACAACTCACAATCAATTCAATAGCCCGTAGGTGACCTTTTGGTCTCTCTCAACTTTTGGCACAGTGTGTCACGTTGCCTACTAAGGTATCCTTGTCGATAGATGCTACCCTTGCTCACATGACTCTATCTAAGCTTGATGGAGTTTGTAATTACAACAAACAACTCAGTTCCTCAGTTACTTTATCACTTTGTTAGTTCCACAGTGTGTCACGGTTTAGGCTCTATTTTCTGTTCTAAGTTCTTCTTACCATAACAGATGGCCTTCCCTGTACGAAAGCGGTGGCATGGTCTATCTAAGACTAGCGTTGTTTTCTATGAGTACCTAGGTAATCGTCTATGGCTTCTTTAAATTCGCCCGCGTGCGCAATGGTGGAGGGTAGAGATGAAGACATCGCCGTATGCAGCTAGGGCAGCGAATGTCTTTGGCATGCCTTCCGGAAGGCCTTCGGCGAGTACTCGACTGGCTCTATTTATTTAAGCTGACTGGTGAACAATGTATCGAACACGTAGCTTATAATAGAACATGCAAACTGCACGTCTTGGAATGCGCCACATCTCACGTGAGGAGGTCAGGTTCAATATCGGCGAGACTCTCGGAATCCACGATCCTGGCGCAAAGTGACTTCAAAATCTAAGACGTTATTGGGAAGTAATAGGGCTACCACCCTATAGTCCCAAAAACTAAAGGCTTGCCTAAATTCGTAATTGGACAGGGTGATGCGTTGAAACCAGATTTCGACGCCACGACGGAATGATCGACAGCGTAGCCAACACTGCAGTATATTATCATTACACTTAGTCTGGGTATACGAATAGCTAAAGATTGCTAGCAGCGTGGGAGAGAACTTAGATGCCAAAATAGCAGATTAAAACGTTTTTTCAAGTACAGAGAAGTACGTACACTGCCCACCTTGGATTCAAACACTCCGTGTCTATCTCTGAGGCACTAACCTCCTAGTCCGTCCTCCGCCGGCAATTTGATGAGTAGACGGTACAGAATATTCTATAGCCCCCCTTGGCATAATCCCTCTCACTGTACTTACTAACGGAATATCTTCGATGTCTTCTACCGCAAATTTGACACTCCAATCAATATCTTTCGATGTATCAGAATTTTCCTTTTCACACTCCAGACTCTTCACCTGTCTTCCTGTTCGTCCGCTCAGACTTCCCACTCGACGTACAAACCTCATCTCCACCATTCTCTACCACTTCTCTACCACTTCTCTACCACTTCTCCGTCTTTTTACCCCACAGCCCACCATTAACGGATCCCACAAAGTCCCCACCACAAGGGATGCGGTTGAGGATGATGATGCTGAGAAATTTGAGTTGGCAGGAGTCAGTAGAAAACCTCATAGCACACATAAACCTCAGGTAAGGCTTTTATGGGGGTGTTAATTCTCGCAGAATCAGATAATTCGTGGTACAAGGCAAATGAGAAGCAAAAAAGGCTTTCGTCTCAAGTCCCTTGAATGACAAAACGCCGGTGGCCAGAGCAGGGGGCAGTCGCTGCCTGAGGCCGACATCGCCGTCAGAACGAGCATGACGCCTAAGCAGTTACTCAGCACAAGCAAGACCATAAGTGGGCTATTATATTGAGAGCTGGAAACCGTTTGTGTAATTGTCCTTTTCCTACATATGAGTATCAACCGTTTTAATAGGACCCAAAAAACCCCGACATCCCTTGTTGACCCTCTCATCGCCCCAGATTCTGGGTAATGCTGCGCTTAAGCACGGCTCAGATTAGCACCCTCCTCCATCTTCTGCAGACCATACTTCTTCAGCCTGCAAATGCGTTAGCACCAACCCATTCTCTCCTTAGAAAGTGACAACGTACCTGATGCTCTGAATAGCAATAAAGCCCGTCGTATCCATTGGGCTGAAGTTATCCAACGTATCCATACTCGCCTCCTCCTCAGAGTACAGCTTCTCCGTCTTACTCGATCGACCAAGCACATACGCGTTGCCCTTGTACAGCTTCATCCTCACCTCGCCATTCACCCGCTTCTGCGAGAACAACAGCGAGTTCTCCACGAACTCGCGTTCAGGGGAGAAGTACATGCCGTTGTACAGCTGGTAGCTCCAGTGATGAGAAACGAATTGATCACGAATGGAACGGACCTGGGCGTCCATCACGAGGCCCTCGAGGTCCAAATGGGCGAGACGCAGGACGGTCATAGCGGGGGAGTCGTAGCAGCCGCGGGATTTGAGTCCAATGAAGCGGTTCTCGACGATGTCGATGCGGCCGATGCCGTGCGTGAAGCCTAGCTTGTTGAGCGCAGTGAAGAGCTCGACAGAGTCGGTGTAGGTCTTATCGGGGGTGACGAGCTTGGTGGGGATGCCCTGGTCGAACTCGATGGTGATGTCGGTTGGCTCGTTGGGCGCGTTGAGCGGGCTGTCGGTCATGGTCCACATGTCCTCTGGCGGGGAGACATCGGGGTCCTCAAGGATACCTATCGCAGATCATAAGCTTCCACCCCAAATCCTTTATACGACGCGCAGTACATACCAGCCTCGTAACTGCAATGGGCCAAATTGGCATCCATAGACCACGGCTTCGCCTTCGTCGACGTAACCGGGATCTTGTGCTCAGCCGCATAATCCAGCAAATCCTGCCTGCCCTTGAACCGCTCGCAGAACTCAGGCAACCTCCAGGGCGCAATGACCTTGATGCTCGGCTGCAGCGTGTAGAAGGCCAGCTCAAAGCGGACTTGGTCGTTGCCCTTGCCCGTGCAACCGTGCGACACAAAGTTGCAGTTCTCTTGCTGGGCAACGCGGATCTGGGCGCGGGCGATGACGGGGCGGGCGAGCGAGGTGCCGAGGAGGTAGCGGCCTTCATAGGTGGCGTTGCACTGGATGGCACGGAAGCAGAGCTCCTCGACGAATTCCTTTTGGAGGTCGAGGATGATCTGGAGGGTACGCGTTAGCTTTCGCCGGGAGAGTGAAGGGCTGATAGCCGCCAATGGTGCCCGATATTGATGTACTGCTGCAGGTCTGAGTAGGGAAAGCTCTCACCATCTTCTCCGCGCCAATCTTCAGCGCCTTCTTCTCCACCTCATCCCAGGGCTCGTCCTGGCCAACGTTGGCCAGGAAGCACACGACCTCATAGCCCTCCTCGATAAGCCATCGCAGAATCGTCTGTCAAGAATAAGCGTAAACCCTTTTCTGTGCGGATCACCAGCACTCGCAAACGATCGTATCACATACCGATGTGTCGAGACCGCCTAGTGAGTCACGTCAGTCTTCAATCCATGGGCTTCTCAGCGCTGCGACTGCGGTTGGAGAAGGTATATACGCACCAGAGTAGGCCAAGCAGACGCGTCCCTTAGCCATGATGTGTGTTTTGAGCGTGGAAAGTGTGGATTGCAAGTTCAATGGTAACAAACAAGAGGCACAAAGCGGGATGTTGCGCGGGGCAGTCTGCAACGCTTATATCGATACGCTCCAAAAATTTGTGGGCCCAAGCTTCCAGCGTTCCGATGATCGGCTTTAGCGCCTGATTCTGCGTCCCAGCCCTACCGATACCAACCGCCTGAAAATTCTCTTATCTTGCATGCATCAGATGGCGCTTTTCCGAGCAGCTGCGCGACATGAATTTTCCTTCATGCAGTGAGCAGTTCAAGGTTCAAAGGCCATCCAGTAAATATGTTGAGCTATCAAATCGTAACTTGGCACAGCGCCTTCCCATGCACAACTCCTCGCTGCATCTATCCAGACCAACGCCACACATGCAGATGTCGTCTTCGCTAAGATATGGTGAGATATGAACATAACAGGTACAAGAAAAGAAGATATCGACAAAATAAAAAAAATGGCAAGCCATGCAGTACTCAAACGATATAGCACCGAACGCCCTGGTATCATCCTCCATAAGTCGTCGTTGTGTTATATACCTCCCGCAACTCTCTCGCGCTCGTAAAAGACGACGTAAGCCTTCTCGTTTTGTAGACGATCCTTTTCCGATAGATTCGCAGGTTCAAAATCGTGTATCCGCTCGTCATTGAACGCTCTCCAGCACCCCTTCGCTTTGTCCTTTACAAAAGCAATGTAGTGGCCGCTTCCCAGAGTGTTTCCGACGTGCCAGATAACAGCATACGCATTGTACAGGTAGGGCCCGTTCATGGCAGGATCAGTTCGGAGCCCAAGTAGCTGGGCACCAGCGTCTCGCGCATTGCCCATGACGAACGCTTCTTGCTCTGGTGTGATGGCTGGCTCCATGAATGGTCCTATGTCCAGGCCCTGCAGAGGAAAATAGACCGGCGTACGAATCTTGCGTGCGCTTTCACCCCGAGAAGCGCTAAAGCGTTTGAAGTGTACCACAAGTGTATCGGGAGCACGGGTGATGGTGATCTTCTTGGTGGCTTCACGTGGCGCCTTGCACCGAGGGCAGCGCCATGAGTCTTCGGTGTCCAAGTGTTCTGCTGAGCAGTACGACCGCAGACAATCCCGCACGTCGCATGCCCTGTCATGTGGTATCTCAACGCTGATGCTCCAGAAGGCTTCGTATTTGGTACTAGTGGTACCACAGCTCGCGCACGTCAGCTTGGACGCATGCTGACCGGCAAAGAGGTTCCCGATCAGAGAATTGTCCCGATGCAAATAGCGGTTCCACTCGATTCTTGCTGCATACTGGCGAGGAAGTCGTTCTCGGGCTAGCTCATCAGCATCAGTTAGCTCTTTGAGTGGATGCTTGTCCCATGCAGTGTTGAGGTCCTCATGGAGAAAATCCAGTACGAATTCGAGGAACTCTTTCGCGTCCTGTTGCTCGTCGATAATCCAGTCTCGTCTGAAGTGACCACATACTCTCTGCGCCTTGTTAGTAACGTTTACCGAGTTTACCACGAGTAACTTACCCTAAAGGTACTCGGACGAAGGGCACCCATGTCGCCTTTGTACAAGTTGGAAAGCAGTGTCGCATAAGCTTCTGGCAAGATGCCCTGAGTTCCTTTAAAGTTGTTCTTTTGAAGATCCTGCGTGTATCTACTTGTAAGGAAAAGGTTAGTGAGAGCGGCGTTCGCACTCAGGCATTGAATGACCGAGTTCATGTAGCAGGTGACCCCAAAGTTCATGAGTCCGGTCTTGTGCAGGGGAGCCAGCCCATGCCGTCCAGGCGAGACATAGAGAGACGAGTGTGTACCACTACTTTGCCGAGCGAGCTGGCGCTCGTGAACACCGCTGTAGCTGACTCGTGGCACCGATGGTGCCGGACGGGAAGGGGCTTGGGGTATCGATGGCGCAATATATTGACTTGCGGCTTGTGGTCGCGAGGGAGGGAGTACCATGGACTGTTGCTCATCTATATCCGGGTATCGCCGTATAAACTCCTCGGTAGTCCGGTACATGGGGGACGCTGCTTCCTCACCTTCTTCATCGTCATATGGTTGCTCCACGACAGATCTTCCTTTCCGGGCTTCTTCTAACCACTTCCGTTGCTCCTCCTGGTCCATCGGTCTATACTCGCGTTTTCGACGGTTCTCGAGAGGCAGGCGTGCACGATCTGCAGCAGTCGTCCTTCTCAATGCCCGTGGCCTCGGCTGGCCACCTGTCACTAACGCGACCGTCGAGGACGTCTTTAACGCCTGGGGACCAACGAGATCGGCCCAAGCATCAATACCTCCCATGAGAAATATCGGTGGCCGCTTTAGCGGCTTGTCATGGTTAAACTCGTACAGGGTGTCGAACAGTCGCTTAAGGGCAAGCTCTTTCTCGTTTGGATTGTATCGTTGCATGAAGGCATGAGTCTTGCTGCATTCATCGTAGTAGACCACCAAGTCGTATTCGTTCCGTCTTTCGTACATGATTTGCTCCTCGTCTGGCGATATAATCAGTCGGTCTTGTAATTGCTCGGCCGAAGAGCCGTCTTGTAGACTTGTCGGCTCTACACACATAATGGAGTGTACGTAGATGTGGCCGGAGTCAAACTCGGCTCTACTGCGTACGTCGATCAGAAGAACATTGTACATTCGGAGGTAGTCGTATAGCTTTTCAGCAGTAATCTGAAGTTCAGCAGGCCTGTGGACAGATTTCCTTCGGATAGTAGGACCCTCCTGTATGCCCGGTTGGGTGGGAAAGTAGCTGTCGGGCTGACCGTTCGTATTGGGTGCATGGCTGGACGCGCTTGAGGCAGCCAAAGAATTGCTGCGACCACCAGTTCCTACCATACTTCTTGCTGTGCTGCGCGGGGGGTTAATGTTGGAGGGTAAGATGAGATTGCGGGCAGGACTATAGGTAGGGCTTGGTTCTTTGGGTAAAGAAGCCGCGAGCTGTGTATCTAAGGGCAGCTTTGGCGGAAATTTGGGTGGGTTCGAGGCAGGTGGCATATCTCGAGGACCAAAAGGTCGACTAGAATGGTAGTCGGACGGCGAAGGCATCTTAACCGAGAGATCGTGGCTAGAACGAGGAGACGTTTCGAGGGGCGCTGCAGCACCTCGGAGCTTGGCAAACCGATCGGCAAGATCAGTCATGGTCCCACCATTGATAGATGATGTGCTTTGGTGTACGGCGCGACCGTGAAGGCTCTGGGGCTTAGGCTGGACCGGCGGCTTTCTCCTAGAGGGCTCAGGTAGGATTGATGGGGAGACGTGGCCGAGAGGCGCCGAAGTAGGCACGCTGGGAAGCATCAATTCATCTTGCGGTCGGGTGATGGTGCCGTTCGTCTTCCGGGAGCCCTGCAGCGGCGGGTCCATGTGGAGACTCTGCGTGGCGGCGCCGTTCCTTTTGTTGTCGTTCAGGATGATTTGCTTGATGCGCACGAATCTCTCTTCGCTAGAGATTACTTCCTTGGTCAGCTGCCTAAAATCTCGATGCATCTGGCCCCGGTTCTGGTCAACCTTGTCGTAGTAGTCTCGATGGCTCGGTAGCACCTCCGCAACGATTTGATATGCAACGAGGAAATCCCAATATGCGCCGGCGGGAGAGGAAGAGCGGTTGCCGAGCTGCAGCTGAGCTTGACCCCAATGGTACTTGCCAGCCTCCAAAACATGTTTGATCTACGTACGTTCAGCAGGCTTCCCAGGTTGGAGCACGGGTGCGCATACCGGATACTGCCTCACTTCATTCACCTTCTCGGACGCTTTGGCAGCGATTTCGGCGAGGGATGGGTGCAGACCGCCAGGGTCTCCTGCTCCATCGCTGCCCCTCCATGGGTCGGCGCCGGAGCCGTGGGCGCCATTGGGGAAGCCGTTCATGGCGTCGGTGGTGGTGCGGGGGCCCCCGGGGCGGGAAGGGAGCAGCAGCACTCGTGACGGCTCCCTAGACACTGTGCAGCCTGCTCATGTTCCTAGCTATAGCGAGAGTATAAGGCGCCGGAGTTCGTAGAGACGTGGGTAGCAGACAGGTGGTCTCGAGTCGTGGCGGGGATCCCGATGTTGGAAGAGGCGGGCAGCGGGTGGCGGTTTTGACGTTGCGGAATAGGTTTCGAGGTGTGATGCCTCTGCGCCTGGTGACAGCGGTCGGCGAGGGTTGACGAAAAGGTGGTGACGACGAGCTCGTGAAGCGTGCGTGGTGGGCGGTGAAGCGCTGGGCGCTGGGATGGTGTTCTGCCGTCGTCGTCTGTGGTTCGCGGCTCCTCTCCGCCACCATCAGATGGCTGATGGGCATTGCGTAGCGCCCGCAGGTGGCCAAGACCTTCAACCTCCGAGCTCCATAAGCTTCCGCCTACCACGCCCATTGACCACTGCACATGTCCGATTGTCCTGCCCTCCTCCACACCAACATCACATCACCAGCACACCGAACATAATCAGAACACCACTCCGGCCGCTGCATTCCCGAACGCCGCACCTCCGCAACCATGGCGGGCTGGTTTGGGTCGTCGTCCAACAGCGCGCTTGACGAGCAGATCGAGCGCGCCACCTCCTCAAGCTTGTACGTGGGGATCTGCAAGCTTCGATGATTTGTTCGGGCCGTGGACCAGCTATACTAACATGCTCCAGGGAGGACATGCCCCTCAACCTCGAGATATCCGACGTCATTCGCTCCAAGACGGTGCAGCCTAAAGATGCCATGCGCTCCCTGAAGCGGCGGATAGAGAACAGGAACCCCAATATTCAGATTGCGACACTGAATGTATGTCTGTCGTCTGTCTCTCTCCACGGAAATTTACTAACGAGGCCAGCTCACGGATACCTGCGTCAAGAATGGCGGCTCTCACTTCATACAAGAGATCGCGTCGCACGAGTTCATGGACAACCTCACCTCTCTCCTCAAGGCCCCAGGCGCCGTCGCTCCGAATCAAGACGTGAAGGACAAGATGCTCGAGCTGATACAGTCGTGGGCCACGGCGGCCGAGGGGCGGAACAGTCTAGGCTACGTTAACGAGGTCTACAACACCCTGCAACGCGAGGGCTTCCGCTTCCCGCCCAAGGAGCATGTGGCGAGCAGCATGTTTGACAGCAGTGCCGTGAGTCCACACATTCACCAACGTCCACAGTGCTGTACTAATGTCCGTAGCCACCAGAGTGGATAGATTCGGACGTGTGTATGCGATGTCGAACCGCCTTTTCCTTCACAAACCGGAAGCATCACTGCCGGAACTGCGGCAACGTGTTCTGCGGTACCTGCTCAAGCAAGAACATTCCGCTGCCGCATTTGGGAATATTGGATCCGGTGCGGGTGGACGATGGCTGCCACCAGAAGTTGACGGAGAAGTCTCAAAGCACGCCCGTACCAAGAGGCTTCGATGCTGCCAAACCAGCTCGGACTCTTTACCAAGGCGCCATGGAACCACGCAGTGCTCGGGTCGAGGACAGTTTCGATGCCGATCTAAAGCGAGCGCTTGAGATGAGTCTGGAAGAGACAACGGGACAAGGCGGATCTGGATACGTGCCACAATCTCAGTTGCAGGCCACCAAGCCGGCGGCGGCGAACAAGCCTTCGAAAGCTGAACCCGAAGAGGAAGAGGATGCAGACTTCGCAGCCGCTATTGCAGCCTCGCTCGCCGATATGGAGGAGCAAAAGAAGAAGCATGCCACCGCTCTGCGTCAGCAAACCGGGACTTCGAACGGCACCCCTGTTGTGGCCCCAAAGAATGACTACGAGCTTACACCCGTAGAAGCGGAGAACATCAATCTTTTCTCCACGTTGGTAGATCGGTTACAGCACCAGGCCCCGGGGACAATATTGCGGGAACCACAGATTCAAGAGCTGTACGAGAGCATTGGCAAACTACGGCCGAAACTGGCTCGCACCTACGGGGAGACGATGAGCAAGCATGGTAGGTACCGGAAGTCTCACTCAATCGACCATGTCTAACGAGCACAGATACCCTTCTTGATCTACACGCCAAGCTTTCCACCGTCGTCCGCTACTACGATAGAATGCTCGAGGAGCGGTTATCCAGCACATACAATCAGGCCGGTGCCATGTACGGCCTTCCACCACCTATGCAACGCCCTGCTCCATCCATGTATCCCAGCATTCGATCCGGCGCCCCACCCGACGCCCAAGGAAATGAAAGCTTCTACACCGGAAACGCCGCGCCTGCCGACTCCTACGCACGGCCGCAGTCTTATTACGGAGGAGGATACCAGTCGACACCACCACAGCCGTACGCGCAGTATGACAAGCGAGCACCACCACAGCAATACGCACCACCTGCTGATCAGTTCCAACAAGCACAACAGCCATCACATCCATACCCAAACCTGTCACAACGACCCCCTAGCACGACTTACCAAACGTCTTCATCTCCGCAATTACAACGTCAGCCCTCGGGCCAGCATTATACGCCCCAACCTTCGTCTACCTACCCACCGCAAGCACCGCCATCGACCGTCTCAGATGCAGAGAGTGCAAGCTTCTACTACGGGGATTCGAACGCCGCGCAGCCTTCCGCTCCACCCGTGCAGCGCACGCAAAGCTTCACATCACAGCAGTCGCAAGTGGCGCAAGCACCACCGGCTGCATCGCCGAATATGTATCGCGCGCAACCACAGCAAACACCGCTGTCGCCACACGCCCAGCCTTACACGAACCCACAATCACAATCATCCGCCCCGGTCTGGCAGCAACCGGATGCTACGCCAGCGCCTCAGCAGCAACAGCCTCAGCAGCAGTATTGGCAACAAGCACCACCACAACCACAGCAAAAGAAGCTGTCGGGAGCAGCAGCGCCGTGGCAACCGGCGCCTTATGCGGCGGGTGGGTATGGCCCCGAGAGCTTTCCGTCTGCGCCGCAGAACCAGCTGCCTGTGCAGCAGAAGGTCGTCGATGAGCCTCTGATTGATCTGTAGGGGGATGTATTGGGAGAGCAATTTGTGTATTTTGACTCGTTATTGCCGCATCTGCATCCGTGGCGCGTGGCGCTCGTTGTTTTTCCGCGTGAGACTGCAATCTGCTTCGATTGAGTTTCTTTCATACGTGAAGCGGTTTGGCGCCGGAAGTCCTATCAGACGGTGGTCCGAAGGCTGCTGTGTCGGCGTTTCGGCGAGTGTGTAGATATAGATGAACGATCGAGGTTGATCCGCGAGGAGCCAGCGATGGCGAAACTACTCTACCCTTAGCTCTTGATCGCCCAACGTGACTGCTGTACCCAACGTAAGTTCCCCGCTCAACCTCGCTTGTGCGATGGTGCTGGGTAATCGTATGTGTGGGTTGTACGTGGCGCGAGTACGACGCTATCTAGGCCGAGAGGGGTGAAAAGCGTGTACCTCGCACACACCCTGCGTTTTCCCGCAATCGTGATGGCGGGGAAGTACGAGTCAGATACCTATCAGTGCGATGGCGTCTGTACGCATGAGTAGCGTGTGCTTCGTACATACCCTGCACGTCACTCGCAAGGCCCCTGTCGCTGTCGACGTCGCTGTGAGTGAACCGCGTGCGTACTGTTTGCCACACCCTCGCATCTCCTGTGGACGCTACCGTCACTTGCGCGTTCCATGATATGATAGAAGGAAGTAAATGTGACACATGTGATGTTATTTACTATTGCACACCGCACCCGTCTAGTGATACCGGTATGTACCCATCGCCAAATATACCTCTAGCTCTTCAGTCCCCATCTCCTATATCCTATACACTCCTCTCTCAAACCCCTTCCATCTCGTCAAAAAGCCCGAAGAACTCCAAGCCCCCCAAAGTGCAGGGCCATGCAATATCTCGCAAGAAGCAAACAAAGTCCTCCAGCTCCATCCATCGAGCGAGGTTGATAACCATGTATCCACAGAAAAGCAAAAGATGACTAAAATGGGTATGCAGCAACAGAAACAAACGAAGCGAATGTCGTCGAAGAGTAATCTCGACCACAGGTATAAAAATGCCAACACGAACACAAGAGTGCAAAGGCCACTTGCCAAAGCGGATTCCCAACCAAAAACCAATCCAAATATCTTTTTCTTATAGACACCGTAATGATCCGCTCGCTTGCAAAATAAAAATCGATACAATAGAACTCCAGTCGTTGCTTTCTAGATGCCGATGACGATGCCGATACCACGAGGAGCCGGAAAATGGCCCAGATAGCCGCTCATCATAGGTCGATGACCGTGAACGATGGATGTAGCGCAGGCAGGACTAGTCACTGGAGGGCCTGCGAGATTCTCCGACACGTGTGCGGGTCGTGTACGCGAGTCTCGCGGTGCGGCATCCTTCAGCCTGGCGGCGTGGCCTAGACCGGTCGCGGGCGCGAAGGGGGGCGGATGCGAAGCGGCTGAGCGCCGTGCTCAAACAAACTCAGGCCAGTGGTTGTACGGCTGAACACTCGGTCCTGTCCATTTGTCGCCGTACGAGTTGGTGCGCGAGCCTGCAAAGAAGCCATCGTGCGCGTGCTCAAGAACGTTGATCCAGGATGAGGGTTCGGGGTGCTTCATCCACTAAAATTATCAGTCAGCGTTGCTCTAATTGGTAGACTACAAAATAGCTCTGCTAGACGCGGGGGTGGGGCAGTCGACGGCACGGTCAACAATCCCGAAGAAACGCAGGCACAGTGCGGGGAGAAACAGCGTAAACTTACCTGGTTGTGAATGTGATATGTCCAGGCGCCCCGGAAGAAGTTCTCCAGAGTGCGGTTGTTGGGAGGGAATTTGTCTTCGGCAAGGATGTAATCAGAGACAACGCCAGCCTTGCGCAACTCGACCTCTTCGTCGAGCGTCGCGTGGAACGAGTCGGCGTGCTCGCCCTTGGGTGTTGGTGCGGCTGCCGATGCCGGGACGTTCTCTAGATCCTCGCGGGTCCTCTTGAACTGCTGGGACGGTACAGGCGCGGCTGTGTCTTCTGCGTTGTCGTCTGTGCCTCGTATCCGCAGCTCCTGCACCGGCGCCTTGCCGAGATCGATGGTTTCCAGTTGGGGCCCATCGTAGCTCTCCCATTCGTCCTTGATGCCACCCTGCTTGCCCTTGAACGCAGCGCCGTAGTCCCTAAGACACGGCACGGTGCAACGGCCCTCGCGGTCCCAGTTGAATTCGGTCCAAATAGGGTCGAACGCAGCTGTTTCCAGCATGAGAAACTCCTGGTCGCGATTGTCTTTCCATGCCATGCGGCCCAGGACGCGGGGGTGGAAGTTCAAGCCCATGCGAATGCCGCCGTATAGCAAGTAAGACGAAATGGACGAATTTGCAGTCAGCGACATGATGGCTGTGTTGTAGTCGCCGGGATGGGGGTGAGCTGCCCAGCGCTCGGCAAAGGCATGTTCCTTGGGCAGAAGCAGTGGGCGCATGTCCCTTAGCATAAGCACATCCATGTCGAAGTAAGCCCCGCCGTGGATATGTAAGACGACAAAGCGCATGGCATCTGAAACAGCCACCGGGAGGAAAGTCATTTGTTTTGGGGTAAGCACGAGCCACTGCTGGCCGTTTCGATCCTCGATAATATTTTCGGCGACTGCCTTCTCGCCCTTGGAGTTTGGCTTCCCTGGGGTGCTGTAGTAGCCAAAGCCATTGCGCTCCTCTTCGTCCTTGGGCAGCGGGATGCGAGAAGGGAACTTCCACTCCTTGAGCATGATGTCGCCGCGCTCGACGAGAGGCAGGAAGCGTGCGAAGATGGCGTCTTTGGTCATCATATCGTGGACGGCCTTGGGGTTCCGGTCGCTGTCGAGCCACAGCCAAAGACGCGAGCATGCCAAGTTCTGGGTGTACAGATAGCTCTTGATGAAGACCTCGACGCGCCAGCTCGCAGGCCCAGTCCAGTAGACGTGGAAGGGGATGATGGGTCCAGCGCAGGTGCCAATCTGGGAGCCGTTGGCGGGCACAGCGTCCTCGACGGCGATGTAGCTGCTCAAGCTGTTTCCGTGACCGTCGGCGTCGACGTACTCGGCGTTGTGGGGGTCCTGGGCGCTCGCGCGGGACGCCTTTTCCGGGAGGGTGTAGTAGCGGTCCTCCTCGTCGGCGAAGAACTTGAGGCAGTCGAAGACGTTGCGCATCTTCTCGATTCCCGTGTACGAGCCCCTGCACTCCTCGACCAGCAGGTGCAGGTCGGCCTCGGTGTCGACGTGGGGACGGGGCCCGTAGAAGTCGTCCTTGATCTTAGCGGCGGTGAGGGGGCGGTTGAAGACATTGGCGTGCGGGTTGATGGTGACGGTCTTCGCGGAGCTGGCAAACTTGACCTGGAGCCCTGCCTTGGTGGTCTTGATGAGCTCGGTGGGCCCAGTCTTGTCGAGGAAGGCGGGGATGCCGAGTTTGCCTTTGGCAGCTACGCTGGGGTCGCTCACCAGGGTTATGACTCCGTAAATGGCGGCATAGAGAAAGGCGGCCAGGGTGAGGTTCTTCAGCAGTGTGACGAAGGCTCGTGCCCGTGAGTGTTCGGCCATGTCGACGGTGCTAGGGGAGGGACCCCGTAGCGATTGCGCTGCGAAGACTACCGAGCGCGAGCCAGGCTGTCGTCGTGGTATTGGTAGTATTCGTATACTATCGTGCGCGGTTCTGGCGGGCAGGGCAGGCTCGCGTGTCTGTGGGAGGTCGCGGGCGAGGCGTCGAGAGTATGCCGCACAGGTGTATCGTGACGAGGCAGCGGGCGGTTTATGAGCGCGGGGGGACAATTGGCGAGCGGCAGCGTCGCTATATTAAAAGACGATACGGGCGAGGGCTGGGCTGGGCTGGGCTGCAGCTGCTGGCGCGGGCGTGTGCGTGCGTAGTTGCGGCGGCGTGGGTTGGGTTGGGGAGCAGGCGGTGCTAGTGCCGACGATCAGGAGTCGCAGCAGCAGCGAGGCAGAGGCGCACGCGTGAGAGCACTGGCAAAGGATGGACAAGAAGAAGATGAACAAGAAGAGAGAGAGAGAGAGCGAGCGAGAAGGAAAGCGAGAACAAAGCACGCTGGGCACAAATGAGCGATGGCGGCGTGGGAGCTGAAGGACGGGGCCGCTGGTGTTGGCTGGGGGTGGATTTCTGCGTGCGCCGGGGCCACTTCACGAAATTAGACCCCCGAACGCTCTGCGGTGCTTTGTATGAGATCCCCTGTTCCGCTGTTCCCCTGTTCCCCTGACACGCCCGGATCGCGACATTGCGCCTAGACGGGCGCGGTCCATTGTGCCTCGTGCAGCGTTCGCAGAGACGTTGTTTTCTGTCTCTCTCTCTCTCTCTATTGTATCCCTTGCCGTCGCTCTGCTACCGGTCCATTGCCGCGAGATGCTGCTGCCGAGGTGTGGGCGCCGCTATCAACCCGCCGCGCCTAGGGCCCTATCGTCGCTTTGTCCCAGTCGGCGCCCGTCCTCGTCGCTTGTCGCATCCCCGCGTCGCCACGAGCAGTTCGCCGTCCCGTGCCAGTCCAACGGCTTCGTCAACGTCGAGTAAGTCAAGGTCGCTTTCCTGCTTTCCCCCCGCGATGAAGTCATTCTCGCACGACTGCAGCCGCTATCATTCTGCATCCTTCGTTGCGCGTCCTAGGCCATGCGCGATTATCTGTCCCATCTGTACCATGATCTCACAGCCTCGCCGGCCATCGTATTACCCCTGTTCCTTCCAGCCTAGCCCATCTTCTGCACCAATCCTCGTCCTCCCCGCAACATTCACATGCCTTGGGTGCGCGCCTTTTGCAGCCCGGCAGTCCACAGCCTCCAAAGCCTGCACGGTCACCGAGCCTGCTGCACACGTTGTAACACATGCCCGGCTTACTCGCGAGCTGCATGCACTGCGTCGCCGCAGCGGAGGGCACAGCAGACGATCGCCTAGCCAACATGGGGACACGGTGCGACGCAGACAAGTCGCTGCAGTGCGCGCCTGGCTCTAGGCCAACATCGGCGCCTTGATTATCCGACCTCATCTCAGCCTGACTGTGTGGTCGTTCCAAGAGACCGCAGACTAACACGGCCTAGCGTCTTTCACTCCTCGGCTCCCGCCTCGCCTATCCTCATCTACCTTCCATCCGGTCCCGTGCTGCCTGCCTACGCCGAGGAAGAGCAGCGCATCATATCAACCCTGAGTGCAGCGAGCGGGGCAACCATTGCCCGCATCAACTACCGTGCATCGCCCAGCCATCAGTACCCCAATCCCGTCCATGATGTGCTTCTTGGCTACGACTGGGTCAAGGACAACCTCCTTCGAGATGGCTTTTCGCAACCCAAGCTCGCACGCATGGGCGTCTGTGGCGAACTCATGGGTGGCTCGCTCGCCGTGACGCTTGCTCTGACTGAATGCCGACATGGTGAGAGTAGAATCGGTGCAGCTGCCGTCAACAGCCCCATCGCGGACTGGGTATTTCCAGATGACCTGCCCGTGATACCAGCTTCAGAGCTTGTCGAGCCTCTCAGGCCCGAGGAAACCGCCTTTCCTGCGGATGAAGATCCCATGTCTCCGGACCTATCGTCCAAGGAAGTAGAGGCCGTTCACATCACTGGCAACGAAGCAGCAACACACTCTACACGGAAGCATCCCAAGCGAACACCAAAGCCCCCTGCACCTACCTCGTGGCAGCTTCATGGTGACAACGCAATCATTCCAACGGTCCAGTTGTCAGCTGAAAGAGACATGCTCTTTCGCAAGCCTCAAGATTACTTTGATCGCTTTGTATCTCCCATCCATTTTTTCCGCTCACCACACGGCATCTTGCTTATTCCCAAAAACGAAGACCTGCTGGCGTCGGAGTCGCCCGATGGACCTCTGGATTTCGAGACACAACTCGACATCAATCACTACAAGACAGTCGATGCGTCGAACTCTCTGGAACTGCCCACCTTGGCACGATGTCGGGCGTATGCACGTATCTATCCACCCGCCGGCTTCAACCTGAGCTTACCCGTATGGCACATCACTACCGGATCACAAAGTCCATTGCTGGATCAGGGCACGGAGCTGACCAAGATGATCAAGCGTAGTATCGCTCGCCAGACCTTGAAGAAGCGCACGGGTCGGTCGAGGTGGCATGATGCCTCGGAGAAAGAGTACTACGAAGCCTACGCGGATACCAGGGTTCAGGTCGACCCCGCGGACGGTATTGGCCTTTGGACTCAACAATCCGACAGTTCGAACTGGAAGAAGCAGGTCGAACGAGTGGGCGCCTTCATGAAGGAAAGTCTGAAGCCTGAATTCATATAAAAGGCATCTAGTATCGCCAAATACTCAAGAGGAAACGCCCACCGACCATCACAGCCTATCCTTCCTCGGTATCAGATACTCGGGCAGCTCCAACTCATTCTGCCGAATCCACTCGGAAGCATGCGCATGCAACGCGTCCTCGCCCCACACTCTCACCAACCCCGCCTCCTGCGCCATCCCATAAACCCACTTATCAAACCTCTTCCCCCTCCTAAAATCGGGAGCCTCGATCCGCACAAGCGGACACCCGTGCATATCCAGCAACGGCGAAACCCCAGGTCTAATAAAGTCGGACACATCTAGCTCGTTCGGCCCCCGCGCGGGTTGAAGTACGCGATCAGATTTGAGAGAGAGAAGAAATCGCAACCAGGACGATGCGCCGAGTTCGCGTATTCTTCGGAAATAGGCCACCGCTGGTGAGTGTTGAACGGGGATATCGCCGCGTGTGTTCGAGATGGTGACGAGGTAGCCGTGGCGATTGCGAAGCAGCGAGTTGACCAATATTTTGAAGGGCGTCGTGCGCGGGTCTCTCCACTGATCTTTGGGCTGAGAGTACCCTTTCGCCATGGGTACAAGAAACTCAAAGTACGCCCGTCTCTTACTCTGCACATACCTCGGCAGATTCACATATGGCCACTTCTCCACCACCTCTAGCGGCCTCTCCTGCCTCGTCGCCACACCGCCTTCTTGGATCGCCAACGGCACAATTCCCATATGCACCAGCCGTCTCAAATACCTCTTTTCGTCCCAGGCCTTCAGACTGGCATGCGCCCTAGCTTTCCACGGCCCCGTCGATAATACACCTAGCATGTATAAATCGCACAGTCCGAAGAAGACCATCCAGCTTGGTGTTAGCCAGAGGTCTGCTAGCGTGACGGCGCGCAGGCGTTCTGAGCGTTTATGGGCTAGAAGAGCTTTCCTGCGGCGGTGGGCGGTGAGGAAGGCGAGGGGGACTGTGCAGAGGAGGAAGATGTAGAAGAGTTCGATGAGCCAGTCCATTATGTTTACTTTGGGGAGAGTGTGGAGGTAGGCGGAGAGTGGATTGGGTGGATTGCGGTCGGCGGAGAGCAGAGTCTCGTTCATGTGGACAACGATCATGGTGGGTTGAGGGGCGCTGGGTGCGAGTGTAGTGCTACTGCGCCAGAAGAAGGGCCACGCGAAGGTCAACATTGTGCAGATGAATTATCAGAAATGTCTCTCACAATGGAGAGATTAAATCCTCAGCCGTGCAGAGCGAAAGCTGTCATTCTGGCGCTGTGATCCAATCCATCTTTGTACGAGCTAATACCGCAGTAAATCGCACCGTGTCGCTTTTCCAGGCAAGATGCAACAGCAACCTCTTTGTCCGCATCTTTGTGTCGCCGGTGCAAGCGCGAAGTGATTGTCGGTACACTCGGAGTCCCCTTTCTTTGTTCGTAGATGGATCGGATTCTGGCTTTGGTCAGCTCACATCAGCGGGGCTGGGGCACTGCGCTGGAATCACGGCAGCGGGGAGACCGCGGGTGGGGTAGGTGTAGGCGTGGCGTGGCGTCGAGTGCTCATCCTGCTTTCGTACATTGCACCATGTATCTATCTCCTTGTCTGGGTCCCAGACGTCGACGGCGTCGCCACAATGTGCGGTCCATCAGCTGTTTCCACCGGCGTCTCGCCGCGAGCGCGGGGCTTCGTTCACGTGGGAATGGTATTGAGACCGCCTGGAAACTCGAGCCGTGGAAAGAGGAAGCTGCGTGCTTGAACATGCATCAATTGTATATCACGGCCGGTCCCTTCACACACGCATACACTGGCATGCCCCCCTAGCAAATTCTCAGAGCCCAAATGCCCGGAGAAGAAAACGTTACGACGTTGTGTTTGATGATATATGTATTTCTGACAGGGTAATGGTGTCGCGTCGCGTCGTAGTACTGGTTAATTCCTGAGAGATGGCTTCGCGCGGTGTTTTGTCTGGATCCATGGGCAGAGAAGGATGGTTGCTGATGATGGGTGGGAGCGTATACTGGTTTCTACTAGGCGAGAAAGTGGTACGGCCATTATTAAGCCTGGGGATAGATTACTTGCTGTTGAGCTTGGGAGAGAGCGGGGAACAAGGAGAGGGATTTGTTGGAACTGGTTCGACCATGCTGTCTGTTCTTTAGATCTAATCTGGCCATTGCAAGTAGGTATGCTAATATCATGGCTGTCGGCCTGTCCTCTAGAGACCATTCACCCAGACCCCACTCTCTCTTCTTGTAGCTACAAGAAGTTTACTTCCTCACCTCCTTCAACCACTCGCCCGCCCTCTTAGACACCCTCGCCGCCGCCGCCGCGAACCCAAGAGTGTCCCCCAGCAACAAAACATCATGCGGCGCCCCCTCTTCTTCATCAAACACCACATTATTCCCCTCCTTCGCCATCATCTCCGCCCACTCCTTGTCTTGAAAATACAACAACTCCGCGGTCCCCGCCGTCACCCACATCGGCACCTCGGTCCTGAAAGGCCGTCCATTCACCGCCGCATACCCGTGTTCCAGGGAAGCGGGTCCGCCGAGTCCACCGTAAGCCCTGGAGCCCCACGACACGAACGCGTGGCTGAGGTAATCGGTGCCGTAGTTGGGATTGTTGGGGACGAAGTCGGAGGTGGGGTAGACGGGATTCGTCCAGGGGGAGAAGAGGAGGGCTGCACTGGGGGATGGGAGGGAGACGTCTGCGCCGTGCTCTAGCAGATACCGTAGCAATGCAATCGAGTTGTTGGCACCTGCCGAGTCGCCGGAGAGGATGATGTTTTTCGCCGGGATTTTGAGCTCGTGCAAGAGGTAGAGATACGTGGTAAGCGTATCCTGGAGCGCGGCGGGGAACGGATTCGACGTCTTACTCGCCGGCAGCGTGGATATCCGGTACTGCGGCGCGAGGACATGCGTCGCAGGCGTATGTTTCAGTAGATTCCCCGCTAGAAATCCCAATGACTCGGTGCGTCCGTCGCCGACCACATACGCGCCACCATGAACATGCAGCACAACCAGCACGTTGCCCAACTCGCTGTCCTTTGACAGCGGCGCAGGGTACCACGTCGCGCCCAAATCCTGCGGGCGCACATCCGGGTTCCCTACCAACGGCCCACGGAAGTATTTCTGAACGTCGTCGGATTTGGATTTGATCACGACAAAGCGCTCTTTCTCAGCGCCGGGCGTGAGCGGCGTAGGCGATTTGACTTGTACAGTGGCCGCATGCTTGAGGAAGTTGTAAAAGAGGTGTATGGAGAGGGATTGTCGGTATGACCATGATGGGTGGCTGCGACCGTAGGCTGTGAGATGTTTTACGAGCCAGAGGGGGAGGCAGGCGAGTTCGAAGGCGGTGGCCACGAGGGCGTACAATCCTTTGATGGGTTGGGTTGCGAGAAGTGTCATTGTCGATATTGTTGTCGTTGTTGCAGGGTGGTACGGGGGGCCGGGATTGGATCGAGCTGTGCGCGCCGAGAACGATGCAATTGCTTCTGCGGTTGCGGTGGTATGGAAGGAGCAACCCAGCGAGACGGGAAGACGCGTCTGTTTATAGGGAGACCTGTGCCTTGCTCGCAATGCCGCATTATCTTGTCAGGGTCCCAAGGATGACGGGACAGGGTCCGGAAGTTGCAACGCAGCCGAGGTGAACATAAGCGCGGGGGCGGGCTGCCCAATCAACAACAGGAGGAGTGATGGTTAGCGTGATGGTAGTGGGGCCGTTCCTACAACAGTAACGTCTGGTACTGATGCTAGGTCCTACAGCGTAGAGTCTAGAGTTCCTTGGCTATCATCACGCTCACGGGGCTTAGTCGTGGTGTGGATCCCGTGCGGCTAAGACGGAATCAGCATATGCTATTGCGCAGGGTAGCTATGTGGCCGACACAGCTGAAAAGGTCAGGATCAGGTTTGCAACTAAAGTGTCCGTAAGCGCTAGGAAATTCACGGTGGAGCTTGAAGCTGGAACTGCACAAGATGACGCCACATGTCTTTAGCTATATACTCGAAATGCAAAGATAACAGCCAATCCTTTTTATCAAGATCCACAATGGCCTTGTTCGATAACCGTCGCCATCAGTCTCGAAGCCGAAAGACCCCAAATCTCTTAGGTAGTAGCCTCACACCGACCCAAACGGGAACGCGTCGTTGGCGCACAGGCGAAGAAGACTCCCACCTTTGTCTGCAAAGGACAAGCTCTTCGAAACGAAAATCCGGGAGATAGACTGAACTCTCAAACTTGAACTGCCAAGTGGTCCGACAAAGAGACGGACGAGAACATCGCAGCGGACAAAACGCGTATCAGAGCAGTGCGAACCCGCTACAGATGGCCCACGGGAATACCATGCCGTCAAACCAGACAAGCCCCAAAGCCTAAAGACAATCCATGCCACTGCGAGTGATGTCCTCCATCTCCTCCGTAGGCGGGGTCAAGATGGGCCCGAATGACGAGTAGGTATGTCCTTCCAAGCCCGCAACGCTCGCGGCTTGAGAAGAGCGAACGGGATTGTTACCATACTTGCTCTCGAGGCCCTGGAGCATCGCCAAGCCCTGGAGCAAAGCGTTCTTCATGGCCATGAGCTCCTTCCGCTTCTCGAGGCGTTGGGAAGGTTCGGCGAGGAGATTCACAGCTGTTTGTGGTCCTGTGAGAATTAGTGTCCGTAGCCAGGCGATTTGCAGAAAGACATACCCTTTTCATTGTCGTGGATACCAAGACCGCTGTCGAGGTCGTCGCGCAGAGATGTCCTGAGACGCTTGAAGAACTTCGACTCGACGCGAATACAGACGGACTCGTAGAAGCGGCGGGCGGCAAGTAGGTAGTAGCTTGTCACCCGAGATATGACATCGATCTCCTTCTCGTATGGCTCAACCTTCAAGATAGCCTGTCTCTTTTCATCTCTGCGAAGCTTCTCTTGCTCGAGGGGCGTCATTTCCTTTTTTGTCTTCGCCAGGCACTCTTGCCCATACAACTTGACACGCGCGTTGTAGCGAGCCTTGCGATACTGTTCTCGCATGCTGGTCTTCTCGCGATGGAACACGTCCTCGTTGAACACAAAAGGTCCTTCGCGTTCGTCAGTCAGGCTGTCGGCGGCCATCATATCCTGCTCCGAGAGACCAGTATCCATAGTCGCTTCGACAATTTTCCAAGCCTCCCGGTGGAGTGCACTAGAAGACCATTGGCCAAAGTGCTCATTGAAGATGTCTCCCACAGTCCTCTTCAAGTCGTCCTTCAGACCCTCGAAGAGACGCTTCGAGGGTAGGTCCCAATTCGTAATAGTCTTGACAATCATATCATCAATAACTTTAGGGTCAAGCTGGTCTGGAAGACGTGATTTCGACTTCTCCTGGAGTTCATCTGCGATTGCATCAAGCCGGAACTGCTTGCGGAGGACGGCGTAGCTGTTGGCGTCCGGATTCGTGGGTTTGAAGTTCGGACCCCGGATCGGTGTGTCTTGAATGGGGGTTGGTGTTGCTCGAGCAGGTGTCTGATGCCGACTAGGCGGAGGTCGCATAGAGCTAGATGGGCTCTCGACCTTGCGCTTTTTTGTCGGAGTCTCTGGGCTGTCGGACATTGGTGTATCCTGGTCTTCGTCCTCCGACTCAATGACATAGGCATCATCAACCGATTTCCCAGGCATTGCTGTATCGTAGATACCCTTGTCAAGCGCCCCCACCAACACCATCGTTGGCTTCATGGAAAGGAGACATCGGTAGAAATTCTTGTGCAACTTCTCCCAGTTGTTGCGCCAAATTCGGCACGGGTACTCCGCCTCCATTTCGCGTCGGACATGGTTTGAGAAGCTGAGCAACATGTCGGAGATAATGCGCGTAGCGTTGTGTATTGGCGGCTCCGGAAGTTTCTCCAGCTCTGTATCGATTTGATTGAGACGCACGTGTGCCTGTCCGCGAATGATCGGGAGACTCCTCCCCATCTGCCCTGCCAGCGTCTCCGACAAGGACTTCTGCAAGGCCTTCGTCCCGAACCTGACTTGATAATCACGGAAGGTGGTTGCCCATGGTTCCGTACGCTCGAAGAATTGACGCTCTTCCATACGGGCATCGCGGTGCGTGAGTCCACGGTCGATGTCATCCTGACTAGGATTCTTGACCACGAAGTAGCCATGCCCCAACGTGAAGCGGTCACCATTGAGAACGGCTTTCATTTTCTCAGCACGGCTGCCCACAGGTAGACGATCAGGCTTCGTGAGCACACCTATATATGTTAGTAAGTAGACCACAATTTTACTACCCATGTAGCGTACCAATGCACCTATTGGTGGCTTTCAGCTCACGGGCAATGCCACTTGCCGTGGAGTTATGGATGTCATTCTCGAGCGAGCAGGTGACTAGGATCAACGATTCTGGGTCCTTGATGTAGTCGGTTACCAGGTCCTTGACGAACTTGACCAAATAGTCGTTGTCCGCTGATTCTGCTTGGCCAATGATTCCTGGGAGGTCGTAGAAGGACAAGGCAGGAAGCTCAGGGCCGGTGACGTGGATGCAGACGACATTGGGGCTGAACTGCGTCTGGTGATACGTCTCAGGGTCCCGGGAGAGGGGAGACGGAGGAAGAAAGTCCGTAGGATCGCTCATAGGGCTCAGAGCTGCGAGCTGAGCTCGCGCGATCAGCTCTTCCAGGGCAGATAGGGAATTCGTTGAGTCGAACTCGATATCCGTCGGCTGTCCATGTTAGCGGTGCGACTGGTAGGTAGAGCAACAATTGTATGTTTCACAAGGTCAAAGTGGGCTCAAAATGTATAATGACCAGGACTATATGTGGAAGCATGTAGCTTACTACAGACAAGTCAGCATTGGCACAGCACTGTTCGACCTCGTATACTTACCCTTGGGGTTGGGGATCCAACCAGGAAACTTGATCCTATGCTTTCCATCGTAGCTGTAGCTCTGTCGAAGGATGATTTGAGCATGCCATTCGGTGTGTGGGTCTGATGGCTCCATCTTTATGAACAGTGGACAGCGGGTGCACGTATCGGTAGATCGAGGCGTTCGAATGCCGGAAATGGCTTCGATGACTGATGATTTACCAGTCGATTGTTCCCCTACAACGGTTAGATCAACGTGGTGAGGTTGCAAGGCAGTACAAACCTAGGACGACGCATTTTGGAAGAGGGATCTGAAGCCGCTGTAGGCCCAAACCTTCAAGCTTGCTGATCACGGAGATCACCTCATTCATATCCTCGCCCAGCGGCAGGGCTTCATCAGCGACGGTGGATGCGGAGGCTCGGCGGCTGTCGACATTGGGACCGGGTGACTCGAAGTCTGGACTGGGGCGGGAATCGTCGGTACGAGTAGAAGAAGAGTTCTCGGTCTTAGGCGTGACGTACCGGTTCCCGTCGTGGACAGCGTTCATGTGCTCGTCGGCCACCGTTGTGCCAGGGCTAGCCTGACCCTCGCCTTGGGAAGGTGGCACGGAGCGCACAGATGCCTTATTGTAGTTGGAACGAGTGCCGGCCGTCATGTTGTCGTGGGTGCGGTAAAGGTTGATGTGGGGGGCAGGTGAGAGGAGTGAGGTCAATTAGAGGTGAGGCTGAGGTGACAGACAAGAGACAAGAGCGAGACAAGAGTTGGGTTAACGTGAGAGTGATGCGGTGACGTCAAGTCGGATTGAAGTAAAGTTGAAGTGAAGGAGAATTGCGTTGCGGACTTAGAAGGAGAGATACCTACGAACTTATACTTCCTCCGGCACATTGCTGGCAAAGGCGAGCTCACGTCGGTGCTGCTGAGTGGCTCGTGGCCTCCGCTCTCGATAGGAGGTGAAGATGGGAAAATATACGGGATGCCTTTGCCAAGGCTGTGAAGTAAACCACGAAGATAGTCCAGAACAGAACAGGCCTGCTCCGAATCGTAGTAATGAGCAACGAGGAAGGTACGGAATGAAAGTCGACGCAGAGACGAGCCGCTATCATGCAATGTTAGGGGATGAATGAGTCACAAGTGCGAAAAGGTAGGACGAAGGAAATGAAAGGAGAAAGAGCTGCAGCACACGGCCGAGGAGATGTGAGAGAACATTGGAGTTGGGCATGCCAAGACTGTGCGAAGACGAGAGCTCTGCTGCTGTTGAATGTTGGTGCGTCGTGGATGTTCACAACCACGACTTCTCGCAGCGGACAGAGAGAAGACTGACGGCTGTCTAGCTGCACGCTTCCGTAGCTTGTTACATGTCGCGCCGCCACCGCTGGAATGCCAGGGGCGGTAGCCATTGAGAGACGATGGAAGTATCGACGACGAGCTTTGCGTCAGAGGCGGTGAACGGTGAACAGTGAGCAGTGAACGGTGTAGCATCAAATGATAACGTGATACGCGTCCCGCCTACGGAAAGCGTGTTGTCGACAACTGAACGACGTTGGGCTCATCTCTTTCGGATGCTGGGGGCTCGTGAGGCAATGATCGATCCGAGTGCGAGCTTTAAGAGGCAAAACGGAGCGCATCAGCGTGAGCCCCATTGAAGGTAGCCGTCTGTATGATCGCGCGTCTTGAGGCTACGACAAGACGGAGTGACATGTCGTCGCAGAATGTGGTTGACGTCGACGACTATCGGCCCGATATCACCCGTGTCACGTGCTGAGTTGGGATTCAACGCTCGACCGAACTCGCAAGGGTCGCTGAGAAAAGTTGAGCGCAACACCAAACCACGACACCGTCATCGCCAACACCGCCATCAAGCATCCCATTTCTCACCCTCCGTATTCGCCCCCTATACCACATTCAAGATGGTGATGGATCATACGCGCGACCCGTGTCCCTGGGTCATCCTCAATGACTTCGGCGGCGCATTCGCCATGGGGGTAGGCTCCATCATCCCTTCTTCAACAACACGAGCTAACAACTTCCCAAGGCTGTCGGAGGTGCTGTATGGCACGGTATCAAAGGCGTAGGTACCCGCCACCCTTGTGCCGCTTCTGTCCCTAACATCGGCAGTTCCGCAACTCTCCCTACGGCGAACGACGCATCGGCGCCCTCACATCAATAAAAGCCCGCGCCCCCGTTCTCGGTGGCAACTTCGGAGTCTGGGGAGGTCTTTTCAACACATATGACTGCGCCGTCAAAGGGATACGGAAGAAGGAGGACCCCTGGAACGCCATCATCGCAGGCTTCTTCACCGGCGGATCGCTCGCCGTACGCGGAGGCTACAAATCGATGCGCAACGGCGCAATATCCTGCGCCATTCTTCTCGCCGTTATCGAAGGTGTCAGCATCGGCTTCGGCAGGATGATGGCCGAGAACACGAAGCTCGAAGCGCCCCCGATGCCCCCATCCTCGCCCGAACCTTCTGGTGGCGGCGGCGCCTTGGCTATGGCAGCATAAATTTGTTTTGGGGTAGAAATTCAAAAGAGTGTGGGTTAATGTATAAAGGCGGCTGTTCTCGGGATCGATCATGGGAGTGTCTGAGGGTTTTGCATATCCCGCTGCTAGGTGCGGCAGCGGTCGGCGTTTACACTCTACTCAGGCTTTTGTGCTATACTTGTATCATATGCTCGGCATCGTCTGTACCGATAGCGTCGAGTCCTTGGACTGAACAATGGGATATTACGTCATGCGCATGCGAGCACTTTCTGGGCATGCCGTCTGCGACTCTGGGTGAAGACGCGCGGTTTTTCTAATCTGCTGATTCCCAGCTCACCAGCTCTTGGAAACATCCAGCTCTTTCTTCAAACATCACGATGACGACCGTCACGCGCTATCAAAACGACCTGACATGGGGGAGGTAAGTTTGAGTGAAAGCAGCTTCTTGGTGGCGGTGGAGGGTGTTTGTCCGCCTACAATATGACCAGATTTCGAACTGTCAGACCCTCTCAGTGAACCCTCTCAGTGAGCCTCACCATCTTTGCGCCCCAATCAAGGTCATACGTGAGGCTGGGCTAAGAACTTCGCAAAGCGAATCCCGAGGGTTTTGGGACCCTTTGTCTTCTCCAAAGCCTTGTTGTCCACCCTACTTGAAATTGCAATTCTCATCGAAGTACAGTTGCCATGCCAGACAGCATGGGTTGCATTGTGCATCCACAGTGAAAGCTGCACCTTGAACTCGAGCACCTTACCTAGCAGTGAACGATGATGCCTCGAAAGTATTTGCTCTTTCCCTCCCATCCCTAAGCCGTGCACGACCAACACCGCTCTGACACTCAACCAGGTACCTAGCACATGAAATATACGATGTCTTTCAAAGACTGCGATATGATGGATGTGGACGGCCTCATCGCGCTCCTCTCCAACGCCGAAGTCGACCCCAACGGCCCAACCGGACACGTCAACCGCCTCACCGAGCGCCTCGCTGGCGCATCCTTGGGCGGCGATGACACGACGCAGACTGACGAGGGCTCAGTCGGCTCTTGCGCCATGGATGAATCTGACTCAGGTAACTTCGAATACCCCCCTGGTACCACGATCGACGAGCAACTATTGATCTTAGCCGGCGTAGAAGACTACCAACTCCCTCACACCCACAAACCAGGCGATCCGTCAGTAAACGCCGCCAAATCGCAACCGGTTCTTCCCCGACCAAACGCAATTCACTGGCATAGGTATGCACCTACCCGTCCAGACGTCACTAGCGCTCATCACCACCTATCCAGCCTCCGCCACGACGTCGAATCCAAGTATGGCTGGATGGCCAACGCCCACCTTCACGAGCTCGCCGACGCTCCACTCCCGAATGATTTCCAGGAGCTTGTCACACTGTGTGTATGTATGTCTCATGCTCTGGAGGACAGGTGGCTGAAGGACGGTATTCCGCCCGTGCTTCCACCGAAGAGGCACGCCGGGTACCCGTACTGGGTTCCGAAGCATACTATCAACAACGTGATCTATTCCGTGATGAAGGATGAGAACGGAAGGGTGGAGAGAGAGAGGTGGGTGAAGGAGGAGAATGAGAGGATAGAGAGGGAGAGGGAGAGCAAGCCGTCTGGTACTTGAGGGGGAGACGACGCGGGTTGGAAGGAAGAGAAAAGGAAGGTTGAATTGTATGTCGAGGAGATCGAATGCGTCGGAGTCTTGGAACATTAGGTACTGACGCACTCCTGCACAGAAGTTACTGGGTCACAAGTCGACCTCAAGGCGCTTTGCGCTGCGGATACCAACCTCATCGCAGCTGGACAGGTAGCTAAGCATTCGTACAACAAAGAAGACACTGAGCCACATCTAGATGACCTTCGCCAATTGCGTACCCAGCGCATTACAATGTCCCTAGCTTCTAGTCTCTCCTTCTATGCACCTACTTCATCATAGTCTTCTTACGTCTTCATTAATTTCTCTCCGCAGGGTAGAGCTAATGGGTGTTGTTAATTGGCTAGACCACGGCTCCTGTACGAATAGAGATGTAAGCTGACTTTCTTCTCAGCCGCGCATGTACTCTCATTTGCACGAGCCAAAATGAATATCTGCTTTCGATCTGCCAAGTATCGTGCGATTTACCAATCTGCCTCTCATTTTAGACGTGCATGTTGGTAAGGGCTCACTGCATACCTCGTTCATGCAATGAAGACGTGCAGCCGAGTATATAGGTAGGGTATCCCACCCAATACATCATCATCGGCAAGCAACAGCGAATATCTCTACACTTCTCCACATCTCGTCGATCCAATATCAAAATGCGCTTCCTACCTTCGCTTCTCCTGCTCGCTCCAGCAGTAACCTCGATGACTCTCCCAGCCCTCGAAGGAATGGCACTCAGCATCGCACATGCAGAGCATACTCCACGCGCCGACACAGCCCCCACCACTATCGAAATCGCCCCCCGCGCCAACACACGCGCCATCAACATCATCTACCGCTCTTACACGCGCAAATCCTACTACGAAAACCAATGGTTCTTTTACGAAACGCCCGTCGGCAAATCCGCCATCTGCAGACCCGCCGATCAAACCATCGCGAAGTTCGGCCCTTACATTGGCTACGCGGAGCCCAGATGGCCTGCTGGTACCTTCCCGGTGAGGCCTTTTGGTATGGACTGCGAGTATAAGAACAATGGGCAGAATCCCGGGGCGCTGTGGTGTAAGGGGCGCTCGGGGCCGATTGGGTGTAAGGAAGAGGATCGGCTAGCGAGTCGGAACGGGCAGTGGTGTCAGAGTGATGTTTGGCAGTTACCTTATGTTTATTGTGAGTGGTAGAGTCGATTGTGGGTGGAGGGGTCGATCGGTGGCGGCTTGGGCAAGCGTTGCTTTGCGGGCTCGCGCTCATTCTGAGGCAGTGGCATTGATCTTGGCTAGGAAGGATGTCTCCATATATAGATTAGTGTGATGCAATCCATCTAAAAATGAATGTTAATGTGCATATTCATACATTCGTCCTAAACGGCTCGTCGTGAATGTGAGAGACATCACTGAAGATCCGGAAAGAGCAATCGAGTTCCGCCCGCTAGTCGTACTTGGTCACTAGTATCGAACGCGAACGTATCTTGACGAGCTGCAAACACGCAGGAGAGCAAGGGTTTCGTTAACAGGGGAATCCTCGGGGGACTATTCAGTCTTGTCAGCTAGATTTGCCGCCAGAAAGTCAGCCGATCGATCGCGCTGGGTGGAAGTATGGTGATCCTCACGAGCCATATTGTGAAGATTGGTTTGGATGAGATCAAAGAGATTGGGCATTGTGATATACTCAGTAGTGTCTATGAACTGTGCGAATTGGATCTAACCTGAACATGAGAACTGAAGAGAAATGAATAACGGGAAATTTGTAACGTGAAACGCTCAAACAATTTAGTAGTCAAAGTTCTCGTAAACAACAATCTTCCCGTCCAACCAAGCCAGCAACTCCTTTCGAAGAGGATTTCCCGCGCAGAGATACCAGGTGGATGCATCAACACCGTCCAAGTCGAGCTTCTGTATCCGCCTACGCTCGACTGTTGCTCCAAGGAGTTTTAGCTCCGCAATCTTACGATCGGCGTCCGCTGGTGAATCACTCCCGGTGAAGAAGACGTACGTGCATTTTGCGAGCTCTGTATGTCTTCGCAAGACGTCCAAGACAAGATCGACGTCACTGAGTCTTGTCGTCCAGAGTAACCTAAGCGTTTCGGGCGAGGCAACCAAGTTTCCAAGTTGACCGAGTAGCGGAGTGATGCCAACGCCACCTGTAACGAAAGGAGTGAGCTTGTTCACATCCGATTCTTGCTTGACGACAAAGTCTCCACCAACACCTACCACCGAGACCTCGAAGCCTGCGCGGTCGTTTTGGCGAAAAAGGTAACTCGTCACAACTCCCACATCTCGGATTGTGATATCGAATTGTTTCTCTTCGGTACCTTCGGCTTTGGGCTGTGACGAAATGGTGAATGTGCGCACAAAGTCATCGTTCAGACTTCTAGGGTCATCGTTCCGCATGTGGGAATAGCCGTAGTCAAGATGTTCCGAGAAGTCAAGAGCTACCCACTGGCCAGGCGAGTATGCTATGCCTTCTGGAACCGAAAACGTGAATCGAGCCACCGTAGGAGTGATACGCGTCTTCTTTGTGAGACGCGCAGTCTTGCGTGAGGAGGTGGCCTTGGCTTTAATGTTGCCTTCCGTGGCCAAAGTACGTACTAACGGGTTGTAAGGTGACGGTACTTTTCGCACTCCACGGAATGGGAGACCACCCTGCACCAGCCGCGCTTCATCGATCTTGATTCTGACTGCAAGGTTGCTTCCCGGCAGCAATGCCGCCGCGTCACCCTCAACAAGTATATCCACAGTTCCTGTGATGTAAAGCACGTCTCCGGTCTCATAGTCCGGGAGTGCGACGCCGATCTTTGGATTTACCAGTAGGTTTCCCAGTGACTGATAAAGGCGATTACCCGAATACTCAGGATACACAATTTCGCTATCGGAAAGAACGCGGACAAATCCTGGCGGACCACCGCGATGGTTGGTATCCATATCGTCCTCCACACTACTGGAAAGGAAGAACATGTCGGCTTTTGCTATCAATGCCTTCGCTTCGGGAGATAATGCGGGCCCCTGCGATATCACTTTCGAAGTGACAAGTGCAGGCCGAAGCTCGTACTGATTGAGGTATTTCGGACAATTCCCCAGACTCTGCTCAATTTTCGTTATGAGCTGGATCTGATTTTGTTTCTCAGGCGCGCCATCAGCGGGTGCAGTTCCATTCTCGTATTCGACGACCACCTCATCAACAGTGCCGGCTATCATTCTCCCAAAAAGCTTAACTCTTTTTCTAGTCATCAGGTCAATTGTCAAGCCGGAGACCATCTTTTGGTTGCCTTGTATCATCTCCCCTTTCTCGGCTCCACCCACGAGGGCCTGTACCACGGGGTCGTTGGGTCCATCAACAATGGTACGAGTTCCGATTATGCCGCCGCCGAGCGATTCCGTGAAGCCGGCGTGGCCACCCCATAAGGACGTCCATGGCCGGTCTTGAGAGTCGAGTGTTCCTATGGCGAGCAAAGGCGCCCTCTGCAGCATGAACATGGCTTGGGTGGTGAGCATCCCGGACGTCGGATTATCCATATCTGGAACGTGGAGCAGCTTATGCATCTGCTGCTCGCCCTTGTGGAAGGACATTGCCATGAAGAAGGCCATCACAGCGGGCGATGGCGGCTTTAGCTGTCGCAAATGTTCTCGTATGCCTTGGGAAAGTCGATAGATGTCACAGGACGCAACGGACACACTCTGAGCCTTTTTATACCACACGTCCTACCTGTTCGTGATCTGCTTAGGAATCTCCCATGTAAGAGTCGAGTGGTACTTCGTCAGTCGGCGTCAAAGACGGCAGCGGCATCTCCTCGGCATCGAGTTGAATGTAAATGTACGAGATTCGGCGTCGCATACAATGAACTCTCGGCCGCGGGGTATTAAGAGCGGAACTAATTGATGGTTAAAGAGGGGGATGCTGAGGTGCTGACTGAGCTCACTGCTTACGAACAAGATGTGACCCCGCTTTGTTGGTGCTAGTCCTAGATGGGATGGCTCGAAATGGTGCTGACCAGACCGACCAGACATCGTGGCCATCGTCTCCTCCTGTCTGTCCCGGCAATCTTCCTTACCGGACCGGCCCAGGCTTCTTCGTTCCCTTCTAGGGGGTTTCGGTTGCGTTCGTGAGGCGTGAGCCGCGAAGTACCACATTACCGTATAACGGGTCGCGCGATTTCCCGCCAACCGGGAGCAAGCACTATATAGGAAGGTTAATTGTCCTTGGCCCTCGGCCTCCCCAAATTTACCTGACAACCGGCGGCGCGATCAGCGTGCCAATTTCCGCCAAGTAGTCTTATCAGGCCTCTGGGCATGCGAGAGGAGCAGCACAGGACGCCATTTCACAGCATCACCACGCCGACGGTTAAAAGGTGGGTCACAAAGAGTGCCAAGTTATGAAGCTACTGGGGAGCTGCATGCCACTTCCGGAAGGTCGTTGGGAATACGACCGCTGAGCTCCACCCAGGCATGGTCTCGCGACGTCAGAACAATTTATCTGGGCCGGTGCGCCTGGTACAATGTCTGCATCCTAGGATGATGATCAGGGTGGGGGCCATGGCGTGATACAAAAGCGAGCGCTGCCTGTGTTGCAAAGAAGCTCATCCCAAGCTTCTTGCTCTCAAGCTTCAGGAACAAGCCAAGATCAATTACCGCAGCCATGTGGACGTCAATTGCAGCGTTAACAGTCTTTGCTACATCGATTGATGCTGTAGCCATCAAGCCTCGCCAGTATGGCTATGGCAAAGAGCTCGTCACATCAGTGAGTAGTCAATCACGCATGAGCAAGTTCACTGCTAACAAGTGTCCTAGGAAAGACTGCGCGATGCTATCGATATCGATGCGTTGAGCGCGAAAGCCCATCTTTTCGAAAGATTCGCGTACGACTCTCCGGACAAGAACCGTGTTATTGGCAGCGAGGGACACCAAGCTACCATTGACTACATCACCAACACCATCAAGCAGTTCCCGGACTTTTACACCGTTTACCAGCAGCCTATGCCCTTGTCGGTGGGTATCTCTGCCAACCTTACTATCAATGGCAAGGACACGGAGGCCTACGCCGTGGGTCTAGCGCCAGGTGGAACGGCTAAAGGAAACCTTGTGGCCATTCCCAATCTTGGTTGCGAGGCTGTAAGTCGCGATTCGATCCAACTCGCCAGACATAGCTGACCAAACAAAGTCCGACTTTCCGTCCGATCTTAGTGGTTCAATCGCACTCATCTCTCGGGGGTCCTGCGTATCTGGGGAGAAGGTCGTATTTGCTGCCGCAGCAGGTGCCGTTGGCGTGCTCATCTACAACAACGCAGAGGGGAATCTCGACGGTTACTCGTTACAGCGCACACCTACGAAAGAGGACGACTATGTCCCCACCGCCGGCATCTCTCAAGCAGCCGGGGAGGGACTCCTCGCCATTACGGACAGTATCACGGTCGGCCTCACCACCGATGCAAAAGATATCACAACATACAACGTCATCGCGCAGACCAAAGCTGGGGACCAGAAAAACGTCATTCACATCTCCGGTCACTCGGATTCGGTCGCAGCTGGCCCGGGTATCAACGACAATGGCTCGGGATCAATCTCGATTCTCGAAACCGCCATTCAACTGACGAACTTCACTGTCAACAACGCTGTGCGGTTTTCTTGGTGGACGGCGGAAGAGGAGGGTCTTTTGGGCGCTGAATACTACGTCAAGTCTTTGAACCAGACGGAGAAAGACAAGATCCGGCTTATGCTGGATTTCGACATGATGGCTTCGCCCAATTTCGCCTACCAGATCTACGATGGTGATGGCTCAGCTTACAACCTGACCGGTCCCTCTGGCTCTGCCGAGGCTGAAGCCGAGTTCGCCCACTACTTTGACGATATCGTCGAACTCCCGCACACGGAGATTGAGTTCGACGGACGCTCTGACTACGGGCCATTCTTGGAGGCTGGTATCGCCGCTGGTGGTATCGCGTGCGGAGCCGAAGGTATCAAGACCGAAGAGGAGTTCCAAATGTTCGGCGGAGCTGCTGGTGTCCCGTACGACGTCAACTACCACGAAGACGGCGATAACGCCAACAATCTCAACCTCGAGGCTTGGATCATCATGTCAAGGGCCATTGCCCATACCACTGCGACGTATGCACGCAGCTTCGACAGCATCCCGCCCAGGAATACTACAGCCATCAAGGCGAGGTCGGAGAAGGCGATGTTCAAGTACAAGGAATCGCCGCGGTACCTGAGCATGATCTAAAGGATGGATTGGGCTTTTAGGCCACAGCAAAAGACAATTCAATGTAATCTTAAAGTAATGAATGATGTCAAATTCAGCGGATGAAGGTTCCCAATTGTACAAGTTAGCATATCTTTCAGTGATGAAGCAGCGAAGTATTTTGGGCTGAATAATTAACGCGCGACTAACGCGTCGCTCTTCTCAGCCTGATGCATGACTCGCAGTCGAACAGCACCTAACACATCCCACATGCCGATTGCTGACAGGTACCCGAGAAACCCACATGAGATGCTTCTTTCTGCGCAAAAGAAAAGTCACGCCGTCCACACAAAATAGATGCGTCGCCAAGCGCTACACTATCGCGTCTCGCGACCAACCAAGCAATGTGGCTGCGAGCTGAAGTAGACAGCTGAAGTCCGACCAAACCCCTGGCCCTCCCCGCCGAAACACCTAGACCCTACCCTGCTTCCCCACGACGTACACTTTCAACACCGCTCTTCAGCGATTCTCTAGTATATCTCTTTTCTTTCGCTGAGTTTGATACTCGCGAGCCCACCGTTGTTTCTGGTTTGGTGTGCCTGTCGGCAACAGCTTCCCACCATGGCGCGCAAAGATCGCGTGAAGCCCACGCACTACCCATTCCTCTCGTTCCACATCATTCGCTGTGTGCAGCTTGTTTCGAGCATTGTTGTCGCGTCCGTGATGTCGTATTTCCTGCATGAGCTGGCGCAGGATGGGTTCCGGCTTCCGTGGACCTTCATTTTGGTAAGAACAACCCTTCAGCCTTGCCTAAGCAGCACTATCCCAACTAAGTCCAGCCTGATCGCTCTCCGCTAACACACCACGTGGAATAGTTACTTTCCGTCTCCCTCTTGACCCTCCTCTCCCTCACCGCGACGATCCTCCTCCACCTTTTCTACGGCCTCAACCCGCTCCTCAACACCTGCCTCAACGCGGCCCTCCTCGTCCTCTGGACCGTTTCCTTCTCGCTCCTCAGCTGGTGGTCCTCGGGCACCCTCCGCCACATCTGCACACGCGCAAACTGGGAAGACGAGACCGGAGTCTCCATCTGCAGAACGTATAAAGCTCTCTTCAGCTTTGCACTGTTGGGTCTGGTGGCTACGCTCGTAGCGCTTGTCTTGGATGTGCATGTGCAGCGGGGTGCTACCAGGAGGGGGAAGTTTGCTAAAGTTGGGATGGGTTTGGGGGACATGGGTAAGGGCGAGGCGAGGGGCGCGGAGGAGGGATATGAGGTGAATCCGAATCCGGTGGTCGCGAGGGGAGGTGGGGGACAGAGGGGTGGGGATGGGTATGCCCTGCCTGAGGAGCAATTTGTGTATGAAGAGGATGTCACGTATCATGGAGCGGGTGGGCAGGTTGGACGGAGGAGTGTGGAGGAGCGGATATAAGATCTGAAGACGGTTTCGGGAATATTACATGACCATCACATGTCTAGATGTATCCAGATTCGAAAACTAGTCTCCAAGCTGGTACGACATGATGGTGAAGGTTGGGAATGGGGCTACGTACACTTTTGCTGCAGCTGATGAGCCATTCAATTTTTTAATATGAGAGGGGATTTTATGGTATTGCTTTAACAAACTCCAGACACCTTACCACAGAGGAACGCGGTAAGGCTTCTAGTACTGCATAAACCAAGTACAAAGCCACTCATCATGCGCGCTCACCTCATCACATCCCGAGCCGTTTCTTCAATTTCTCCATGACTCCACGTCGAGCCTCTTCCTCCAAAGCCGCAACTCTCACCTGCAAAGCCACAACCACCCCTTGCAAGCCCTTAGCGTCGGTCCCCTTCACTCCCTTCACTCCCTTCACTACCTTCTCCAACTCTTCATGCTTGCGCGACGCCTTCATTTCCACATCATGGAGCTCCCTGTAGCATGCGCAAGAGCTACCACAATGAGACTGGTCGTTCGTGTCTTGGCTCCCACGGTTCTTCTTCCTCTTTGCCGACTGGTCAGCTTCGTTGGTAGGACGGGAGGATATTGGTTGCTGAGGAGCCGGATGGTTCGGTGCAGGCAAGGCGCTGCGCTCGTCGGGGAGCTGGTAGAAGGAATACGGTGGCGAGGGCGATCGGAGTGGTTTGTTGTGACGGTGGGGTAGTGACTTCATTTTGCTGGAACCTGGATCTGGGGTATTTGTGTTGGATTTTCAATGCTCCTGAGATGTGTGTTGTATTACGATGGAGATCAGGAGCAGATATATGGTGCAAGGTGTTTGCTACTTCGCTCCTCTAGAAGGGCTTCTGATTGCTGTAAAACGTCCAGATACTACTGCTCAGATCGATCCAAATGCAAACAAAGCCACGTAAAACACACCAAAGGCCAAACGACGACAATGACCAGAGATCTTGTTAGTTTCACGTTTCCACCCGATTCAGGATGCGTCTAAAGGCCAAATGTTGCCCACAGATTTCCACTTCATCGTCATTTGTCTAGCTGTTTTACCTCGTAGTTCAATGTTGCGCGCTATTCTCGTAATTCATCAGTGTGAAGAGCTTTCTTGATCGGATCAAAGACTAGACTTGCGGCTTTCTTCAGGCGGTCGACTCGTGTCAGGGAGGTAGGAGGGAACCTGCGTTGGTCGATCACGGTGATGGATGGGGATGTTGCGGTGCTCAGAAGACAATGAACAGCAGAGAAGTGGGGTCATACAAAAGGGAGGAGAAGATCGGTATGTTCAAGTAGTTTTTGTTGACTTGTTTGCGTGGTTGCTCATCTGCGTCCTAGCGTGAACATTTTCCACACCGTGGAGGCCCTAGACATCCCCGCCACAGAACTTTCCAGTGCTGTCCATCGCTGTCGCCATTGTCCGTTCGAGTGGACATGAAGGACTCATCTCGAGTCCGGAACTTGGGCAATGGAGAGCGGAAGACTCCCAACTCGACGAACGCCCACTCCCGCTTTCCGTTTTCCACGCCCTCGAACCCTCAATTAGCCCCTCCCCACATCGATATACCACTTAACCGCCATCTCCATAAGCAGAACCGTCCCCAAGATACCCACAAACACAAGCACAGCACCCACAGCGACCCTCTCGATCACCAGTCCGCTCCCCTTCTCTTCTTCACCACCCGTACCAGCAGCTGAAAGGGTTCTAGAGCCAACCTTCGCAGATTGCGCTCTGCTGTTTTTCGCGGCCAACCGACGCAGCTTCAAACCTGTCGGTGTGGATATCGAGGTACTGCCCCGCGTCCCCTTCGGCGTCATATTGACGATAATACCCGGAACAACGTTTGTGTTCGTGTGCTGCGTATGCCCTGTTCCGCTGTGTCCACGACCGGCAGCATCAGAGCGTCCAGCCATAAGACCTTTGATGAACGCGTCCTGATCGTCGCTGTCCATCTGCCCGTCTCGCTGATCATTACCAACGTTCATCGCCTTTCCCTTCTTCGCCCTAGCCTTCTTCTTCGCCAAACTCATTCCTGCGTTTCTCTTCCTGTTTCCCTCCAACGCACCCTGTCCCGCGTCCGATCTTGCACTCCAGTCGTGCTGACCCGCCGCATTTGCATTCCCTGCTGATGTGTTCGAGGCCGCCTTGACCTTGGCTTCAGTTGCCTTCCGCGCATTTTCGTCCTCTTGGTCTTGCTTTACGAGCCGGCTGATCTTCTCGATCTTGGTGCTGCCCGTTTGGAGGCCGCGGAGGTGGAGGAGCTCGTCGAGCTCGGCGTTCTTCTTTTTGGAGTAGTTCGGTGGTGGCATGATGGGTGAAGTTGTCGGGGAGCCACTGGTGGAAGATGTGTAGGCTCGGTTTGAGTGTCGTGGTGTGTGTTGTTTTTTTGTATGGTGTAAGTGTTCGTCTGTGGTGCGAGAGGGCGAAGGTGTGGGCGTGACGGCGCTATATCATTTTATGCAGCTGCTACGTCAGAGTGAAGGTGAAAGGGAAAAGACCAGATGATCTGGGCAGGAGTGAAAACTGGTCAGCTACACTCTGGAGGCCCCCACAGCGGCTGCAGAGAACTGAGACTCTCAGGTCAAAGTGTCGTCCAGACAACGTTTACAAAGCGGACCGAAGGTAACAGCAGAAAGCTTGCTGATGAGTTCATTACGAAAAGTAAGTACAATTCAACTGTAGTTTCCTGGACACAACAAGCAAGTAAGATATGTGGACTGTGAACGGCACAAGCTGATATGTTATTACTGCCAACATGACTCGGGGTTCAAAGCGTAGCGTGAACAAAAATCTTTCATCAGGGTAGGACTGGGATCTGCATGATCCAGTCCGGAATTTCCCAATTGTTGCCCTGGTACTGCGCCAGCAGTGTAGAGCGTACAGATGCTGCCTGTGCCGTAAGCTCGGGAACAGTGAAGTCTCGCAAGGCGCCTCCAGGCCTGCAATATCGCCGGAATGTTTGGCGGAAGACGTTGGGGCCTGCACTGGATCAGCTATTGTAACACGAATGTTTTGTGCACACAAGCAAGAAAGTTACCTGCAAAATTCGTTAACCCCTCTACTAGAGCTGCCATCTGCCCATCGGTCCACTCTTCTTCAGCACCGGCTGAGGGTCGATGTGGAGGAGAATCCCGCTCCTTGAACAGAGGTATCCGCTCAAACTTGAAGCCATTCGCATCTCGCTCATCAGAGTTCCCGAATTTGGCCGCAAATAATTTAGGGTCGATAAAAAGGTCACGTCGGCGTATAGGATCAGGCTCGCATTGCTGACGCCAGACATGTAGATCCATCCACAAATTCCACTTCTCTCTTTGGAAGTTCGTGCTGGTCTCTTTGCGTCTTTCTTCTTCCAGTGCCTCCTCTCTCTTTCGTTTCTGCTCCTCACGCATCCTTCGAGCTTGACTATTTGCCTTGAGCTCGCTAAGAGTGACACGATACGAGCTCAGAACTCTCCGAAGAGGGGCAATTAGCTTCACATCGACGTCTTTGACGAGCCGGTCGTTCTTGTATCGTGTCGGAAGCTGGACCTTCCAGGCGGCAATCGTGTCTTTGAACGAGACAATGGCTCGAGCAAGGGCAAAAAGTATACGCATGGTTTCCAAGGCCGCGGAGACTTCGCCGAAGCATCGTTCCAGCCAACCGTGCAACTGCACTAGAAACATCACCAGCTCGCGGAACAGATAACCGTATGCATCGACTTTCAGCTGTGCTCTTTCTTCGGAGTGTTCGTCCGCACCGTAATCAGAAAGCATCGCTAGAAGCTCCTGGAGAGACGTAGAGATTTCCTTTAGCGTTGTCCCGGGCTGCTCAAGCAGGCGTTTCCTCGCTCGACAAAAGCGCTTGATACGGGTAGCCTCATCAGTCTGGCAATCTCCGCGTCGCTTTTGCAACTCCGTGAACGCAAGCACCTGCTCAAAAGCCGATTTCAAGCCTTCCTCTTCCGCTTCTGACTCATCCATGCCACGTTGTTCGGTCTCGACCTCGGCGTCTTGAGAGTTGTCCTGACTCCCGATCGCTTGTCGTTGGCTGTCCCAAACTATCGCTTTTAATACCTCTTCCTCAGTGGCATCGTGCTCGGGACCTGCATGTCTAGAACGCTTTGATGATGTCGTCTTAGCAAGGTCAGTGTTTGATCGCGTTTGCTTGCGTCTGGACCGGGCAGCAATGTTACTATCCGGCTCAGTCGCTGGCACCGTACGGCCAGATGGTTTCTCGGAAGCAGCTGGCTCGGTCTCAACAGAGTTTTTCTGTTCTGATGCATCTGCAACGAGAACGACCCGCTTCTTGCCTCTTCCAGGACCACCAATCTTCTTTTTAGGATTTGGCTTGGAAATCACCACCATAGGATTTGGGCGACTCGTTGGTTTCTCATTGACGTGGGAAGTCGTTATCGATGCTTCGAGTGCATCAGGATTCTCTTGTCGTGGAGATTTAGATGGCCTTTCGAGAGCGGGCGGTTTGTTGGTAGCCTTGCGCTTCGAGCGGGTGTTTTGTGCAGGTAGACGTTCAGGCTGCTTCCCGAATTCGATGTGGGCCACCTCTGCGTGTTTGCCAGCGAGACGTCCGCTCTTTCGAGGTTCTCTTTCTGCGCTGTGAATAGCGCCTGGCTCTGTCCCAGAAGGGGGTGAAGATAGCCGCAACGCTTCGGTCTCTACAACAGGTGGCTCATCCTCGTCTACGACCCGAACTGGCTGCGCGGAAGAAGGCGATGAAGGATGAAGAGTCGCGGCGGGGTCATCGACACGGTTGCCCTTCTTCACCCTCTTCAGTGGCTTAGTGCGGTTCACCGTCTCGGCCAGTTCGTAGGGCGCCCCGCCGTGTTTCTGGGGGGACTCGACATCTATCTCGTAAACGTCTCCCCGTCGGGCGAGATTTCGAAGCGGGTTCCTGGCCATGTCCCCGCGTAGGAAACTTGGCCGCTTGAGCCTGCCTTTGCCGCCATTCCGTGCGGCCATATGAGTTGGGGTGTCTGCGGGGATCGATGCGGTCGTAACCTGTGGTGGCGACGAGGAACGAGGTTGGGAAGCCGGGCGGAGCTTGTCTACACGGGCAGCGTTGAGGAGGTGTGCGCTTCGGATGGCAGAGGTAGTGGGCGGTTGCCGGGGTTTCGGTGGAGATGCTTGCGACTCAGCGAAGAGCTGCTGCTCCGCCGACTCATTGCCTGAGCTTTCTGCGCGAGGGCTAGCGGACATGTCGACTGTCACTTGCGCAGTGTTAGTAGAGGGAAGGTCCGAAGCAGAGGGCGTGGACCTGGCCTACTAGCCGCCGGGCATGGTGATGCAAGAATACGCGAGAGTCTACATACCTATTTCATTCCGCGACCCCGTCTTGTCCAAGAAGGCCGTTGCGGCGACGGCGCAATGCGGGGAAAGCTTCGCGATGACGATGTGGGGAGAGGTTGGAATTAAATTGGGGAGGCTGGGCGCGAATCAACGCGCGGTCACGAGCGTTCCCTTGAAAGCAGCTAGCCGGCCAAGACACCACCACTCCTGCACCTCGACACATCACGATGGCCAATTCGGGAACATCCTCCCGCGAGCTCCAGGTTCTGGACCGGAAAGCCGACCACGCGTTCAAGCTGCCCGTCAAGTGCATCCACGATGGCGAAGACGTATCCTTCTTCCTGGCCACCAAGGCCTATGCCGACATTATGACCTTCATCTTCCAGCTTAACGCAGCCATGATGCCCCGGAAGATTCTGGAAGAGGAGACGAAGTCAGAGGCCGTCAGGGCATGGACGCTGCAAGACTCAGATACATCCGATCGAGATGTGATTAAGAACCTCGCGAACTTAATAGAAAATCTCGACAGCCTCATCGAAGAAGCACCACCGGATACAGGTCCTCGCCGGTTTGGCAACATCAGCTTCAGACGGTGGCATGAACTCGTCGATAGGCGGATCTCGGATCTGATGGATAGCTGTCTCCCGTCGGAGACACTCGAGTCGCATCCCAACTCCGAAGTGAGTGCGAAAGCAGAGCTCGAAGTCTACTTGCTCGGTAGTTTTGGAAGCGCGCAACGGCTAGACTACGGTTCTGGACACGAACTCAGTTTTCTGGCGTTCCTCGGATGTCTATGGAAACTGGGTGCGTTCCCAGCATCACATGATGGCAGTCTAGAGCGAGGGATTGTACTGGGGGTCATAGAGCCGTATGTCTCCATGGGGTTTCTTGAGCCACTCGACTAATAACCATAGCTACCTGCGACTAGTTCGCCGCCTCATCTTGACATACACCCTCGAGCCTGCAGGATCTCATGGTGTATGGGGCTTGGACGACCATGCCTTCCTTCCATACATCTTTGGGTCCGCGCAGTACTCACCTGCCATCTCATCGCCCACGCAGATCGCCATGGAGGGTTCCTTGCCCGGCGCGCCCAACCCTGCAGACATTGCGAAAGACAGTGCCGTCGAGCGTGAGCGGCAGCGCAACATGTACTTCAGCGCTATTGGATTCATCTATGATGTCAAAAAGGGTCCATTTTGGGAGCACAGCCCCATCCTGTTCGACATTTCGGGCGTCACGGCGGGATGGGCTAAGATCAACAAGGTAAGTAATCCTGCTCAACGTGGAGCTTGCACTGACACGATGCGGTAGGGCATGTTGAAAATGTACAACGCCGAAGTGCTGTCCAAATTTCCCGTGGTGCAGCACTTCCCTTTTGGGTCGCTGTTTGCTTGGGAAAAAGATCCTGCCGCCCAGCAGATCCAAGCTAGTGTGCACACCACGAGCCAGCCCCAGTCAACAGCTCCCTCGCCGAGAGCGCAGTCTGGTATGCGGGACCCCATGGCAGAGCCTGGGAAGATTCCAGGCAGAGCAGGTATGCCGCCGGCGAGTGGCACTGCGGCACCGTGGGCATCGTCGCGCGTGCCATTGCGAGCACCAGTCTCCGCTCCCAGTGGCCCGAATCAGCCAACAAGGGCACCATGGACGTCTTCCACGCCCGTACCTGTCCCAGGGGGCACAACGACTGCGCCTTGGGCTAGGCCGGGAGGAAACGCAGCACCGTCGTCGGCTCGAGATGCGGCCCCAAGCAGGCCACCGCAGAGCTAGTTGTGCGAAGTTTGTCTTCATTTGCGCGTCGAAGCTCGAGACGGAAGCTATAGATTGGAGTGCATGAGGCGGAATACGAGATGGTCAGCAATTGAACTGCTCTAGCGGCTGACGAGGTTATGCAAACGGCTCGATAGATGAATGCAGCTCGATCCAGCGATTGCGTGTCACGCCCGCCACCATGGTACGGCGGGCAGTGCTTGTCGCTCCAGCGCCTGTGGACCACTCAGTAGGGAGCGGAGGCACCTGAAACGCAAGTCTCAAACGGGCTGCAGGTGTCACGCACAGGCCGCTATTTTTGGCCGAGATAGCGGGTGCATGGTTGGGCATGGCGACCGCCGGCTGATTGGCCACACGGCGGGACCCTGGCGAGCGTCCAGGCCTGTAGCGAACACGAGGCGAGCATCGCAGCTTCCTCGACCTCGGGGCGCCCCTTCTCGTGCTCTTTAACCTCACCACGCGCCTTCTCCTCGCTCTTTGCATCCTCCGCGCGTCTTCTGTCGGTCTTGACCGCCGACCATCCCTCTCCCCGCCCTCTCCCCGCCCTCAAGCCAGCTGCTGCGCGCGCTATCATCATGCCGGGAGTCCGTGAGTCCACCTCGACCTCCATCTCTGCTTCACTCCTCTGGCATTCACTCTGGCATTCACTCCGGCATTCACTCCGGCTCCCGCCTTCACCGCAATGTCGCTGCCTCCACTTCCCGCGTCCCTTCTCACAACACCTATTTATTTCGCTTCCCCAATCCCCCGTCCCTCGCGCGTCCAACCCACACTCTCAGCTGCCATCACTACGCTCAGTACCAACCCCATTCAAAGAACACTCGGCTGACCCACATCCAAAATGCCAGCACTTGACGCGGTCGACAAATTGAAGGGTGCTTTCAAGGGCCTCTTCAACAACAAGAAGAAGAAGGACAAGACCGACACGGCGACGCCCACCGCGGCCGCTGCTTCGTCCTCCACCACCAAGCCCACCGAGACGACGCCCGCCCAACCCGCACCCGCTACTGTTCCTGAGCCCGCAAAGACCGAGCAGGCCCCGGCTACGGCGAGCGCGCCGTCCGCTCCTGCTCCCGCTTCTGCTCCCGCTCCTGCTCCTGCTCCGGCTGCTGCGCCCGCGCCCGCCGAGGACAAGAAGGATGCGATTGCGGCGCTGGCTGAGGTGAAGAAGGCAACGCATAGTAAGGCCCACTCTCATTCTATCTCCACACCGTCCTTCTTTGGACAGACCGAGTGCAGCGATGGATCCCGCCGCCGCATGAAGGTCGAGCAGGACCAAGAGGGCGCCCGATCTGCCGAGCGTGATGCCTTCACCGGAGGGTGGTAGGCTCCGCTTCACGACCGAAACGACCTCACGACTTCGACGTTCCCACGACTGATACCCCGAAACGATTTCCTTTTTGATACCCGGCCGTTTCTTCACGACTTCCGCAAAAGAACCACTCGATTTTTCTTTGCACATAGACTAATGTTTGCTTTTTCTAGGCCCTGAACCGGCCGGTGCTACTGCTCCGGTTCCCCCCACTGCCGCTGCTGTTCAAGAGCCAGCGGAGGCTACACCTTCCGAGCCCAAAGCAGCTGAGGCAAAGCCGACCGAGTCCGCGCCTGCCCCCGCGTCTGCAGCTCCCGAAGAAATCCCAGCTGTTCCCACTTCCAAGCCTGCTCCCGGAATGAGCGCTACGAGCGGCCCCATGGGCGACGACTTCGATTTCAGCGCAGAGCCGAAAGCAGAGCAGCCCGCTGCGCCAGCGCCTACCCCTGCTGCTGCCCCCGCTGTTCCCGCTGCTACCGAAGCTCCCGAAGCTCCCGTCGCTACTGCCCCTACTCCAGCCGTAGACTCCGCTGCCGACGTTGCTTCCGCCGAGAAGAAGTGAACTGGGCCAGCAAAAAGAGCTGTGTTTATCTGCAGTCGGGCACGTGCTGTCGCAGGCATATCTTGCAAATGCCGACGGAGGGTAGTCCACGGACTCTCAGTGTTGGGCTATTTCTGTCTTCACTTCCCATTTCCCTTGATTCTATACCCCAAGGCTGCCTACAGCAGCCGCCCCATCTTTTGGTTTGAGCGGAGGTCGTACGGAGTCGTTAGTTAAATGCAGTGGTTTATTCACGACTTTAAAAAGCTTTTGCTGTGATTCTGCGACTGATACTTGATGATTGATCCCATCCGATTCAACGCGGCGGCTCGGTAGAACGTTCAGCCGACGCGACGCGCTTAGTGCGGGGCATACACGTCAATGATTGCCCCACCACGACGTACAGCGCTTGCTCCGTCCAAGGTCCTTCCTATCAAAACTTGCATCCTGCCGCCACGATCCCCTACCCAAAGTTACCTTTGGTATAAGTACTAGTGACCTCGACGGACCTGACCCTATTCACTCGCCCTTTCCTACCGAAAGCCGGCGTACCAATCCACCAAGATGCCGCCCAAGTCTGGTCACCAACGCGCCAAGAACATCGACTACGACGATGACGAACTCTACAGTGACGAGGAATACTACGAAGAAGAGAGCGAGGCAGCTGGAGACGGGATGACAGACGAGGACAAGGAACAGATGAGGTTATGCACTGGCAAAGTTAGGGAAGCCTTGGACCCTAGTCTGGATGTTACAGACGCGCAGATACAGGAGTCGTTGTGGCACTACTACTATGACGTCGGCAAGACGGTCACGTACTTGAAGAGTAAGAGCTGTGTCGCCCTCGAGTGTAAAGCGTTTCCTGATCTGGTAGACAAACTCGCACCCAAGCCGCAAACGCAAACGTCCACGCCTAAAGAGAAGGTACCCTCGCGGTTCGACCAAGCAGCTGGCGTAGCTGATGAGAAGGCACCTACTGGTAAGCAGATGGAAGGAGAGTCAACCACACGCATCGCGTTTGGTCTGGATCGGCCAGTCGGCTTCGATGCATACGGCGCTGAGGGCATGCCGGATGCGTTGTACACACAGGAGTTTTCGACGCCTATCGACTTCTTCTGGGATACGCCCTGGGGCAACGTGGCGCCGCATAGGCTCGGAGTCATGACGGCAATGGCACCGCGCTACAAGAGCGGTCTTCTTGGTGGCTCGACAAAGCTGCAGGCGTTGGCTGCCAAGCGGAAGCAGAAACAAGACGCTGCTAAGGCATCAGAGGACGCAAAAACCGACAAAGCTGTAGCACTCCTGGACAAGCTCAATGTCAGAGATACGAAGTCTAGCTTGGCGCAGCCACCCCTCGCCAAATACCCTTCTCGCAAGCGTTCACCGCCCCAAGAAGAGCGTCCAGCACAGGAGGATGAGCCAGAGCAAGAACCTGTGGCGAGGAAACCCGCCATCGAGTTCCCAGACCTCCGTGCCGAGCCTTCCATGTTCGGCGCAACTCTTTGCGGCCTCGCCGAACCAGCCGAACAGACGCGTCGGGATATCGAAATCTTGCCCGCCTTCCCTCTGCCGTACACCACACTGGAAGCTTTCAAAAAGACCGATCCATTCGCCGGACCCAGCCCCGACGACGTCGTCCGAGAAGCTCAGGCGCGCGGCGCGAAGCGTGGTTGACTCTTCACAAGCCCGCCCACATGCAGGATATGCGATCTAAGATGCGCACAGGAACCCCAAAACCCAAGACGAAGAAGACACATGGAGACAGGCTTGCTGAGTCGGTGGAGAAGCTAGCTGTCGCAGATGATACCCCAAAGGTGAAGAGTAAGAACCTGAATGTAGTAGAGGAATACAAGAAAAGCGGCATGAAGCGTATGGCCAACTTTGTCGTCATTGGTACGCATAAGCCTTATTGCCCTCAGTGACCAGTATGACGTACTGACCTGAGCAGGCCATGTCGATCACGGCAAGAGCACGCTTATGGGGCGACTGTTGTACGACCTCAAAGTTATTGATCAACGGTCTATCGACAAACTCCGAAAAGAAGCCGAGACAATAGGCAAATCCTCCTTTGCCTTGGCGTGGGTAATGGATCAGACAAGTGAAGAGCGAAGTCGTGGTGTAACAGTGGATATCGCGATGAGCAACTTCGAGACCCCTAATACAAAGTTTACAATACTCGACGCGCCGGGGCACAAGGATTTCATACCAAACATGATAGCCGGAGCCTCACAAGCCGATTTCGCAGTCCTCGTTATAGACGCTAGTACGAATAGCTTCGAGTCGGGCCTCAAGGGGCAGACCAAAGAGCATGCCCTCCTTGTCCGCAGCATGGGCGTCCAACGGCTCATTGTTGCTGTCAACAAGATGGACACCGTAGGCTGGAAACAAGGCCGATTCGAAGAAATATCAGGCCAGCTCACTGCCTTCCTCACTTCCGCCAGCTTCTCGGCGAAGTCTGTCACGTTTGTTCCCTGCGCCGGCCTGTCGGGTGACAACGTGACGAAGCATGTTGAAGACCGCCGCGCTGCATGGTACACCGGAAAAACACTCGTCGAGGCCCTCGAATCCGTCGAGCCTGCCAAGCGCCTTCTCGACAAACCGCTCCGTTTGACCATCAGCGACGTCTTCCGCGGCGGCATTACGAATCCGATCTCGATATCTGGCCGCATAGACGCAGGCACCGTCCAGATCGGCGACACCCTCCTCGCCATGCCATCCAACGAAACCGCAACCATAAAAGCCATCGAAGTCGACCACGAACCCGTCGACTGGGCCGTAGCAGGCCAAATCCCCACGCTCCACCTCGTAAATATCGACCCGGTACACCTCCGTCTCGGCGATATCGCTTGTTCGCCCAACAACCCCATCAAACTCATTTCTTCCTTCCGCTGCAAGATCTTGGCGTTCGAGCACGTGTTGCCGTCTTCGGTCGACGTGTTCAGGGGACGCTTGCAGACTGAAGGCAGGATTAGTACCCTAGTGGCGCGATTGGATAAGGTGAGTGGCGAGGTGCTCAAGAAGAAGCCGCGGATTGTGAAGCCGGGGGAGGTCGCGAGGGTGATTGTCGAGCTGGAGGCGGAGTTGCCGCTGGAGGTGGGGGTGCGGATCGTGCTTAGGGAGGGGGGCAATACGGTTGCGGCGGGGTTGTTGGAGGGGTAGGTGGGGAGTCTGTAGGGAATGCATCTTAGGGTCTGACCGATAGGCGGTGAGTATCGTGTCTTTTGCGTGATGTGTGAGGTTTGCCACGCACTTTGTGGTTGAGTGGGTTCAAGAAGCTGATGTCCGTTGTATGAGAAGAACGAGGGCGGCGAATTGGAAGCGGGACAAAATGGGGTTGGGACGGAAATGGTTTGGCCCAACTTCGATATGTTACATCGCTTAGTCTCGACCGATAAGCAGATGAGTGACGATGTACATAGCCTTAGAACCGATGATTTCTATAGTCCTATCCATGCCAGCCGGTCATACGCTCCATATATACACTCTGCTCACCCATCGCACCAGACCCATAGCCACCCGGGGTCCAAGGCAATATTGCCAAACCGACCGCTTTCCCAGCCTTGAGCCCGTCTCTCCACCACTCCGTGCAACCTCCGTCGTGCCCAGGTCGAAGGGTGGGCAAAGAATCCGTCTCAACCTCTATGCGATTGCCACTCGGTTGCAATGCGTATAATAGCGAGGCGCTCTACCCGATAGCAATATGCGATACAGACCCTGATGCCACGCTATGAAGACCAAGCACCGCGATCTACATAGCCAACATTGCCATACGGAGCCCAACCGAGTTCACTCAAACCCAAACCAATCACAAGCTAGCATACGACACCGATTATCCTCTCATCCCGTCCCCTTCCCATCAAACTCGCGGTCCAACTTCGCCAACGCAGCTGCCTTCTCCGCATCATGCCTGACGCCCTGCACCCTTGTCGGCAACTCTCGCATAACCTGCTGCACCAACTGCTCCAGATCCTTCGGGTCCCGCGTCTCCAGCTTCGCCTTCCCCTTGCCCGTGTTTCCTACAACAGGAACTTGTGGCTTGACTTCGCGCTTGCGGAGCATGACTTGTCCCTTGGAATCCATGTAAGTTTCGTAGCCTTGCTGGTCGAGCACTTCGTCGGGGACGCGGACGCTGACGGGAGGTTTACTCGAGCTTGGGCTTGATTGTTGGGGTTCTTGAGGGGTGGCTGCGGAAGGAGTAGGAGGGTCGACCGGGCCGCCATTCGACTTCTCCTTTTCGAAGCGCTCGAGGGCGCGGATGTGGTCTTGATTTTCCTTGTTGCCTTCCATGAGGAAGCGAAGGCACATGATTGCATGCTCGCGGATATAAGGGTTGTGTTCATCGTATGAACAGCAGTTGAGGACCGCCTCGATACCTCCGAGGGGCCGAATCTGGTCTTGCACTTGTCTATTCTTCCAGACGAGCGAGCTAAGTACGAGAACTGCCAGCTTCTTGAGGTTACGCCACTCGAACTCGGAAGGCTCGTCTTGTGCTTCGTCGATGTAGGGTCGGGGTGATGGCATGTAGCCTTCTGGGGCGATAGGATTGGAGGTATCGTAAGGTCGTTCCACGGCCACAGGCGCCGGACCGTCAGTCTCGCTCGGAGGTGCTGGCGTAGGTTGTCGAGCTGCTGTTGTGAGCGGAGGGATGGACATTTGGCCCTTAGGGATTGCTGCGTCGAGCTCCTTCAGTAGGGTGACAAGCTCATTGGCGACCTCCCAGTTACTAAGCATGGTCTTCCACGTTTCGTGCTCGGTAAGGATGGCAAAGAATTCGAGGTACTGGTATACACCCTCGTACATGCGCTCCATGTCCCATAGATTAAGTGGGAAGTCTTCTGGTTGTGCATGTCCGGCTCGAATCTGTCCCTGGAGGAAGATCAACGCGCAAGTTTGTGGAACAATATGGCGTCGAAACTCGGTAAGCAGAAAGTTGACCATGTGTGCGTCGCCCTGGTCGACTGGTGTGGGGTTCGACTTCATTAGCCCCTTGGACGGCGTGCGGGCTTGCCGCGCACGGAAAATGTTGGTGAGAAGTTTCATGATGACGGCCTGGGCAGGAGAGATGATATCTTTCGACCTACTACGCTTATGAGCTGGGTTCTGGACGGACAAGAGGATACTTACTCTGACTCTCGGAAGGCGTGATATGCAAAGGGCAGCAGGCCGTTAGCAAGAATAGCTTCCATAATTTTCACCATGAACTTGAAGTAGAGTTCCTCCTCTCGTAAATCCCAAGCAGCGACAAAGATGAGCAGTTCTCTTAAGAGATTCCGTCCGTTGTCTTGTGCAAGTAGAAGATGGCATCGCACGCTGTGCATGCTTCGAATGCTACTGAAAATTGTCGGATCCGAATGATATCCAGGCTGACCTTCAATAGGTTCGACAATCCCCGCCATGATGATCATCGGCAGCACTTCGATCTCGGTGGGTCCCAGAATCAGCGGCACATCGGTGAGCAGCCCATGGCCTTCGTCGCCGGCATCGTCGTAGTCGTCATCAGCGTCATCGTCCTCTGGCGGAGGTGAGGTGGGGGAGGCTACATCGCTGGTCAGTGCTGCTGGACGATCTGGATCGGGCTCCAGACGCTTCAATAAGTCCTCCTTGCCACTCTGTAGAATCTCGGCACCAAAGGCGGGCGGATAAGTCACGCGAAAGTCGATCTCACCTGCCGGGGACGACCGATTGATGCTCGGATCCAAGATTGAGTGCTCGAGCACGGGACGCGCTGCCTCCTTGACGTCTGCCATGGCCTGGGCTGGCTCTTCACTGTTTGTTGCGGCAATGGATGATCGCATGCGGTCTACCTCCACTTGCAGCTGATTGATGCTGTTAGCGAGCGCCTGCACGCTTTCCTCATTCTTCGCGTGCTGGTCAAGCACCTTCTTGTAGGCGCTGGATTGGGTAATTTCATCCCGGTACCGAGCCACGACGTCGGCGTAGAGCATATTCCATTTCTGGGCGTGTCAGTGTATGCGAAATGAAACGTGGGGTTTACGCTCACATTCTTGTCTTCTTCGGACATGGTCTGCCATCTCCTCCGGCACTCAGCGGCAATCTCGTTGGCTCCAGCCTTTTCGCCATGCTGGGCGAGGAACTTCTTGACCTCGTTGCCGATCTCGCCAATGTAGAGGAGAAAAGGCGAGGACGCTGGCTGTTGAGGGATTTTGAAGGCGTCGGGTCCACGAGAAACATGCGGCACGATCGCGGTGGGCTCTTCCTTGGGTTGCGGGTCCCGCTCTTGACGAGGAAATATGTCCATCTTGTATTTCATGTCGGCAAAGTTGGGCAGCTCGTTGTCGAGGTGGCTGTCAAAGAGCTCGATCCACAGCATCAGCTTCCGCTGCTCATTTCGCGCGATGAGGTTGTTGAGGAATTGTAGGCACGTAATGAGGAGTTTCTTGTCTGTCATGCACGTCAGACTTAATTACAGATCTTTCATCATGTCTCTTACACGAGTTTATGACGCTCTGCCATTTATCTTCGTCTTGGGTCCCTGCTTCTCCGTCGTACCCCCGCGCCGTCACCCGCACGCAGACATTGACCAGCGCGAATATATCCTTGTCGAACAGCCTCTCCGCCGAGAGATTCTGCACCTTCTCCCCGTACACGAGCACATTTCGCGCGATCGACACGAGTTGGTTCAGTCGTTCGAGGTCGCGGAGCAAGCTGGGCGAATACGAGGCAATGAGCGGACCAGACAACCCCTCATACTCGGGTGTAGCGGGGTCGGGCGCAGCGAAGCTTCGGCGTTCGAGGGACGGGATGGCTGCTTTCAGGACGCCGGCGAGGTCGTCCCAAAAGAGGTCGGCGAGACCGAGTTCCTCACTACACCATTAGACCAAATCATGGAGTGGGTCGTTATGCATGTGTGCATACCGGAGCTCAAAGTTGCGCCGCGTATCCTCGAGAGTGCTCTTCACCACGTCGCGCTCCAGCATACGCATCGTCTCATCTTTAATATACCCAGGATTGTGGAAGTGGACTGTGTAGGGCGCCAGAGCAAGTCGTATGCGCGTAAGGTACGGCTTCGCCGAGAATTGCTCCTCCGCAGTGTCCTCGTCCATGATTATACAGTTTCGCCCATGGGATAGGGCGTGTTTGACAGACTTGTCTGTTGGTTTCAGACGTTTCGAAACGTAGCCTTGCGCAAGATTCTGCAAAAAGCCGTGGGTAGGGCTGGCGGCGTGAAAGATCAAAGATCGGAGGTGGGATTGAGGGGCGGAGCGGAAGAACGATTGTACGAGCTACGTCAAATTCTTATCGTCACGTGTCTTCGCGTTATCTTAGATCAATGGATCGCGCTTTTAAGAAAGAGCCGAGTTTCGCAATAAGTGGACCATCAACATGATGTAATCAACATCGCGAACAGCTAACATAATTAGAATCCCCATGAAGTATGTCGCAGTACACAGCAGCACCGACGAAGCCGAGGTGCCGGTCAGCTACCGGATGACATTTACAAGTGATGCCTCATATTCGTGTTGATCGTCGCCTCGCATGTTCACAGTGCATCGATGCTGTCTTAAGATGTGAATGTATTTGAATTCATGTACAGAGCTATTGAAATCGTGGACGAGCATAGAATGCCAGCAAGCCCCGTCAGAGAGCCCCACAGATCCGTTCTTGGACACCATAAAATGTGAGAACTGATACATGGAAAGGTATCTCTCACGGGCATGGGTTCCGTAGCCATGAAGGCGTTGCAGACACATCACTTCGACATCAAAATAGAAAGACCAGGATAAGAATAATATGCACTAGGCCTGATTGCCATAGTATTTGAGAAGAGAACTACAAACCGTCCGCCTTGAGCCTCGCAGCTCTAAAGCGACTTACTTTCTTCGTCTGTCCATCCCTTTCTTCTACAAGGGGCGCTTCGTCTTCGTCTTCGGTCGCAGTGAAACCGCCCTGGTTTTGAATCATCTTGTTCCGCATCTTGTGGTACTCTCGCGAGACTTCGCGGTTGATCAGAATGGGGTCGAATTCGTCGGGCGCTTGAGGATCAGATGGGTGTGGGGTATGCTCTACAACCGTGGGTGCGAGGGTGCGTCCTACAGGTCCGGTTGGAAGCGGTGGTGGCTCAAACATAGGCGGAGTGGGAAGCATTGGAGGAGGTTGGCCGTTCGAGCTTCGGGCGCTTTTAAAACGAGAAACTTTGGTCGCCTTCGGTTGCGAGGGTGGTGCGGGTGCTTGAGGAGCAGGCCCGGATCGCTCGATAATCGTGTCAGCTATTGTATCTGTCGACACTGGTGCGGTCTTTGTAGGCTCCTGCGCGGGCTTGGTATCGTCGGCGAAGCGGACGCCTTTCTGTTCCTCACTTGCGCCAGCTGGCGTATCTACAACGTCGTACATTTGCTCGTCGAATTGCTCGTCTTTTCGAACGCGCAGCGTGCGCACGTCGTCGGCGACCTCAGCGAGAGGATGTTGGTCAGGTTGTGGCCCTACATTCTCCACCATCCGAGCATTCAGTTTCTTTTCAAGCTCCATCATCTGTTTTCGGTACGCGTCCGTGAGTTCGACTTTAGTACTTCGACCGTACTCATCCTCGTCATCGCTCGGATTGCTTTCGTCATCATCATCGAAGTCGTCGCCCATGTCTTCATCCTCTTCCAACTCTAGCTCGGCAACGACCTCACCGACTTCCGCGAGCCCATATTGTAGCATCTCCCTCCGGAGCTTGGCATCTTCAATGCTTTCGTCGGGGACGACCACCTTGGAGACGACTTCGCCTGCCTCGCCGAGCTCAAAAACCTTTGCACCAGGCTTTAGACCGTACCAGTGCTTCAAGTCGTCTTTGAGACCAACGGGCTTTTCGAACGTTTTGACTTCGATGTCTTGGGCGAATGAAACAGCCTTTTTGGTCCTAGGGATCTTCGCCTCTGCAGTTGATCCGGTGGTGGTAGCGGGCTTTGTTGGTACTTTATCTGGTGTTGGCAGAGAAGTTGATTTCGATGCTGATGTCGGTGCGGAGGCTGCTGGGGCAGAGGCCGACGAAAGAGCCGATGTAACTTCCTTTAAGACCTTCTCCTCTTCGGCAGGTGTTGTTTGTTCAGCTTTGTGTAGTCCGGCATTCTGCAACGCTTCTATGAGCTTTGCACCTGCCTTTCCAGGCTGCAGCACAGAGCCGGACACAACCTTGTCGTCCGCATCCAACTCTTCCTCAATGTCCATGATCGGCAGCCCCTCTTCGTTCTCCAGCCCCGAGTCCGCCAAAAGCGACATGCCCGCGAGTAATTTCTCGGCCTTTTCGTGCTGCTTCTCGACGGTCTGGCGGTTCTGCTGGACATAGTCAATGCGTTTAGAGATCAAGTGAACGACTTGGTTAGCTGTGCGCTGGTTGCGCGGGTCTTTGCCGAGGAGCTCCTGGACTTCCTTCTCGTTGACCATTAGGCCGCCGAGATCGCGGCCGATCTGAAGCATGGCGGCTGGCGAGGGAGAGTTTGCCTTCTGCAACTCTTCCGTGAGCATTTCGTACTCGGTCTCCCACGCGGACCAGTGGTCCAGCGCTTTGCCGAGCTTGGCGACATTCTCTTCGAGCTGCAGCCGCTGGCGCTCGACATTGTCCATGGTTTGCTGTGCGGGAGTTGCCATTGCAGAGGTGACGGTGGAGAAGCGATGGTGGGTTTGAGGGCAAGGCAAGGCAAGGTTTTGACCGAACTCTTGGCGCGCTAGCTTTGGTGGAGTTGGCTATGCAGCATTCCAGAACGCTTGCTGCGACGTCTGGAGCCCTTCAGTCGAGAATCTCTAAAGAAACTGAAAAACTGCAGAGCGAACCGGTAATTTACTGGTCCTTGTTATACGGCACATCAGATGAAAGGCAGCCACAGGCGCTAGTTGGACTTAGTAATCAACCTCGCTCAACCGCATCGTCGCCGTGAATACACCTCGTCGCCTCTCCAGGCCACCACACACCATGTCGAAGGTTGTCCGCGCGCCCGGCGCGTCGAAGCGTCTCGCCGAAGATGGCGGTGCGTCTCCTCTCTCCCAGTCCCTCCACCACCTCTCCCTGCAGCAGTCCCCCTCCAGAGGCCCCAAAGCCACGCCGGCCTTCGCTGACTCTTCCTCAGACATTTGCCCAGTATGCAAATCGTCGCGCTACCTCAACCCGAACATGAAGTTTTTGGTCAATCCGGAATGCTACCACAAGATGTGCGAGTCGTGCGTGGACCGCATCTTCTCGCACGGTCCCGCGCCGTGTCCGATTGCGGGGTGCAAGAGGACGCTGCGCAAAGCCAAGTTCAGGACCCAAACCTTTGAGGATTTGAAGGTGGAGAGGGAGGTGGATATCAGACGGAGGGTTGCGCAGGTGTGAGTTACACCATAGTCTTTGTAGACTATATGTACTAATCATGGCTGCTAGATTTGACAAGCAAGAGTCCGATTTCGAGGAGCTGTTAGACTATAACGACTACCTGGAAACAGTCGAAGAGATCAACTGGAACCTCATTCTTGGTATCGACGTCGAAGAGACAGAGCAGAAGTTGCGCAAGTACGAGGAAGCACGCAAAGCCGAGCTCAACCCCAACGCGATCCGCCGCGCTACCGAACCCGACACCTCACAACTTTCCAATACCTCACACGTGGTTCTCAAGAAGGGTGCTACCCAGCGTAGAGCTATGCTATCATCGTCTGCCAACACCCCCAACCCTACCGCCGGGCCCGACGACGATGCAGGCTTTACATTCCGTGGCCTCAAGAAGCCGAAAGCGCCGGAACCGGAGAAGCCCTTTGATCCCTTCGGCGGCTGGAGCATCGAGCCCGAGTACTATGGGCTACAAAGCGACTATAACCATCCCTGGTTTACTGCTATGGCGAATGATGCGAAACATTACGCTGGCGGATACGATATGCACGACTTCTATAGCCGGGCGCTGTGCGATGCTTTTGGTGGTATGGGCATATTCATCGAGGACGAGATGACTGCGAGAGAGGCGCAAGGTTCTGGAGATGCAGGGATCGGCACGCAAGCGGCTGCCGCTGCTGCAGCAGGTGGGAGGGATGTGGACATGGCCGATATTTTCTAATTGTGATACCCCGAGCTCAGCTCTACATCATTGGGCGGCGTTTGAATTCTGTGTTCTTGGCTTGCAATTGAGATCGGCTTGGGCATACCCATGTAAGATACATCACGCGTGGTAGTGAATGATGAAGAGCAGTATTGTCAGTTTTACACTCGCGGTCGCAAGTTGCGACATGCGTTCATGATCCAAATCGTCTCGGTGAGTATTAATATGCAACGTGCAGTCTTCTGAGAGAGTTGTGCGACCAGTCGTGGCGAAACAGACCACGCCCTTCTGAGACTGTCTTTTCTTTTGCACTAGTCATAGGCGTCGAATTTGTGCCACGACTGACGCACGTTCACTACGGTCGGGCTTTCTGAGGGACATGGCGGTCGGAAGTACTCACGAGTGTTAGATCTGACAGCATCTCCCTGCCGCTATACCAATAAATGGCAAATCCTGCTCTCCTCCAATCCTCCTCTCCTCCCCTCCACATCGAAATAACACAGTCACTTCTCGATCATTTGCGAGCTTTGGTCTACTTCTACGCACCAGGTACGCGTTGTCTCGCATTCGTGTTTCTGGTAGAGATTTGCCACACCTGTCTTCACTTCCTCTGCTCGGTATATGGAACTGTTTCAACGCCACACGGGGTTGAATCATGTGCAAAATAAGACGAGCGCGAAATACTGTCTTGCCGCACGCACAATCCTAACAGATCTTGAGTAAGACACTCGCACTGTCTTACGCTTCAGTCTCATGTCCTGGGGTATATATGAAGCATTTCGGTCAATACGAGCTCGATTCAATCACCAACACCTCTCTGTACCTCTTGATACATCCTACGACGCGATCGATCTGTATATCATTCCCCCGTTCTCCACGCATCCACACCATGGCCACCGCAATTCCCATGTCCCCGGTATCCCCAACTACTTGCGTTCACCACGACCAAACCACGCCTACCAATAATCCAGAGCACGAGCGAGAAACAGACGCCCCTCTTCCCTACGAACAATATATCCCAGCTACGTCCCCCAATTGGTACAATCCACACACCATCGAGCAAATCAACATGGACAATCGCACTCAGAACCATCGCATTGTGGCAGAATTCCTACCACGACGACTTGCACACTATGAGGTCGAGTATGGTATTACGAAAGAGCAGATGAGGCATTTGTTGAGGGAAGAGGCGGAGAAACGCAACGGGGCGGAGGGAGAGGTGGGAACGACTGAAGAGGTTGCAGCTGGAAATACGGGTGGGGAGGTAGAGTTTGGCGACGTCGACCGATTCAATCTGACTGGAAGGAACGACATTACTACTTGCGCTTCATCAGACCAAACCAAGAAGGATGTTGAACTTGCGGATGCTGACACTGCGGAAGCTTCTGGTCAAGATCCGCCGCCCAATCCACTGGACGCTACGCCCTTCGAACTATGCATCTTCGCCTTCATCATCTTCGTCATTCGGTTGCCGTTCAAGGTGCTTCACCTCTTCGCACATCCGTGGGAATCATGTCGGAGGCTACATGTCTACCTGAACCGGACTATTACGAATCGCTCACTCGCGTTCAGCATCGGGCTTGTCCTAGGATCTTTGGTGGCGGCTGCGATTGGAGTTCTAGTAGCGCGTTCTTTGCGTCAAGAGCTGAGGTTCTGCTACTCATTGTGCAGAATGTTTTGAGGGAAGGTTGGCTCATGTTTGCTCAGGTTGAGAATGTGTGAGGTTTTCGATGGTGTCGGGATAGATCTTCGTGCATTGGGTCTGAGAGTGTGATTTAGAGTTTGGGACTGTTATAATACGGGTTCTGGTTGGTTTTAGCAGTGAATTTCTTGTTTTCATCTCTCCACTTGTGCGCCCTTTGCCATGCCGCAGGGCGCACCCAGGCAGTCACTTCCAAATCAGGCAACAACACTTCGATGCCTACCAACCCAGGTATAAATACCACTGACCTTCCCATCTCAATCAACTCAACCAGCTTCCTTCCATCTCACCCACCAAACAAACACCACTCAAAATGGCGCCCCTCCAAATCAACGTTACCGGCACTGGCAGCACCCTCCGCCCCGCCGAACGCGCCATCCTCGTCCTACAAGCTTACTCCCCCGACCTCTCCAGCGCAGCCGACGCCTCTGCAACCGTGACTCTCACCGCAAACACCATCCGCGAGGCTATCAACCCGCACTGTCCCCAAGATGAAGCTACGCGCCAAACGAAGCCCGGCGCCGCCATCGCACACTACTCCATGAGCACGCTCGACACCAACAGCCGCAGTCGTGCGATCGACAAAACCAAAGAGAAATACGAGACAGTGTACACGGCGAGCGCACAATTCAACATCAAGTTCGCGGATTTCGATGTCTTGAATGCGCTCGCGACAGACTTCTCGGCAATGCAGAACGTCAAAATCCAGAAAATTGAGTGGCATCTCACTGATGCGAAAATGGCTTCTATCGAAGGAGAAGCACGTAAGCGGGCGGCCTCTGATGCAATTCAGCGCGCGCACGACTACGCGGAGATGTTTGCTGGGGTGGCAGTGGAGGATCTGGGAAAGAGGGTGAAAGCAGTCAGTGTGAAGGAGAACAACTATTACCAAAGGAGTACCAGGCCACAGTTGCATGTGGGAAAGATGCAAAGATACGAAGGGATTAGGACTCATGGGAAGGAAGAGTTGCAGTTCCAGCCTGAGGATGTGAGGTTGAGTGTTAGCGTTGATGGAACGTTCGTTGTGGAGGTTTGAGGGGATGATAGGGTGGAACAGGTGACGGCTGCATGTGCCGTCTCGCTTTAGTTTACCAAAAGGATTTTGAGCTTGCTCTATATCAATGCCATTACTTTGAGAAAGTGTGATCAAGTCCGCGCTGTGATAGAAGTTCTACCGTTGCAAGATTCGTGAATGATATTCGTGCTTGGCCATTGCATACCCCAGCGCTCTGATGCCCATGAATTGCGTCGAAAACGTGAAACTCCGTTTCTCATCGAACCAAAAAGCGATGAGACTCCTACGTGTGAGCTTCACCTATCTTGTATCCGTCTTCAGTCAAGTCAGGCTCATTGGCCTCTTCACACACCCTCGGTCAATTGGAAACAATACCGCATAATCAGTGCGCTACCAACCAATCTTATGTAGCGGCCAGCTGCTCTGGTGGAACAGTTGTGGTGGTTGTTGACCATATCACGGTCGGTTCGATTGGACCTGCAATAAAGCTAGTTGTCAGTGTTGTTCCCGGCTTAGTAGTAGACGTCGTTACGCCATATACTTGGGAGATTGTATACATCGACATAGCAGGAACGAAAATACGATCTGAAACCGGTCTAGTCATGTCTTGAGCAGTGGATGGAAGTTTCTTGGTCGCGATCATCGTGTACGATGTAACTGTTGAATGTAAAGTACCAATCGGCACCGTATCGTCCGAGGCACAAGAGCGCTGTTTGAACGGCTTCTTACCCAACATCGCGCCAATGAAGAGAGTGATTACGATGAGACCTACAGCACCGATACTGCAGAGCGTAATCTGCACGCAACGTTTGTCAATGAAATTCTTGATTCGAATTGGTTTTTCGGGGCGATCGGGCAATTGCTCTGGGAACGAGGAAGAGCTGAGGCTTTGTGCAGTGTGTTCAGGGAGAATCGGTGCGGGCATGTTTGCTGGACTGTGTTTTCCGTGCCACTGCTCACAAATTTGACTGTGATGTTGGGTAAATATATTGTTGATTTCTGCTTTTTGAGATCATTGTAAGGTTATAACGCCTGCGCTAGTTAGAACAGTGTGTGCATAATGTTAAGCTAGGTGTGCGAGCCCGCAATCAATAACACCCCCGATTATTCTCAACCGCTCGATCACGCCATGGTTCACACTTCTGGTACCGGAATCTCTCATCATCCACAGCCATAGAAACCAGAATTTCATGATTATAAACACAATGTTCCTTCACGATCAAAACGAGGCCAAGAAAAAATGAGTGTGGTATGACTACATGGCACTGAATTCATCCCACCGCTCATAGAGAGGTTACGAGAGCAAAATCTCTGGATAATGCGGCGTTCATCTACGCAACGTCACAGGACATGCAATTCCACACGGCTGAATCGGGGAACTCCATACAAACCTGTTCCTTACCCTGCGGCAGCTTCGTCTTACACCAATCGTTGCACAAATTATCCCTGGTGTACTTGCCCCATTCCGCGCAGTTCTTGTGAGAGCTGCCAATACCAGGTCGTCCACTATTATCTTTGGACGGCTTTGGAGACGACGAAGCAGCCGCAGTGACGGTGGAAGTGATGGTGCCACTGCACTGATTGCGTCTCATTTATCTTCGCAGGGCTTGGTGCTAATGCAGGTGCTGAACGTGTGAGCTTCGGTCCTAAGATCTTCATACCTACGATGAGGCCGACGATGAGAGTAGCGAGGAAGCAGACTGCTCCGATGATTACGGATATGATCTTCTTACGCGTCCATTTGCGTGTAATTTTCCCTGATTGCACGTTCAGTTGGCCAGGATAATGCGGGTGGTTTGGGTCTGCGTGGTCATCCAAGACATAGTGGTCGGGCGTGGGAAGCCTCTCGAGATCGAGATTGTCGAGGCTGATGGGATCCATGTTGGGTTGAGAAGACATCTCAACAATTGGGTTCGTGAGAAGGTGGGTGTCTCTGGGGAACAGCTGAAGAGTTCACGATATGAATACCAACGGAAATGTGGAGTGGGCGGGAACTACGTTGTGAGTGAATGACTCTCGGTCAATGTGATATGTGGACAAGTCACAAGCATGTTCAATGATGCGCCTGAAAGAGATATCGTACTGCCTGTATCTATTCATATCGTGATTAATTGTTACTGCTGATGTGTTGAAAGAGATTCTGAAAAACATGCCGCTTCTTGCTTGGGTTAAACTTGGTCACTATTAGAGCTATCGTCTTCCTGACTGCGCAGCCGGGACCTGTATCCTTGCAAAACGGTTTCGTTGATGTGAACGGTGGTGTAGGTGTGCTTTGATATACTCGTTGAAGGTTTGCTCGTCACCGTATTGCTCGGAAGTAACGTCGTGCTAGTCCATTCGATCGATACATTGATCTGAAGTGTGGGCGCGACGCTTTTGGTGTTTCTTCCTCCTAATGAAAACACCAGTGTCAGGGTTAATATCAGCAGAACTCAGGTAGTCAAAATAGCCCAGACGTAAGCTCGTTTGGATCAAAGTGTATTGCGCCATGCTCGTGGTTGTGGTGGTAACGGACCCGGCGGAATGCATAGCGGAGGCGATGAGGATGATGTTGATCGAACGGTTCAGCGACGACGGGAAAGCTTCTAGTAGTCATCTTCGGAGTCTATGAAAAGATTCTCTTTACTCTAGTACCTCAGTAGCAGTGCGGTGTAAGTATTCGCGAGGATATCTGGCAATTTTAGTTCACTTTGCTTTTACGACAAAGAGATAAATGAGGTCCCAGTGTGCTTGTCTGTAATATTGAGATAAGACGAAGGACGAGACGATGGAAGCATTCATTGTATTTCCAATCGCACATGGTTTACAATGCTTTGGTGAACCTCGCTCAAGAAGTTAGATTCGCCTTTCCCACTGTCGTCAGTGTCGTGTTTATCTACAGCAATCTTTGCTGATTAGCCAGCCTTGGAAATAATCGCGCGCATAATGAATTAGAGTTATTTCGCACGAACAATAGCTGACGTACGCATGTCACGCTGGTTGCTGGCATTCACTGGCAGCCTGGGGCAGCCAGTCACCACATGACGAGTAACGAGCTTTCACCCTCAACGTTGGGGCATGGCAGCAGTTTTACTGCGCGTGCGTGGCCTGAGCTCATGAAAATCCAGACTTCGCCTGCCTTTGAATTGAACAAGACACCACGCAAAAAGCTACGACGCAGTACGTACAGCCAATCCCTTCGCCTCATCTTCATACTAGTCGACTCCTCTAACCCGACACAGATATCGAGCTACATCAAGACAATGGCCAAGTCGAGCAACCCCAAGACGATTGGCACGAGCGCCGCAAGCATGAACCAACCCATAAACCCCTACTCTGGCTCGGACCCCTTCAAAGCCGAGCTCGCCGCTTTCCTCCACCAGCAGACGGACATAAATGTGATGCTACATTTCCTTGGCCATCCTATCTTCGGCGCGCCCTACTCGCTCGACGAAGCCGTCATCGTCTGTCTCAACCTCGAATGGTGGCAGAATGATCCGCATCCCACGACCGAAATTGGCATTGCAGAGCTACATCCCATCGGCCAGTTCCCTAACGCTCACGCCGCCAATATCCTGTCCCAGATCTGCGTCGCACACGCTCGTATCATCGAACACGCCCATTTCATCAATCAATTCGACGGCGCGGGCAATCCGGAGGACTTCTACTTTGGAACTACCAAGTTCGTCACCAACCTGGAGGCGCGCCAGATCTTGGTCAACACATTCTGTCGCCTGCGGATGGATAAGAAGGGCCAGATGCAGCCAATCATTCTTCTCGCCCACGATGCGGAGGGCAAGTTCGAACACATAAAGGAGAAGATGAGTATTGACATTCTGGGACTCAACACTGTGGTCAAGGTCGTCGATACGCAGAAGCTCGCAGAGCAAGCTGGTATCCGTGCTCCAAAAGGCCCCACAATCAGCTTGACGCATTTGGTGAACCACTTCAACCTCGAACACTTCAATCTCCACACGGCTGGCAACGACGCGGGATTCACCATGATCACCGCAATTCTGGCATCCCTCAAAAACGACCTCTATGGACAGTACCTCCCCTTCACTAAAGCTTTCGACCAGCCACCCTCCATAGTCGATGGCTTGGACATCTACACCGTGGTCAACGACGTGATGGCAATCTGTAAGGTTAAGCCGCCGCCTCCGTGGGGCATCAGGTACTACTGTACTCGATGTGGCCTGTACAATCATCTGCGCGCAACCTGCTTCGCTAATGTTAGCTGTACGATCTGCAAGTACTCGAGGAATCGGAAGCTGGAGGGGAATTCCGGGACGCATGCCACTGCGAAGTGTGTCTACAATTACTTGGAGTTGCCAGAGGTGAATAAGTCGCCGGTGATGGTGAAGACACTGCCGATTCCTCCGAAGGATCCGAAGGGTCACGGGTACGACATGGGTTCGGTTGCGGAGTGGGTTGCCGAGACTCAGGAGGAGGCAGAGCAGATTCAGGAGGAGTAGATACATGAACAACCCTGTATACGGATGGATGTAATGTTGGACGGACCTGGATGTGGGGGGCAATTCGGAATGTGAAAGTGACTGGCTACGCACATGAAGCCTGCTTTTGCGACATCAGCTCGGGGGCTTCGGTATCTGAACCCAGCAAGCAATTAATCAGGAAAGGGTTGCATATATGGTCCGTTCAAGAGCCATTTGGAAACTCCTAGTCATTTGCATCTCCTCTATCAGCGTGCGCTACAATGAGCCCCTCAAACAAGAATCATGTCACGGTTAATACTCGATCAAGCTTCAAATGAGAGAAGCTTACGCCGTACAACACCAGTCGTACGTCAGTGTGTCCTTGCCTTCAAACACTGTCCCAAATACTCTGGTTACCCCCAACGCCCCCGACCATATCCTTCGTCAACGTGCAGCCCGTTCCTCGTACAGCTCACACACATTCCCCCGATCCTCCCCACTCTCTCTAGGATGATTCTATGATGTGGACTTCTGGGTATTCCCATCCGCCCCAAAGGGCAGATGTACTCGCTGATTTTTACCCTATGGTTGCACATGGTGTAGTTCTCGAAGGCAAAGTGGCACATAGCGGGTGGTTTTCGCCTTGGAGTTGCGAAAAATACTGACCTCTTGTTGATAGTTGCAGATCATGGACGTACTGGGCGTATGTATTTGAAGAAGTGGTTTGTTGCTATGAGTGAGGAGTGCAAGCACGTAATATATGTGCTAAGGTATAGTATCCTCTGTGATTATTGCTGGTATTGAGTGAATATTACGGTGAGATAACTGGCAGTGACATAGCGACGAAGCTGACGAAGATTGAAGACCTGTTCGGCTGTGATGATGGCAAATAGCGTGACTACAAATTGAAATCAGGATTATAACTAGGTACAGAAATGTTGTAATTCGTCGAGGAGAGTCATACAGATTGCGGACTCGCTTTCATACCCAAACACTAAGATTAACGCCATTCAGCGCCTAAGCAGTAGCAGCTACTGTCGGTGACGCATCGCTACAACTACTAGCAGCTTCGACGAAGTTTTGGACGTCCAGATGCTGGAAAGGACTTTGTTACTCCCAGTATCCCTCGTCGATGTGCAGCCCGGTCTCCTTACATCTATCACGCATCACGTTCAGTCTCGATATACCTTCAAATCACGAGAGACTGTGGTACAAGGCGGTAGCCACAAATTCAGGCTTCGCATCGACCTTCTTTCCTCGCCCTCGACCCTCAACGCCCGTCTTTCATTCAATCTCCTTCCCATCTCTCCTCGACGCGTTGTTCGAAGCTCCCACTGCGCTCCGATCCGCGTGTTCTAGGTCACTGTCCATGATGTTTTCATTGTGACGTCTTCTTTGCCTCGATAACGAGATGCTCTCCTCCGGCACCGCCAGCATGTTGCGCAGTCAATCATGTTGAGCAAGGCAACGACTACCCTGAGTCCTGATGGGCCGAGCAATTCTTTTCCCAAATTTCTTCTCCTCTTCATCCCCCACTTGGCTTCTTCAGCAACCCATTCAATATTGCAGGATCGATCAGCCCCGCATCCGGCGCCTCAACTCCACACCTAACAAACATACTCCTCCACATCGCTCCCACAGTCCTCTCCTCGGGCATGAACACCACCGTGTTTATATAAGTCCTTGACGTGTTGTAGCAATTCGGCATGGTAAACAGTTGCGCCTCGCAATTGTCGTCCTTTCCGGCGAAGAATACTCCGCATCGTGCATCAGCCGGAAGATCCACACATGTCCCGGCCTTCCAGGCGCTCGCTGGCTGGGGTATTGTTAACTTCTGGAGAAGCTCTCCGCGACAATGCTTTGGGCCCCCAGAGCCACTGTATGAGAGGGCTAGGATGGGGAGTTGAGGGGTCGCTGGTCGAGGTGGTGGTGCGACTGGTGTCTCGCTCTCAATCGGTCCAATGTATCCAGGATCCTCTGTCGGCGTGGGTGCCGGCGTCTTGGTATCTCCAATCATTCCCTCTTCAGTCGTCATGGCTGGCGTCGGCGTGAGGGTGATGGCATATGTCCCCGTCACGCCCGCCTTGACCGTCGACGTGCCGCTATAAATATCGACGCGATCGAACCCTGTGCCATTGACCTGAGCGCCGCCTTTCCGTTGGATCTCAAACTCTGTGTCTTTGGCGGCTTGTGCAATGGTGATTTGCACGAGCTTCTTCGGGGGAGCACGTAGCTCGATTGAGGTTGCGAGGGTGATGGCGATTATGAGGATAAGGACTATCGAGGAGGCGATTATGATGTAGCGACGGGGTATTCGAATTCGAGAAGACATTTTGGCGATGGGAAAGAGAAAATCCTGGTGGAGGTTGTGAAGCTTGACTTTGAAGGTCAGAGGTGATGCCAAGCGTGGTGGTGCGTTGGGTGTTTCATCGTCAACGGCGTCTGAAACGTGACAGGAGACTACCGAAAGAGGATGGAATCACCAGTCATGAGGTTGCTGAGCCTTTGGACGAAAAAAAAAAGGTAAATCGCCCTGCGGAATAAAGTTTATCGCGGACGCTGATCCGAAGTACGACTTTCGATGCCGATATATCTATCTACTCTGTCGCCCGAGGACGAAAATCATGAATAGCAAAAACAGGACACGTCAGTTACCTGTCAGCTTGAACTTTTTCGTCGCCCTTCCATCCCACTTACTTTCTACTCGTGTCAGTCTCAAATGCAACCGACACCAAATCGGGCAACATCGAGTAACGATCGTTTGCAAGCCGGGTATCGCCCACTCCGACACATCCTTCTCTGCGGGCCGTTCCTCAAAGCTTTGTGCCTTCGCCTACAGCAGCTTTTCTTGGGGTCTATTCCATCCTTTGGGTGCAGATCAAGGTAGAGGGACCAGGGTTATGGGCTCTGCGACGATAGCTGCCATTTCAAGAACGCTGATTGCCGGACTCAAGGAACGTGGCGGGAAGAGTACGTTTGCGCTTGAAACTAGTGGTAAGCGCGCGGTTAGGGATAATGGTGCTGCTGGTGAATCTGTCAAGGGTGTAGAGTGTGGGAGGTATAATTGTATGGTGTTGGGTTTGGGGTGTGTGGGGCGACTGTGGTAGCTGCTAATTGTAGGTATACATTTTGAAGCTGACGACTGGTCGAGTCAAAACCTACTTAACTGGGCGCGAAATTCTTCCTATTGTGTCAAGAGGGAATGTAGACAGCACGGGTTGTTTAGGATGTGTTGCATAGCAGTGCTGTTCAATATGCGCTCGATATAGGTTTGCGGCGCAGTCAATATCGAGGCTTCGAACAAGTTGCGAGAATTGACCCAGTCGAAATCAACGGCGTCGCAGATAAAACATAATACCCGTGGATATGCCAGCTACTCCAAGAACAGCAACCCATCACCCTACCCAAGATAACTATCAACTCGCCAAATAAAATAAAAAGCTCACATCAGACCCTTCTCAACCCAGCCATCGCCAACGTCCTTTCCACCCACCCCCCTTTCTTTCTCCCCTCCCCAGTCTCCTCCTCCCTCTCCGTATTCGTCGACACCCCAACTGATACCAGTTCCGGCAGCAACGAGAATCGGGTTCCAGTCTGTCGTGTAGCCACCCACTCCGACAACTGGTTCTCCATCATGGGCACACGCTGCTCCTCGACTCTCGGTGTTCCGCCTTGCTGCATTTGCTTATCTCTCCGCACCCTCGCTCGTCCCAGTCCATCATCAGCTAGTTCTTGCGCCTGTTGAATTCCTCCATTGTTGTTCCTTTTCGCACGGTAGATTGTGACGATGAGGATCAAAAAGATACCCACCCCAGCAACAGTGAGTGAACAAAAGATCCATAATTGGAAGCTAGCTTCCCCGGTTCTGGGCACGAGGCGAGAGCGGGGAGAGAGTAGTGGGTTTACTGCCGAGGTGGAGGGAGCGCGTGGGATCATGGCTAGTCGTTGCACTTCATTTGTTGGTTAGTATGGGTTGGTTCTGAGTTGTGATCTATGCGTACGTGTACTAGCATCGTCGTTTTGTGGTTGGGACCTTGGGTGCATGGTGGTGAGGTAGGCCTGCAGTTGAAGCCGACAACAAGGCGAGGCGGGTAGCGCTGTTGCATCGGAGCCAGGCTTCCACAAAGGTTATCTATTTAGCTTCCGAACAAGACGTTTCTGTTTGACATGTGTAACATAATGGTGTCCCTGGATATGCATTTGATGTAAGTTTGCGGCGCAGTCGTGCATCTAAGCGCTGCATATATACCCTCCTACTCCTCGACACCTTTGAAACAGTTCGGTAGGTACAACTCTCGGAAGTGTCCAGCACTTTCATCTTACGCTGATGATTCGTCAGACGCATGTCTTCAGTTTCCGTTTCTTTGCATCTTCGTGTCTGGGATTCTCTCGCTGCTACGGCACTCGCTCTGTTTTCAAAGTAGATCAGTTGTAATGGTTCGGCTTCTATCGTGGAATACTGTGTGATCAAAGATCTTCAACACCTGGAACGCAGATATACCGCGTTCCAATCACTTGTACGCAATGACGCAGCGACGCATCCACAACACCGCCCGTCCTTGAGTAAAAAGTCATCTCTGCACCACCGCACAACAGCCGTCATTGTTAACCCGTACCCCATATGCGGGGTCGCAACCAACCCACTCACCCCCACACCGTACATCTCACATGTAGTCCGAGATATCACCAATGAAAAACACATTCAAGGCCCGGTGGTGTAGTGGTAGCACAGTCTTCTGAGAAGTACACTTGCATATCCAAACCACCACGAAGACAGTAGCTGGAAGGAGACCGGAGGGACTGCTTGGGACAAATCGAGACTAGAGAAAATAGAACAACGAGAAAGGATTGATCGAATGATGACGTGGTTGCCGAAGCCGAGGCACTGAAGGGGAATACGCGTCCTCGACCACGCGTTATAGCACATGGGGCTGGCTAAATGTATGGGCGGAACGACTCATGAGGCAACACGTGGAGACGAGAGAGTGATGTTCTTCCGAGTCATTATAACGCTCCTGTGCTGCTGACGACGCTTCTCGGAGCCGGCACTGCATCGTGCACAAGCTAGAAAATCATGTGCTCGAACAATCCCGAGGTCGTGATAAGGTGTGCATGGTTGAGGAACTAGAGGGGTGTCAACAAGGCGTGTTGGGCTCACATGTGAATGACTAAGCATCCGGTCGGTTTTTAGATCCGAAGGACGGGCCTGGCGGTTTCGTCACTCTCAGGCAGCCTGCACCGCCATGATACGCGCCCTGCCGCCTCTCTTCGACCGCCTCACACCTGCCATGGAGCACGGCTGAAGACTGCATTCACCACTACAGCCTCTTCCAGGACTCTCACCGCCCTCACCGCCCCCACCGCCGCCATGATTGGGACCAGCGTCTCCGAATATCTCTTCGTCCGCACTTGCATCGTTGGCATCCGCGCCATCACGCCCCTCAGCATCTTCTACTGCAGCTTCAGCATCGCCGAGCACCCTGCCACCGGCTTCCGCAAGTTTCTCCTCGGCTGGGCCATCCTCGAGACGGCGTTTTGGCTGCTCGTCTTCCTGCCCCGCAAGCGCGCCCTGCACGCCGCCGCATCGCATCCCCCGCCGCTCGAGAAGGAGGAGAGGAAGGCGCTGTTCTGGAAGTGCTGGGACCGCATACCGAACCCGGAATACTATCTGAGCAAGTGGTTCCTGGGCGCGCGGAGCCACGAGGTCCGCAGGGAGAATGTGCGCGACTTTTTCCGCTGGGCGCTGCTGAACAAGGGCGACGAGGCGCCCGAGGAGAAGCCATTGAGCGACGAGCAGCTGGCACGGAAGCTGGAGGAGGAGGCCGAGCTGGACGAGTATGTCGACGGCACTCAGACGCTGCTTGGACGGCCACTGGAGCCAGGGCGCGGTTCGGCAAAGTGCCTGCGGTTGACCATTGACAAGATCAACATGCTGCACCGGCCCGTGTTTTGGTATCTCCTCGTCTTCATCGTAGACACTTTTACGTCGGCCCGCCTGCGCTACAGCGGCTTCGTCCACCACCGCACGCCCCTAGGGTCCAGCCTCTCCGTCTTCCCGCCGCGAGTCGCACCTTTTCTGACCCTCCAGACTTCCCCCGCGAACGACCTGCCCTACTGGTATCGCCCGCACACTTCAAAGACCCGACTGCCGCTTCTATTCATCCACGGCATAGGCATTGGTCTCTATCCTTATATTCCATTCCTCGCTGCGATCAACGAGCACGATCCGCGCAACGCCGAAGATGGCGACATTGGCATAATTGCGATAGAGCTCTTGCCCGTCAGCTTCCGTATCACTAAGCCCATCCTCGACCGCGAAGATATTCCCCGGCAAATCAACATGATCCTCGAGCGCCATGGCTTCGACAAGGTGGTGTTGGCGAGTCACTCTTACGGTTCGGTCATCACCTCGCACCTGCTCCAAGACCCGACCACGGCGCCCAAGATTGGTCCCATGCTGCTCGTTGACCCGGTCACCTTTCTGCTGCATCTCCCAGACGTGGCCTATAACTTTACCGCTCGCCGACCCCGCCGCGCAAACGAACACCAGCTCTACTACTTTGCCTCCACCGACATGATGGTCTCGCACACGCTCTCACGCTACTTTTTCTGGGCAAACAACGTCATGTGGAGAGAAGATCTGCGGGGGCGTGATGTCACCGTCAGCCTGGCTGGAGGGGACCTGATCGTCGACACAGAGACGACGGGCAAATACGTTGCGGGGGTGGATATGAAGAGTGAGAGCTCGGACTGGAAGGAACGGAACTGGAAAGGCAGTGGCATTGAGACTGTCTGGTGGCCGACGTGTGATCATGCACAGGTTTTCGACCGTGCGGACGGGGTGAGGAAGCTGGTGGAGGTTGTGAGGAAGTATGCCGAGCAGGGTGATGAGGGGGACGAGGAACTTCCGTAAAATTAATTCGCAACTTGATACCACACTACGTGCAGTTCCGAGCCACGAACATCGTCAACGGTGACTGCATGATCGGACCCGTCAGCCCGGCCAGGTACCAGCTGCGGGGGTCCGATCGGACCCTTGGTTTAGATGGAACGCTTCGCGGCTCGGCCCCGCCCACCGGATAGATGGACCATACTTCAGGACCCCAAACCTTGAGAGCTAACTTGAAGCTGCATCTGTCTACTGCAGACTCTTGCTGTATCGTACTAACAAGGGTTCTTCGCTTTCCATCCATAAGTTCTCACCGCCGCCATGCCAGACGGTCACTGGATCCTCGGCGACCTCTTCGAGAAGGACTACGGCCACGCCGGCTCCATCAAGAAGTTATGGGATATGCGATGGAAAATGCCGTGTCAACGGGGGGTGTACCCGTTCCATGACGGGAAGTTTGAAGACTTTGGGCCGATCTTTGAACACCTCATCGCGGAGGGAACTAATGATCCGTACGACGACGCGTACACGAACGCGTTTCTTCCCACCGCGCAGAACCTGGCGAAGCAAGCAGCTGAAGCAGAGGGGAAAGACAAAGATAAGGCGAAACAGCTGTATTTGAGAGCGAATGCGGTGTTCAGACTAGCAAGATTTCCGTATATCGGCACGGAGTTGAAAGAGAAGGTGTTCGAAGAGCAGAAAGAAGTCTATCTCAGGGGGGCAAGGCTTTGGGACATTCCTATCACCGAAACCATCATTCCACATGAACAAGCCGCGAATGGCGATGGCGCGCAGATCCCCCTCTATATCCGCAAACCGCCCGGCTCTGGCCCCTTCCCAACCATTCTTCTCGTTACGGGTCTTGATGGCCACAGACCCGATAACACCGAACGCACCGATGAGTTTCTGCAGCGTGGTTGGGCTAGTGTGATTTGCGATATTCCTGGGACGACGGTGGATTGTCCGGCGAATAAGCGGGATGCACTGAGTCCGGATCGACTGTTTTCAAGCATCTTGGAGTGGATCAACGAGCAGAAAGAGTTCGACGAGGGAAATGTCGTAGCCTGGGGTCTCAGTGCGGGCGGGTACTACGCCATCCGCCTTGCGCATACGCACAAGGACAAGCTGAGAGCCGCAGTCGGCCACGGCGCAGGAACACACCACTACATTGGTCGAGAATGGCTTTCTCAAATCGGCAAGCACGAATATCCTTTCGGGCTCGAGCGCGCGTACGTTACCAAGTACGGATACAAAGATTTCGACGAGATGAAAAAGAAGTGTCAAGATGAGTTTAGTTTGGTCAGTGGCAAGGGCGAAGGCGTCGCAGTGGTGGGAGATGGCAAGCCGTCCTGTCGGATGCTCTTGATCAATGGAGTGCTGGATGGGTGTATGCCGGTGGAAGATAGTATGCTGCTGGCAGAGTATGGTAGTCCGAAAGAGATGCGGTTTGTGAAGGGCAGGGCGCACATGGGGTATCCGGAGGCTAACGGGATTGTGTATCCGTGGTTGGAGGGGGTTATGAAGAGTCAATAGGGTAGTTGGGTGAAGAGAGTAGGGGGTGGGCGAGGGAATCCGCTGCGGCAGGCGGTGCGGTTGAGCGATTGAATACATGTCTAAGTCACGTCCCTCCTACACGAGCAGGTTTTCACCTCTTCATGACAGCACACATACCCTCGACCATCCATCCACGCAATCAGAAATAAATGGAAGCGCGAAAAACTACAAAAGTTCCACTTGACAATTATCCGTCCCCACCCCGCGTCCCCACCTTACGCCCCACCCACGGACTCGCTACACGAAGCAAAAAAAACTTTTACGTAACGACAGGCAAAAAGACGGGGTCTGTCCCGGGATCGAACCGGGGACCACCTGCATTATAGAAAACTGAATCTCCCTAAGCAGGTATCCTACCACTAGACCAACAGACCTCTTTTAGATTTATGGGGCTTTTCAGCAATTGGGAAAACTATATACTGAGGTAAAAAGGGATTTGAGGCGTTTCTCACAGAGATTTACGCGAGAGGGTGGGGCTTGGGTGGAGTCATTCTGCTCTTTCGTTTCGGTCGTCAGATACAGCATTGATTGAATGGGGGATAGAGGATTTAGATCGGGTTGATGAGTCATGCGTGGTGGGCCTTGTGGTGCTATATGCTTCTACACCCTCATCACTTCGGTGTAGTTCCCGAGAGCGTTCTTGCGTTTATCTTTACTCCGGCGGCATTGCTAAGTCGGAGCATCAAACATTCTTGTGGGATGCAGAGGTCTCGGTTGGCTGTCTCGAACATCCCAGGACTTCGGGGTACACTGCATGTGTGTTGCATCGTTCTAGCGCCTATATGCAGGAAGAGCTTCTGGTCTGCTTGAGTGTGTGCACATCATGTTGAATCTTCAGTGCTGGGTTCCGAGAGCAATTCGTCATGGCTAGCTGCGGCGATGCCAGGGCCAAGGGAAAGACTATGGACAGTGCGCCCTGTCCACCACACCAACCCTCCATATCTTCCGAGTGATCTTCGTAATGCTGTCGTCATACTCTAGATCGTGTGCAATGTTCATCACGCATTAGCAAATCGACACGAGAGCTCATCAGTGACCAAGGCGGCTACTCTGGAGTACATTCGCAACCCCCAATTTTGTACAAGTGCGAAAGAGAACGATCACGGAATTTATTGGCACATGTCATGAAAACACGTTCATTGTGATGAGTCTATATACATACGCCAATGATGTCCTTCAAGGATGCGGTCTACCGAACGCAGTACCGTAGTCGTATCCGAGATGCTGTGGAAGTGATGAGAAGGAGGGTGATGGTTCATAGCACCATTCCCAAGTTCTGTTGAAATGAGCGGAGAAGTGGGAATACCCGGTTGGTACCACCGCGGCGATGTGGAAGGAAGTCGTTGTGGAGTTGGAGGGTTCAATGAGAGCTGACGGGCTGGTGTTCGGTGCTGCCCGCGGATGGTGCAATTCGATAGCGATGACCGCTCATAATGTAGGATACAAACCACATCAACAAAGCACGTACACATCTCGATGCCGAAATCTCCAAAGCATAAAAAGAATACCACGAGCCACTCACATTGACCACAGACCTGCGTACCGACCATGGAAACGTATGACTACCCAAAAGATGGCTACACCCTAATTCGCACGTTAAACGATGTCGGGGGAGAATACAGTTACAGTCTACATGTCGTCAGAAAAATAGACACAAGCCCGTCTCATCCTTCGGAGGAGATATTTTGCAAGGTCGTACACCCAGATGCACCTGATGCCGAGAATGAACCTGCGGTCCATGAACTCGTGGATCCACATCCAAACATTGTACGATTCCATGAGATTTTAGAGGATGGATTCGACGAAGACGAAGACAAAGGGCTCCTGAGAAGCAGGCTATACATGGAGTACTGCACGGAGGGCAATCTGGAAGAGGTTCTCAAGCGATACGAGGAGTCAGCTAATGGAGAACAGATGCCGGAAGCGTTCATCTGGCATGTACTAATCTCGCTGCTCAGAGCAGTGGCTCGCTTGCAGCTCGGTGTGCCGGACGAAAACCCGTCAAATAAAGCGGAGAACTCTGGTTGGAACCCCGTAGCGCACAATGATATTCACCTTGACAATGTGCTGCTTACTTCCACACCGTACGTGGAGCCACCCTCATCATCACCTGCTCCTTCACCCGAAAACACCAGGCCAACTTCCCCGAACAACACCCACTCGATGAGAACACGCTTCCAAAATCCCTTGTCAGATCGCTTCAACAACACGCTACTGACTCCCCTGAGGCACTTGGACCCAATCTCCTCGTTACCTACTCCTTCCCCCGACAACACGAAAAGGTCTCGCTCCAAAAGCCCTTTGTCAAAGAACGCTCCTCCCAAGTACAAAAAACGTCGGGGTGAGAGCACTGCACCCATGAACACCTCATCGGGAGACGATTCCCTAGAGGCTACCTTGAGTAATACTCCAAAGATACAAAACCCGTATCCCCGCGTCGTGTTAGCGGATTTCGGGGAGGCGACGTATGTTCGAAAACCGGGCGAGTCGCCCGATCTTGGCGATATTATGGAAGTGGTACTTAGACTTTGCTATAAAGGACAACTAAATGGAGATTGGCTGTCCACTGGTTATTCTCGGAAGCTTAGGCGGTTACTATCAAACTGTAAGAAGCCTGATGCTAGAGTGACGAAGCTACTTTCGGATGCTATAAAGAATAGGGAAAGATTGGAGCAGGATCGAAAACTGAAGTATGAGCCGCTTTAAACAACTCGTACGTTATCTTTTTTAGCATCATCTCTTACTCTTGCAATGCTTTGGTACCGTCGAAGGTAGTGCCGTGAATCTTCTTTTTCCGCTTGTTACCGTGGGTAACCATTGATAGGTATGCAATTTAATATAGTTCTCTAATATAGCTATGGCGTTTTAGCGGCTGACTGAATTGATGCACAGCGTTTGCTTCAAGTCCATCAAAAGCCACGATGTAGTTCTATGACCGGTTGTGTTACCATCATCACGCTATCGATGTATGGCATGCCGAACTACCATACTTCATCGATGCTGGCATCATGGTAATTTACTTCTTCGGCGACGGATTCCTGCAGATCCCCGCGTTGATGAGGATGTCTAAGACCAGCAGCGCAGGAAATGATAGATCGAGCTCGCACCTGGAACTATAAACGACCATTCCCGAGGTAATATTGGAATTTGCGGAACAATTGAGCTAGCATTGTGCAGTCATGGCATAATCTCTGCCCACCCGGGCGCCTTTCTAAGTCTATCGATCACGACCCTCCTTCTTTGGGGGGGAAGATTTGGCTGTAAAAGCGAAGCAACTATTGCTTCATGATGAAATTCCACGCGTCCTGCTGTTGATGCAGTTGCTCAACAACGCTATCGCTCTTGAATGTCCTCCCCAACCGAGCGTTATTTTCAAACAGTACCAGAGTTCCGCCGCCGTAAAAGTCAACCGGATTCCGGTTCGCAAGGTAGCACCCGATTGCTAACAAATCGAACGCGTGAGTTGCCGCGAGTGCAAGGAAAATCATGGTCGCGACCAACATCCGATCCCACCAGCGCTCGACCTTCCCACGTACCCCGCCATCCCATATGACCGAAGTGAGAATTGCACTGACCACGAGCTGAAGTGCACAGATGCCGGCAACGAGTGTATCGACGCGGGTCACGGGTGCGCGCGTTGACGCTTCCTCCAACGAGCGGCCCAGTCTGAGCAAAACAATGGGTAGCTGCGGCACCAGTTTGATGGCCGGAGCAGAGCTGAGTAGGAGGCCGAGATTGAGGTGAGGGTTGCGCGCCCCGAGTCCCGTGTAATACTCGAGCATACGTAGGAACCAAAAGACGAGGTCTCGATCACGCCAACACCACACCCATCGGAGGGGATGCTGGATCCAGCGCGGAAGTGTTGTGTAAAAGGCAAGGCATTTGTAGTACCAGGCGGTGGACCAGGCAACGAAGCGCCGGAGAGCCGAGACGGCGCTGCGTGAGAGAAGCTCTGGGACAGAAGCGCGAAAGAGAGGCGTCCGGCAGATTATGCACAGGTCGCCGTTGTTGGCGTCGAGGGCTTCGAGAAGGCAGTTGCGGCCGAAGACGTGGTTGCAGGGCAGGGTTCGAACTGGAACGTGAGAGTCGCTGTACGTGTCCCAGCAGAAGGCGCATTTGTTGTCATTGAAGCGGTCGTTGTCATTTGCAGGGATGACGTGCGAGTCGATGAATGTGGCTTTCGATATGCCGAGGAGGGTCTCCATCTCGACGGGTTGGTGAGTGGTGGGGTCTCGCGCTCCGAGCGATTCGGTCAGACGACAATGAAGTACCGAGATGCGTTGAGCGCTCTTGGTGATGAGCACGTGTTTGTCTTGGCAAAGCGTATCGTAGTCTACAGTCATTCACTAGGCGTGGCCAAGGGAGCGGAGCATGCGCGAAGGGCAAGGTGCGGGTGCAATGCTCAATGCTCAAGAGACCGGGTGTGCAACATTTTCACCGTAGCTACAGGAGTAGTCCTACTCCGGAGCACGGTCTATGTACTCGGTGGAATGTTTGTGTAAAGAGTACGGGTCGCCCGGAGTCAGAAGCTCGGCTTAGCGCTGACGTCATCTGCAAACAGCCCCCTACACCCAATACCCCCACCGTGCCCAAGCCCAGCGACAGCAGTGGTTCGCTTCACATGTAGGCACCTCTTACGCTCCGCACATGGTATCCGTCCGCTACAACCACTAGCCATCTTCGTCGCTTTTCACAAGTTACCGAGATCAATCCGCGATACTTAGCTCGAGAGACAGATACCACCGGTGAGATGGCGAGGACATGGCATGCTACACAGCGCTGGGAACACTGAATGATAGTTCTATATCCGTTCTACAGCTGGGTTCGTGTCGTGTTTCTAGGGCACGACAGCGGGTGTTTACTTCAGTTAACGCGATAGCACGGCGTCAGTACTTTAGTTTGGACTCTCGAACGTCTTCGACTATGTATATATTGACCTAGACGGCGTACTCAATTTTATCGGAATCTTGTAAGTGTACCAGAATCGGATCGAAGAACAGTGTTGACGCGGTGGAGTTTAGGTTCGACTCCAAGCTTAGTACACCAACCAAGGCAGGATTCCCTGTGCGTGTATCCATCGTCTAACAATGCGTGTATCCATCGTCGAACAATGCGGGTATCCATCGTCGAACAACGCGGGTATCCATCGTCTAACAATGCGTGGTCCATGTTTCACCCGGACACGCAAGTTCCTATGACTGTAACAATAAGCAGTGCGAATCACAAGGCCAGTGTTTGCCTCCTTCCAGTTGCCCGAGTCACACTTGTATTCAACTAGGCTTCTCCCTCCGGGTCTTCCGGCGCTCCGATTCCGTAATAACGTATTTTCACAATACATCCTCGATCTGCATCATTTAAAGCCTCGCATATGGTCGTGTTCCGCCTCGATAAACCACGCGATTGCAACCTTCGGCGCGACTCCTTTGAAGTACAAGACATTTTACAGTCAGCACGTAAGTACTGAATCGTGTATCTTACACTCAGTGGGAGAGCATTCGGGTGTTACTGACGAACTTTGCGACTCGTAGCCAACTCTACCCCGATGCCGGTGCCTATTCATAGACCCCACGTGGCGACCGACGCCAACACACGCACACGTCCCACATCGCCGCCACACAGCCCACCCACACCACATTCCACGGCGAAAGAAGCTTCGGATTTCCCACCACTGCCTGTACCAACCAATGTGTCGCGCGCTAGGTCGGTCTTAGGACCGAAGCCATTAGTGTCGGCCACCAACGTCGCCAAAACCAATGGCACATCCTTTGCGGCACTACTAGGAGGGGGACAGAAGCCCAAATCTGGTGCACCGTCTGAAACCTCGAGCACATCGCCTCGACCGTCGAATGCGTCGGCGATCGCAAGCGGACGAGCAGCGGCGCCGAGTCCCGCGACGCCAGAGCTGGACGAGCTTGCGAAGTATCTGGAGAAGAAGACGAATGCCGACACTCTCCGCTACTGCCTCGGACTTCGAAACTTTGAGGATGCACCGCCTCTCGCAGAACGCATCGTCATCATCTGCTTCGACACGGAGGGTTGGACGGCAGACTCGGCAAAGATTACGGAGGTGGGCTTCAATACCTTCGACACTCGGGACACGCGGAGGGTGAAGCCCGGGCCCCATGGCGAGAACTTTATGAAGCAAATCTTCTTTTACCACATTCGTGTGCAGCCGAATGCGCATCTGCTCAACATCAAGTATTGCCCTGGCGATCCGACTGCCAACCGATTCGGGCAGACCCGGTTCCTGACCAAGAGCGAGACCCAGGGCTGCCTCAACGATGCATTTGGATGGCCATTGGAACCGGGCAAGCCTGAACTTGGACTCTGCCCGGTCATAATGTTGGGCCATGCTCTCGGAGGTGACCTGGATAAGCTTCAGAACACGCTTGGTTGGAACCCACATTCGCTGGGTAACATTGTGAAGGTCCTCGATACCCAGCAGATCATTCGCGATGTTGGCTGGTGGGACAAGCGTGACCAAATCGGTCTCCCGGCTATCGTTGCTCGCTGCAGCTTCACCTACCGCAACGCGCACACTGCCTCCAACGACGCCGCAATGACAACGATTGCCGCTATTCAGATGGCTCTGCCCAATGCAAAAGCCTGGAAAGAAGGAGATAACATGAAGCCGATTCAAGATGTCATCGATGAGGTCGAGGCTCAAAGCCAGAAGCACAACTGGACATGGGGCTCACAGAAGTCATGTTTGCGCTGCGGCAGCCGTGATCATATGAAGGAGGACCCAAACACTGGAGGATTTCTGTGCCGGGCTCCCGTCCGCTGCGAGCACTGCATTGCAGAGGGACGGCATACCGCGTCGTTCAGCCATGTCACTGAGCGTTGCATTCAGTATGCACTCGCGCATGGTAACTCGGCCCTGGCGAAGAAGACAACCGAGGAGAAGATGGCAAAGAAGTCGAAGTACATGCGCCGGTTCACACACAATGGAATGGTGGCGAAGCCTGCTATAGCCAGCACAGCCACCTGGCGTAACCTGGGTGCGCGAGTGGTGTCAGAGCCTCCACCTGCACCTTATGGGCCTGGCGGACTATTCGGACCGCCGCTGGAGTCTGCCGATAATAAGCCTGCGATCCAGATCTCGGAGGCGGGCTGTGCGTTTGGCAGCAAGCTTCCCGGTCCGTTTGGGAGCAAGACGATCAGGACTTTCGGTCGCAAGCCCTCTGACCTGTCGAGCAAACCAGCTTATCCCTCCGACCAGCCAACCAAGGATGGAGAGAGCTCTGAGGAGACGAACGACGATCCGGATAAGTCCGGCGACGCGGCCAATGGTGGGCTTAATGCACCTACGATCAAGGCAGCTGATTTTGATCGTGAGAGCAGTGATAGCGACACCACGTTGATTGGTGTCGCCCAGATTGGGAAGTGAGATAGCTTTGGGGATTGGAGCTTAAAGCGCACATAGACACGCACGGGAATCGTTTGCGCTACGAGCATGGTTCGGTATTGTTGGAATTCATGTGCTGGATACTCTACCTTTGAGATTAGGTGAAAATAGTCTGGCGCATGGACTATCATGTTTTAGCACGGTTGGTTGATACAGCGCCCCTCGAGAATTAATTTAATCATCATTTCCATCTTCCCTTACTCACTCATGTGGGTGAATGTTCATGACAATTGCCCACTGCCACTCTCTTTCCAGCCTACGCAAAGCACATGATGCCGAAACGAGTGTGCGAATTTCAAGTAATTTGCTGCCCTTACTAAGTTGTCCTAAGAATACGACAAGCGATCTACCTTACGTTCGCCCGAATCAGCCTCACGCGATCGCATTCCTCGTTCTTTAGCTTGCTCGCGATCAGCACAGCCTCAACACTATCCGGGAATAAGACAAACGACTCCACATGGCGACCGGTGAGACGCTTCAAACGGCTGCCACGACCAATAATCGTCTCGGTTGGACCCGTTCCCGCGTTCTTGCGTCACTGGTGGTTCGATATCGAGTGAAAATGGCAACGACATATCTTACCACATGTATAAGACGTACGCCTAGCCCAGATGTCCTAGCATGGGATGTGCGGAGTATCTTCCCCGTGAACATGAAGTTTCTAAATGCTCTTGCATCCCATTTATCATCTGCGTGGGTGTTGACCGCTGCGTCAAGCAGCGACTGCAAGTGCGTGAGTACATTCCGTCACACGTCATTTCCGAAATTGACTTCATATTCCCAGTCTCCTCGCGATGATTGCTGGCCCTCGGACGTAGAATTCGTGTCATTCAACACCACCATCTCCGGCGCATTGATCAAAGGCGTTCCACCGGGCTCAGTGTGTTATCCTGATCAGCCCAACTACAACGAAGAAGCATGCGCATTTGTTTGCTCTCAGTGGCTGAACTCGACATGGCATGCTGCAGATCCTATCAGTGTTGATTACCCCGTCTGGACAAATAACTCATGTAACCCGATATACCCGAATGGTACTAGTGTAACCGGAGACATCCACGCTGGTGAGAAGGGGTGTTCAATCGGGCGATACGCTGTATATGCCGTCAATGCGACAACGCCGGATCAAGTCGCTGCGTCGTTGAGATGGGCTAGTAAGAAGAACGTAAGGGTGGTAGTAAAAAACACAGGGCACTCTTATGGCGGTCGGTGCGTCTGATCAGTACGAATCGAGAACCGCACAGTCGGCTAATCCCGAGCAGGAGCACAGGCTTCGGCAGTCTCAGCATCTGGACGCACCACTTCCGCGGCATTGAATACATCCCCGCTTTCAAACCCAGAGACTGTCCCATTAACGGCACGGTAGCTGCAGCCCGCGTCGCCGCGGGCGAAACCGGAGGCGAAATCCAAACCGCAATGGGAAATCACGACTCCATCGTCGTCACTGGATCTAACCCGGATGTTGGACTCGTGGGCTGGATAACCGGAGGCGGCCACGGCATGCTCTCTTCGTCCTACGGCATGGGCGCTGACAACCTCCTCGAGGCCACTATCGTCATACCTTCTGGCGAAGCACTTGTCGCCAACCCTTGCCAAAATTCCGACCTCTTCTTCGCGATCCGCGGAGGCGGCGGTGGGACGTATGGCGTAGTGACTGAAGTCGTAGTGAAAACATACCCCACGCCCAAAACAACGAAGCACGTTTTCCGCCTTGCCGCTCTCAGTCCAAATGTTACTTCGGAGTATTGGAATCTCGTCGGCTTTATTCATGCGGAAATGCAACGGCTGAAGGAAGGAGGCATGCAAGGGTACTATTTCATGGTCGGACCTCCGACATATCCCGTCTATGCGTTTTACTGGCTTTTTGGACTCTTCGACAAGCCGAATGGGACCGTGGAGCAATTGATGGCGCCGATTGAAGAGAGACTCAAGGCGCAGTCGAACCTCTTCCAGTACGCGTCTGATATCGAACATGGAGATACGTACATAGATGTCTTCGGTGCAGTGACTAACGAAGATGTTGCTTCAGGAGGCTCGGCTTATGGGTCTTGGTTGTTGAGTCCGCGGAGTTTGGCCGATCCGGATATTACTGCCAAAGTGTTTGCGCAGATTGGACCGAGTAACGATGCTTCGAAGTCGAACGTAATATGCGCCACTTGAGCTATCCATATGATGGAATGTTATCACTGACATACTCAGGCTCCAATTTCTAATCCGGCGCTACTCGGCCACATGATCGCGTCTTCGAAAACACCGACCTACTACCCCGATCAAATCGCCATGAACCCTGCATGGAACAATGCCCTCAGCCACCTGATAGTCGTAGAAGGCTGGCCCGACGGCATCGCTCAATCGGTCATCGACTCCGTCTATCGCGACATCACTGAGAAGAAGATACAGCCACTCCGTGATCTCTCCCATGAAACTGGCGCGTACTTCAATGAATGTGATAGCTATGAGCCGGACTGGCAGAAGGCTTTCTTTGGAAGAAATTATGAGAAACTACTTGCAGTGAAAAAGCGAGTTGATCCGGAGAGCGTGCTTCGGTGCCGCAGATGTGTTGGGAGTGAGGCCTTGGTGGAGGAAAGTGATGGAAGGCTGTGTCGCGCGAAGGCATATGGGAAGAGAACGGAGGATCGAGATGGGAGTAAGGAGAGAAGGATGATGGAGTTATAACTGCGCAATAATATCCAAAGAGAACTCTGGCGGATGGGAAGAAGATACTGCTATGTGTCCTACGTTGAAAGCACTACAGCTTTCAACGCTAGCGCTCGGCGTGGGAAATTGGCAAAGCTCATCGTGCTTGGACTCCTTTGGTCAAAAGTCCAAGATCACGAAGGTGTTCCAATCGATCGAGATACTCCGCCACCAAACACGCAGTGGCGTCCTCCGCGAGCAACTGGTGAGTGACGATTTCGGCAGCGACAGTCAGCATGACAAGGTCCAAATCGTGTTTTGTGCTCAGGGCACCGGTCGTCGTGACGGGCCCAAATCGCCGAGCCATTGCTATAGTGGCGACAATAACGAGGGTTCGTATGTCAAGAGTGCATGCTGTTCGCGAGGAAAAAGATGCTGGTGACTCCCGCGTCACTCTCGAAGAAGGAGCGACCCACTTCACAACACTAAGCCAGAAATGGGCTATCCGGTCTAGTAGCAGCATGTAGAGAAAAACACTCCGATACCTGCGCTGAACAGAAACGACACGGCATACTTCAAGATGCGCAAGCAAGATACGAATTATCCTTACTGCATAGGGCTCCACTGCAGGCTACTGATGCATTGCCGTTCTCGAGCCAGCCTCTTTCGTACGAAACTAATTGCACGCCAGCAAGTTCTCTATGAGGACATGACAAGGTTACAAATCAACGCTGGAACCAGCGACATCTGTTAGGCGGCACTACTCGTTCCCAGCAGGCCCCCCCTCGTCCAGTTCAAAGCGTTTCATGTAACCAGCATCTTGGAGAATTTCACTGAAAGTGGATATAAGTGACACCTCTTGTTACTGACTAGTCACCGGAAAGTCTGCAGCGGTATTATTTAGTTTGTGCACTCAATCCTTTGATCCTCCAGCGCACGCAAACACCGCCACGCGACCCCAATCAAAGATCAAAGGCAACCAGTAGAGTATTTCTACTCCCATCCCACCCCCTTCATCTCCAATATCACTACCAATCATGGACGACGGGTACCACAGCCCCCACACCCCCCAACGCCAGCCGCACATCGACCGCGACCGCCCGGTACCGATCCTACAAGTCGAAGAGCAGATACCAACACCACCCCGTCACCAGCAACCGCCAAAATTCAGCTCCGGTCGCCCGCTAGCTCCCGAGAACACCGAAAACCAGGCACATGTACCCACGGCCCTGCACCCGCCGCAAGAACAAGATCGCAATTCTAGCAAACGATCCGCACCAGCCCTGCCCTTGGAATATGTCCCAAAACCATACAAGCAGCCCCGAGTTGATGACCACCGGCCCTCGCCTCCTCCGATGCGTAGAGATACTACTCCATTACCGCTTCGCAGCCCCTATTCCGACGATCGCCGCTACAGCCCCGACTATTCTGAAAGTTTTAACTATTCTGAAGGTTTTGACTATTCCGACGGCCCCGATCGCCCAGACATCTATTACCGAGTCGACGATATGGTCGATCAGCTTCCCGAGAACAAGGCTTGGGCGCTGTTGAAGTTTTTGGAGAACGCGAGAGAGGATGATTGGGCTGCCCTGGAACGACCACCGCGTCGGGAGGGCGGCGAGGCTGGAAGATATAATCGGATGGGTGTTATGGTGACCGATGCGTCTGGTGTGACGATCAATATCAACAACAACAGCAATGGTGACATGTAATTACGGAGGCTCTTCTCTCGTGGCTATCATTAGACTCTAGGAGATTGGGACGTACGGGCATGGCGAGTATGTTCATTCAACGGACTGCGTGTTCACATCTTGGCGGAGTTGATTGTAGCATGTACGCACGGGAAGCCGGCACTCCTCTAAGGAATAGGTTGACCATCTTCTTTTGCGGAACCACATCCTGCTAGCTCTTCAGAACCGGCGCAAAGAGCACCAAAGGCGACAAACATCCCGTCGTGCCCACATAGAAATCGACATTAGTTCATATTGTACCGAGACATCCGCCACTACGAGGGCACTCCGGAATGCCTTCCTGTTTCGGTTGCGAAATCCGGATCCCGGACGAGCCGAAGAACTGCAAAAGAGGAGCAGGGCATGTAAGTGGAAATGTAGATAATGAAAACTGTTCCAAATTGAGAAAACATAATTTCGCAACAACGCGTCATGTACATGAAATGATCAGAACCCCTCTTCCTCAACTTCGCAGCTAATTCGTCCCCTGAACCGGCCTCAGCTTGATCCTCAACCCCCCCTTCGGCCTCGCCGTTATGCCCCCCTGAATCTTCAGCTCCCACCCCGGATCCTCCAACTCCATCTCAAACCTCCCCACCATAGCCGCGACCAGACACGCAAACTCGCCCTTTGCAAACGCCATGCCAATGCAGCTCCTCGGGCCATGTAAAAACGTCGTAACCGCAAAGTTGCTCACCGCGCCTCCCGTGTTAGCCTTACCAGGCCCCATCCAGCGATCCGGGTTGAACGACTTCGCATCCGGTCCCCAGAGTTCTGTGGAGGTGTTGGTCGCCCACGGACAGATGATGACGGTCGTGTGCGCGGGGATGTAGTGCGATTGGATTGTTGTTGGGGCTTCGGTTTCGCGAAGAGTGAGGGGGACGGGCGGGAAGAGGCGGGTTGTTTCGTTTAGCACGGCGGAGAGGTAGGTGAGGGAGTCGATGGATGTGGAGGTGATTTGGGCGTTGGGGTCGGTAAAGAGGTCCGGGAGGGCGCTGTAGAGTTCTGCGCGGAGACGGGTTTGCACTTCTGGGTGCTTGCAGAGGAGGTAGACCGCCCACGTTAGCGCAGATGCGGTGGTCTCGTGTCCGGCTGCCAAGAAGGTCATGAGCTGGTTCACCAGGTCGTCGTCGGAGAAGCCGCCGCTTTCGATGGCTACGCTCAAGATGTCCACATCCGTCCGGCCACCCTTCTCGAGCTGCGCCCTCTTGCTCGTCACCAAGCCCCTTGCAACCCGCTTGATGGTATCAATCGCGTCTCTCATCTCGCCATTTCGCTTGATGGGCAAGCGCCTCAGGATCCACTCGGGAATGAACATGGATGCGAGCTGCATGATGCGGGCAGTGCCGCTGGGGGAGAAGAGGGTGCGGTACGTAACGTTCAGCTCACTGTCAGGGTTCACGAGAGCGTTGAAGTCTTGACCCATTCCCGCGACGCCGATAATATCAAGAGTAGCGCGGGAAGCCCACTCGCGGATTTCGACGACCGAGTTTTCGAGCGGGTTGGCCGTGATGTGCTGCAAAACGGCATCAGCCATTTCGCGGGATTTGCTCCAGAATATCGGGTACAGGTCCTTGACATGGCGGAAGGCAAAAGCGGGCATCAGAGTTCTCCTCTGGCGCTGTGGAGAATCAGCAGTTGACATCTTAACGATTGTTCCTGACCACCTACCTTGTGCTCATCGCCCTCGGCAAGCAGAATCCCAACCCCCAATATCCTCCCGATTCCCTCCCGAACCCGCCCCGGCTTTACAAAATCATAGTTCCTCTGCACGAGGACCTCCGCCAACGCCTTGGGGCTAGTCACCATCACCCTCGGCTCATTGAACAACCACCGGTAATAGATAACCCCCTCATTGGGCACATTATCAACCCAATCCCTTTGCGGTTCACCCGAAGGCTCCTTGAAAATCCGTCCAAAATGACCAAGGAGGAAATTTCCATTCTACACCCGGTATCAGCAAAACTACATGTGGACGGGAAGTGGTCAGAAAGGTACGCACCGGCGCCTGAGGCAAATGACGCAATGGACTGAAGTAAAACGGATACACGAAGACGCTCCAGCAGAACTGCGCGCTCAACTGCACAAACAGCAACGTGGCCGCGTTCCAGAAGAAGCTCTTGGGATACACCGCAACATGCGGTGCATATCGCAGTGTGAAGAAAGTGATGACGGCGGAGGAGAGCACAAAGGCTTTTTTGGGTACCGCCATGACGCACGACCAACTCAGGAACCAACTCGCTCACGCTTGCAGCAGCCTTGTCGAAGAATGTCGATAAACACAGCGTGAGGGAAAGAGATATTTGGGAGGAGTGCAACAAGGAAGCTTCAAGGTGCAGAGGTGGAGTGTCCTCGATTTAAAGTTAGCCGGTTCGCTTCCAATGCCGTTTCGCCTGCCACGCCTACGAGTCGCAATAACCTAGACAGAGCTAGCGTCGATCGGTGCGCGGCACAGTGTATTGGGCCGACCCCGGCCGGACGAAGATCGCTCGAAAAGGTATGGACTACTTTTGCTCCAACGGCCTATAATTGCATGGAGCTGGCACGGCAGCGGCACAACTTTTATCAAACAGACACGGCAGCAATAAGGCAAGACGGGTGCGCGGAAGTACTACGATCTCGCAATGAACACAAGTCTACTAATCTGCGCGGCCACTCGTATTTTCAAATTCTTCGTATCGAGTATTTCCTTTATACAACTCTCAGACCACATATCCCAACGTCAAAATGAAAGGTCATTGATTCGCTACTCTCTCTGAAGGCCAATATCTTTGGTAAGGATACGCTCCAATGACCGTGTCCTTGTCCGACCGATCGCGCGACTACGCGAGCGCCACCACCCTTCAAGGATTGTGTGCGCATAAGGACAGAACTCCAATTTGGTCTTCTGGATATTGAAGTTCAGACTACCGCCTGTGTCGTAAATCGTAGCTTGATTGTAAAGCCATCACCCTACTCCACCTTCTGATCCGTTACCTCATTTCCTCTTTGCTAGACCCCCTTCGTTGTTCTCACCATCGCTGACGCCGGTCGTCTTTGCTTCGTCTTCTTCGGGCGGCGTTACATCAATCAACAGTTCGTTCGTTGACGGCGCTTTACTCCCCGCCTTACTGCCGAGCGTCGACAATGTCCCAGCAGTTTGCTTGGTCCAGAGCTCGCAGTACTTCCCTCCGACTTCGAGCAGCTCACTATGTGTACCCCTCTCAATGACCTCTCCCTTGTCAATCACGAGGATCTGGTCCGCCTCAACGATCGTGCTTAGACGATGCGCAATGACAAAAGTTGTGCGCCCCTTACTCAACCTCTTGAAAGCTTCCTGAATCTGCGCTTCAATAGCCGAGTCGATAGCCGAAGTCGCCTCATCCAGCATCACAATCTTCGGGTTTTTGAGTAGCACTCGCGCGATAGCAATGCGCTGCAGCTGCCCACCCGAGAGGCGGACGCCGCGTTCCCCAACCTTGGAGTTGTAGCCGTCGGGGAAGGAGACAATGTCGTTGTGGATGGAGGCTGCGCGACAAGCTTCCTCAATCTCTGCATCACTTGCATCGAGCCTGGCGTAGCGAACGTTCTGGCGGATGGTCTGGTTGAAGAGCGCGGGATCTTGTGGGACAAGACCGAGGGAGTCGCGCAGGCTCGATAGCGTGACAGATCGCAAGTCCTGGCCATCGATGAGGATAGTGCCGTTTGTGACATCGTAGAAGCGGAATAGGAGCTTTAGAATCGTGGACTTGCCACCACCAGTTTCGCCGACAAAGGCCACAGTCTTGCCGCCTTCAACCGAGAAGCCAACCTTCTTGATCACCTGCTTCCGGGGGTCGTAGGCAAAGTCGACGTCTTTGAACTCGACGTTTCCGGTTTTGACGACGAGGTCTTGGGCGTTCTCGCGGTCAGGGACCGTGGGTTTGGTGTTGAGTAGCTGGAGGAGGCGCTCGGCATCGATAAGACTGCTACTTATATGTCGATAGCTGTATGACATGACGTACAACGGACCCATCATCGTGCCCCAGTACATGATGAAGGTGATGAGGTTGCCTACCGGCTTGTCGCCTGTAATGATCTGTGAAATAGCAAAGACGCAAGCTGCCGTAAAGCCCAGCGTCATCAGCAGGTCCTGCGCAGCATGGCCGCCCATGGATCGGAAGTAATACGCATAGTGCGCCCTAATAGTAGTCCGAATGTTCGTACGGTATCGCTCCGTCTCGTATGATGCGCGGTTGAAGTAGGCTACCGTCTGCCAATTGTGCACTGTCTCGTTGACAGTAGTGCTCTCAACCCGCTGTTTCTCGACATAGGATCTGCGTCGCGGCTGCGAAATAGTCGTGAAGATGAAACCAACCCAGACATATGCCATACCCATGAATAAGATAATAAAAGCCATGTAGGCATCGAAGAGGTGTGTGACGTAGTACATGGCGATGAAAAGATCGATAAAGATAGGGAAGACGTCGAAGAGAACCATTTCAATGAGTGAGTTCAACGAGGAAGCTTGCTCAACTGCCTTCAACACCTCGCCAGAGTCCTTGCTCGTGTGGAAATCCATCGAAAGACCCATCAGGTGCTTGTAAGCGAGGATCGTAATGCGTTCAAAGGCCGAGTTGGAAATGACTGTCTCGGCGAAGTTGTCAATGATGCCAAAGCCACTGTAGCTATTCATCCAGCGGTACAGCATCCAAAGACCAATGTCGCCCCAAGGCATGACGCGGGAGCCCTCGGCCAGTTTGTTCGTGATGATACCCAGCTGCCGGGGCTCAAGGAGGTTAAGTGCGCGGCCTTGAATGAGATGCAAAAGACGCATGAAAAGGCAAAGCATAACTCTCCAATCGTCCTTCGGGAACAGATACGGTAAGAAGACCATGAAGCTCTTTAGATACCCAAACCAGCCGCCCTGCTCTTCAAGGCGTTTAGCTTGTTGCTCTTTGATCTCCTTGTCGTGCACTGGCGCATCTTCATCCTCTTCCTCGGATGTCGCCGGCTCGATCGATCCATATCCAGTGGCAGTGCCATTTTGGGTTGAAGACTCGTTTGCCTGAGTGCCAAGTAACGATTGCTCTTCGTCATCCGTGCCCTTCTCCGTGTGTTTCTGGACTAAGATAACGAACCCGTCGAGGACAAGGAGGAGTGATGCGAGGCCCCTTGCCGCGCTAATAGCCAAGGGTATGTTGCGATAGCGATCGTCTAGCGGAAGCGAAAATCCACGAAGCAGGCATATGACGGTCTCGAAAACGAACTGGGCAACAAAAGCTCCAAAGTAGGGGTGCCAGACAAAACTGTTGCCTCTGGCAAGAGCTGAGGTAAGTGGGATCCAGACCAGAATCGCGCCCAGACATCGAATGGCGGCGTGTTGCGGTGCCACGTAACTTGAGTCCGCCAGCGCGCGGGTGAGATAGTAGAGCACCTCTGCAAAGAACCCGATGAGTATACCGATAGATAAAGTAATAACGATCCTTCTCCGTTTCGAGGAGATTGTTTTCGCCTTGTGGAGAATGGCGAGGGCGAAGCCGGCAGCTCCGAGAAAGTAGCAGCCCACGAAGGGTGCATGCAAGTAGTCGAGGAGGATCATGGCCGAGTGTTGCGCTCCTCCCCCATTTGGGCGAGCCATCATGGTCGTCGAGCGCAGTCTGACTAGTGAAGGCTTGGTACGCTGGCGACGGAGGCACTGAATCAAAGTATTGAAAGGGAAAGGTCTGGTGGGAGTGCTCAACGTCGATTGCGATTGCAGTCTTAACTATTCAATGAGGCCGGTGATAGCGCCTGGTCCATTGACTATGTGCGGCAAGCGAGCGGCCTCAGCGAAAAGGACTTCCTGGTGCCTTGATGTTTTTTTTTGTGGGGGCGCGGCGAGCTGTGGCGCAGGCTTTGCTAATCGTGATCGCCAAAACCCGAGCGACACAGGGACGGTGAGAGCGATCCGGAGAACGGCGCAATGGCGAGCGCAGGATGCAGGGAGCGGATGTGATAAGCAGGGCGGCAGCTGAAGATATGCCAGCTTCGATGCGACGCAAAGTGTCGAAAGGGACGTGGAACGGCGAAACCAGGGTTCGCCCTAGCTTCGCGCTTGTGCGGACTGCACGCTACAGACATTGCGCAAGCGTGGTTGCCTCGATCCACCTACTCTTTTGTCGTGCGCACTCCCAAACCGACGATGCCTCGTGCAATGCGCTTTCACGATGCAGGCGATGCAGGCTGTGATTAGTTGAAGGCTGCATAATCGGCTCAATTAGCTCTCAGCACACGAGAACTCACCGCCTCTGGCGTGTGACTCGTCTTTCGCCTGACATGGGGCTTTCAGCCGCCAGCGGCCGTCTCCATGGCAGTCATTGGGTGCGCTCTTGGATCGTGAGCTTCGATGGCTGACGCTCGGATGGGGCCGATTCTCAGACCGGACTGCCCCATGACGAGGTCGTTCTCTTCGACACCCTCATACTTGTACAGCCGTCGCTTCCCTTGACACCGGAGAAAGGGTGAGGATGCCTGGCCATGGCTCCAATGCGCGAACGGCGACGGCAGCGTATGGGACGCACCCGTGATGATTGGAAACACCGGTCAGAGGATGCCTCCACGTTGGAGTGATTCACGCAAGCAAGTGGGCTAGAGGGTGGCGAGCTGGATGACATGAGGGCTGTTAGTGTCATGAAGATGCTGATGCCTGGGGACGATGCCTGGGGCTGAATGCCTCCTTGGACAGGTTAGCGTATATTGCACGTGATGCGTGCCGACGACGGCTCCGAACGTGTGCAGCTCTGGAGTCGAGCTGCAGCTGTCGACTCGAGGCTATTGCGGCGTTTCTGGTAATTATCTCGTGTGGTATTCTCGTGTAGTGGCAACGTTGGAAAGTTCCCTGGTCGGGCACAGGCAGACATGGGACCATGTCCTCGAGTCTGTTGTCATAGCGGAAGAGCCGCTACTCACGGCCGAGGGAACAAGGCCTACATGTCTTCGAGATGACCAGAGAGCCGACTCGGAGTCATCCATGATTGTACAACCCGACTCCAATGAGGTAGTACACGACCTTCGCCACATCATCTCGCTGAAACACAACAGCTCGACACAATTTGCATCAACCCAGCAATAACAAGACACCCCCACATCCATAACCCTTCGCATCCCCCCAACTCCAACCCCAGGATCTGCCGCACCTCACAGATCACCCACATCCCCACCCGCCATTTCGTGCCCCAGTCACATCGTCACATGGCGAGCCGTCACATCACTTGCTCCGACTCCGGCGATGGGGACTCATGTAGCATATATGACTGAGCGATTGCCGACCATGCGATTGCTGCGACTCCCGACATTCACTCGTTCCTGTCCCCCATCCATTCATTCACTTGTGTCGTCTCCTCGTCTCCTCGTCTCCTTCGTTTGTAGGTCGGTCGTACGATTTGTTGGTTATAGCTGTCGTGTTGTATACTTACCTGCAGAGGGCATAGCTGTCGCGGGGTTCCCGGTCTTGTATTCCTAGGCTCGATAGTTCTTCTTGCTCTTAACCTTTGTCACTGTACGGACGGTGTCGCGTGCCTGCGACTTCTTCGATTGAATTCGGATACTCGTCCGCAGCGCAGAGGCTGTGCGGAGATCGAGCAGCGGCGGTGAAAGCAGCAGGTCAGTTTCGAGTACGATTCCGCCCAGCAAAGTCTCTTTTTGATACCATACTGACTACACAGCTCAGCATACTGTCTTTCACCGACACCAGCCCCGCGCACACCGCCAAACCCTCGGATCAATCCTGAGTTCCTCTCCCAGTCCCGCGCGCCAGCCGGCCCAAGCCTCACGTGCGGGCAATCTCTGTTCTTCACCCAGCGTGTACCAAACCCTGTATTCACCTCGTGTACAATAATCCACCCCCATTCACTCCCAGTCGAGCGATAGTAAAACTACTCTCCCTTCATTTCGACCGGACCACACGATCCCAGGACCACGACAACCGCTCGCGCTCCTCGCCTCTCGTTCGACAATTCCCTCGTTTGCACCTGCGAGTTCGGCTCGCGCTCGTGCTCCGTCTCGACCCGTCTGTAAACAACACAAAGGGTCGGTGCAATTCCCCACTCCCCTGTCGCTCTCGCCGCCGCTACCACAGACGCTCGAAGCAAGACCTCTAGTTTGGTAACTCACCACAGGAAGACTTGGAACCATTCAGTCGGCCATGTCGTCGGACAAGTCCGCAACGCCCGCCACGCCCAGCCGTGGCAACGGCGCCCCGAATGCCACCCGGACGCCCGGCCAGTCAATGCTACCACACCCCACCGAGGAGAGTGCGTATGAGGTCATCGATATACATACTGCAATCTGCACACTCTGCGATGCACGCAACATGGATGACAAGATGCGTCGCTGTCCAACCTGCGGCTGGAAGATCTGCGGCGCATGTCGCGACAAAAGGGGCAACGACTTCAGGCACGGCATTGACATCACCTCGACGGGCAAAGCCAATCGCAAACCGCTCCCGCAAGCTACGGGACGTACCCCGAAGCGCAAAGCTACCCCTGTGGCGTTGGAACATGTCAAGCCTGCACCTGCCGCGAAGAACACCAGTCCGGACACGACGCCCGCGAGCAGTGTCCAGCAGAAGCTCAAGGACGCTGCGCAGGAGGCTACACCGCCGACCAGCGGTGAGAAGCGTCGTAGGCCAGCCAAGCCTACCCAGGACTACGACGAATCCGACATGTCCGACCTCTCCGATGCTCCCGAGGATGATGAGTTCTTGCCCGAGTCGCCGTCGCTTGGTCTGTCGTCGCGGAAGCGCCAGAAGACGACCATGAACATCCGCACCAAGACGAATGCTACGAGCGGCAGCCCAGTCAAGCGCACGCAGCCCACCCGCCAGAAGAAGTCGAACACTTCCGAGCTTGGCTTCTCATCCACGCCCAAGGAGCTCGATGTCGCCAAAGATGAGGTGCAGGGCATGAAGCCTTCCGATGATGAGGAAGCCATGGCGGCCTTCTACGGGACTGATGCTTACAAGGAGCATCCTCTTGCGCGCTCTCGGCCCATTCCCAATCGCATGGTAAGGATTCCCCTTGCTGTTCAGCGATGGAACAAGCCTCGCAAGAGCGCTGTCGAAATCCAGAGCGATATCCAAGAAAAGGTTGGTCAAAAGCTGGTGCAGCAGTTCGGCTGGCCTCCTCGACCCGGAGTCGCATCTGCTAGTGTCAGTACTATGCGGATGGCGCAACATACATACATATACTGACTGATAACAGGAGTCATCGGGTCCCGTGCACCAGCCCCGCACCATCCGCGATGCCGTCGACGCAGAGGCGCAAAGCTTCTGCCAGCAATGCGCCTTAAATGCGGAGCAGATGGGGTCGCTCGCCAGCTATATGGAGGAGGCGGCACTCAAGGTCCGCGACGACGCATTCGAGCAGATAGCGGGAGCCTTCCGCAAAGGTGTTGCGCCTGGACTGGGTATGGACTGGGAGATGCTCAACAAACAACAGCAGCAGGCTCTTACCGAGGCACTTCACAAGGCAGCTAAGGAGGCGCTGCAGGCAGTCGCTACCGGCAAGCTGCAGGAGATGCCGACCACGGTCAGTGCAGAGCGGTCAACCCTCCAGAACTACTAAGTTGTGATCCATCGCATGACGGTAAGTCATCTGCGTTGGGGCCAGAGACGCTTTACGGCAAGACTAATGACAGTTCCAGCATGTAAGCCGCCCAAGTCGCCGGTATACTCGGCGTATTTTCGGCATCCCTTCCCAGCAGAGAAAGCCTCTTGTCTTTTTCTAAGTTACCCCTTCGCCGGAGGCGGTGTTCTCCGTCTTTTTGATTGGCACGGAAGCATTTTACTTTCGTCCCTACGTTACTTCTTCGATGAAGGCGGTCTTCTCCGGCTCGTATTGTGGTAGTGATCGATAGCTTTGTGGAATGGCGTTCCGCGGTGTGGGACGCAACGATTACAGGGTGGGGAAAGGTGTATAGTGTGTATTATGTGCGTTCTATGGACGGCCCTTCTAGACCAGTAGCGAAAATGGGTATCCGTAGCTCAGCCCCTGCGTCTAGAATTAGACACGTACCTGTCGTGCGAGGCGTGACGACCTTACCGTGATGTCAAGTCCGAAGAGTCGGAAGATTACACTGGGCCGCGCCGTATCACAACGAAGGGGAGAAGGAAGTAATATGATACGACTAAATTAGGTTGGCTCTGTACTACGCCACCGATGCACTGATGTAGACAAAGGAAATGAACGCCCTAGACACGCCCGACGAAGGAGAACATGGGTATCAAGACAGGGTATACTTGGAACAAGCAGTACAAGCGCAATAAGACTTGCAGGGTGCACAGCAGCCCGTTAGGGCTTGCCCAGGGCCTCGCCGAACTGGATCGTCAATGCTCCAGAGTCGATGGGCTCAACCCGCTCCCAGCTGCCCTCGGCCTCATTGGAGTTACCGATAACGTGCTCCAGCCAAGCGGCCTCGTCTTCGTCTTCGTCGGCATCGGCATCGGCATCGGCATCGGCCTCGGCCCCGGCCCCAGCAGAAGGCGGACGGCTGGATTGCGACTTGGGTGGGAAGCGCTCGTTGAAGAGGCGAGGGTACTCCGAATTGGCGCTATCGTCGGTGTAGGTAGCTTGTGACACGTGGATCAATTTGCTGGAAGGGATGAGCGCGGTCCAAAGGCAGAGGCAGAGGCAGAGGCAGAGGCAGACTCACTCGGATGTCTGGGCACAGATGCGCTCCAACGCGTCCCTTTGGCGTCTGATCTCCTCCGGGTCGGGCTGGGGCACACTGTGCGCGCCGGGGGCGTTGATGCTGCCATAGTGCGGCTGGTAGGCGTCCCCAAGGAGATGGGAGCTGTCAGAGCGCTGCAAGGGCGGGCAAGGTATTAGCGGGCTGGGGTGCAGAGGCGAGACAGCTCGGTTGTGCGAGAGATGGATGCGAATCATGGCGATTGCGGCAGCAGGGCGCTCACCTCAGAGTTGGACGGCCGTCGCCCCAGCCCTAGGCAGGACGAGCAGATGCCCATGGAATGAGCAGCAGTAGCGCGCGGGGGGGGAGGGGGGCGCCTCTAAGAATGCGGGGGCAGTGGAAGCCTGCTCTGCTGAGCACTACAGGCGACGGCGGCTTCAATGGGTGGATGGCACGGCTGGTGGCATCCGAGGCATGTTCGACGACGAGGAGGTTGGCGATGATGGTGGTGAGCTCTGCGCTCCAACGATCCCTCCCGTTGTTGTGCCGGTGTTTTAGCGGCCCGCGCCCGGACCTCCGCCACCCTTGATTCGCCGCCCCATGCCCGCGCTTCCCCGCCATCACCACCACGACGCCTCCACTCGCGCCACGACGACTACAGTTACCGCACGCTCTTCCGAGCCATCTTTGAAACACCTCTGCTCCCATGTCCATTCCAGGCCTCGACCTCAAACCTTGTCTCATGCGGAGCGCTTGAACGACCTCTCCCGCCGACTGCAGGTCCCAGATAGCGCCTCACGCGTCGCATGACTTTCTAGTCATACCCTTTCCCTCTCTTCGCAGTCGCTGTTCCCCTATGCATGACCCCTGTCCTCCAAAGGAGCAAAGGAGTTCCTTTCCAATATTCCGTCTGTCTCTGTCCGTCCACCGGTGTTGCTGCAACACCATCCTACCTCTCTTTTCCTATCTTCGTGTACGACTCCTGGTAGCGCGTTTACTACGTGTCTTGACGCGCTTCCTCCCTTCGCGACTGCTCAACACTTCTCGGGTCGGGTGGAAAATGTGAGAATGTGACGTGGGCAAGGGCGCTTGGCGCCTCCCTCGACATTCCCCTCTGCCAGGAGTGGCATCGCGCGTGCCAAGTATCCCAGAAACCAGCATCATGAACGACGAGGCTATCGAGATTGCCTCTTCGGATCTCAAACCATGAGCATTCTCAGTAATGGTTCCACACAATGTCATCGTTAGCAGTCGCGCCTCACGCGAAACGGCTGCAGCCCGTGGGTCTATCCGAATCAGTATCTCATATCCCGCCTGCAAGGCGTGTCCTCAACGTGAAAAGAGAAACTGGATGGCGGCCAGGATGGCAAGTCCCCGGCCATCTCACGTCCCTCTGCGCTTCCTCTCTTATAAAGGCTGTATACGTAGTCGCTGGTTCGCCACATACCCGCAGGAGCCCCATTGGCACCAGTACAGTCGTTTGATCGGAGTTTCTCTCATTCGCTTGAGTACTCCATCATGTACATCTCTCGTTCGCTCTTGGCTTTGGCCAGTATCCTTTCCTTTTCCATATACGCCGATGCCCGCGTGGCTCAGCATCACGTCGACTCCGCGAGCGACAGTGCCTGGGAGGAAGAGAAGAATAGGGGGAGCGGATTCTTGCAGAGATGGCCATTGGGTAACATCTTTCGAAAGCGGCAGGACGACTCGACAACTGTATTCGATTGGACGACTGTGGACGTTTACAGGAACATCTTGGACAATGGAGAGCCCAGCGACATCCAGACATTTTGCAACATCTGGCTTCGAATACCGCCAGCCACAGAAGTGGTCGATGTTACACCTACAATGTACGCTATCAACCGCGCTTCTCTACCAAATGTACTAAACATCTGCAGAACCATCACCACTAGTGCGGCTAGCACATCCATTCGACGGGCCACGACGCGGGTGATTGTTACAGAAACGGTCACCGTAACCCCCGCCATCACCTCATCAGCCATCGTCCCCCGAGCTGTTGCTGCTGCATACGCAGTTGCCAATGAGATCATCACGTCTGTCATTGAGAGTGGAACGGACGATGTGGGGACAGCGCCTGCTGTAGCGGTCACAGGATTATCCCAGGGCTGCTCGGCCAAAATGGTCGATCCAACATCGACAGTAACATCGACCTTCACGGCTCCTCCAGAAGTATGTACCATGCTCCCATTACCAAACTACAACCGCTCATCGCATTTAGCAGATAACATTAGGAAGGAACAGACTGGCTGTTGTAACTGAAACAACGACGAGATTATATACTACGACCACGACCATCACATTGCGCAGCATCCCTGAGACCTCTAGTTCTTTGGTCGTTTCGTCCGCGTCGAACTCAACAGCTCCCAGTAGCTCCGACACGGCGTCACTGTCGGCTGCCGTGCTCAGCAGTGATAGTCAGCTGCTCAGCAGCGGACCTCAAGCTATTGCCAGTGTAAATTTGACCACTTCCAGTCCGACTATCACCAATGGGCCATCGATTTCGCTTGTGTCGTCGGGATTTATTCTACCTACGGCTTCATCAGCTGCGGACTCGCGGCCAGTGGTGGTCGGCATTCCATTCTCGTGTCCCAACGGCGACAAGTCTACCCCACGCCTGATCGTTGGTGATCTCCAGTACCAATATCAGGTCCTTTGCAATACCGCTATTGTGCCGCGGGACGCGATCACGACCATCGAAAACGTTGAAAACGAATATGCATGCGCTGCAGAGTGCTCGCTCATCAACAATGCCGCGCAGAGGAGTGTCTGTGAAGCTGCCACGTTTACGCCTGTACCTGGTGCAAGTTTTGGATCTTGCCTCATCAGTGGACCGACAAAGGATTTCGTTCCCCAGCCCGGCACTACTACTATCGTACTCACCGGCGTGTCTTCCAAGGCAGACAGCTGCAACTCCGTCGATCTACTCAGCGGACCTAACAACGTCACAATCGACGTTAGTGCCTTGGTGGCCTCGGTCACTTCGGCTAGCTACTCCTTGTCCACTCCTGGCTTACTGAGCCGGTCTGAAACTGGTGGGGTGTACACTACGTTCTATTCAAGTGGTACTACGGGAACCGATGGCATTTATCGCTACAATTGGTACCAGATCTACAAGTCATCCAGTGCGTGGTGGGAGATCTACGCCAGTTCGTGGTCCTGCAGTGCTGGCGTTCCTCAAACAATCGTGATTCCTGCTGTAACCACCAGTGGTGGCTCAGTCTTCACCACTGCCTTCTCAACAGCATACACAAGCGCTGTGGCTGGTTCTGGTGTGGAGAGTCCGGGAGCGACAGCTACAGCTCCCTCTGGGCTTCTAAGCTCTGAAGCTTTCACAATTTCGAGCGAGACTGCGATATTCAGCTCTACCGGAGGGTTTGGGGAAATCACGCCTACGGCCTCTTCGACCGTTTCTGCTAATGCGAATGCCACCACCGTCCCTCTGCCTGGGTCAGCTGCTTTGACTGTCTCGGGAGCAATTTGGACCTTCAACTCCACTGGAGGTGGTGGCATTGGTGTCCAATCGCAGACTACCAATGCCGCTGAGCTTACCGTGTCGGGTGCGACCTCGACTTTCAATTCCACTGGAGGTGCCGGAGCTGCTACTCCATCTCAGAGCACAAACGGGATTGAGCTCACGGTGTCGGGAGCGACGTGGACCTCCAACTTCACTGGAGGAGCCGGAGCTGCTACTCCCTCGGCGAGCACAAGTGCCATTGAGCTCACGATATCAACGGGAATATCGTCTGCAGCATCCGAAGTATTGTCTCCAATCACAGCTAACGTTACATTCATCGTCACCTTGTCCGGTGCAACCGCTACTGCAAACTCGACTGGCGGGGTGGGAGAGGAGACTCTCTCTGCTTCCTCTGCAACATCTACGGAAGATTCCACCAGCGACGAGGGTGGCTATGCAGCGTGGACAGGCTCTTCTGATAGTGAGCAGTCCACGGAAACGGAAAGCGAAGGCGGGTTTGGTGCTGCGGGTGTCACTTCTAACGGCACAATATTACCTACAGATACCCCGGAGGCGGAGGGATGGACTACTACCATTAGCGGCGCAATTTTCACCGCCAACTCCACCGGCGGCCAGGGTATAGTAACCGGAACCGCAGCACCCAGCTCTAGGGGCCCGGACTTTTCCAATACGGACAATCTTAGAAGTAGAAGGCCGTCGACTCCTACTCCGAGCCCGGCCACAGGAGCCCAAAACGTGACCGTTTCTGGAAGCACTACATTTTCATCTGCCACTCAAGCTTCTGGCGAGGTTGTGCCTTCAGGCAATGTGTCTAGCTCTGCACCAGCCACTCTGACTCCTGGTTCTAGCGTGAACGAATCGGCTTCATTCGGCACCGGTCTTTTCTCAACGTCCGGAGCAACCCTTCTGGTGTTCAGTACTGGGTCCTTTGGAGAAATCCCGCCAACATCTGCATTTGTTTCGGAGACAGGTACCCTACGCATCGCCGCCACACCTAGCGTCAACAGCTCGCTCGCTTCTGGTACAGGTGTCTTGTCGACGTCCGGGGAGATTGCGATCAACTCTGGCAGCGGCTCATCCGGCGCCATCCAGTCCCCGTTCGCGAATCTGACAGTGACGGCTCCTGCTAGCATAACACCGGCTTCTAGTTCCACCAGTTCTGATGTTATTACGTCCGCGGCTTCGGGAAGTGGGATAATCGTTTCTTCGCTGAACTCTACCACCACTCCCGCCCCAAGCTTGACTCTGAGCCAAAGTCCGAATGACACTATTTCTATAGGCACCGCCGCTCTTACTGTCTCGAGCGAGACTGTTGTATTCTCCGTAGCTTCAGGAAGCGGTGTTGCTACCCTCTCTGTGAACATCACTGAGACTCCTGCCCTAAGTACAAGTTCAAACAGCTCCGTCTCCACAGGTGCGGTTGTATTAACCATCTCTGGCGAGACCAGTGTGTTCACTGTGGATACCGGAAGTGGAGAGATTCCTCCAGCCAATTCCACTGTCGCTCCTCTTGCAAGCTTGACACCGTCGACCAGCGTTAATGCCTCTACAACACTTTCCGAAACAGTACCTTTCTCAACTGGTGCTTTGACTATCACCAATTCCGGAGCCACGACTATCATACTCACCACCGGTGGGACTGGTGTAGTATCTCCGTCAGCTAATCTCACTGTGACTGCTCCGGCGAGCTTGACAACAACCCAAAGTTTGAATGCCTCGACCACTGGCGACGTATTTTCAAACTCGGGAGGAGATCGAATTAGAAGTCAGCGCTCGACCCCAGCGTCAAACACCACCCTCCCGGGCACCACTCCAGTCGGGACAGCCAGCTCCGCACCAGTATTCTTAAGTTCAACCACTGTTTCAGCGTCAATTGAATTGAGTTCTACAACAGAGGATGTTGGGTATGAAGATGTACCTTCCGAAACTCCCAGTGCACCAATTTCCCTGAACATCACATCAACCTCAGGTTCTGCTCAACCGTCTATCACGCTTCCGCCAACCTCTTTGAACTCGAGCGCCACGCCCCCTCCCCTGAATACCTCCACCGGGTCGTACAATCCGGACGAGGACGATCGTATCGGCCGCTCGCGCTCTCGGTCGCAAACACCTGGATTAACAAGCAACCCGCCAGCACTAACTGCCAACACGACTCTGACAGGGACGGCGCCGCCTCTTACAGCTGTCAGCGCTGTGCCATCGGCGCCAGCCAATTCGAGTGCGCCCATCTCTTTGGGTACAATTGTGCCATCTGTGCTGAGCTCGACTGAAATCTCTGTCGGCACTGCGCTGTCTTCCAGTACCCCGGTAACGTCAACCAATTCGAGTGCACCCGTAGGCACAGCTTCTGGACCTGTCCCCACGCCCCCGCTATTTACAGGAGCGTCCGAGTCGATTGGTATTTCGTCTGCGACAGCAAATTTCACCTCGGCTTTTGGCACAGGCGTAATTGCCGTTCCCACGCCTTCAGCTAACTTCACGATCACGCTTTCGATTGGAGAGGTCGAGTCATCAACTGTTTCTGAAGATGAGGGCGGAGGTTTTAGTTTCCAGCAAGTAACTGAATCTTCAGTCATACCAACGGAGTCGGCCAACTCGACAAGCATCTGGCTGACCGGGGTCACTGCCCCCTCGTCGATTGTACCAACTACTTCGGCGAGTGTTAGCTTCCCTGTAGCATCAGCGAACTCTACAAGTGCTTTCTTAACAGGTGTGACGGCTCCTTCATCCGCTTTCCCTACACCCTTTGCTAGCTCTACCGGTTCCGTGGCATCGACAACAGTTTCGCCGATAACTGTGAACGCAACTAGTTTCCCCGCAACAGGGACAAACACAGCGAGCAGTAGATCTACGGAATTTCCTATTTCCTCCACCAACGCTACAATCCCCGCATCGCTGCTATCTGCAGGCCCTACAGCTTGCCCTACCGAGGTTTCTTACTCAACTGTCCTCCGCACGACAGTTATCACGGAAGTCCTTCCCATAGGGCCCTCAAGCTGTGTGCCTACAGCCCCAGTGCCCCTAACACTGAATAGCACGCTGGTCACCGGCACCGAGCTCCCTGCCATCCCCACCAGCACCGGGCTAACTGCTCTCCCACTCGCTGCCTACACCACCTCCACATTCGAAGCAAACACGCCAACTCCCGCCGCAGCGCCTCCACGTCGCCGACAGGGTGAACTCGCCACACAAGACCAAATCGACTACGCCTGCGCCGACTCCGGAAATCAAGTCCTCAATCCCAACTTTGAATCCGATGAAGGCACCACACCTGTCGACTGGACCGTCATCCCAGAAGACGCCTATATCACCTTCCGCACCGGCCCCTCTACCAACACAGACGGCACCACGACCAACACCGCGCGCGTCCTCTCCGGCGCCGCAGGTCGCTCCCTTACCGTCTCGCAGCCGCTCACCTTGTGTCCCGGTCACCAGTACCGCTTCAGCAGCTTCAACCGCCAGGCCAATCTGCTAAGCAAGTGCGTGAGTACGTACAGTTATGGAGACATTGTTGTCTACACATCGAGTCCGCAGGAGGTCTATTCAAAGAGAGAGGTGTTATTCACAGCGGGGACGAGTGTGAACGATGTTAGTCAGGATTTGAGGATTACGACGAAGTGTGAGGGGGAGGGCGGTGCGCTTGTGGGCGCGGATGATGAGGGATTTATGGTGGCAGAGTTCAACGGTATTAGCGTCACGCCGGTTCTGGAGGGTTGAGAGGATTGGAAGTGTGGTGATAGGCGGGTTTGGTTAAAGGTGGGAAGAGGGGAGGACGAGTGGTGACTTTCGAGGTACGCAAGACGCCAGCTCACCGCGAGCGATGCGTCTACGATAGACAGAAGGGGTAGCGTGGGGTTCACGAACAGATTAGAGGGCTATCGTGTAGGAGAAAGGCGCCTCAGGTGTGGTAGCTGCGCAGGGGATGAGCACGTCATTTCCTACCTTAACGCATTATCCACGGTATGACCACAGCATAGCTTATGTAACGCATCGTCTTTTCTCGTACGGGTATTGGAGTTTATCAAATCAAGCACTTTGCGAGAGCATTGACCTTTAGCGCGCTCTTGTTTTGTTGAGGTACCTCGGCGGCTTGGTGAATTGGAAGATGGGCGTTCTGCGCGCTGATTGGTTGGCGGGGTGGACGCGTGGTCGGCATCTTACCATGTCCGAAACTTGATTGTTGCGTGGTAAGTCGTGGGCTTACCGAGTTGTTGCAAGATTGCCGCTGATGTTGACACTGAGGAGGATGGTTATGGGAATGCGGTGGGTGGGATTGGTAGATGGTACGTCTGACAGGCGCGAATGCTATGCGCACGTGCTGGGTTGGCGCGAGTACCTATAGCGCTAAAGCACGATGCTCCGGCTGCATCGAAGTGAGGGGATGTACAATTTCTGGGAAATGGAGATAATGGGTTGGTTTGCCGCGAGGTGTTGTTATTTTTGGTTCTATTTGACTTTCCTGTGCGAACGGTGTTGACATAAGGCTTTCGTTGGAACCACAACATCCAGCCTCTTACCATAGCGCTTAGACCCGGTAAGAAGCGGACGCCGCATACCCAGACAGAAGCGAGCTTCGTCGTGCTAAAATAGAGCGGGCCAGAAAGAGAGGGATGGCTAATGTACACAGCTGCCTCGCATTGGTTGCTGAACAGGGCCTGCTTAGGCCAGAACACACCCCAGGATTCGCAACGAACAAGACGATTCGACCATCTTTCTGGACGCGTCGCCTGGCGTCGGACCGGCCCATCCGTTTCGATTACGCACATAATGCGCGGAAGCGGCTGATGAAGGCGAACCAGGGCTAGTAGTGCGGGCCTGAGATTGAAGGAGAGGAGCGTCAGCACCATTGGATGGATGATAGCCTTACGCCTCGCCCAGAAACGCAGGTTGTTGGGTTGTCGCGGAGCTTGAGGCAAGATGAGATGAAAAGGGTAATGGGTGAGATGCGTGATGAAGCTGAGGGCGACGTTTAGCGATCTGATTGGTCCGAGGGGCGCCTTACCTCCGTCCCAGATATGCACACAAATACTGCCTTTCGCCCAATACATCCCCCACCAGCATTGGGTCGGGTGCAGTCGACTCCTCCGTGTCCTGGTCATGCCCAAATACCGCGCCGAGAACACGTCTTGCCGTATCATTGGGCGTGCAGTGGAAAAGTGGGCTTGTATGTCCCCTGTCGGCGTCGTCCGAACCAGAAGTTGACGTCGTACAAGAGCGTTAAGTTTGCTGTGGGCATTAGCGCCTGACCTGCTCGCCGTGAGGTCGAGCAAGTCGAGACGTCTTCATAAGCTGCATGTCGCCCACACCCGCTTCCCGCCGCCTCTCCCGAGTCATGGACCGATTCGAGGCAGTCGTCGACAGCGCACGTTGGCAGGCAGACGAAGTCGAAATAGAGCCAGCGTTTGCGGGGGCGGAATCCTTACGGTGTGCGGACCGCGAATGACTGCGGCGTCGTTGGCGGACAGGCGATCGTCTGCGAGGCCAGGCCACTCAGCGACCGCCACGTGGGATGGAGCTTTCGACTCTTGCTTCGCTTGCCGAGGGTTGATATGGTGCGTATTCCCGTCCCAGGAAGGCCGTCGTGGAGGCCCATGACTTCTTCGGATTCTGACAAGACTCGCAGGGAAGGAAAAGTGCTACCAGGACGAAAAGAGGACGCACCACAAGCGACACGACGGTTCTACAACGAAAACGCACTCCAGACACGGATGACGACAAGAAAGAAACAGACGCATACCTACGGGGCTAGCCGCGACGCACAGCACCACGGCCTCGTCGCCATCGCTCGCACACTGAAGCTCGTCGCTCGACATCAACACATCTCTCGCCGAAGGCGCGAAGACAGGCGGCGGAGCAGCAGCCGGTTCAGGCGGGCCCTCGCCGACGGGGCAGGGAGGTGGTTCCCGACAGAAGGATGCACTGCGCAGTCGGTATCGTGTCCTTTACCGATCCAAGGAGAGGTGCAGGTGGGCATGCACCTGTGGTGTTGAGGCGAGGACAGCGAAGTCTGTCTGCAACGGGGAACGAGCGGGAGCGGTCCGGCGGGTTTGCGGCCTGTTCTGTCAACCACCATGCCACAAGCGTACTAGCACCGTCACGTGCCCTCTAGCGAACCCCACCTCACACCACGCCCGCCCACAACAACACCTCCAACACTCACCTCTCGCGCAGCGCGGCGCTGTAGCCTTCGCCGCGTCGTCATATACTGTCGCGCGGCCGCCCTCCCGTTCCATTGCCGGGTCTCAGCGCCCTGGACGAGGCGCCGTGCTGCCGTCGCCGGGCCGTGCGCCATCACCTCCACTTCTATTTGCGGCTACGCGACTTTCACGGATTGGACAGCTTCAGCCCCCAACCACAGCGCAGCGGCTACATCACCACGAGCAAAAACACGGCCAATCAAACATGTGTGCAAATTGTCGTTACATCATTAAGCCAACAGCTAAGGTGGTGGAGAAGACAAGCGACTGTGTGAGGTAACGCCCGGTCGTCTCCTTTCCCGTTTCCCCTTCTCAATATCAGTCTTTCCCGTATCATCTCGCCTACAAACTCCAAAAATGAGTGGGCTCTGCCCGGCTCAGACCCCAACCCGTTGTACATGAAACCCGCTTCCAGACGCCTGCGCAATGGCCTCGATCCAACACCTCACGCATGAGCGCTCTGATAGCCAATGCCCTGCAGTCTGCGGTTACGCTCGCAACTCAACTCATAGATTTCGCTATCCAAGTGTCGAATCGCATCCATCGACTTGTCGATAGAGGCCCGGAACTTGGTCGCCTCGCGCTGCCACCGGCTGATACGGTCCACCTCGGCGGCCCGACGCCGCTGCTTGGTGTCGATCTTCTCGCAGAGCTTGCACTTGGTGCCCGTCTGCAACGTCTGCATGATGAGTTTCATGCCACACGTCTCGCCAATTCGGTACTCCTTGGCACAGTGCTGGCGGAAGTGTCCCCACTTCCAATCGCCGCACGCAAAACGGTGTTGATCGAAGAAGCACATGTTTCAAGGGTTCAAGAGCAGGAGTGTCTGGTGTTTGGTTCCATGTTAGCCTCATAGGCCGATTGTTTGGTCCACGGCTTCCGGAAGCATACCTGGTGGTTGTGGTTCGAGCTCGGGTCCTTCTTGGTTGGACTAGGGCTGGTGCGACTGAGAACGATCAGCCCAAGGGTTATGCCAATGCCGAAAGACTCAACTCAACATACAATGGTTGGATGAGAACTAATTGTCAAGAGTGTTGACGTCGATGGAAGGAAGGAAGAGAAGGCACAAGGAAGGGATATGTCTGAAAAGATGGATAGTGCTCAGGAGGTGTCGGCTTTGACTGGAGTGTCTGGTCGAGATGAGCTTGATGGTGGGAAACTACGAGACTACCGACCGCTATTTATGCTCCAGAGGGGAACATCCTCGACGACCTCAACCGCCGTGTTTGGCTTCCGGCCCCGTCCCGCTGTCAGACCCTGGGTTGATGCCATGACCTATCCTTCAGTCGATGTCGTGGCACCCCACCTGGCCGTAGCCAACGATATTGCCACGATCAACGGCGTCCTCTCATCCTGCCGCTAGAGAAGCGCGAAGACCGGCTGCAATGATACCCTAGGCCGTGCCAGCTGCACAGAGATATCACATCGGCTAGGGGATCAACGCCTTCGTGGCTTCCTTGACCGCGTAATCTGTGCCGTCTGGTGGAAAATCGCTCATGGTCTTGCCGTCATGTTTCAGTCGGCGCTTTCTGCGTGGTCTGGGCGGCTTCCTTCGAGCATTTCGGGCCTTTCGTAAGTTGAGGTTGAGGATTTGTGAAGCGAGATGCGGTCACGTGCTGTTTAGCCCATGCTGAACCACAGTCCGCTCCACGAGTCGTTTGTCACTATGGAGAAGCGATTGGCCAATGGCTGTTGTTCCTAACCAAGGTCATCAACTCGGAACAGCGCAAGTCTACTGAGCAGTCTTCGCCGCCAACCCCTCGCGCGCCCATCCCTGATGGGCTGGGCTCGGCTCTCTGCATCGGCCACCGTTCACGGACAAATTGGACAAGCATGTGGTTGGGCACGCTTCTTTGTTGTGGTCCCTCAAAGCGCTCTGTGTTCTTGGGCTCTCGGACAATTCCCGGCGTGCAATGTTCCATGAGTCGTCCCCAGTTTTCTTCTTTGAGCGCAGCTAATCAACGTGTATAGCTCCGAGCACGTCCATCGACGTCGGTTCCATCGCCGTTTGCCTCTCGAAGACAGGCATTCCGCCATTCTTGGCTGACACGAAGGTTGCCAGCCCCTCCTTTACAGGTTCGAAGCATTGTCGGCCAGTCACCTTATCTGCTCATGCTGCAACCTCCGCTCTGGGGGGTCACGTCCGTCTTTGCCGAACCATCATTCGTGGCGTCCTCGAGCTACCACCGCATGCATGGTGCATGCCACGGCTGGCCCCATTTCATTCAGCTGACCACGTTCCCACTCGACGGCTCGCTTTTCCCGCATCAAGCCTATTGTTGAACTGCTAGGTCATGCAGGGTTACAGGCATGTACCTCTTAGATAACAAGATGGCGTGAAGTTTATGCGCACCTAGGCCGCCATTGCATATCAATGCAATCATCTGGCCTCCAGGACGACGCTAGGACAGGCCAAAGCATGCCCCATCGGAGATCCTCTGACGTGGCGGTCACCGTTTGGTTGATCCACGACGACAGCATTCATCCGTACATCCGTCTTGCAATCAATAATGGCTTCGACAAGACTCTCCGCACCGTCTCGCCCGCCTGTTGCTGCGGTCCGAGCCAGGAATGCCTGCTCATAGCTGCAGAAAGAGCGTCACAAGATGGCTAGATCAGGACTTCATGAGAGCACTCTCACCGGTCGGCCCACCCGGACAAGTTTTGGCATGGCACGACATGGCCGGGGCTTCAAGTCTCCGTCAATGCGGTGGCGGGATCCTGCACCATGCCTTCCTCAGTTGCCCGCTCCAAGTCTGCCTTGTGCTTGAAGAAGGCAAGAGCACCTTTGCCGGACCAATACCTTATTTTCGATAGATTGTGTCTCACCACTCGCTGTCCTGTGTCTGACACCAGGCTTCGTGGATTGGAGGTTGTTGCTGAGGGCGCCGTAGCCCTGCGCTGTAAAAGGTAAAGGCGGTGTTGATGTCCCTCAGACCCAACTCGTCGGGCATTGCATTGAGCACACAGGCCTCGATGGGGCAAAGAGTCACAGTTGTGACCGACTCTGCGACCGCTCAAGAGCAATTCTCGCACCTTGCAAATATAGATTTGACCAATATGAGCTATTCCGTCTCACTTCTCGCCGCGCCACTCCTGTTCTCTCAATTCCGGCTCAAGAACTCCAATTCTGCATTGGGCGCTTCTACGTCATGTAAACATCAACAAAGGCCGCCAAAGCGGCCTTTGGGTCGCGTTCTGGCGGCCCACGGCGTTTGGCCAACTTTTGTTGGCATGACCAGACGTTGATTTTTACTACTCTGTGTAGCTGCAACGGCCGCGCAAGAAACAGATCATGTGAGAGGAAAGCGATGCTGGGTAAGGCGGCAGGCGAAGCACTTGTGTGGAGTGCAAGGAGGGGAGGGGTGCGAGGGTCGCACGCAATTTTGATCCCGAGACGAGAGGGTAATGTGCGTTTGTGGGCCCGATTTGCGGTCGGGCTGGGCTAGGCTGGGCTGGGAGTGGTTGGGAACCACGACGCTTGGTGGGATGTCTGCGAGGGCTGGATTGGTGGGCGGCGGGATTAGAGCGGATTGGTCTGGATGCGTGGGTGCTTCGGAGGTGGTTGGTTGATGGTGGAGGGACGTATGCGTGCCGAGGACGGAGGAGGGGAGAACGAGCTTGCGGTCTGGTCTGCCGTGGAGTACCCAGCGCCGCTTCTGGCTCCAACACCTGCGGTGGGCCAGGAAGTCAGGACTGTCTTGTCATAAAGACCTTTTCAGTCCCCATCGCCCGCGCCGTTCCAACTCAACCACAGTGTGGCGGGGAAGGGCTGAGAATTTTGCTCGCGCAGGGCAGTGAGCATGTGCGCGTACCGGTAGCTTGCTCGTTCAACAAAGCGGTTAGACTGTGCGTGGTGCCTTAGCCTGCTCTCTAGGAAGCTTCCTTCATGCACCCATCCTCTAGCCGCATATGCGGGGTGAGGGATCAAGGGATTAATGGCTCATTGGGTGTCTATGCGAAGGCCTCGTACGCCCAGCTTTTGGTATGACTGATGGTCTTTCTGCATATTGAGCTGCCGGGTGATGCGAGAGTGATGGCTGAGGGTACCCGGGGTAGGTTTTCAGCTTTGAGGGGTGGGTGGGAGAAAGTTCGAGAAGGGATGCCGTGCGTGATGTGTAGAAACAGAGGGCGTAGATTCGTGGTACGGAGTGGCTGTGTCTCGCCATTCATGTTGACACGAGGAACTCCGAGGGGGAAAGGCTGTGTATTGCACGTGGTGGGTGTGAGAAACGGTTATTGTTCCCGTCCTATGACAGGGGGATCTGCCCAATGACGCAGATAGAGGGGCAAACGTATGCAATGGCGTGAGCGAGCCCTTGGACGCGAGTGCTGATGAAGCTACCCGGATGAGGTATGACGGGCTCATGAAGGAGCCTGGTTGGCTTGTTGATTGGGCCTGTGAAGCCGCTACTTGCCGAGGGAGGACGTGTGATGGCCATAGTATGCCTTACTATCGTTGATGAGGAATCGCAAAGTTTGCCGTGCCAGTGGGCATCTGTGGTCGTCTTAGGGTGGCCCGGTCATGCCATGCACTAAGTGTGGTACAGCATCAAGAAGTCGTTTGAGTTTGCTCATTGATGGGGTTGGTCTCTTGAACTGTCGAATATGGAAACCTTGGACGACGTCTGGGCGTCACAAATATCGTGCTTGCTGACGCCAGGGAGGGGTCTCGGGAGGACGCAAAGCCCAAGGTCATTGGATCTTGTGTAGAGACGGCGAGTCCGGCCGCTATCGCTGGGCGTCAGATGAGCGGTGACGATGCTGACGGTGAGCTTGTGAGAAGGACCGATGTGATATGTGAAGAAAGTTGGACGTTAGTGGGTATGCAGATGTAATCATTGCAAAAAGGGCTCGGAGCAATAACTCTCTCGTCGGAAAAGTGGACGATTCAATTGTAGACTTGCTACCGCATGACCAGGCAATTACGAGCGTTAACAGAGAAACCCTTCCATTTCGCCTCGATGCCGCATGGATCATTGGCGAACTTGAAGCAAAAAGGTTGATCAGTACACACACTCAGACTATTCTCATTACCAGATGATCATGTGACCTTGGCCATATGCAAGCCTTTGGCTCTAGTATGATGTAGATCGGTCGCTACGACGACGGTAACGTCTTTTTGCTTGTGGGCGATTGACGTTTGACGTTGGATCGTAGTGGCGCGTGCACTAGTCTGCGGGTCAAGCGAGAACGGGCTATGGCCCATTGCGGAAGGACTATGAGTTGGGCCGTTCGGGAAACGGTGCTCGACAATGTGAAGAAAGCACAAAAACTGCCAGGGCGATTATGGGGTGCTGAGTTATAGTGACAGGATCGGAGTAGTTAGCTGAGAGTGTTGGATTCTGTTCGGTGGAGAAGTGGATGAGGATGCGTATGGTTCGAGTTCGGAAGGAGTAATCACAACCGGTGCCTAACGAAGGATGGGAGTGGCTGTTGGGCAAAGTGGTGGTAGATAAAGAATGGCCCATGAATAGGTTAGCTTAGTCTCGTTCGAGTTGGAGGAATTTCGGGTAGCTGTCATCCACCTCTGCCGATGACACTCAATTCGTTCCAGCGTTTCACCTCCCCATATACCTTTGCATTATTACTGATCGCACCAGTATAGAGTCCCAGCTGATCGTTCCCATAATCTCAGTACAGTCTTTAGTATCGGAAAGCCCAGCGGCAGACATAGTCCATGCCGCTACGTATAGCACACACTTAACCTGACCCTACGGAGTAGACCTCCGGTCGCTCCGCGATCCAGGACTCGACCTTATTGAGGGTGAAAATACCTGCAAAGCCTCGACCCATCTACGGCGAGCCAATCTCGCAAGACGGAGAAAACACTGGTGCAATGTCGAAGAAGCGGTGAGCACGCCGCAACTAGGCGCTTCCAGGATCGATTTTGGGCAGAACTTCGAGCGAGTAGGGCCGCTCGCCTTAGATCATGCGCCCACGTTCGAGTTGCTGCGCTCTCTTAAGCTCCAAGACCACGCTGTAAATTGTGGCCGTAGCCTTTGCCGGCAATTGTGCCTCGCTTTGAATACGGGAGTGGTCTATCGAGTACAGAGCGAGAGACTGCGTCTCTATGAACGCTTCTCCAGTTTCCATCTCCCTACACCCGTCCGTGCGCCCCACTGTGTACATGTCCGTCGTGGACCAGGCTGGACGGGCGTCTAGGGCTTCGATAGGCATGCGGCGGATCGCGCGTTCGGCATTGGCATACGCCTCGAGGAAGTGGAGAAGGCCTATCGTGGAGTCAGTCTTGGCGTTTCAGAGCCGCCTTTATACAGCATGTTGTAACCAAAGACGATGAAATGGAGTTTGGTGGGTAAACAATCTCAAGTGTGTCGTTGGAGTTCGGCTGAGCTTGTCTTGGCATATTGAGGTCAGCTTCCCAGTACCTTGCGAGAAGGCGCTGCATCAGCGAAGTACCGAGTTGACAGTTCATCTAGACAGCTAAAACTTAAAAGCCCAGTGGCCTCTCCATGAGGCGAAAGAATGGAGAGACTCAGTTCGCGCAATTCATGACTTTCGTATTAGTCGTGGCGGCGCGCTGAGTAATCTCGGCGTTAGCCACATGGCGCTTTTCGTCGTGAACTGCCTCGACGTCCCCGCCAGAATCACGAATATCCTTGCTTCATCTGAGGTCGCGTTTCCCGCAATTCCTTGTCTCACTTGGTCATCGATTTATGGCAACCTGTATGCATTTGTTCTATGGCCTTGTTTCGGACCGGACCGACAGACTAATTTTGCGTTGCTATTCCACGTCTCCCAACCATGCTGGACTTCCTGCGCACTCGAGCTATAAACCGCTAACAACTGCTGCTCTCCTCAACTGTGTTGGATGTTGCCGCTCGATTCGGTCCGTCTCTGTACGAAGCGGGGCTCTGGCTCCAGTGCCTATCGCAGCTCAACAAACCCACAGGTGAAGCTGCCACAGTCCGAGGCCACGGGCTTAGATGGCGGCACCCAAGTTCAAATATGATCATCACATCACGGGCATGGTCTAGGGTGCTTTTGTGAAGGCAAGTCTATTTTATACACAAGAAACGCTATCCAAAAGGCTAGAGAACGCTAGAAATTACCATTAAACAATACCACTCCCACCTGTCCGTTCAGTTGTCGGGTATCTGCAACTTCCCCTGCGTCCATTGCCCACCTGCGATCGGCCGCGTGAAAGCAGAAATGTCGTCACCTATCGTCTGGTAGAAGACATACAAGCTGTTCCAGAGCGACTTGGGCTGACCGTCGTCGTTGATGATGGGTTCGCCCTCGTCGTCCTTCTCGATCTCGTTGTACGCGGTGAGCGTTAGATGAGTACTACCAAGACCAGGGACCGGAGCTCCCAGGTTACCAATCGTAATAGGGTCACCTTGTATTGTAGTATTTTCTGCAGCCCACGAGATGTTGTACGCGTTGACAGTTTTGTCGGCCATCTGCATGTATAGGTAGGTCGTGAAGCCGAACGAAGTTGTGGGCCAGACGTTGGGAATACCACCGGTCGTGGAGTTGGTCCAGGAGTTGACGGGGTGATCCTCGGTCGATGGGGTGGTTGAGTTGGTATCGATCCACCAGATCTCCGTGTTGTTCCGGTCGTTGACCATGATTGTGTACGAGAATGTGCCAGTGCCCCAAGAATAGCATCCTACACCTGCATGGCCGTTCTTGCCTTTCCACGGCTTCTCTTGTTTCCACTCGTTGTCCTCGTTGTTCCAAGAGTACTGTTCAAAGGTCGAGGGGTCACTCGCGTAGAACAGGTTGATACCCTTGACCACCTCTTTCGTGAGGGTGCTGTTTCCAGTTGGGTCCGAGTCGCCATAGTAGTCACCCTTCCAGCAAGCTTGCATGCCGACGGCGGGAGAGTCCATGACTTCGAGGTTCAGGTCGTTCAGTTTCGTATTGGGTTCGTAGAAGCCGCTGCTCTCGGTGTCATTTGACTGCGTCACCTGTCTGATCTTGTTGTCCTTGCTGATGTAGAAGACATGGAACTTCACATGGTACAGTCAGCTTTGATCCGCAAGCGTTTAGTCAGAGCGGCGTTACTCACGTATTGGGTCCCGTTGATGGAATAAGCTACCGCTGAGAGGGCTGTACCGTTCTTCGCGTCAGACGCCACGGTTTGAGCCTTGTTACCGCCGTCCCACTTCTGATCTTGTCGGTATTGCATGTAGCGGATGTCGCCAGTGTGGTGCTGATAGTACACAGTAAAGATTCGACGTTGGCCCTCGTTCCATGACTCGCCTGCCAGAGCAATACCTGAGCCGTTGAAGGCACCCTTCGTGGACAAGTACTCCGGGTTGAGAGACCCGCCGATGCAGAGTTCCGGACTAGCGGCACAGAATGAGTCCATTTGGAATGACTCGCCATTGCTGGAATTGCTGGAATTGCTGGTTTTGTTAGCGACTATACTCGCATTGGGGTGGGAGTCAACGCACGAGCCGTCCTCTGAACTATCCTTCTTGTTCAATCCTACTCCCAATCCCGCACCAAGGGCGATAGCAAGGATGAGGAATGCGACAACACCGAGGACGATGAAGAAGCGACGCTTCGGCATACCCATAACCTTTTGGTCGTGGGCCTGAGGCGAGGGCACCGCTTCCTCGCCATGAGCGGTGTGTTCGCCTTTACTGTGGAAGTTTGGCTGCACGTCCTGTGGAGGTGGAGACCCTGGTGGGGGCCCACCATAATGGCCATACTGTGGCGGTCCTTGCTCGACTACCTCTGGAGCAGAATAATATGCCAGGCCGCCAGGATGGTGCTTCTTCTCGCTTTGCGGGCTAATAGCTTGTTAGTCGGGTGTCGACCTTGGCCTCGATCTCTCAACACACTGGATGCTGCATCGAGAGTATATATGGGTAACCAAAGGAGAGTTTACTTACGGATAGCCGTGGGGATGGTTCTCCACAGGAATCGGAGACGAGTTGCCCATCATTTCAGTCATGGCAGACGAGTACCTCGTAGGAGTACTCCCGGGCACCTCATTAGGGCTAACAGCCTCCGCATACCGACCCGAGCCATCGACAGCTTGAGAAGCCATTGTGAAGTCGAAATCAGAAAATTGAGGAAGCACTCCGGGGTGGTCGATAGGGAAGAAACGGACAGATGCTGGGCAGTGGGGCTTGCCAGATGTTTAAAGGGAGGATACCGCTGAGCACTGTTGATGGGCCACGGAGTTACCAGACGGTCTGACCCCGGGACTGACAGCGGCATAGCAAAGGCTCTCAGACCACGGTAGCGCTCACCTGTTCAGGCAAAGCTGAGCCTTGATCCTCAGGGTAGGTGCATCTTATGAAGCCCAGCGTAACCGCATCAAGACGCGGTGGAAGTTAGAGGGCGAAGTAATTCGCTGTCCGTCAAGCGATTATGCTGCATTGCGTTAGAAGTACTACCGGTACCGTCAACCGAAGGATGCCGATTGTTCGGGTGAGCATTGGACGCGATCGTCTGGATGCTCTGGATTCGCTGGAGGTGGACTTGAGGCTCCACTTCCTGACCTTCCGTTGTGATGGTCATTTGGGGGCCCATTTTCCTAAACGCACTAGCGGTCTGTGCGGCGTCGAGGAATGCCCTTATTGGGATGGTAGCAGATCAGCCTAAGATTTGCATGGGGCGATTATTGGAAGCGAGTGCGACAAATCGAGGGTTCAATGAACCTGGCATGCGAGCACGCGATGGAAGTTGGAGGTTTTACGAAGACGCTGATACACATGTCGACGGTACTTCTTACTCGAGTGCTATTGGCACCAGGTGGAAAGCAATCTGGTCTGGCACGAGGCTGCGGAGCTAGGCTATACCATGCATGTATTTCGCTGCGCCCTGGGGGCCTCGGGGGCGGAAAGGCAATGGCCCTCAGCCCCAGCCGACTAACGGGCACTGACTAGGTTACTGGCGCACGGCTAGCCTTAAATTAGACCCATGATGACTTTCCACGAACACAACAGGATCACCGCCAACAGCGCTGTGCCGTGGTTGCTGTTGCGGGGTAGGTAGGATTGGTCTGGGTTGAACCACGTTTTTGGGGTATCTAGAGTCTGCAAAGATCTGGAGGACGCTTTGACTGGGTGGATGGTCGTGCGATGTCGTCTAGATTAGCGGAGAGCCGGGCTCCTTTGCGTTCCATACTGCTTCCCCGTGCATCTCAGCCGATGCAAGACCCACGGTCGTCGATTCTACTGCATTCAGCAATCGAGTGGGCCAGAAGCAGGCGGTCGAACCAGGACTTCCGAGCAACTATCGCCGTGCACGCGCGCGCATGCACTGCGCTTTCGCAAGAACTTGATGATCGCTTTCCGAAACTTCAACGTTTGTGTTCCGGTGAGCAGGCAAGGTTTCTACGCCACCTCATTGGGCTCGCCGCGCAGGGTGGTTGGTTGGAGAGTAGTCAGACGGAGAGTTTGGGAGCCAAGAGCGTGGGTCGCCTCACGATGCCTTGGGAGACTAGTCTGTACTGAGATTAGGGCAAGTACGTGTCTCAACCCCTGAAATTGTTAAGAAAGCTGGAATGGTGGTGGTTCTTTCGGGCTGAGAATCTACACTGTACTGCCTCTTTCGTACATTTTTTTCGCTGGTGGTCTTGTGAAGTATAGTAGCGTTCCTGGTCTGCGCCTGCTTGTTTCCATCAACACCGGCGCTTTTGAGTCGTTCCCTATACAACGTCGTTTTCACAGTGCCGAGACCCCTTCAGCAGGAGATAAAGATTGGAAGAAATACGTTTAGATGCCACCCAGGTCATTCTACTCCATGTGTCGCGCCCCAGACTCCGACAATGACCGAGTGTCCAGGGGTATGTGTTACCCTAGTTGAGCCTCATCGCAATCAGGTGCCCTGTTCAAGGGCATCTCCCGCATGAGTGTAGAGTTCCATCATTCATGAGCTTTCACAAGTACATTGGTTCTAGGTCTGTGCCAACAACATCATACCAGGAGGAACTGATCAGTCCGCTGATAGCCGCGACGGCTGAGAAGAGAACAAGATGGAGACTTCGAGGCTCCAGCGTGGAAGAGATGTACAGCGATAGCATCTCGCCGGTGACGCTTCGAATCTAATGATAGAGACCACAGCTTTCACTCCACGCACAATGAGGCACACTACCACCACCATAACAACATGACATTGTTCACGACTTCCTTCACCACGGAACCGCATGCTTTGCATCAGCTGTCCCTGTGGCTCAGCGCGCAAGCCTATTCACCAGTTTGCAATGCCTTTTAAGAGCCTTCACCACAGGGCCTGTTCCCTACTTCACCGTCGCACTCGGCGCACAACTGCAGCCCGCGCGCTCTCTCAACCCCTCTATACCCGCACACTCTACTATCACCCTATCGTACGACTCAACTCGCCAATAGTGCGTTCAGCATCACAGAAATGTCTCGCTCTGCAGACTCCATAATCCCTCTCGACCTTAACGTCAGCGCAATGGCTCCCAGTACAGACTCCGCAGCTTCTTCCTCTCCCTATTTTAGCGCCGACGTCAATCTTAGCTCCAACACCGAGACCAATATCAAGCGCAAGCGCAGCAAAAGCCCCAACCCAGTCCGCGAGACCAAAAGGTCCAAGCCTACCGAGGATATGCCGACAACGTCTTCTCCGATGCAGGCCCATCAAACTGCTGAGAACATGAAGCGCAAACGCAGTAGGAGTTCTGGCCCAATTCGCGAGATCAAGAAGCCCAAGTCCTCCAAGACTACGCGTGTGATAACGTCTTCTCCGCTGCAGATCCCTCAAGCTGCTGAGACTCCAGCACCTGGGATGGCTTCTGCGACTTCTGGCGACGTAGTCACCTCGTCTTCCGATGCTAAAAGCCCAGCCTCCTTCACGGAGCCAGCTGCTAAGGATCACGAGTTGCGCGCACCTGCTACGGCTTCCGCGACCCCTGGTGATGTAACCACTTCACCCTCTGATCTTGCGAACCCGACCGACTCCTCTAAGCCAGCCACTCGACCTTCTGGGCCTGTCGCACCTGCTACAGTAACCACGACTCCTAGCGGTGGATTCACCTCATCCTTTAGTGTTGCCTCGACTGCTGCGCTGTTGGCAACTGCCATGACATCCGCCATCTCTGATGTAGTCACTACGTCCCCTGACCCTTCAGCAAAGCCCGACACTCAAGCTCATGAGCTGCGCACATCCGCCACGAATACTGCCACCAACAAAGATGCCACCGCCTCCTCTGATTCTGCTCCCCCCGCTCAAGCTCCCAAGCCTTCTTATCTGGCCGAGCCGACTGCCACCCCAGCCAAGGACATATGTCCGTCTTCCAACGAGATACCCACGTCCTCCGCAATGCCGGTCGCTCAATTTCCTGACCCGCCCGCACTCACGAAGACATTCCCCACACCCAGCAGGAACATTACATCTAATTCCAACGCTGGAATCGTTTCACCTCCTGGAAGCAAGCCAGGCTCTCGGTCTCCCCTGAGTGAAGAGGAACAAAAGAGGCTGAGTTACCTTGAGAAAAAGACGGCCGCGATGAGACGCGAGATCGAGGCAATCGAGAAATCTGAGGCGGACCTGAAGAAATGGGTGAATCCGTTTGTTCCGCTGCCCACGGACTGGAGTTTCTTGAGGTGGCGCACGGTAAGGGTCCAGAAAGCGACCAATGCGACGGATCCGGCGGTGGTTGCGCTTCTTCCTGCCATGGTGTCTACTGTGTCCAGCGACGTTGATTCCACGCTTGCTGTCACTACACCTCCTGCTAGAAGCGAGGCCGATTTCAAAATTGATGTCACTCATGCTCTTACGTCTGGCAATACTGACAGCAAGTCCTCCATTGCTACGCTCCAAAATAAGTCCAGCGACGTCGAATCTAAGCCTGCGGACATTGGACCTATTACACCCGACGACAGCAACTCCAAGCTTCCTACTACTAGGCCTACTACATTTAGCAATGCTGCCTTCAAAGACTTAGAGCCTCTTTCAACTACGACGAACGACGTCGAACGCAAGGACCCAAAGCCTCCTGCCACTACGCTGAATGATGCTGGCTCCAAGCTTCCGACTACTACACCTACTTCGTCTAAAAACGACGACTCGAAGCCTCCGGATACCAGACCTAATACACGCAACGAGTCCGACCGCAAATCTCGCCCCGTCATATACCACACCACTGGCACACAAACCTTCCCCACCCGCGAAAACGACGCCATCTACAAGCGCATTTACGGCCGCGAAAAGAAGGTCAGCGACACACAACGCTATATCACCGTTGCCGATCCCACTGAGCTGAAATATGGCCCACCCTTCTTCGCCCCAGTCCCTGACACGAACACCACCATCGAAACCGAGGATCGTGGTTTCCAGATCATGGACTACGAATACCGCGAAGTTTTCCTCTGCAACGCGAAGACGAGAGCTGTGTTGAATGCGGAGAAGCTTAGGGTTGTGGGTGAGAAGCAGGGCCAGCGCATCTATGCTGAGACGAGGGATGAGATGATTGTGCATTCGTCACAGATTCCGCTGAAGGTTGCTATTGAGTTTGAAGATGGTGGAAGAACGCTTAGGGAGAATCCTACTGCGCCAAATCTGCTCTACGCTTCCCTTCGTCCTCTGGAGAAGGTCGCTGCTTACGTCCCGCTAGAAGACCGCGATGATCCGGTGCGATTCGGCGAGTTCGGTAATACTGACGCCGCCTACACTGACCAGTTCTCGGTCAAGACCGCCGTTGTAGACACCGCGGCACCACCCCCGCCGCTGGCCAGCTCCAAAAAGCGAAAGACCGGTGACGAGCTGTCGGCCAACGGCCGCACAAAGCGTGCTCGCCCAGACGTCAAGGTCGCTGACGGTGACCTGACCGTGGTGGCCCCCAAGGGGGGCCCGGTCTTCACTCCAGAGCATCCGCGCTACGGCGTACTGAGGGCCACCGCCCCAACGCCCGCACCCGCTCAAGATGCTTACCCCACCCCGACGCTCACCTCCAGGGAGCGGAAGCGTGGCGCTAGCGCTGCGCCGCAGGATCAGCCAGCAGTGGCAGCGTTGCGGGATAGTGGGTTCAGCATCAAGGGTAAGGGTAAGAGGCGGCAGCGGCCTCCGCGCGCGGGCTACGAGCCGTGGAAGGCATCCCGCAAGTGATGAATGGTAGGAGGTGACTTGGTTTGGGGATGTCTGGTTTCTTGTGGCCTGGTATCCAAGGGCATTGGTGCCCGTTTGCATAGATTTGCGTGAGATTTGCAAGTTATGAAGCTTTGCTTTGCTTCTTGTTCTGCTTGCCATATTGGTTCTCACGGCCCTTGCTTAAATATCAGGAGAAGGTAGAAAGTTAATAAAGATAAAGAACATTCGAATTCTTCAAGTGTGTTGCTTAAGAAGCGGCGTTCTCTAGTTACTTGACGGACACTATCCTTCTTCCCATTTCCCATTGCATTATCGTCTCTTCCGGCTAGTGGCGGACCGGACTTGATACGGACTATCTTTGAGAGTCCTTCGGTTCGGCTTTGCGTAACGTGTAGTACCACTATGGAGGAATTTAACGATGGCAACAAGGCTTGAGTATGGAGCTATTGATCTCGAAGACGCGACTGCAAGATAAGCCACACAGGGACGAGGCAATTCGCCCAGAATCGAACAGATGAATCATTCAAGTTTCTATTATTGACAAACTCCACAATCATAACATCGTAATCTCGTTAATTCGTACGTAATTCAGCAATGAACCCACTCCGAGCCCCTTGCCGTTCAACGCCCAGACAAAAAAAACAGAGGTATATAGCGACATGCCATGCAATCCCATCAAAGCTCACAGCAAATGCACAACGTAACGCTCACCCATCACCCACCAAGACCAATCGCAAAACGACACGCTCGTCTCCGTCCCCTCCCCCAAGCCATCCATCTACAGGTTCCCAATAACCACCATGAACCTCAACTTCCCATCGCCCTTTTTAATCGGCAACCCTTCCACCGGCACAGCAGGTTCATCCGGCCCCCCTGTAAGCGCAACCTCATCCAACATGAGCGTGCTACTCTTCCAGCCCCAACTCTGACTAAAGTTGAACCGATCGGGTGCACTCTCGTAGATGCTCAACATGCGCCCGCCCTTGGACGGGCTGTAGATCTTGAAGTAGGTTTTGATCGTGGGCCGAGCATCGACGTAGGGCGGGAGCGTAGAGATGGAACGCGATCGGCGTTTCACGGAGAGTGCAGGGTTTGGATACGCGGCTGCAGGCTCGTCGTCGTCATCGGACTCGTCAAAGTCGTTCTCGGATGCTGCATCGATATTCAGGGGAAAGAAGGGGGATTCCGAATGACGCTCGGGTTCTGCAGGAGGTGATGCCCCAAGGGTCGGAAATTGGAAGGGTGTGTTGCCGCGAACAGAGTTGAGGTGAGTCAGCGCGCTACCTCTTGGACTGACCAAGGGGTTGCCCGAGAAGTGAGCATTTCGTGAGCTTACGGTGCTGTCTGGATCACCTCCACTACCGCTGGTGTCCTCTTCGTTGGCCTGGTCTGGTAGAGGGACGCGCCCGCTGCGTCGACGGTCTCGCCGCTCGCTGCGCAGTAGCATCTCTCGTTCAAGTTGTCCAATACGTTCGTCGACCGATCCCGTGTTCTGTTGGCTCAGGCCATTGCTGTGCATGGCCTCTTCCGCGTCCCGTTCCTTGGCACGATGAAGGTAAACACCCAGTTGAACGTTCTTGGCGGAACGGACCTTCTGAATGTAGATGTTCCACAGCGATCCAGCATAAGATACTGTGCGTGAGTACACCCTCTTCTTCTCTTTCAGAAAACGTGGGTTAGGGAACTCGGCAGAGAATCGGAAGGGGGGAAACTCGGTGAAGGCGACAGACCTGGGCTGCCCCGCATTGCTTCCACCCGCGGAAACAGGCCGGCCTGGGTCTACCCGAGTGTTGGGGTTGGCCATGTTGCTCGGCGACGAGGCAAAGTCGGTGGCCCACTGAGCATCTTCCGGCTGTATTGTTGCGGACAGACGGGTAGCGTGTCGTTGGAAGGAGCTGGAAGTCGTAATGACTGGGTCAGAACCGTTGCCGAGTACTATGTTGCAATCCGAGCTGGGAATCCAGAACTTCCGAGGTTTGCCATTGCCATCCCAGCTCTCGGAAACGTCTTCCTCGTCATCATCGTGGACTGGGACTACAGCCTTCTGCTTGCCCTTTGAAGATGAAAACCCTTCCGTCTTGGTGCCTGCATTGGTAGTGACTGGCTCAGGCGGCTGCTTGCAGAGTCCAATTTCTTGGGCAGAGTCGTCGGCGTTCAGCACCTTCTGGCGAAGCGCCAGCTGCTGCCAAAGGGCGCTCGAGATGACCTTTTCCGGCATGACGGGGAGACCAAAGACATCGCGCGCATTCCTAATAAACTCTAGCTGCTCGTAATCCATGTGGATGTAGTGGATGCCTTCGTCGAGCAGGACCAGGATGCGCTCGATATCGGGATTGGTGTACAAGGCAAGCCATTCGCTTTGGGCATCCGATGCGGGTTGTTGCGTGGTCAAGATGCTCGGACGATAGACGCTATCAAACCGGACAGCAGCCAAGGAGGAAAAACTGGGTGCTTTTGGAATGGGCTTCTGTCCACGCTTCATCAGGCCAGCGTCCACAGCAGCTTGACGAAGGCGGCGATCGAGAATGCGCTTGGTCAGCACCCAGCGGTCCCACTCGCTGTCGACATAAAAGCCATCCGAAGCGACCAGCTCTCGGATGACATCACCGGGCATGCCATCCCAATACCGCAGCGGCATCTCCCATCCGTTGCGGCTCAACATGGCTTTTGCAGACTCCAATATGCGGTCACCAGAACGGCCATAGTAGTTGGAGGTGACGAGGCGGATGAGAGGGGCGAGTAAGTCGGGGGTCATCTGGCGGAGGATGGCTTCGATGGAAGAGTCGATCAGGTCCTGCATCTCCAACCAGCAGCCTGTGGCAAAGAGTCCAATGGCTTCGGCATCGCATTCCTTGGAGATGTCGACGCCATAGAGCTTCTTGATGGCCAACTCGAAGGCGGCCTGGGTGATGCTGCTGTCGATATCCTCGGGATACAGTGGCACCTCCTTGGCCTGGCTCTCGATCCAGGGTTCGGAGAGGGCGGTGGTAAAGAAGGGGGCGCGGTCGAGAATGAGGCGGTGTAGGTTGTATCGTTGGCCGAATGCGATGACGGTGATGTCCGAGTGACGGCCTTCGAGCAGGCCGCGGGTGTAGAGGTGGTTGGGGAGGGGTATCGCTTCGTTGGACGCTGGCTCTGTCAGCGCCGTCTATGGGAGTATAGACGCTCGCTATCCCTTACCTCGCACATACAAGGGCCCGCTGGCCTGGTTGTAGGAAGGCGTGCGTGAACTCGGCATGGTGCCATCGCCTGCAAACAGTCGGCTGAGGGTGGTGAGGGTGGTGTATTCGCGGCCGCGCGTGTTCTCTCTGCTGTTGTTGCTGTCGGGGGGAGTGGTTGGGTCGTCGGCGTCCTTCTGTGCACTCGGGATCTGCGAACTGAACTGGGCAATGGGTGGTGGCTGCGCATCCAAGACCTTGAGGCGGGCGTTGCGCTTCATGCTGGCGACGCTGGCGAGGGTGGCCAGCGGGCGTGAAGAGTTGGACGGTGAGGCGCTGCTGCCCGCATGGACGGGGGTCACATTGGGGACGCGTTCGACGGGGCTCTCTGATCGCATCTGGGGGGAAAAGAGGCTGACGCGGGGAGGGCTGGAGTCTGTAGAGTCTTCGGCGTCGGGCACCAGAGTCCACGAGGAGACGTGACCACCGGCCTCGCTGAGATGGCGGACAGGCGCATGATGGCGATGGCGCTCCTCGTGGTCGTCATCGGCGGCTTGGTGTGACATGCTCATGCTCGTGCTCATGCTCGGGCGCCTATCTGGGACGGCATGGGATGGATCGTCCTGCGTGATGACGAAGCGAACGAGTGCAGAAGAACGGCACAGCCAGCGGGCATCGTCATTGCGGGCCTGTCCTGTTGCGGCGCGCGGAGCTGCTGATCGTCGCACCTGACGGGCCGCGCTACGGGGACAGTCCGCGCGCGCCCAAACCTGCCGTCTTGGGCCTGGCGCGGCGGCTGCCGAGCCGCCAACAGCCGCGCCTTCCGAGGCATGTCGAACCACCAAAAGATAAAAGTCATGACCGTCATCACCTCAACTGCACCATTTCCATCACCGCCATGGCCTCCATCTTCCAGGCCTTTCCGCAGCTGCGGACCGCCGCTCCACGCCTCTCGCGTAGGCTGTTTGTGAGCCGCCCCTGCGTCAATTCGCCGCTCCGTGCCCTCCATGCCCTCCCCGTCCGCGTCTCCACCCGCCAGCCTTCGGTCCTACAGTCCGCCGTACGATGGAAGTCAACGCAGCCGTTGCGGAACAGTGCGACTGTCTCGCCAGCCAACGTGAAAGCTGCAGTGGTGGAAAGCACGGCAGGCGCAAGCGGTGCAAAGTCGAGCAGCTGGCCGAGGACGAGCGACAAGGGCGTGGCATACTGGCTGTTGGGCAGCGCCGTGAGCGTCTTCGGCATCGTCATCTTCGGCGGCTTGACACGACTCACAGAATCCGGGTAGGTAGCCTTACCGGGTGAGACGGCCATCGGCTAATCTTCCCAGTCTGAGCATCACCGAATGGCGACCCGTCACCGGCTCCCTCTGGCCTGGCAGTGAGGCGGCCTGGGAGAGCGAATTCACCAAATACAAGTCCTCGCCCGAATTCACCCTGCTCAACAGCAGCATGGATCTCTCCGACTTCAAGCAAATCTACTTCATGGAATGGGCACATCGGCTATGGGGGAGAGTCATCGGTGTTACCTTCCTCCTGCCGACCATCTACTTCGTTGCGCGGAGACGAGTGACGCCATCCATGGCACTCAAGCTCACTGGCATTTGCGGCATGATCGGATTCCAGGGCTTCCTCGGCTGGTGGATGGTCAAGAGCGGTCTGAAAGACGATCTCTTTGCCCCGGGCAGCCATCCCAGAGTCAGCCAGTATCGCTTGACTGCGCATTTGGGCGCTGCCTTCGCCGTCTATTGCTCAATGCTGCTGACTGGTCTGGGCATATTGAAGGAACACCGCATGCTCGCGGACCCCGCCAAAGCCGCCGAGAACATCAAGGCCCTCAAGCACCCGGCTCTACGCATCTTTCGCGGCTCTGTCGTCGGTCTTTGCCTACTCATATTCACCACCGCCCTCTCCGGTGCCTTGGTTGCCGGGCTGGATGCCGGTCTCATCTACAACGAATTTCCCTACATGGGCCTTGGACTTACCCCGCCCAAGAAGGAGCTGTTTGACCCCTTCTACAGCCACGTGCCGGACCAGTCCGATCTCTGGTGGCGCAACATGCTCGAGAATCCTTCTCTCGTTCAGCTCGATCACCGAATGCTCGCCACCACGACCTTTACCGCCATTCTGTCTTTCTTTGCGTATACACGCTTCTCCGGCGCAGTCCGCGGTAAGATTCCCAAGGACGCGCAAAAGGGCGTCTTAGGCATCGTCCACCTAGTATCTCTCCAAGCTACCCTGGGCATCAGCACGCTAATTTACATGGTGCCTACCTGGCTCGCATCCGCCCATCAAGCCGGCGCGCTCGCTCTTCTCACCGGTGCTGTTCTCCTCTACAGCAGGATAGCGATGCCCCGTCGCGCCATCCTGCGCCAGGTGATGAAACCACACACTCCGCGAAGCAGCGCCTTGCCACCAATCCGCTCCCGGCGCGACATTGCACCGGTGGAATTGAAGGAACTGTAAAAAGTTGCTCTTCTGTCCACTCTTGTCTCTTGTACAACACAATGTCGCTACCTCGATAGATCACATGTACAATATGCACCTTATCTACAGCTCGAATGTACTTCTAGGGGTTCAACCCCGCTCACATCATCTTCCCGTCCACTACTCATTTGCAATTTCAAGCTCATCAATGATCACTCTCGCACTAATTCGGCAGCAGAGGCTGTCTAGAGAGGTGTCTGCTTGGTTGGGGCTGAAGACAGCTAGATTCTATAAAACTGCTCCTATGGTTGAAGCACGCACAGGGTGGCGATACTTGAATAGAAAGTCGTTCAATGACTCTGGGCCATCAGATGGACCATGCAAGGCACAATTTTTAGCATCCTCAGAGCGCTTATTCAATCTGTTGTGGCCATTGTTTGAGCGCGAGATCGGGGGACTGGCTAATTGCGGATCTCTTTGCGTCAGGCGAGCGAGTGGCGGTGAAGACACTGTTGCATTCACGAAGCAGCTGCCAGAGCGCACTTGTATTGTTCTTTTGAGAGAATGAACTTGACTATCTAGTTCCCGTGGCGCGCCGGCGCATCCCTACGAGCTTGACGGTCTTCACTGGGTATTATGACGCGACTCAAACGCACGACTCACACAGAGCCCACATCCAAGTCACAACTGCTCAACAAGATCAACCAGATACAGCACGTACAGCATCAACAACTCCTATTCGATCAACAAGCTGTTTGCGCGCTCCGCCGCTATGGCACATCCGAATCGCACCGAGAACGCCTCGAGCACCCTCATAGACTCGCCTCTTCACATCCCCGTCGTCACTATGGATTCAACTCAGGTGCTCCGCACCGCTCTCCTGCTCAACATCCCTCTCCTTACGTGCTGCCAACAGCTCCCAGTCGCCACCATTGCCATTACAGAGGCAATCGCGAATTTCAGCCAAGGGAAGCCGCGCATCAAGCGCAAGACCAACATAGCAAAGAAGATGGGCGCCGTTGCTAAGAATAACCTCCACGAGGCAAAGAAGGAGATCACGCATCGTGGCTACACTCCGCGTGAGCGCAAGCGGAAGGCGATCGAGGCTGCGAACGCGTACAGCAAGGCGATAAGAATGGAAGGTGACAACAGGGCAGAGCTAAATCAGCTGGTGAGAGCTGTGTGGAACGCCGAGAGTGAGCATTACAAGCTGCTGAAGGAAGTGGAGTGTTCTAGTGTTAGCGCTCTTCAGCCTACAGGCCTAATGACGGCGCCACTGCAAGACAGCGTGAGCCCTTTACCATCTTCGCCCGCCAGATCTTCAGCATCTCGCACGCCACTTTATAGTGCCGCTCCCTCTGTTGGCGCTCGCAACCTACCCGGATCCATGGCCTATTCTCCAGCCCGGAACACTAAGCATCAATCCCTCACGCCACCCTCCATCCCTACCCCTCAACGGCCGCTTCTCCCGCGCTTGCCTACTGAGACGCAGGTCACTATCTCCGCAGCAGAGCGTCGCGAGGCAGCGACATAAGCACTGCGCAACGCTCAGTCCGCGCTAGAAGCCCACCGCGCGACGTATGAAGATCAACTCGTAGCATACGCCGTCAACCATCAGCTCGATCTCCAGCGCGATACGAAGGCACGAATCGATTTCGGCCTCGTGTACGCGCAACGCTTCATGGAGCTCTCTTGCGCGATCGGTGGCGCTGAAACTTCGTATCGAGATGCAAAGCGCGTTGCTAGAGAAGCCGGCGCGGAGAATGTACCTGACCGCACTGTCATACAGAAGCGACTAGATGAGACGGACAGCAACAAGCGACCTCGCCGCGATGCCTCAGAGCTCGTGTGCCCGTTGACTTCTACCCTGGCGCCTGTCACTCCTGAGCGCGATCACAGCGACCGCGCTGGCGGTGCAAATACGCGCAAGGTACGCAGCTGGGATGAGCGCAATCGTGATCTCTGCAAGAAAGCTGAAGCGAAGGAGAAGAGGAGTAGCCAAGAGAAGGAGTGCAAGAAGGCCGAAATTAAGGAGCAGCACAAGAAGAACCAGAGGGAGAAGGAGCGAGCTACTCACAAGCACAAGAAGCACGTCGGCAGCAGTTCAATCGTCGTTTTCCCCGGCAACCCCAAGCCGCACAACGACCCGGGTTTCGCATTTCAGCGACCAGCTTACACGCACCTTCCGCGTGGAACCACCGCATGCACGGGATTTGGCGGGCGTGAGGCTGGTGTAGCGGTCACGCAGGCACACGCGGATACTTGGATGATGATGTTTGAGCGTAGACAGAAGAGGGGCGCTAATGGGACCGTGTATAGTTATGAAAAGGAGGCCGTGGCGGCAAAGGAGGTGAAGACGGAGAGGGTGGAGAACATGGCAAGACGGGGTTAGAGGGAGACGTGGGGTTGGCATGGGATGGATCTGTGTATTTGGTGCTCAAATGGTTATTCCCGACATGTATGCTTGCCTTTCAGCACGACAACGGTGTCTAGCACCTTTCCTCGGAGACTATGGCATGGGTTTGCAGCCACAGTTCAGGTCATAGGCTTAGTTATTTCCGTAATACCACTCGCCAGCTAGGGCCTTAAGAACGAGACATATCGTGTCTTTGGGCTACAACATGCGTCACCTTCTTACGCAAATAGCGTATACTGCAAGGCATTAGGCACCTAGATCGCTGTGGCTGGGCTTTACGGGCTTCATACTGCACTTTTTTACGCGTACTCTCGTCTGCTCACACTCCATGCCTCTGCCTATGTGCCTGCTTCACCCGCTGTGCTCGTCCTCACCTTCTTCGCCAATCCGATCTCACCCTTGGGCACCACGAATTCCACACTTGCCACCAATATCGTGTCTACTAGACCAGTCACACTACTTCTCGTCTTCTTCACTGGACCCACTCTTTGCTTGTCGCGTGTCTTGAAATTTTGTATCCGCCACACTCTTCCTTCCCTTTGTGAAATTTTTCAATCGGAACTTGTATTAACAAACACGCAGCAGCGAATTTTGGCGTGGGAATCATTCTATGATCTCTTCGATACAGCCATCCATACCAGAAATTCGGACTATGCGAAAACCTGGTCACGGAAGAATTTGAAGTAACTAACTAAGGTGGTTGGGGCAAAACAACACTGTTCGCCGCTTCCATACTTTCCGGATGGCGGCAGCGCCCGCGGATGCGAGGGTACTTGGCGACCCTATCAGTGGCCTCGAGCTTGACTTGATTGAGTAACAGCCGTAACTTCTGTTGCAAACCTCGCTTACTGCTGTACCGCGTGCATTATATCCTGCGGCGCCCACCACTCCGAACGCGCAACCACCGCTGTTGCCCTCATAGCCGTTCATAGCTTCGTCTTTTCGCTGTGCTTCTACAAATCTCTTCTTGCTTGAGCATCCAGCACAGTCTCGGTCTATTGCAATTTTGCCCCACAATAAGAAAGGTTCCGGTTTATACGGCCAAAGCCGGACAGACACTTGGTCAAGCAATTTATCATGGTTGGCCGCGCAACGTACAAAATCGGAGCCACTTGGAGTAGCGAGATCAACACAGACGTTCAGCTAAATGTCTCTGTCGCCGACAAGCATTTCCGCATCGACCTTTTCGCTGCAAATTTTGAAGCCTGTCCAAAATCGTTAAAGGAGTATCTGCGACATGTCGAACGCTCAGACCCGACGTATATACAACCCTTGCTAGAGCAAGCTGATGGGGTTGAGTTAGTTGATCCTCTTGAGGATTTTTACGACTGGGCCACGGAACCTTTTGCTGCTCTTTTCCGAGAGATCAAGCCTTTGGATCGAGATCGATTGTATACGCTCCAAGACTGCCTGTTCCCCGAACGTTTCATGTACACACTGCAGGTGGCTGGCGATGAGTTGGTTCCAGTCCCGCGCGACGTCGACCCTGATGGTCGTTCAGTTGGCGTGCTACTACCTGCCTCCGAAACACTCGACACGTCCACGGTCCAAGTTTACCGTCCGACCGATGTTCACGTGCCGCTCAATGACAATTCGGCGGCCTTACCACCAAGCCCTCGGAAGGTGCAAATCAAAGAATGCGGTGCCTGCTTCTTCAAGCAGATGCTGGCAGGAGATATTAGCATGGCCGTTACGGAGCTTGCTACCTACGCTAAGATGCGTGCGGCTGAGCTGGATGAAGACGTGCGTGTGTCCCGGCTCCTTGGTATTGTAGAGGACCAGCAAAGTTCAAGGATTGTGGGATTGCTGCTGTCGTACATTGGTTGCGAGAACAAGACCCTCTCGTGTGCTGCCTACGCAAGCGACCACACAACACACAACAAATGGCTAAAGCAAATGACGCATTCTTTGAAAAAGCTCCATGCACACCAAATTGTCTGGGGAGATGCAAAGCCTGATAACGTTCTTATCGACGAGCATGATGACGCATATTTGGTTGATTTTGGCGGTGGTTACACGAATGGTTGGGTAGACAAGGAGTTAATGAACACTCAGGACGGCGACTTGCAGGGTCTTCGGCGTATGGCAGAGTTTCTCGCTGCATTGTCTGTATGATGGGGATTACTTAGTTTGAGGCCTTCCTCGTCTTGATACAGTCTACCCGAGCATGCTGGGGTTTGATTTCGGGATTCCTTACTCTCAGTCGCAAAATCCAAAAGTTATTGGTAAAACTCCTTATCAAGTCACGCCTAGGTTTAGTTAAATGACGGCTACATAATATTTGCCGTGGCCTCACATGTGGACGGAACACATACATCATTCCCAGGCTTTGAGGATGTGTATCCAGCCGCCCTTAGAATTCCTTAAGCGCCCGACTGCTCTTATTTTGCGGTACCACCAGAACGAGGAAAACCATGCAACCATATCCCTCTGGAATCTTGATTTTACGACCCATTTTGCACCACTAAGCTAAGCCTTGGTATCTTGCATTAGAGAGTAGATGTCATTGATGTGCATGCCATGGAACTTTTCTCGATCCATTAAGTCTACTGGGTAGTCCTGGTTTTGGTACCCCGTACTTACCACACCAGCCATATAGTTGTCTCTTTGAACTCGTGACTTTGTTTCTACGTGGTGATATATCCAGAAATGCAGTACATGGTACTCAGATAGATGGCGGCATAAATGACAAGAGCGCATTAGTTTCTGCGTAACTCTGGGATACAAACTGCGTCAGTAATTTGACGAAAGGCGCCCTAGGCTTCAATTCAAGATATCAGACACTGAGATCCCTCCAAATAAATTTTGCAGACTACATGTCTTTTCGGCCTGGGAGATGTGCTCGTCGCCATGTGCTAAACGCTGTTGCCTGCACATACTCCTTACCCAGACCTCTGGACCTATCCTCCGTCTAGATAGATAGAAACGTAAGTCGCCTTCAAAGACCCAGGATCGAGCATCTACTTCATGCTCCCAGCGCCACGGATTTCCTATTCATTTAGCCAGTCCTACCCCATCTCCAACCAATCACATATTGTCAGCCTGAACCCAGGTTTTGAGCCATATATATTATGAGCACACCCTCTCCTCTCGCGCCGCCGTCCCTGTCCACAAAGATCTCTATTAGATTGTGCCAGGCCTCCAGCTTCCATGCCGCTTCTCGAAGTCGTTCGCAGCACTCAAATTCGCGCTTTTTTCCCGGGCGCTTGACACATGTATAGTACATGCGTTCCTTGTAATAAGCTTTTGGGGTATTGGCATGCGCGGTGCGGCACGGGAGCCACCGTAAACGTTTTGTCTTGGTACCATTGCTTGGTCGGGGGTCCAACTCTTCTAGAAGGATTCCACCGCGTGATGTGCGGGAAGCATGCGATGCGGCGTGCGCATACGGCGTCCAGCCTCGAGATTGAGGCCACAGCTAGAACGGTGCGTTGTTCGTTGCAACGGGGTCTTCGGCCCGCATGCCTCCATGCATACAGTCCTGGAGCTACAAGACCAGTTTTGCGGCACAGCAACGATCACGTGGGCAGCTTGTTCGGGCCGGTGTCAAAAGAGGTGCTGTATGCATTGTATTGAGGTGTTGGACTTAGAGTATATCTCGCCGTGGTGCGCGTGTCCTCGTACGCATGGCGTGAGATGGCAAATACTCGAGTCAATTTGCACAGAGAGATGGAGGGGTATCCCGCATAATACACGGCAGAGAACAGGGATGTCGACCGAAGGTGCTAGATTGGCTGTTTTGGCGAGCGAAGAGTGGGGACTTCCCGGGTGAAGGATTGCATGTGCAGGGTGGCGCTGCATTAGCGTGCATGTGTGCAGAAGGCAACGAACCCGCTGCTGACTGCCTTCCTATCATACTGGACGAATTGCCCAGCACCTGAGTCTTCTCTCTCATCGGGATCATAGGTCCGACCGAGTCCGAGGGCACATCATCTCGTCTGAAGTTCCTCCAGGTCATGCTCGACACGCGGAGTAGTGATGGCTCATTGGTTGACCCACCCGCGGATGAATAGATCTTGAGCACGTACCCGACAACCGCATTTCAGGCGTCGCACGACATTGTCAATCTCAATCACATGAAAAACCTGGATCAGACGCAAATTCAGATGAATTTAGATTGTTATATGGATGTACGTCTCAACGACCTTCTGTTCAGCTCCACACTCACGACCACTGTACCGCACCAATGCCGCACAGCGTCTTCCTAAAAGAAGTCAAAAAGAAGCGAAGCCGAGTGCAATGCACTCAAATCTTGTGTGTGCCAATGCTTTCCTCGGTGACCTCGGTAGCATTCTTCTCGTGAAGCTCGGCCTCGATGATACGGCCCTTTTCCGTGGCATCGGCACCGCCGACGAGCGCAGCGTCGCCATCGAAGTGCTTGGCAATTTCCTCGAGGGGCGTGTTCTTGGTCTCGATGTAGAAGGTCCAGACAAAGGCGAATTCGACAGCGAGCCAGACGCACTGCGAGTGATGTTAGGAGACGTTCGCGTCATGTGAACATATGCATGGAAACTTACGTAAACAATGTAGTATTTCCACCCAATCGCATTAAGCGCGCTCGGGTTGACATACGTGTTGAAGAACAGCGCAATGTCCAACATGGCGAACATGTAGCACATACCCTTGGCGCGGAGGGAGTAGGGCAGAATCTCGACTGTGTAGCCGACGAGGAGACCGGACCAGGCCAAGTTGTAGAAGGTGTAGTAGAGGAAGATCATGAAGACGACGGCGCTGCCGTTGGCCTTGACGTGCGTAGCATCGAAGCGCTCGGAGAGAATGGTCCAGATTACAAAGGACATGCACATGCCACCGGTGGAGACGAGGAAGAGCGGGCGACGTCCGAACTTGTCGACGAAGAAGCACATGGTGATGGCGGTGAGCGCATTCCAGATGTTGAGCACACCGTTGATTTTGAGCTGCATGTCGGGGTCCGTGATGCCGATCGTGGTCAACACACCGGAGATGTAGTATGAGACCAGACCGTTACCAGACCACTGAGAGAACAGACCAGCAGAGACGAGGATGAGAAGCCTGTGACGGTTGCCCCTAGTCTTGAAGAGTTCGAGCCAACCAGTTTGCTCAGCCTCCTTTTCGATGGCGATAGTCTCCCGGATCTCATCGTACTCGAGCGCGACGAGCTCGTCGTCGTGGTCGCCTTCGGCATGTACCTTGGTGAGGATGGCGAGGGCTTTCTCGGGACTGCCCTTAGACACATACCAGCGAGGTGATTCGGGGATGAACCACACGCAGGTGATCTGGAGGATAGAAGGAACAGCCTGAACGATGGAGGGAATACGCCACGACCACTGGCTGTCGATGCGGTTGGTGCCGTAGGTGAGCCACGCAGCAATGATGGAACCAAGGTACCAAGTGGTGTTGTACTGCGGATATTAGAACATTCGGTTCTTCTCGGCTGCCGCATTCGCAAACTTACAATTGTGGTGAAGGTAGCACGGTGCTGGGGATGGCAGATCTCCGTGATCAGAAGCGGGGACGATCCGTGAGCAATTGCAGAGCCGAAGCCCAGGATGAAACGGGCCGCAACAAACATCTGGAAGTTGACCGAGGCGGACTGGAGAACAACGGCCAAGATCATGATGATGGAACCGATGGCGATGCCCCACCGGCGACCAAGACCATCGGCAATGTAGGGAGTGATTGGCAGAGCGAGCAGCGAACCGAGGAACATGATACCAGAGAACAGACCCTTGATGGAGCCGGATGGGTTGTTCATGTCTAACTCCAATCAATTTATGCCCAATTGTGCCATTGCGGGTATGGACTCACATGTTGTGAACTGCTTGAGTGAGAGAAGACCATTGACCATAGATCCATCGTAACCGTTGGTGGCAGAGGTCAAGATGACAAAGAACATGAGGAAATAAAGGGTCCTCAGATTCTTCCTCTTGTACCATGTGATGGTGGGGAACTGCTTCCCGGCGACCCTGAAGAAGCCAGGCGTCGCCGAGGTGTCAAAGGTCGAAACACCACCCATGGTTGCTGATGAATTCCTAGCTGATGTTGGAGCAGTCAACACAAACAAAGAGTAGTTCGAGGCTGGGGAGCAAGAAGAAAGGTCGACCCCAAGCCTACATATAAACAATCGACCGCGGTACCTAGAGGGCACGCGCAGGAGGCCTAGCCCGTGTGGGATTTTATCCGGGACCGTCTGGCCCGCTTCGAGAGAGATGCAAGACTTCATTCTGGAAGCTCTAGCACCCCTGCCCCGTCACGCATCTCCAGGAAACGGAGGTGCTCATCGTGGGATGTACCGGGCATGGGGTCCAATGGCCGGCTCTCCATGGGGCAGGATGAATGGGTAAAAGCGGGTAAATCACCTTCGGGCGCTAGCCCTCGACTCAGTGGCCGATTCTCCGGACTTGGCCACGATCTTCGCATGGGCTTGAATGGAATCAAGCATTGGAGGCGTACGGGCTTGCTGCACATGGCTTGTGAGTGGCGTTTTGATACGAGCTCGATCAAGCCGCGCGAGATCCCGCTGATAGCGACCCCCGGGTCAAGGGAACTCAGATTCGAGGCCGCGGGGCGCGTAGTGTAAGCCAGGCGATGCCAGGTTCAGCCTGTCCAGCATCGTGGCTGTTGGGAAACATGTAGATGAACAGCTAAAGAGCGCAATTTTGGGTGTTGGCATCTGATTCGGCTCTGGCCAAGAGCGATGCGCGAGTCTGTACGGGAGTCGAGCGACGCAGAGCCCATGGCTATACAGTCGATTCTCATTTGAGTCTGCCACAAAACTCAAGCCTTGCGAACGAGGCCCCAGCGTCGCCATAGGAAAGACGGCACGGTGCTCCGTCGTCGACAACAGCGAGGCGTGACTGCGTGATGGACCGTCGCAGGCAGGACCACGCCTGACCTGGCGAGACCTATTTTGAAAGTCACACTGACCATTCGGGGCTAGACGATATCGTGGCGAGGCGTCGTGCTGAAGCGACGTTGGAGGCGATACCCCAAAGGATCATGTCGCGTGGTGGTAAGCCTTGCTGGCGCCATCGGCAGTACCAGTACGGGTGGTGGAAAACACGGGGGACGTGGCGTTAACGCTCGCTAATTCAGAGATGCAGAGCAGCCACCCGCCTAACGCACGTGACCCGTGCTCTCACGGAGGCATCTCGAGTAAGTTCTCCATGAGGATTGGTGGTTCCATACTCAGGGGCGTCGGATCGCAACAATGTCACGCTTAGCCGCAACGGCATCAGTCCCAGGTCTGCGGGTGTCCAGACGAATGTTGGGACTACTGGGCAATATCGAAGGACCCGGGAGACTGATCAGCAGCAGCAGGGTCGCGTCTATCGTTGTCTGGATTGATGAGATGCTTCCCAACATGCTTTGCCCGCGCACGAAGTGTCGGGCCTGTTTCCCGATGCTGGAGTTAGATTTGTCGTGAAGGTAGAGATGGGAGCTAGATTCGATAATTCGTATAGTTTGACCTACGCTGCTCCTTCGTGGCTTCTTACAACAACTCTATCGATTGCCACAACTGAGCGAGGTATCCAACGACTCGTCTTCATTCGAGACGCACAGCTCGCGTGATGCGCTGCAAGCGATCCTTCTTGATGAGCACGCGCGCTCACCTCTTCTTTCGACGCCCGCCCTTCCAGCCAATCCCTTCACGCCTCAAGGCGCGCGCTCATTGTTCTCGGCAATGTCCTTCCTCTTCCCGCTCGACAAGCTCCTCTTCCCGCTCTCCAGTGTGGCGGGTGTCACGCCATCCACGCCAATACCCTCCGCAGTTCCCCAACCCTCCTTGGCGACCCTCCTACTCCTCTTCACGACATCGCCTTCGTAGAACAGCCAGTCCAGCTCTTCGAGCGTGAGGTTGATTGTCGCTGGGTAACAAAGGTATTAGCCCAGCAAAACCCGTTAGCGATGATCCCGATCGGACCATGCGATAACCACCGGCTAAAGGGAGATCAAGACTGAACACCAATGGAACGAAGGACAGGTCTAGGCACATGAAGATGAGATATCCCTCCATTCGAGGTTGTTCAAGAGCGTGGGAGTGGTCATGACCACAAAGAAAGCCAGTTTACTTTAATGCCAACGGCCGTTCCTTTGGCGCGCATATGAAGCGGCAAGATCTCCGGGACGTATACCCAGGCAGCCAGGGTATACAATTGGCTGTCGCGCCGAAGATGAGCATTTACTGGTTCGCAGCATTAGCGTTCACGTCATGACATCGCATGAAAGGTTTGGCACTGCCGGACGGTCGCTCACCGTGAAAAAGAAAGTCTAATCGCAATGTCAGCACCGGCTATTGACGAGCGGGTAGTGGCTCAAGGCAAGACTCACTACACTCGCAGAGGCTGTCGATCTTGCCACGCTACCTCCGCGGCCCAGAAACGAGAGGAGAACGGAGACGAGCATCATGGATATGCCGAGCCCAAACGATCCCCACATCATAGGCTTCCGCCTGCCGATGCGGTCGAGAAAAAAGGTGGGGTACAGCGATCCGATGAAAAACCTGTAGATGTTAGCTGCCGTGCCGTGTGAATACAACGACCGCAGGCTGAAGTATCGGAGCTTCCGATGCGAGGCTTATTCCGAGCCGCTCGCCCATTTGTGTAGCCGGTCGGTACTCACATGAGATTGATAACGCTACCGAGCAGGAGCGACAAGTTGCGCGTGAGGCCAACCAGGAGTGTTAGAACGCTACGACGAGATTAATCCCTCCCGAAATGAAGTTTTCTATCTCCAGCTCTTGCCGTTGTCAATCATACTGGGAGCCTCTTCTCTTCCTGGCAACCAACGTCCGTCCCTTCCCGTTTCGCATCCAAAAAAAGAGACGGATATACTCACAAACGCAAAGAACTTCTGACAAGCAATCAGCAACCTCCACGCCACAATACCGCCAATAAATCTCATAATCATCCTACTACGCAATCTCACGCGGGAATGTTGGAATCTAGGGACAGCGCTCTTGCAACAGTGCGCAATTCTGTACCGTGGCCGGCGAGTCACAGTGTAATAGTGATTCGGTCAGACTGGAATGGGTAATCCGGGCGCGATGTTGGGGTGTTTAGCTGACATGTAGGGATTGTGGAGGTGGGTTGTGCGAAGAGAATCCGTGGCGTATCAGCCGTTGACGACGTGAGGGGAATTGCAAGGTCACCGGTCGACTTCTCTATCACCATCCCTGTCCACATCCTTACTTATGCACGATCTGCGAAGGTTAGTACTCGAAATTTGAGCCGTGAACAACGGTATCTATAACACAACCTCAGATGGTCGTTCGATTCTATACAAGCAATGTCCACCCAAGGCATCAAGCTCATGAATTGTCACAAGGCGCTCCTAAAATCCCCCATCCTACACCTCCAGTTAGCCTTCCACTATTTTCTTTTATCCCAGGTTCCTCCACCGACTGTGCAGCATCTTTCATAGCGATCACATCGTTCATCACAGGTGACGCGACCGATATAGTCGACACCGGCGGGTTCACGATGGCGACCACAGTGATCGGGTTCCACATTGGAGGAGGCGGGCATAAAGTCCTTCTGGCATCTGGAATCCATTCGATGGCTACAGAGGGTATAACATACCATCCACGCCCTACAATGCTGACGCAATTCCCCCCGCTGTTTCTCGAGCGTTCGTGGTGCAACATTAAGTTTGCTGTGTACCGATTTACAGGGGCGTTTAATACTTCTTGCCAAATGGCAATCTCCATACCGTCTTCTTAGAGCTGTATAGTAAGCGATTTAGTAGCGTCCAGCACGTCTGGCAAGCCCCTTTATGATAGAATCAAAGAATCCCAAATTCTGGTCTTAATTCCGGCTCACGCTCGTTCTTCTGAAGTGGATGCAGACTCTCCTCTAGCTCTTCCATGGAGCAAGACGGTAACGGCGGCGGAAGGAGAACTCGAGGCGGCACCAATTCGAACCATAACATCCTTTCATGCAAGGCTCGTAGCTGAAGTTGATGCGGAGAACTAAGCTGCGCATAAATGTAACGGGTAGTAGCACGCCGTTATCCTCAGGCATGAGAAGTAAGTCAGCGAAGCTGAAGGTGTTGTGGAGCTAAATGTTATCGGTTCGCTACGCGGTCTCGCACATCTTGACGGTGAGTTTGCGTCCGACTCACGACTCGACCTGGACAACCAGATCTCGCGGCGTCGATACATGATGAGGGATGTTCTGAGTACGTGTATTTTTAGTCGCAACCCGCGGAGATAGCCTCAGGTAGAATTTTTAAGTTCAGATAAGAGCGCTTTGAAACTCATAGCGCAAAAGGGCGGCAGAGGATTTGGCTGCTTAAAGTGATTGGGTTTGCGTTTCCCTCTAAGGTAGACGTGGGTCAGCGTCCGTCAGATTCGATACAGGATCTTAAGGAGTCACGTGAGCATGAACTTCTTTCCAAACGGCCATTTTCTTACTCTCTATCCAATCTTGTGACCTCGACCCGGGTCTCCTTCATTATGTATATGAGTGAGCTTGTCATCCCGAGCCAGACTCGATGGCACTCACTGCTCGATAGCAGAGTCGCGACTCTTCAGATCACTTTGAGACCGATCGTTAGCTGGCGTAACAGTCTGCCTTACTAATACGCTACCTTCACGTGCTCTGCCATGTCAAATACAAGTTCTCCCAGCTCGTTCTTCTTTGCATCGGCGCAATATCGCTCTGCTATGGTCCTTCGAGCCGATTTGGTCTACTTCTAAAAACCACGTCTCGATCTAAATAGCGGTGCTGTGGATTGGTGCCGTGTAAAGTGGGTTTGATTGGTCTGGTTGAAACCTGTAGGCTGGAACACTTTGACCTTGAGGGCTTAGGTGCAGCGTCGTATTAGAGACGGGGATCATAGGCCGTTGCACGTGCTGTTGAGCGAGACATAGCATAGGACCAAAACGTGAATCAGGCGTACGACGCTTCTGTTTGCAAGAAGTCGCCTATATGGTTGAGTTCAGACTGGTGCTGCAGGTCAAGCGTCGTGTGGCTGGAAAGCATCGCACGGAAAAAGCTACACGACAGCTGAACGAGTATTGAAAGGCGTGCCCTGAAGAAATTTATAATTTTGCTAGTAATCCCAATCTACTGGTCTTTTAAACTATTAGTTAAACATAGTTCGTAACGCTGAGATCACTCAAGCCTTTCCACTACTCCCACAAATATCCATCCACCTCTCTGTCTCCTCCTGCAAGACATCCATCCCATCATCGATCAATTTTACCAACGGGTAATTCGCAGCGTTCTTTCTCAGGTGCTCATTCCACACCTCCAACAACAGTTTATTGACGTTCAGTTTGATAGCGCCACTCTGGATGCACTTCTTCATTAAGTCGGGTGGGAAATCGTTAGTACCGTGAAGTGCGATCAAGACACGGTTGTTGATTTGTACATTGATGGCAGCGAGACGGTCGAAGTCGATTTGGCCAGGTTTGGGTCCTGCGGCCCCGTAGTCACCGTGTACGTTGCCTACTGAGGGAGCCAGAATGTCGACCTCAGCGGCGATGAAGTTATCGACGTCTTGTGGTGTTGTAAAGAGTGCTGCGCGTCATCAGATCAGGAAGTAAGACTATGTATGCCGGCTTGCAATGTCCAAACGAACCTTCCAAATCTCCCGTGTCGGCGATGCCATCTTCGCCTCCTTCAATCCTGCCGCTCTCAGCTTCCACCGCGATTCCTTTCACATGGCACTCCTTCGCAAGGATCTTCGTCTTCTCAAGGTTTTCAGCCTCGTCGTAATGCGACATATCCACCATTACCGAGTCGACCGGCAATGTTGCAATAATCTCACGGATCTGCTCGACATTTTGCGCGTGGTCGATGTGCAAGCTCAGTGGAACTGAGGCTGTCTTGACTGCGGCGGCGGCAGCATGTGCGAGGGTTGGCAATTGCTTAAGGGTGGAGGGAAAGATTTGTATGATCAACGGAGAGCGTTTAGATTCTGCGGCGCGGACGAGAGCCGTGAGTTGTTCAACATTGTAGCTGAAATTCGTTAGATACTCCAACGAAGCGTAGGATGCATGTCATACGCGATGGCCGCGAGGACGCCGTATTTGCCTGCTGCTGCCGCGTCCAAGATCTGGAGCGTACGGTTCTTCGATGTTGGTGTCATTGTTGCTTTGGCAAGATCCGAATTAGAATTCGCAGATATGACTTTAGAGCACTCGAAGCGATATTACAACGAACTCACGGGGGAAGGAAGAGAAGAGCGGTGATGGCGTCCAACCTCGGAAAGCTCGCGGAACAGGGCGCCAACGCGTTCCGAGCTCGCACTTCTTCACAGAAGTAGTCCTATACGACGAGAATCTGTATTCCCTGTTCGTATCGAGGAGGATTTCCGTACGTTAAGCTCCTAATCTGGGGTGCGATTGGACTGCCTCGAGACGAGACAGTGACACCAAGCGAGGCGGGGAAATCGGATCGCGCCTGAAGCGTCGGGCCGAACCCCGCAAGCCAACCCCGCAAGCAAACCCCCGTCCGTAACTTCTAACCGACTCATGAAGCGACTCAGATGATGGGTCGTGCGCGGAGATATCCGACGTTGTGTTGCGCGGCTACGCGCTACCACACGCATGATGGCATCCGGTCAGCGCCAGGGGCAAGCTTGCATTTAGAGATTTCTATATAGTTGAGGCTCGGACATGAAGCCGAGGGGTTGGAGAATGCAAGGAATTGCATAAGCGCATATCAATGGGTATACAGCGTCTCAAGTCTCATAGTTCAGCTCGCCAATAGCTAGAGAGATCGTCAAGAAGGGTCTTTGGAGGGAACTTCGTTACGTCCAATGTCTTCTCAAGAAGGTGCAGTATGGCAGCTTGCTTTACTGGTGTTTGTACGCAAAGCCCAGCTGAAAACGGTCAGTAATTGTGTACACATGCACCCAACCAACTTTAAGCATGACGACTTCGAACGGGAAGCAGACTTACCCGCGTAAAGAGCTTGATAGTTGACGAAAGCGCTAGGTAAATCCTTTCCTTGGTGCATGACAGCAATGCCACATATCGTTTCCACGCTTTCATCTAGGAAACGTTGTCTTTGCCGGAATGCTTGCATCCCTCCGATCGAAGGTTGGTTGATGATGACGATGATTCGCGCAAAGTGGAACATCTGAATGGCGGCCGCGTAGGACGGTGGATGGATCCAAATCGGTACGAAAAGCACAGACTCGGTCATTGGCAGCGTGTAAATGGGATTGAACGAGGATGGCAGGATCCGACACCAGTCGTCGAGTGCCTGAAGGAGCTTGTCGCCCTGATCGATGCGGATAGACATGTCGTAATGCTTCTCGTTCGCAGCGAAGTCGACGCATCTTGCGCAGATGTACACAATGCGCGTGGCGAGCTCATCTGGTGTCAGGTCGACCAATCTTTTGGTTGGTCTCCAGATGGTCAAAACTCGTCGATTCTCGCGGAAAGCCACCCAGATGTCTTGTCGAAGCCACATCCACCAAGCTGCCCTACGAAGGCCATCCCTTGATTCACCATTATTATCTTGAGATCGCTGAATCCAGAAGATGCCCCGCAAGTGCCTCTCCCAGCCTCCATCGCTGTACCTGCCTGACGCGTCGAACATCTCGTAGGTGCTGATCAATATAGCTGTCGAGATGATTTCGCTTGACTTCGAATATGAGGGATACAGCAAATTCTGTGATAGATAGTGGAGCGTCTCGTAGTAGTACTGGGTCGCGACCTCAAGGAGAGGATTGTTGAGTCCGCTTTCAGAGACACTCGACCCAGGCGTTTGATCGCTCAGACAAGCGTTGTGTACCTGAGGGTCTGAATGAAGAGCCATATGTCGTGCTGCCACAGCCAGTAAAGATCGTAGCAACCCAACATTGTGGATGGCCAGCTTAGGAACGGCGCTCGAAAATTGCCTTAGCGGGTCGAACAGATCTAATATAGGACCGACGGCACTGACGAAATGCTGGAAGAGGCTCAGTTGATCATTGCTAAGTGGGATGACCCCTGGTGACCTCCAAGGTTCCTGGACGAAAACTTCGCGGTCAGGCGAGCGGCGTTGAGGGTCAACGTCTGGTTCTTCGGGGACAGGGCTCTGCCTCCGAGACAGGCACGTCTGATCAAAGCCTAGATTGTGTTTTTGGATGTTGTTGATGGCATCCTCGGCAAGTAAATCATACCACTCGAAAGGCGCAGAGTTAGGCGACGGCAGCGATGTGGTCAATGTCAACGGCGACAGATCAAAACGCAACTCTGGGGATTGGGCAAACAGCTGCGGGTCGATGTCTCCGCCGAGAGACTTCCGCGTCGCGGGCGATTCAGCGACGACTGAAGCCGTAGTTTGCACAGGAGAAGTTGTCTGCTGGGATCCGCCTTGCTCGCTCACGTTGGGTGCGTCCGGCGAATCAGTCGATGGCAAGTACATGCACTCTCGCTCGGACTTGACGCATTGCTTGCAACGCGGCTTCGTCTCGTCGCATTTGACTCGTCTCTTGCGACATGTGAGGCTGCATTGCGTTAGTCTTTGTTTTCGTAAATTTCGTGCATCTCGATGGCGAGAGTTTGCGTGTAGCGAGATGTCAAAGCATAGCCCGCAAGCGAACGCACACCCTATGTACGGCTGTGCGGCATAGGTGCATGCTGCAAGGGCAAAGTGTTTAGCATACCAGCCGGTAGTAGTTCGCAAACCACGTGCGCGGGACGGACGGGGTTTTCGAGGTTTGTGAACACCTGTCGGTGGAGGCATTCTGCTTCACATGCTTGGATGGCTTCGCGTCGAGGGGGCAAGGAGAAAAGGGGTGTTCGCTTCGAGGAGTATGTGGGGAGTCAGCTGGGTCCGGTTGGTGCCGCCTAACTTCTCCACCTTCTGGGCGCGGCATCTGGGCGCGGAGAACGACGCCTGACGGCCTTGCGCACGCTCTCTCCAACGGCGAGCATGAGGTTCGAGGGTAGCGATCCTTTTCAAGTGGGGATGAGAAGGGAAGAGATGCGGCTGCTGTAGTGAGGGTGGTGAGACTGAGCAATGGCGTTCATTGGTCACATGCTGATTACTAATCGCCACCAACTTGACGCGTCGCGACGCGCCCTCGGTTAATGTCAGCCCTCTCAGCGTCATTCGACTCGTCAACACTTGAGATTCACTCATGGATGCGAATAGTGCTTCAGAATTCATTCTCTCGTTACTTGCAAGGGATCCAACGCCGCTGATGCATGCCAATTACTGAGCTCGACCCCGACCAAACATTTCACCAAGCGCCGACGATACCAGCGACCGGAATGTCAATGCCTGTGGTGTAGCTTGCGCCATCTGACAGCAGATACACATATGCCCCTCCCAGCTCCTTGGGATCCGCCAATCTGGGCATGCCGCCGTAGTACTGCATCTTGAGGTTCCAGTCGGGCGCCTTCTCCACGTAGTAGGTCATCTGCGTCCGAACGAAGCCAGGCGAGATGGAGTTCACGCGGATGCCGTGTTGCGCCCACTCCATCGCAAGTGTGTGTGCCATGTTCCTCACGGCGCCTTTGGTGCCGCCGTAGGGTGCTGAGGGTGCTGCGCGGTTTGGCCTGTACGAGGTCATCGACGCGGTGAAGACGATGGAGCCCTTGATGCCGAGCTCGATCATCTTCTTCGCCGCGGCCGTCGCGCAGAAGTAGGCGCCGAAGACGTTGAGGTTGAAGAGTTGCTCCAGCTGCGGGCGGTCGAACTTTAGCGCGGGCTGATGCTTCGTCATTCCGGCGTTTGCGATCATGCCGTCGATGCGGCCCGAGTGCTCGACGATTTGGTCTACGACTTTGGTCACGCTCTCCTCGGAGGTAACATCGCAGTGGAGGTACTTCACGCGCTTCGGGTGCGCCTTCTGCAGAGCCAGGAACTCCTCGCCGGGCTCGAAGAGGTCGAGCGAGTACACTTCCGCGGCATCGTTGGCCAGGGCCACGGTTGCAAGACCCAGACCGATGCCTCGATTTGCGCCCGTAATGGCGATGACTTTGTTCTTGAGGGTGATCTTCCAGTCGTGATCGGGTCCAGGCTCGGTCGAAAGGTACACGGGGTTTGGAACCGACTGCTCGATTTGGGTCTTGTTGTCGTTCGCAGTGCCGTTTTGAGGGGCAGCGACATCTGGCGTGGTGGCAGCGGGAGACATGTGTAAAAGGTGTATCGTGGATTGCCAGGATATAGGAGGAGCAAGTGGTGAACAGGAATCGAGACGAGTATCACAAGAGCTGGGTCGAGGACCTCTAATATAAGGCCCAGCTGCTTCCAGATCCTAGTGGGAACGAGGCCTCTGCGGCGAGAGGTCCACTCGGACTGCTCCGACCACGCATCGCATCGGTACAATTGTTCGCGACCGCGGATAGTACGTGCATTTACAGGACAAACGGTACTCGAGGCGACCGTTGCCCTCGAGACGGGGCAATCCAGCGCCTGCTGTTGGGTTCTGTGAGAGCTGCGCGCGTCCAGTGCTCTCGCTAATGAGCACGCCCTCGCGTCGAGGCATTCGCTTGGCTAGCCTACGGGTTGTGCCCTAAGACGACGCGAGCTCATAGAGCACATCAGTCAGACTCTGGCTCAAACCCAATCAAAATGACAGATCGCAGGCGCTAGACCCCAGGTCCGGATTTTCGAGCGTGGAATTGGCTGGCACCACGCCCGGACACGTGCCGGAACGCATAATGATGGGGTAAATCAAAGTAGGGCCGATCCGACCTGGGGCACCTCGACCCGTTTGAGAACTGGCTGCCCAGTCCTGAACAACACAACTTCGAACTTCGGGGTGTATAAAGAATCACCAATATCCCGTCATCTGGGGTATCAACCCAGAATACCGGGAACCATCAGACTCTGTCACTTCCCTTCCCTTCGGTATCTTCCCAAAACTGGTCGATACGACACTATGCACGTCATGTCTGTCACGCAACAGCCGTTGAAGGCTGTCGACTTCGACACCAAGGACATGGACAGCACAAAGCACGTCGAAGTGACGGCGGCAGGCATCACATGGACGCCTGAGGAAGAGAAGGCACTTGTGAGGAAGATTGACACGTACTTACTGCCAACGATATGGCTCATGTATCTGCTTTCTTACATGGATCGGACGAAGTATGTCTTTGATGATTCTGCTGACGACCAAACGACTGACTTTGATCAACAGTATTGGCAACGCAAAAATTGCCGGCATGGACAAGGACCTTGGCCTCACCTCGAATCAGTACAGTATCTCGTTGGTTGTCTTCTTCGGTACGCAAATCAATATCTTGACATTTGCCTTGCGTGCTGACCTTTGCAGTGACATATGTCTTCTTCGAAGCGCCTTCGAACATGCTCCTCGCCCGCATCAAGCCTTCCATGTATCTACCCGCAATCATGGTCGTCTGGGGCTCATTAACCTGCGTGATGGCTGCCATCCAAAACTTCAAACACCTCGTCGTTCTGCGAATCTTCGTCGGTGTCTTCGAGGCTGGTTTCGCCCCAGGCATTCTTCTTTTGCTCTCCTCGTGGTACAAGCGCGAAGAGCAGTCGAAGCGGTTTGCAGTCTACATCTCCGCAGCTATCCTGTCTGGCGCTTTCGGTGGTCTCCTTGCGGGTGCCATTACCGGTGGCCTGGATGGTGCTCATGGCATCCGTGGCTGGCGATGGCTGTTCATTGTGGAAGGCGCCGCTACCATTGCTTGGGCCATCTGCGCGAGCTTCCTCCTCCTCGATTTCCCGGCCAACACCAAGAGACTTACTGACCGCGAGCGAGCCATTGCAATTGCAAGACTGCAAGAAGGCGGCGTTGCGACACGCTCTGATGGTGACGCCAGACTGGGCAAGGGGAAGGCTTTCATGATGGCCCTCAAGGACTGGAGGACCATTGGTTTCATCCTCGGTTACATGGTATGTGCCTTTACTTTCATACTTCAAGTCAGCCATAGGCTAACACCTCTCAAGGTCATCGTCGGTTCATCCACCCTCTCTTACTTCTATCCCACCCTCGTCAACGGTCTTGGCTACACATCCACCGTTCAAGCCCAATACATGACGGTCCCCATCTACGCCGTCGCCTTCGTGTGCACTGCCATAACCGGCTACTTCGCCGACAAGGTCCCCCAACACCGCGGTCTCATCATTTCCGGCTGGCTCACCTTCTCGCTCGTCACCTCCATCCTCGTCTGCACCATTTACAACTTCACCGCCCGCTACGTGCTCCTCGTCCTCATGGCGGCCGGTCTCTGGTCTTCCAACGCTATCTCACTTTCTTTTGCGGGTGCTACATTCGGTTCCATGGATCCTGATGTCAGGGGTATTGCGCTGGCGCTTGTCAATGCTATGGGTAATCTTGCGCAGATCTATGGAGCGTATCTCTTTCCGGCGGACGATAAGCCAAAGTACCTGCTGGGCTTTGGGGTTATCTCCGGGATGCTGGGTTTCGGTGTAGTGATGTACATCATTATGCATGTAGCTACTAGGCGAAAGGAGGGTTTGAAGTGGATTTAAGATTCGATTGTTGACGGGTGGTGTGCTCCAATTGAGCATTTTTGGCGTTGTATTGCATCATAGATACTTCAACGATATTCGTTAGACAGCACTCCCTTTGATGCTCACAAACTCGAAATCGGTTTCCAAGTCATACCCAAAGTCGTGGAGCGAGCGAACTCCCCGCACACACCCTGTGGCCAACCATAACCCCACTTTAGCATTGCTGCTAACGCTCCATCCACAGCCGCGCCCCCAAATTTGCAATCCCCAGTCCTGGCTCTGCACCAAGAACTCAAGTCCCACACGCGGAAGAAGGAGGCCGCAGAGTAGATCTTGATGAGCTGCGGACACATGGCGCATTTTGGGGTTTCAAGGGGCGGATGGAGTATCTGCAGAGTGCAAGGCAAGGTGGTGGTGGTGATGGGACTAAGAGGGATAGAAATGAAAGGCAGGATTGGGGTGGAGGTGGAGGAGATGGGGTGTGGCGTGAGAAGTTGGTAAGACCGGATGGGAGGCTTCTGTTACGAGGGGCATGGAAATATGGTAGTATTTCGCACTTGATATATCACAATTGAAGGGCGTTGTCGCATATGGGGATTCTCTTGGAACTCCTTCAGGGTTCTAGTCTAAGTACAGTGCCGGTTCAAACAAGAGCGTAAAGGAGGACCCTTGTGGTTCGTCCCTACCATGTATAACAATGCCAAAGTCATACAAACGCCATGCCTAACAAGGAATCTACAAGTGATAATGGCAAAATCAATGCAGTTCCCGCTATTCAGGCCAAAAACACACCGAGGACACCCCGGAATAGTATCTCGTTGATGTGATGAGAAGAGACCTCCCTCCCCGGCGGTCGTTAGAATGTTTTGGCCGAGGAATTCGAGTCAGGATGCGCCTATGGACCGGTTGCGGGGCGGGTTAATTGAAAACGGTCGGAAAGCTCCCAGGAGGTGCCATCTGGTTCAGAGCTTTTTGAGCTCGGCTCCGAGTATCCTGAGCTTCCCGACGAGTTTCCACCTTTTTGCTTGTGATCATCGTGATGAAGTCTTCAAGACCGTTGCGATCGACTGATTTTCTCTCAATGTAGCGGGTGAGCTTTATAGCTCGTGGCTTCATTCAAAACAGGAAAAGTATAGTTTTCGCACATCGTCATCAAAACGCTGTCGATTCCTTCGGCATGCTGCTCGACTTTCTCGATCCTTCCTTCATAGATACATGCCGTTGCGGGATTTGTTTGTAGACGGCATTTCATTTTTTCCTTGCTGAAGGTGTGCGATATGCGAGTAGTAAGTTCCCTTGCTCCTCGACGTTGTCCAGACGCTCGAGCAGATCGGTACTAGCCTCGTGCTTGCTGGTGAGTGTTTTGCTTTGGGTTTCGATGTTTACCAGCTGTGTGAGAAGACTTGTGCTCGCCTTGTGGTTCTCTTGAACCTTATCTTCTAGCACCTGGATGCGTGCGTTTGCCTCGGTGAGCATCTTATTAATAATGTCTTCAGATCCGCTGAAGTCTCCAAAGAGTCGTAAAATGTACGGAGGCCAGTGATGTAGATCTGTAGGTCATTCATTCGAGACAAGTAGTAAACTTCGTGGAATCCCAGGCTCAACCCCACTGAATGTTGGCATGTAAGAGGTTGATAGACATGCTGTAACTGGGGATGCTCAGCGTGTGCATTGATGTCCGTAAATTCAACCTTGATGACGAGGAGCCAGAATTTATGAATGCGGTGGACTTAGAGATTTCCAGTCCAATCACAAAAGAGATCGAGAAGAGAGCATATACAAAGGTAGTGTGACGGCGGTGATTCTTGACGTCGGGGAATGCCTTAGCGCGACGCACGGGCCAATTGTTCAACGGCAGGTCCAACCGAAGCTTCACCGAACATGTGCCAAATTTTTCGAAAACACCATCTCGCCCTTTTGTACGCCTCATACTGCCACCGGCGCCAAAGCAGCCGCCATGCCGAAAAGAAAGCGCGACGGCGTCTCCGTCACGGCCTCAGCTTCTCCCGAGCCGTCAAGCAATCGCGCCATGAACCGGCGGAAAAAGCACTGCACACAACGCATCACGGCTGCTCAAAAGCCTCTCGTGGCCGCCCTCCGCCTTGCCGCGGGCCTCGAGCGCCAGAAATTCTCGCGCCGGAAGAAGACATCCCAGCAGAAGAAAGATTTGAAGGCCGTAGCCCGCCTGGACGTTGAATACACGATATTGAAGACGCTGGATCTGAACAAGCTTGCCGAGCAACACTTGCGCAAGGTCATTGCGAAAGTGAAGACTTTACGGGAGAGTGATGCACTCCCAGAGAGTTCCAAGGTCATAGAGAAAGGGGAACACGGCTCGGCGCTGCTGAATGTGCAGGCCAGGCTATACAAGGTGGATGCGGTGAGGAAGGTGGTGGATGAGACTATCGACGATCTCAAGGCCATTGTTGGGGGCGTGACGACTGCCAAAGTGCCGGCGGATGGGAACAAGCACGAAGACAGGGCCAAGAAGCAGAAGAAGGTGAAGCGCGAAGGGACACCGGAGGATGCTGGCGGAGAGAATAGCGATATGTTCGCCGCCTTCGATGCGCGCATTGCCGCACCGTCCTCTGGCGACGATGATAGTGAGGATTCACTTTTAGACGGAGTGCGGCCGCCGAGTGTAGAGGGCAGCGAGAGTGAGGGCGATTATGATCTGGATGAAAATTCGCAATCGGAAAGCGAAGAAGAGACGGTGCCGCCTTCTCACGAGCTTGGCAATGGGGAAGGCATGGACACATCACAATCCAGCGCCTCGGATATGTCAGATGCGGACTCAGGGTCCGATTCGGACGAAGCATCGATACCAGTACCCAAGACTAAACGCAAAGTGCGTGAACTGCAAACAATATCCAACTCAACCTTCATTCCTGCTCTCAGCCACGCCGCCTATTACTCCGGCACCGATTCCGAGGCCTCGGATTTGGACGTTGCACCTCGTAAGAACCGACGAGGTCAGCGGGCGCGGCAGAAGATCTGGGAGCAAAAGTATGGCGAGAAAGCGCAGCACGTGCAGAAGGAGGAGGAGGAGCGAAGCAACGGCTGGGACTCGAAACGGGGTGCTGTGGGTGATAGGCACCATGGTCGTGGAGACACGAGCGCGTCAGGGGGCAGAGGGCCCGCGAGAACGGGCGAGAACGCCCTGCCCTTGGGCCCGAAGAAGAAGAAGAGAGATGATACGGGCTCATTGCATCCAAGTTGGTTGGCTGCAAAGGCGGCCAAGGAGAAGAAGGTCGACGCCACGCCACAGGGCAAGAAAGTGGTTTTCGACTGATCAATCTTCTGCTTGAGACGTCTTCGATAGCATCTATACCCCTGCGACTTCGATGCTTTGTCCGAATTTCACCTTATACTATGGCGACTGAGAAGAGTATATAACGTCACCGCATTTGCATCATCGGCTGTGTAGCTGGATGTCGTTTGGTCACAGGGTCCTTGGCAATGAGTAGGCGTGAGGCGCTGACGCGAGTTGTTCACCATGAGCGCCAAGACCAGCTGAACCGTGGAACCGATCTCGCTCCCTCCAAACCACTCTCTGATTCTATACAAAAGCCCTTGCCCCTACTCTACCGCGAAGAGTTCTACATAAACTGTACCGCCACTATCCGCACCCCGTCATGGCCCTTGGGGCCACTCTCTCGGTGGAGGGGCCGCCTTTTCGCTTTTTAGACCTGCCCTTGGACGTTCGACTTATGATCTACGAGCGACTCCGCATACAAACTCGACACACCGACATGATGGCTCCCATCTCGGACAACGACCGCGCTCCCCGCCCATTGTACCCTCGGAAAGATGCACCAGTCATGACACTAGTCACGGTATGGTTGCCTGGCGTGTCAATCCTAGCGACCTGCCGCTCCATTCACCTCGAAGCGCGAGACACACTAGCGGCCAAGCTTACTACGATCCTAGCCCAGACGCCCAAGCTGATGATGTCTGCGATCGACATAGCTTACAGCCTCAGCTGGTCCATACTGAACCCGCTCTCCGCGCTGACCTTGTACCACATGGCTTTGACAAAGCGGCCCGGACTCAGCTACCCTGAGTTCTTGCAGAGTGAATCGGCATTCCGCTCCTTGGGGCCCGCGCGATCTATGCTTGCGATTCCCGATGTCGTTGCCTTTGTCGACATGTCCACTCGGCAACTAGCTCAACAAGCACGTTCGTTGCTTGAACCGAACCTACACGGCCTTTGCGTCATCGACATTGCTCTCAAGTGCGGCTCCGACGTCTCTTGGAACATTTGCGCCAGTGCCGTCGGCAGGTTGTGGCTGCGCAATTCCAATTTGTTGCTCCGAATCCGTCCCGACGCACTTGCAGATGGCGAGGTGGACACAACGTCGCCTGATATGACCACAACGGAGGAGGGCCATTTGTTGCAGTATGGACAGGTGATCTGGGGGGCCATGATACCCCAGGCGGAGTGGGAGAGAGAGTGGGAAGAGGCGGAGCTGTAGACGAGCGCTGCAGGCTCGTCGTGGAGTGCGATGCCGGCCATGTGAAGAGAGGTTGCTGCGAGGGACAGGGGAGCTGCGAAGCGACCATTATCGAGCCATGGGTGCGGTCAGTGGTCACGAATGGGTCCAGGGTGCCTCACGAGGACGTAGGTTAGCGGCACTGCGAATACAACACCCTCTTCATGCGCTGGACATGTCATCTCCGAAGACCGGGTACGCGTTCATGTACCTGCAGGAGGGGCGAGGAGCTGCACACAGTACACGTGGAGACGTGATTGGCCGCTTGCTATCTGGACCGCGCAGATGGCTTGCTCGAATAGGAAAGTGCAATTGTTTGCCAAGCGTTTTCCGCAACGGGTAGGGACTTGGCACCTGCCATGCGGAGGGATCCGCCACCGCGGCGACGGACTGCACTCGAGACTAGCGTCGACGTTAGTCCTGGGCTTTCATATAACTACGCCTACCTTCTCTCTTTCTCTTCTCTCGCGCCTCTTCATTTGAGAACGTGGATTCAACCCGACAAGATGATGGTTCCTACGCTCGCTAGCGCCTTTGTCTTCGCGCTCACGGCTTCGGCGCTCAAGGAGGACTACCTCTACAGCCAGCGGTTGACGAAGCGGGGAATCGACTCTCAGGGCAACTACAACATCTGTGGGTTTGCAACTTCGCAAGCATGCATGCTTCGCTCACGCAGTCCCAGCCTTCTTCCATGTCAATGATGTTCACGCACATCTCGACCAGTACAGCAGCTCCGGAACCGACTGCACCAGGCCCGAGCGTGGCTGCTTCGGGGGCTACGCGCGCATCAAGCACACAATCGACACCGAGCGTCCCAAACACGACGACAGCCTGTGGTTGAACGTGGGCGATGAGTTCCAAGGCACGCTCTTCTACACGTATTATGGCGGTGAGAAGATTGCCGAGACGCTGAACCAGCTGGGATTCGATGCCATGACCCTCGGCAACCACGAGTTCGACGGCGGCGACGACAAGCTTGGAGACTTCCTGCAGAACTTGACCAACATCCCCATCGTGTCCGCCAACATCCAGTCTACGCACCCGACGCTCAACAAGACCATTAAGCCGTACCACATTTTCCCCGACAAGGGACTTGCCCTCATTGGGGTTACGACGGAAGATACGCCTGGTATCTCCAAGCCTGGAAACGGCACCACTTTCTCGAATGCTGTCGAGGCGGTGCAAAATGCGATCGATGAGATCAAGAGCAAGACGAACATCACTCGCATCGCCGCTATCACGCACATCGGTTACGACAAGGACCAAGAGCTCGCTGCCGCCACTTCCGGTCTGCACCTCATCATGGGTGGCCACAGCCACACCCCTCTCGGCAACATGTCCAACGCCGTAGGCCCCTACCCCACCATCACCAAGAACAAGGATGGCGAGGAAGTCTTCATCGTGACCGCATACCGCTGGGGCGAATACGTCGGCTACATCGACGTAACGTACGACTGTGACGGCAAGATTCTCGCCTACCACGGTGCCCCGATCCACATGACCAATACGACCAAACAAGACGAGGGACTGCAGAAGCAGATTGATGCTTGGCGCGAGCCCTTTGCCGAGTTTGCTGGTGAAGTCCTCGGATCCACCAACGTGGAGCTGGATCAGACAACTTGCCAGGAGCAAGAGTGTCTCCTCGGTGATTACATGGCTGATGCTATGCTCGACTATCGCAAAGCTAGCTCCCCAGATGTCGCTTTCGCACTCATCAATGCAGGCGGTATCCGCGCCACCATTGATGCGGGCGAAATCACCCGCGGCGAAGTCCTCACCGCCTTCCCCTTCGGCAACGCCGTCGTCGAAATCAAGCTCTCCGGCGCCGATGTGTGGGACGTCATCGAAGGCATCGTGTCCGACGTCAACGTCAAAAACGGGAAAGAAGTCACATCCTTCTTCCAGATCAGCACGGGCATCAAGGTACAGTACAACCCGGACGCTGTGAGCGGTGGGAGACTCGTTGCTGTGGAGATTGATGGTGAGCCGTTGGATGAGGCGAAGGAGTATGGAATTGTCACGCTGGACTTTTTGGCGGGCGGTGGGGATAATATCTTCACGGCTACAAAGGACTTTGTGACGTTGGATACGCAGGATGAGGTGCTTGTGCAGTATGTTAAGAAGACAAGCCCGATCGATATTAGTCTCGATGGGAGGATCGAGAAGGTTAGTGCGTAGAGTGAGCATGTAGTTGTTCAGCGTCGTACATGAAGATGTGTGTAATACTATGTGTATACATTCAACGCGCATCTAAAACCTCAATATATGTCTTGCTTCTTCGTTTGTAGATTGACCTACTATATTCATTGATCAATCTTTCTTACAGAATATGGTCTCCTCTGCGCTACCTAGTAAGCAGCCCCAAACTACCATTGGGTCAGATCGCCAATATGGACCACTCATGTTTTCGCACAGAGGTGGAGACAGAAATTGGGTTAATTTTCGTCGTCAGTCTCCGCCTGGATCTAAATCACGAAACTTCGCTATCAATGTTGCAGACAGTAAGGATCTAGAGGCAACCCTGGAGTGCCTTGAGTGCAGAAAGCAGGTTGAGAACAAGCCGAATCAACGTTTCAGGTTTATTGCCGTACTGGTCAACCATTCCGGCTACATTCGGACTCATCGTCTTATTCTGGAATCGTCGCATCGTTTGCCTCAACACCGGCCTTCCATCGGTATCCTGCCGCGACATGACCGTCCAACGGCCCCTTCTGCCCCTCGGTCGCGTAGAAATTTTCGCGGTACGTTCCACCTTGTACCTGGTAGTCTTCCCAAAACAATCCTCTCTTGCGCAGCTCTGGAACCAGCAACTCGATCACGTCAACGAAAGTGCCCGGCTTGATTGCGTATGCGATGTTGAAGCCGTCGACGTCAGCTTCGCGTACCCATCGCTCGAACTCGTCCGCAATTTGGACAGGTGTACCGACGACAGTTGCGCCGAGACCTCCGACCGAGATGTGCTTTGCGACCGTGGCCTTGGTCCATTTGGGGATTCCAGGGGCGGCCTTGGCCCAGCCTTCTACCGCCGATCTGGGGTTGTCAGTCTATAAAACAACAAACCTTCTTGGGCAAACCTACCTGATGGCGTTCGACTGGACATGTCGCAGTTCTTCGTCATCCGCATACACCGCCAGGTCAATGCCCGTCCAACCCCCAAACAGCGCTAACGCGCCATCGATGTCACCATATTGCACATAATCCTCATACTTGGCTTTTGCTTCCTCTTCCGTCTTCCCAATAATAGGGCAGATCAACGCCAGGAACTTGACGTCCTGAGGGTTCCGACCAAAGTCCTTTGCGAGCTGGCGAATCTCGGTGACGTTTTTGGCAACAACGCTCGGGCTATGGCCTGCCACGAAAATAGCTTCGGCATGACGTCCGGCGAATGTTTTCCCGGCCTTCGAGGTACCAGCCTGCAGCAGAAGCGGTGTGCGTTGGGGTGACGGCTGACAGATATGTGGACCGGGTACGGTATAGTATTTCCCTTTGTGATTGATCTCACGTACGCGCGAGGGATCGGTGAAGATACCGCGCTCTTTGTCCAGTATAACTGCGTCGTCGCGCCACGAGGACTCGAAGAGCTTGTACATGACACGCACATATTCCTCGGCGACGTTGTACCGCTCGTCATGCTCTGGCTGCTCTGTATGCCCCAGGTTCCTCGCCGCAGAGTCTAGATATCCGGTCACGATATTCCATCCCAACCGGCCCTTGGTCAGATGGTCCACGGTGCTCAGTCGTCGCGCCAAGTGATAAGGCTGTTCATATGTTGTCGCGACCGTAACGCCGAAGCCCAAGTTCTTGGTCACGGCAGCCATGGCTGGGACTACAGCGAGTGGCTCATTGACGGGCCATTGGGCGGATGACTTGATGGCGGGCTCGAGATTGCGTGGGCCCTTGTACACGTCGTAGCCGCCCAGGACATCCGCAATGAAGATACCATGGAACTTTGCCGACTCGAGGAGCTTTGCGAGTTCGACCCAGTGATCGACTGAATTGAAATCCGCGGAACGATCGTCTGGATGTTTCCACAAGCCGGGAGACTGGTGCCCGGAGCACATCTCCACGAAGGCATTTAGAATGAGCTTCTTCTTTGGCGGTTCGGCTGCCATGCTGAAGAGTTTGGGGAATAAAAGATACAGCAGACACTGTAAAAGCAAGCTTGCCACGGGCTCAAGTTGGGCTTCTTGCTGGTAAAGTACAGAGAAGACGTGGGGCGTTCCCGGAAATGATCCGAGGGAGGGATGCTGGGGCGCAGATTGTGGGCGAACCGATCCAGTTAAACTTGGCCATTATATGTGCACGTGGATTCGTCTCGACGGAGATGCGATGGCAACATACGTGCTTGTGTTGTCGTGATAGATCGACGGGTCGAAATCTAGCGCTAATGCCCACTAGCTTAGCTAGAATAGGTTAGTGTGCTTGACGTGCTACAGGTCGGACCAGCCGTCCGATTCACCCTCAAGCGAAGATGAGCATGTCCGCCATGGTTCTATGGGGACGCTTAACTGTCGGCGTGGCTGCGCGCTTTGGAGCATCAATTGCATTACAATCATGACCATCCACTTGACACATGTGCATGTTAGATTCTCTATCTTGGTAATCCGATAACAGTCGTATCGCAGTGGCCAGCAGGGTATTAGCCGAGAATAGTCGTCAAGTCACTACTTTTTCCCGCCGACAAAGATACACCATTGCGTACTGCTGAGTGGGGTTGGTACATCACCACGCAAGCTAGACTGGTTCGATAGACGCTATCATCCATGTTCATGTCGTGCTCAGGGCCCCGTTTTATGTCACATCCTAATGTACTATAGGTATCTCTTAAAGATTGCCCCAAACTTTTCTCGTGCAGTACCTTTCCGCAACAGATACGACGTTACTCATGGCTATCCCGAACAACATGGTCGCCGAGCTGCTGAGTCGCGCTGACGCCGACGTGGTAGTTCACCCCCCGCTATCCCAGGCTGTTGGGTATATTGTTGTTGTGGTTATTGGGCTTGTTATAGCTTTTGCCATGGTTTTTGTCACGAAGCTGTTGAAGTCTACTGTCGGGGAGGACAATCGGAAAACGGAGATGTATACTCACCCATCTCATCGCCAGTTCAAGATTGTACGCTGACCAGTGTAAAGGTTCATGACGGCAAACCGCAGTGTTACCACTGGCTTAACAACCTCTGCTGTCGTATCTTCGTGGCTCTGGTCCACCGCGATGCTGGGCTCCACGCTTGTCGGCTACGTCAACGGTGTCTCTGGTCCTTTTTGGTTCGCAGCCGGTTGTTCGCCCATGATAGTATTCTTCGCTGTTTTGGGAATATCCTGCAAGCGCAAGATACCTGAAGCGCACACACTACTCGAGATTGTACGAATCAGATATGGTACGACGGCACATATTGTCTACATGTTCCTCTGTCTGGTCAACAACCTATTAGCAGTTGCAAACATGCTGCTCGGTGCTTCGGCCGCAATCACAGCCATGACGGGCATGCATGTCATCGCAGCTACCTTTCTCTTACCCGTAGGCGTGGCACTATACACCTTCGTCGGCGGGATCAAAGCCACATTCCTCACCGACTACATACACACCTTCGCCATCCTCATCATCCTCTGCTATTTCACCGTCAAAGCCTTTACAATCCCGGAAATCGGCTCGCTCTCTAACCTCTACGAGCTGGTCAAAGCAGCGGGCGAGCGACACCCCGTCTCCGGAAACGAGCAAGGGAGCTACCTGACAATGACGTCGCATGGCGGTATTCTATTTGGAATTCTGCATATCGCAGCGAACTTTGGGCTCGTGATTATGGACACGAGTTTCTTCATCAAGGCATTTTCGGCGAGCCCGAAAGCTGTCGTGCCGGGATATGTGATCGGGGGAATCGCCTACTTTGCCATTCCGTGGTGCATGGGCACGCTGGCAAGCAGTGTTGTGCTGGGTCTGGAAGATAACCCTATCTTCCCCACTTACCCTAGGCGCATGACGAGCACAGAGGTGTCGAATGGTCTGGTTTTACCCTATTTTGCCATGACAATCGCAGGCAAAGGTGGTGCAGCCGGCATTCTCATCATCACATTCATGGCAGTGACCTCTACGCTCTCAGCTCAAGTCATTGCCGTGTCATCAATCATATCCTTCGACATGGTAATCCTCCCTTATATCTCCACCTTTCTTCTCCTCGATTGACAGATCCCAGTACCGTACCTACTGGAAGCGCGACGCAACCGACTCGGACGTAATCCGGTGGTCCCACTACGGCGTCATCTTCTTCGCTCTCTTCGCGTCGGCGTTCTCAACCATGCTCCATTACGTCGGCGTCGACCTAGGCTGGACACTCTACATGCTTGGTGTACTCACCTGCCCCGGCATCTTCCCCACAACCTTTACCATATTGTGGCGTCGTCAATCGCGAGCCGCAGCTATCATATCGCCGCTCCTCGGTATGGCAACCGGTATTGCAGTCTGGCTCGGTACTGCATATTCGCTTTACGGCACTGTTACAATTGCTTCGACAGGATCCACTGTTCCGTGCGTGTGGGGCACCGTTGCGAGTGCTCTCAGTCCAATACCCTACACCGTTATCATCACGCTGATCAAACCGGAGAACTTTGACTGGGCCGATTTCCGCAAGGAACATCTGGCCTTCGAAGTTGACAATCCGCCCATCGTACACATTCGGCGCAGCTCGTCCATCACCCATCCCTCTACCCCCCTCGCCGTCGACGCCGAACCGCCCACCTCCCAACCCCAGCTCAAGCGCTGGGGCCGCATCGCCGCCATCTGGGCCCTCGCGACCTTCTTCGGGCACTGGGTCCTCTGGCCGCTGCCCATGTATGCGAGCAAGTACGTATTTGGAAAGGGGTTTTTCGTCGCGTGGTTGGTAATTGCGATGGTTTGGCTTTGGGGCACGTTGTTCATTGTGGGGTTTTATCCGATTGTGGATGGGTGGAGGCAGATTTGTGAGGTGGGGAGGGAAATGCGGATCGAGGGGCAGGAGAAGTGGAAGGGGAGCACAAGTGCGAGTGGAGGTGGGGAGGAGACACCGGAGGTAGTGGAGATGAAGGTGTAACTCAAAGCGAGAGAGCTAAGAGTAGTAGAAATAGTACTATAGACTAGTGTCAGGACCTAGCTCCGCACCACTAAGCCATGCAACCTCGCAAGCCTCCAAGCGGCCAAAAAGGTAAGAACAATCAATTACTTAATTGATTTCTCGTGCGGAATAACATATCTATAGGCCACGCCTAATAACTAGAGTAGTATATAGAAACTATTTATATACTCTTCTTAATAAGTATTATATTCTACTACTAAGTTTCTTATACTACTAAGTATAGTTAAATTCCCTAGTATTAAAAAGAATATAGTAATAAAGAATATATATTAAATTATCTAATTTACGAAGGTACTACCTATAGGTCTACTTATACTAGATTAATAGTTTAGAGAGGTTCCTAGCCGTATTACTATTAATTTCGGATTTTTATAATCCGGTTTTATAATAGTTTTAGATAGTTAGTATTCGGTTTTAACTTTTATTTTAACTATTAATAATAGCTCGTATTTTGGCTATTTATAATAGCTTATACGTATTTTAACTATTTATAATAGTTTATTATATATATTTTAGGTTTATTTAACGTTTATCTTAAATAGTCGGAATTAATACTTTTAGAATTTTATTAAAAGTATTTCCTATCCTTTATATTATATAATATATTAATATAAATAGAGCTATTTTATAAATATTACGTATACGCGGTAATATATAAATTACCACTTTATATATTATAAATTAATTACTAATCTATTTTAGTATCGTTAGAACGCTTACTTTTAAAAATCTTCGTAAGTTAAGTTCTTATATTTTTAGATTTTCTTATATTTATATTTAATAAATTACTACTATTAGTTATAGCTTTTATAGTAATTTATATATAGTTTATAACTATATATTATATTAAAAATATAAATATAAAAATCGAGATAAATCTCTATTATCTTAGTATTAACGATAGTATACTTACCTAAGTCTAAGCTAAGTAAGAGTAGAATGGTATATAGTAGCGTAACCGTAGGTAGTATTTAGAAGGTTTAAGTATAGAAGTTAACTACCTAAGTATAGATATTTTCTAATATTAACTAATTTAAATAATTTAGATAACTATTCGTATCTATTAATATTAAAATTATAAATATAAAAATCGAGGTAAATCCCTATTACCTTAGAACTAAAAAATCTACGAAAGTAAGAAACTTAAAATTAATATATTAAGAATATAAACGATATTGAAACTTCCTAATAGCGTTAGAAACTATATAATATATAGTTATATACTATATATAAATCACTACTAAAGCTATAACTAATAGTAGTAAATTACTAAATATAAATATACGAAAAATCTAAAAACGTAAGAACTTAACTTACGAAGGTTTTCGAAAGTAAGCGTTCTAATAATACTAAAATAAATTAGTAATTAATTTATAATACGTAGGGCGGCAATTTATATATTACCGCGCATACGTAATATTTATAAAATAGTTCTATTTATATCAATACGTTATGTAACACAAGAGATAGGAAATACTTTTAGTAAAATTCTAAAAATTTCAATTCCGACTATTTAATATAGACGTTAAATAAAACCTAAAATACGTATAACGAACTATTATAAATAGTCTAATATATATAATAGACTATTATAAATAGTCTAATGCGTATAAAATACGCGCGTAAGATAAATAGTTAAAACTATCTAAAATACGGGTTAGAAGCTCCCCGAAATTAATAGTAATACGAATAGGAACCTATCCGAAATTAATAGTAATACGGGTAGAAATCTATCCGAACTATTAATCTAGTATAAGTAGACCTATAGGTAGGGTTGCCAATTACTATAGTAATAGTAATAGTAATTACTATTACTAAGTAGCGATAGTAATAGTAATTACTATTCTTAGTAATTACTAAGTAGTAATAGTAATAGTAATTACTAAATAGTAATTACTAATTCTAAAAATAGCTATTAAGTAAATCTGGTTTTAAAGTTAGTATAAACTATAAAATCTCTTTTTCTACTAAGTTAGCTTCTTATAATATAAC